>Ga0129315_1000492_pt1 | contig 31478 bp, 25 predicted proteins | sample Cm827metagenome_FD_94432 | JGI IMG/M metagenome (GOLD analysis project Ga0129315, IMG submission 94432) | Eastern black-and-white colobus group fecal microbial communities from Wisconsin, USA - Cm827 metagenome | ecosystem: Host-associated > Mammals > Digestive system > Large intestine > Fecal... | reverse complement strand
TTGCGGTCGGCGTGGCCGTAGGCGTTGCAGTCGGCGTGGCCGTAGGCGTTGCGGTCGGCGTGGCCGTAGGCGTCGGGCTAGGCGTAGGTTCAGCTTTCGCGCGGATCGCCAGCTCATTTGACCATTCACCTGACTCCGGATCTGCCGTCGGCAGGGAAACGAGGAACGGCTTGCAGGTTTCAAACGCCTGTGCCTGTCCGCTCGCGCCCGTCTGCACGGCCAGATACATGCCTGCCGTCAGGTTTTCATAGCTCGCGCCGCCGTCTTTTCCCGTTCGGGCGCGCGCGTTCGGCGCATTCAAATCCACCATGGCCGCCAGCTGTTCGGCGTATTGCCGATTCTGCGAAGCCGTCATTCCGTCAAAAGACGCGCACACCTTCGCATACGCCGCCAGCGGCACAAAGCCCGCCGCGCCGCCGCTCATTTGCATTTCGCCGACGCGGTAGAGCGAAAACTCCGCGCCCTCCACCGGCTGCTCTCCGAAGGCAAGCGTCAGGGTAAGCCGGCAGTTCTCCCCTTCTGCCCATGCGCATACGCAGAGCAGACAGAGCAGCAGGGCCGCGCCGATTGCGAGAATCCGTTTCGTCATTCTTCCCACCATCCCTTATTTTTTCCGCCTGCCGCCCCGGACGACTTTCAGAAGCAGCACCGTCATGATCACAAACAGGATGCCTGCCGTCGCAGGCAGCACCACGTTTTGCAGCAGTCTGCGCGCATCGAGCGGCTCCTTTTCAGGCTCACTCTCCGGTTCCGGTGTCGGCACGTCGTCTGGGACGCGGACGCCGCGCACCAGCAGCCGATGCGTGTTGACCGCATACGGCGTACAGGTCATCAGCGTCACATAGTCCTTCCCCGGCTCGATGGCCAGCGCCTCAATCTCTTCCGGCAGAATCACCGTGATTTGATCCACCTGATAGGTGAGCGCCTGATTCAGCGTGTAAATCGTGAATCGGTCGCCGACCTGCATCAAATCCAGATCGCTGAACAGCTTGGCCGTCGGCAGACCGCGGTGCGCAGAGAGCACCGCGTGGGTGCTCTCGCCGCCGACGGGCAGGGACGTGCCTTCTACATGGCCGACCATCTTTTGCAGCACGTCCTCATCCGTGCCGTGTGCGATGGAAAGCCGCAGATCCAGCTTCGGGATCTCGATATAACCCATCACGCCATCGCCGTTGAGGTTGAGCAGCGAATTGTATTCCGCCTTTTCCGCCTCGGTCATCACGGCCAGCGTGCCCCGCTTCAAAACGCCTTCGTTAAACGCCTGCGCCTGCTCCAGCAGCCCCTCGTAATAAGCTGTGTTCGCTCTGGCCGCTTCTTCATATTGATCGATAGCAACCGTCTGCGATTGCGCGTTCAGATAATTGGCGACAGCGGGATAGAGCATGATGCCCAGCCCCAGCACAAAGATCAGCACAACCGCCAGCACAGGTAAAGCTTTTTTCATGTTTGCTCCTTACGCCGCCCGAAACCCGTTTTCGCGCGGCGCGTTTTGTTTGATGAACGATCAGCCCTCGCTGCGCTTCTGGCGCTTGAGCACGACCATCAACGCGACGACCGCGCACGCCATCACGGCAATGCCCGCCACCATGAAGATCGTTGTGCCCATGCCGCCGGTCGCCGGCAGGCCGGAAATCCGCTTATCCACAACTGTCTGATACCAGTAGGCGGACTTGCTTTTCTCCTTGTCGTTCGTGTTGGCAAGCAGATGCTTCTCCAGCGCTTCGCCGTTCTGCGTGATGGTAACGTCTTTCTCTCCCTGCATCAGGTTGAAGTTGTCCGGCGCTTTGGTCTCTTTCAGCTTGTAATCGCCGACGTTCAGGCCATCGATGATGATTTTGCCCTTCATCTTGCCTTCCGCGCCCGTCACCAGCTTCGTTTCGCCCGCCGGGTCAACCGCATAATGTCCGTCGCTCAGCTTTTTAAACTTGAGCGCCTCGCCATTCTGTTTCAGCTCAAATTCCGCGCCCGCAAGCAGCTCGCCCGTCTCAGAATCGGCGCGCTTCGTCAGGTCAAAGCCGAAGGAATAGAGCACGGTGTAGGACGACTTTTCCTTCTGGTCATACGTGAATTTCACTTCGTTGGTGTTCTGGTCGCTGCCGATCTTGATCTTTTCGTTGACCGTTGCGGAATAGACCAGTTCAATCTGCATATAATCCTTAATCAGCGAATAATCAAATTTCAGCTCGAAAATCTTCGTTTTGCCTTCGGTCGTCGACTGCGTGTAGTCGGCCTTGAACTCCGTGCCCGACGTCAGTTCTTTTCTGCCGTTCGCGTTAATGCCGTATGCTTTCAGATCGCCGTTGAAGGTCAGGCCCTCGGCCATGATATCTTCCAGCTTATAGACCACGTCGTAAGCGCTCGCCGGGTAGGTCGGCACGTCGGAATCGACGGTAAAATTCACCTTATCGCCGATGGCCGCGGTGGTCTTGTCTTCTTTCTTTTCAACGTTCGGCGTTTTGCACTTGTCCGCGGCGTTCACCACGCCGTTTTCCACGACCCACTCCGCCTTGTCGAAGTCATACTTCGTAGCCCGGATGCTCGTCAGATACGCTTCATGCGCCTTTTCGCCGCCCATGACCAGCACCATGTAGCTGCCGATCGGCAGGTTTTCCACCGTGTACGTCGTCGCGGTGATCGGCTCGTTCTTCACCGCGGTGAGGCTTGCAAGCTGTCCGGACAGCGCGTTGTAAAACGTCGATTTGGACACCGTCGCGCTTCCGTCTGCGGGCAGATTCGCCGCGTCGGCATATTCGGGATAGGTGGTTGTGATCCACGTCTGAATCCCGTTCACCCACTTCGGGTCTTTGAGGGCGGCCGTGCCGTCGGGTTCAATCTCGATGACCTGATAGATCGTCACCGTCTCACCCGGTTCCAGGTTCTCCACGGTAATCGATCCGGTCGGAACGGCGTCCGCCATCGCGATTCCCGTCATCGCCAGCAGCATCATAACCGCCAGCAGCGCGCCCAGCCATGTCTTCATGTTTTTCATTTTCATATCTTCCTTTCTTTGAATTGCGATTCATTTTAACGGATTAAATGCGTTGTCCCCTTTTCTTTTTCGCCAGTGCATAAGCCGCCGCGACCGATGCCGCCATCAGCGCAAGACCAAGCAGCGCATAATGCATTGTGCCGCTTCCGCCGACATTCGGCAGATCCGGAACTCGTCGGTTGGTAAACGCATACGGGGCGGCAACCGTGCCGTTTTCATCCGTCACGGTGATTGCATCGTCCGTGCCGACAGACACCGTCCATGTCTTTCCGGAAAGCATATAACCCTCCGGCGCTTTGGTTTCTTCAAGCAGATACCTGCCTGCCTGCAAGTCGTTAAAGCGCACCTCGCCGGCCTCTCCGCTCGCCGCCGTCAGGATCGTATCCGTGCGGTTTCCTGCTTCGTCCAGCCGGGTCAGCTTGAATTCCGCACCGGGGAGCGCCGCGCCGTCCGCGTCCCGCTTGGTCAAGGCAAAGTTGATCTTCTTCGGCTCGTTGGGCACCTCGACCGTCTTTTCGTGGTGCATGCTCAGAATCTCGTCCGCCGTCACGGCATCCGTCATGCCGACTTTCACCGCGTCTTGCCGCACCTCTTCCCTGCTCTTTTTGTTTTCAAAATCGAAGTAGATCGGCTTATCCATCCCCTCAAATCCGGCTGGGGGCGTATCCTCGATGATCCGATACAGCGTATCCGTCATGAGCGCGCGGATCGTGCCGTCTCCCGCGTCGTTGATATACGTCACGTGGACATTGCCGTTTTCGTCGCTGACGAACAATTCCTGCGTTGCCTGATCCGGCGTAATACTCAGCCACTTTTTCTGGGCAACGCTGAAACGCTCGATTCTGAATTTCGCGCCTTTCAGGGCTTGCTTTGTCTCTCCGTTGACTTTGCGGATCGTCAGGAAGTGGTTGGAGCCGCTCGCCTGACCGGAGTTGGAAGACACACTGATTCTCTTTTCCTCGGTGTATTCCTGTTCGCCCTTGAGCACCGCCTTGTTGGATACTTCGTATTGATCGTCCGCATTCTTGTTCTTCGGATAGGCGTCATACGAAATCCGGATCGGTTTTTCATCCGGCAGGGTAAAGATCAGCTTTTCCTGATTGCGTTCGTTGTCGATCGTGTACGTATACGACCATGCTTCCGTGTTCAGATCCGTCCACTGACCGTTTTCCCGCGTCTCAACCTTGATCGAGCTCAATACCGGCATGAGGTTCGTCATCGTGTCTTCGAGCGTGACGTCGCTGCCGTTGTTGAACTTCCTGCCCAGCAGGTTGGCCGTGACCACAGCTTTCGCCATGCCGTCCACATCCTGCATGTCCTTGCTCAGCATGCCGGGCGTGGTGATGGTGGATGTTGCGCCAGCCGTTGCATGTCCCAGGATTGCCGTGTTGTTGTACGTCAGCTGGGTGTTCGGCTCTTTCTCTCCGTAATCACGAACCTTGAGCTTGTACGAGAACGTCAGGCTGGGATACGTATCGCTTCCGTCGCTCTGGTTCGGCCATCTATACGGCGCGTTGTACCACCGGCTGCCCTCTCCAATATCCAAAATATCGGAGAACTTCGCGTCGGTTCCATACTGCTTCCACTTCACCGTCGCGCCGTCCACGTTCCAGTCAAACGTCCATTCGTTCCCGTTGAGTGTCGGATTGATGCCCGTCACAATCAGCTCGTTGTGCGCGGCAATATAGTTTCCCTCCCGCACCTTCATGCTGATGGTAAAGGAGTTATTCACGTATTCCAGACCGGCGTCAAACCGATCCTTCAGCGGTTCCGTCACGCCGACCAGGCCGTTGCCAAAGTCACCGTTCACCTCGATGAAGTATTCAATCGTGCCGTCCGTGTGGTTGACGTCGCCGACCCACTTGCGCACCGATTTGGTTCTGGGAATCGAGCTGAAAGCGGGCGTTCCGTTCCAGCCTTCCCGGATGTGGTTGGTGATGTAGCCGCTGTCCACGTCCGCGATCGTGCCGAGCTTCTGGCCGTTTCGATAAACCTCCGCGCTCAGCGGCACATCATACTCGATGATCAAATCGACGTCTTCCGCGGGCTGCCACTGCCAAATCGCGTTCTGCCCCTCCGGCCAGTTGAAGCCCAGCTCAAACAGACCCTTCGTCCACGTCTGCTCGACGATCCTGAACGTGTAACCTTTCGTCGCGATATCGACGTAGTCCGTGTCATTCTTTCCTTTGGCCCGAATGGTCACGTCTTCCGCGCTCGGCACAAAATCGACGTCGCCCAGCGTGCTGTTTTCGTCGTTTTGATACTGAGTAATCTGGATTTTATCCGTCAGGAAGACATGCTTTCCGATTCGATCTGCGGGAATCGTCAGCGTAGACCGATAATGGATGTGATCGCCGACGATTTTGCCTTCCTTCTGAATATTCTGGATCGGCGTTTCAACGTCGGGCGGCGGCTGCAAGCTCCCGCTTCCGCTGTCGGCATTTCCCTGATCGTCCCGCGCCGTGTTGGTCACGGTGATGGTGTTTCCATTGCCCACTTCCCGCTCGATCTTCGTCTGATACTCCACCGTGCAGCGCGTTACCGTGCCCTCGTCGGAAGGCACTTTGAACTTGAACCCGTTCGCGCTCGTTTCGGTGAAATACTTTGCGAAGTCTGCCGAGCCTTTTTTCACCTTGATGGTTTTGGTTTCGTGGTCAAAGCTGTCATACAGTTTGATCGTAAACTCCGCCTCGTCGCTCAGCATGATCTGCTGAACGTCCGCCGGGATCGTCCATTCGTCCGTCACGATCTTCCCCGCGATATTCGTCGTTCCGTTGCCGACGGTCAGCTTCCAGTTGATCGTCTGGTTCTCGCGGTTCGTGCCCGTGGCCTGCTTGGCGATCTCCTTCGTGCCGTCAAACGTCTGGTCGCCGCTCCATGCGTGATTCTGTTTGCCGTCCACATCCGCCCAGACGTTGTTCGAGCCGACGTATACGCGGTCTGCGTGCTTGGCGAGCTCCGCTTCGTCGATCGGGACGAAGTAGCGAATCCGATAATGATCGCCCGTCTTGACGAAGTTTTCGTCAAATACCAACTCAAAGCCCGTGTATTCGCCGTTGTTGGTGTTTCGGGTCAGCGTATAATCCTCGCCGTCCACCACCGTTTCCGTCTTGCCGTCTGCGGATACCCTGACAACCTCGAATTGATTCGTCCAGTCGTCGCCCAGCAGCGCGCTCCAATCCAGAACGGATTTGTTGTTTCCGCCCGGCGCATCCCAAACCTTCAGGATCGTCGGATCGTTCGTTCCGGAAACGTTCACATCGATGGCGTATGCGATGCCCTGTCTTCCGTCCTGCACGGCCTTTTCGCTCGTCTTGACGACCTCGGCCTTGCTTTCTTTGTTTTCCGGATTCACCTTGATGGTGATCGTTTTACCCGCGCCGAACTCAAAGCTTGAATTTTCGCCCTCGGAAGCGTTTTTAAACTCACCCTTAAAGTCGAAGCCCAGCGACGCATCCGTCACGTCGATAAAGCTGTACGGATGATCGCTCGTTCTTTCGTCGTAGTACTGCGTGCCGTCGCTGTTGGTATAGCGCGGCGTAAACGTCAATTCGTTGTTAGCGATTTCGTAATAACCGACGATGTTTCCGGTGCTGTCCTTTACCGGTTGTCTGACGACGTTTTCAAACGTCAGCCCTTCCGGAAAATGATACGTCAGTTTGCCTTCGACAAACTGCTTGTTTTCGCCGTCCTCTTCAAAATCGAACTTGAACGTGTATTTCTGCCCGACCTCAACCGGCCCGCTCGTCACGTCTTTGCCGTTCTCATCGATAATCACCACGTCGGTCAGCAGTCCGCCCATGCCGTTGTTGCCGACATTTTTCGTGTTCTGCGCGCTGCTTCTGAAATTGATCCGCGCAGACGGAGATATGATCTCCGCTCCTTCCTCTGCGGCGGCGGGCACTGCGGCGCACATCAAAAGAATAACCGCCATCATCAGGCTGAAAAAGCGTTTCATCTCGCCCATGGTTATTCTCCCTTCTGCGTTTCCGCCTGTTTTTTGACCAGAACGCGCCAATAGCCGTTCGCGTTCATCGGGGTCACGGTTTCCTCGTGGGTTTGTCCGGTCGCGCCGGCAATATCCTCCCAGTTTTCGCCGTCTTCGGAATACTGCCACTGGAACAGCAGCTCGTCCGGTTCCGCGCCGGAAACCGCCGCGATAAACCCGATTTCGCCGCCCTCATACGCCAGCCCATTCGACGCGTCGATCAACACGTTGACTTGCAGCTGCGTCGGCTGCTCATCCGGCTTCTGCTCCGGTTCGGCTTCGCCGTCCGTGGCTTCCGGCTTCTGCTCCGGTTCGGCTTCGCCGTCCGTCGCCTCCGGCTGCTCCTCGGTCGGCAGTTTGCCCGGATTCACGACCACAGGCTGTTCCGGATTTTTGATGATCGGAAGCTCCGCTTCGTCATCGCGATCTGCTTCGCCGTCCGTCGCCTCCGGCTGCTCCTCGGTCGGCAGTTTGCCCGGATTTACGACCACAGGCTGTTCCGGATTCCTGATAATCGGAAGCGCAATGCCGTCGTCACGATTTTCTTCGTCATCCGGTTCCCCAACCACGGGGCGCTCCGGATTTTCAAGAATCGGAAGCGCAATGCCATCATCGGCATCCGCCTCGCCGTCCGTGGCTTCCGGCTGTCCGTCCGCCAGCTGCTCCGCTTTTTTGCCGTTCTGCGCGGTTTTCGCTTCCAGCGTCGCAATCGGTGTCTGCGTCGGCTCCGGTGTCTGCGTCGCAATCGGTGTCTGCGTCGGCTCCGGTGTCTGCGTCGGCTCCGGTGTCTGTGTCGGTTCCGGCGTCTGCGTCGGTTCCGGCGTTAACGTCGGGGTTGGGGTCTGTGTCGGTTCCGGCGTTAACGTCGGGGGTGGGGTCTGTGTCGGAGTCGGCGCGGCGTTCTTTTTCCAGTGAATGCTGGTTTCAGCCACCGGCAGGCCGTCCACGTTGGCCGCACCGCTTTCCAAATCCGAATCCAGCGGCGACTGAATCATGCGTTTCAGGCTCACGAAGCCCTCCACCACGTCTTCCCCATCGAAGGCATAGACGTGCAGAGCGTAATTCTTGGCGGAAGCCCGCTCGGCATACCCGTCGGCCAGCAGCACAGCACCCTTTTCATAAATGGAGGCAAACTGCTCGTCCAGGTTCTCATCCGTGTACAATTTGACTTCCAGCTCGGCCGTGCGCACATAAGCGTAACCGTTCCGCTCAATCTGATCGGGAATCGGCGGCAGGTTAAGCGGCTCTTCGGTAGGTTCGGGCGTGCATTCCGGCGTGGCTGTCGGTTCCGGCGTGACGGTTGCTTCGGGCGCAGCCGTTATTTCCGGCGTAACAGCCGCTTCGGGCACAACCGTTATTTCCGGCGTGACGGTCGCTTCGGGCACAACCGTTTCCTCTGCGCCGCCTTTTGCTGAAGCATCCGCTTTCTTCTCCGCGCCTGTCGTCTCTTCTTTCTCTTTTTCCGCCTGTTTCGGCGTAAACGCGACGTTAACCAGCGGATAATCGTCGCACTTCACGGCGCTGTTTTCGTGTTCCCGGATAAAGGCTTCGCCGTCCATCGTCTGGGGATCCAGCCCGCTCAGGCGCACATAGCCTTCCATCACATCGCCGTCATGCGCGAAGACGACATAGACCGCAAAGCGATTTTCTTCGATTTTCTCATAGTCAAGCGCCAGCAGCACACTCTGGCCGCCGTCCAGCGTGCCGATCCTGCGTTCCATCCACGCGTCGGCATACAGCTTTACGCCGTCGCCCGCCGTTTTGACATAGGCAAACCCTTCATCCTCGATTTGCATCAGGATAGCGGGCAATTCGCGCTGCTGCTCTTCCACAGGAATCGGCGTTTCTGTCGGAGCCGGGGTTTCCGTGGGAATCGGCGTTTCCGTGGGAATCGGCGTTTCCGTGGGAATCGGCGTTTCCGTCGGTACGGGCGTTTCGGTCTCTTCCGGTTCCTCCACAACCTCAGGTTCTTCGGTCGCTTCCGGTTCCTCCACAACCTCAGGTTCTTCGGTCGCTTCCGGTTCTTCCACGACCTCAGGTTCTTCGGTCGCTTCCGGTTCTTCCACGGCCTCAGGCTCTTCGGTCGCTTCCGGTTCCTCCACAACCTCAGGTTCTTCGGTCGCTTCCGGTTCCTCCACAACCTCAGGTTCTTCGGTCGCTTCCGGTTCTCCCACGACCTCAGGTTCTTCGGTCGCTTCCGGTTCTCCCACCGTCTCCACTTTCGCAACAGCTTCCGCCTGGCTCTCCTCTATATAGACGGGTTCGCTGCTGACGACCGCTTCCACCCCCTGATCATTCTGCTGATCCGGCGTTCCCGGCTCGCCCACACTGCCATCTTCGCCTTCCGCATGGGCGCGCTCGAAACGCATCGGCAGCTTCTGAGTAACCGCAAACATCGCGGCGATCAAGACAGCGGCGGTGTATTTTTTCTTCATAGCGAACTCTCCTTTTTCTTTCCGGCTTCTTGTCGAGCGGCTGATTGTACGGCCGAAACCGTTTTCGTATTCTTGACCGAAAAGTTAATCACTACCGCTTTATTATATCAGTCACTCTTTTCTTTTTCAATACTTCAATGGTATTTTTTAACATTTTTTTTCGTTTGTTGTTGGTGACATTTCTTTTACCTTCTCATTTTTTGTCTGTCACTGTCATGTAACCGTTTGTCTCGTCTCCATGCGGATACTTGTCTTTTCTGTGTTTCCCACCCCGTTTTCTTGCCAAGCAAAAAGGACGCTTTCGCGTCCTTGGATCGCTTTCATCGGCGAAACGCCAACACGGCGCCTTTCCCCGCCGGATGCAGTTCTTCTTCGGCGACGCGCAGCCGTTTGGCCGTCTGCCAGCGCGTTTCGCCTTTTGCGGGCCAAACCAGCACAAAGCCGCGCTCCTGTCTCGCCGCCGGGCGCTGCTCCACATCGACAATCGCCGCCGTCGGCCGCACGCCGTGTTTGACCATGTGCAGCGAAACGACGCAGCGCACCTCCGCGCGGTCGCTCGTTGCCGGGCCTGGCGTCGCCTCAATGACATGCGCCTGTGTCAGCGCGTCGTCCGCCGCTTCCATCGGGAAAGTCATTTCAAACGGTTCTCGCGAGCGCACGGCCATCGGGATATCCGAATCCATCGGCAGATAAATCAGTGTCACGGCCATCACGCCTTCCGCATTGAGCCGTTTTCCGGCAGGCTCAACTGCGGTAATGGTCGGCTGAGCGAACGCCGCGAGCACAGAGCCAATAGGCGGCGCGTCCTTGGGCAGGGCAACCTGCAAACGCGTGCTTTCGCGCGCGTCGGCGCTTTCTTCAAATTGATGAATGTCAAACGTCTCCGTCTGTGGAATCAGTTCGTCGCCCGTGATGCTGTACAGGTCTTCGAGCAGCTGCTTTTCTTCCTGCACGCAGCAGCTCAGGCGCACGCGCACCTCCGCTTCCACGCGCAGCGTTCGATGCTTGTCATCTGCGATGGAATCCGCCATCACGTCAACGGCCTCGGCCTGTGCGTGCAGCCGCGCCCCTTCCGGCGGCTGCGCGTCGATGCTCAGTTCAAACGGCAGCTCGTGGCTCGTCATCACGAGCGGATCGCCCGCCTCCTGTGCTTTGTGCAGCACGCGCACCTCCACCGTGCCGCATATGCCGATGCGCCCCGCGCCGCCCGTCAATTCGGACACGCTGGCCTCGCCCGTCGCGCTGAGCACGTCGCCGACCTCCAGCCGCGCGGGCAGATCAAATTCCTCCCGCACGAGCGTTTTATCCTCGCCCAGCGGCGCGGTTCGGCAGAACGCGATAGTCTGTTTCTGGGTGCGCAGCGCATTCTCTCCACCCGCCGCGTCGGTCACCAGCTCCTGCCGGGTGGTTTCAAACGCTTCCGCCTGAATATCCAGCAGCGCGCGCAGCGTCATGCGGCCGCTCACCGCCGTGCCCTCCGTCTCCTGCACAGCGACACTGGCGTTCACACGCATGTCCGGCGTCGCCTCCTGTGCCTCGATGCTGTGCTCAAAATCGCAGGTCGTTTCCATCGCCCGAATGCGCGTTAAATCCCCCTGCGTATACAGCGCCTGAAAGCTCACGTGCCCTTTGAGCAGCACGCCGCCCGCGACGGCTTCCGCCTTTTCCAGATACGCCTGCGCCTGCACGCTCAAAACCGTCACCGCGTCGCGCATGCTGCCCGGCAGCGTCGCTTCTCCCTCCACGCTGACCTGCTCCCGCTGCGACAAAGCAAGGCGCTCAAAGCACAGCGTCTCGCGCGATAAGGTCAATTCCATGCTCTATCCCTCCCTCGGACTTCCTGCCTTTCACTGTATGCGTCTGCGGGAGACGGCATGTCTTGCATGCACAGAAAAAAGGCCCTCCGCCTTGGAGCGGAGAGCCTCGGTTGATGGAAATCAGTCGATGTAGTTGACGGTCACGCTGGCGTCAACGACCGGATGATCCGCGATATCCGCAGACACGACGAGCGCGCCGGAGCGGATGTCTTCGATCAGCTTGTTGTACTCGTCAAGCGTGAAGGTCTTGAAGCCCCAGGAAGCCTCAGCCGTCGGCAGACCGACGAAGTCGCCCGCCTGAAGGTTCAGGGTTTCGACCTTGCCGCCGATGTCGGCCCAAGTGCCGTCAAAGAACTTGGTCAGCGCGGAAACCGTCGCTTCCTTCAGGCCCTTCATGGCGGAGGTCACGAACGGATTGTAGCCGTTCTCAGCGATGGCCTTTTCGCCGATGTAGTGCTGGTCAACGTCAACGCCGACCACATACGCCTTGCTCTTGACAGCCGCTTCCACCGCGGAGGTGTAGATGCCGCCGCCGCAGGCGAAGACGATCTCGGTGCCGGTGGTATACCAGCCTTCCATCTTGGCGGTGATGTTCGCGTCGCCGTAGAACTGGCCGCCGTAGGTGTAGTTGATTTCAATCGGGGTGCCCAGCTCAACAGCCGCCGCATTCGCGCCCTGCACGAAGCCGTAGCCATAGCGCTGCACGGCCGGAACCGCCATGCCGCCCAGGAAGCCCAGCTTGGTGTAGCCGTCCTTCACGACCGCATAGCCGGCCAGATAGCCCGCCTGCTCCTCGCCGAACACGGCGCAGTACAGGTTCTGCTGCGCGTCCACGCCGCCCAGATCGCCGGCGGAAACGTCAACCGCGATGATGTCCACATCCGGATAAAGTTCCTGCGCGGTGGCAACGGTCTCGCCGAACAGGTAGCCCGGGCAGACGATAACCTTCGCGCCTTCGGAAACGGCCTGATCGATGGAGTTCAGGCGCTCGTCGGTGCTGTCGGCGCCCGGCTGATAGTACTGATAGGTCTTGCCGTTGGCCTCGGCATAGGCTTTCACGCCCTCCCAGCAGGCCTGGTTGAAGGATTCGTCGTCGATGGTGCCAACGTCGGTCACGAGCGCAACCTCGGCGGCCAGCGCAGCAGACGTAGCCAGCGCGAGCAGCGCGGCCAGTGCGAGCAGTACGGAAAGGATCTTTTTCATGATACATTCCTCCTGAGTTGTGGGTTGGCGTTCCCATGGCAGGGACGCTTTGTGTCAAGAATGATTATACCATCATCCATCCTGTTTTGTAAACCATGTTTCACAAATTGCGCGCGATTTTGTGCATGAAGTCAGGCCGTATGCTGATAATAGCTGAATCCCTCGCCCAGCGCTTCGTGCACGTCGCAGACGGTGACAAACGCGTGCGGATCGCATTCGGAGACGATCTTTTTCAGCCTGGAAGCCTCCATGCGGGATACCACACACAGCAGCGCGCCGTTTTTGCGCCCTTCATACGTGCCCGTCGCCTCCAGCCGGGTGCAGCCGCGCTCCAACTCGGTGTGAATCCGGCGGATGATTTCCTCCTGCCTAGCGCTGATGATGAGGAACTGCATCGCCGTGTTGAAGCCCTTGATAACCGAATCCATCGTTTTGGTCGATGTATACAGCGACACCAGCGCGAACAGGCCCGCCTGTACGCCGAAATTCAGCGCCGCGATGATGACGACGATGCCGTCGATGACAAAGAGCACCATCGGCACGGTAAACATGCTCCAGTGCTCGTGAACGATCATGGCGGCCATGTCCGTGCCGCCCGTCGTCGCGCCCGCGCGCACCACAAGGCCAAGCCCCGCGCCCATCGTCACGCCGCCAAAAATCGCCGCCAGCATCATGTTGCCCGCCAGATCGAATTCCGGCATCACGTCGATGAGCAGTGAGAGCAGTATCATCGAGATGAACGAGCGCACCGCAAACCGCAGACCCACGCGCCGCCAGCCGATCGCAAAGAGCGGCAGGTTGATCAAAAAGCTGAGCAGGCCGACGTTCAGCCCCGTGACGCTGGAAAGCACCGTCGCAATACCCGTCACGCCGCCCGGCGCAATGTCGTGCGGCAGAAAGAACGCGGCGAACGCAAACGCGGTCAGCAGCGCGCCCAGCGTCACCAGCAGATAATCCCACGCCAGCTGTTTGCCTTCCGCCCTGAAATCGATCTTCTCCATCTTCATCCTCATCATTCCTTTCGGCTTGTCCGCCGCTTTCTCTGTTTGAAAAGCGGCGGAAGCGCCGTCCCGCCGCCTGCTTTCAGTCTGCCCGTTTTCCCGTTATGTGATGCCCAGCGCGCACCGCAGCGACGCGTCCACCCGCGCCATCGCCATGCCGTCGATTCGTCCGGCTCTGGCGCGCAGACGGCGCTTTTCCAGCGTCCGGATCTGTTCGCAAAGCACCAGCGAGTCGCTTTTCAGGCCGCTGTCCCGCGCGCTGACCCAGGCGTGCGTCGGCAGATCGCTCTTGCCCACGCGCGAGGTCATCGCCGCGCAAATCACCGTCGGGGAAAAGCGGTTGCCCCGGTCGTTCTGGATGACGAGTACCGGACGGACGCCGCCCTGCTCGCTCCCCTGCACCGGATTCAAATCCGCGATAAAGATATCGCCGCGCGTGATCTCCATGCTCTCCACCCCAATGGGAAGAAAAATCATGGAGCCAGCCCCGCTTTCAGCCTATGCCGCGCCGGGGACGCGCGTCACTCGATGCGCAGCGCCTCGCACACGTCCCAGGCCGTCACGCCCCGCGCGCCGAGCTTTTTCTGCGCCGCCTCCCCCGCGCGCCCGTGGTAAAACGCGCCGACGCGCGCCGCGTCCCACGCGCTCATGCCCTGTGCCAGCAGCGCGGCAATCACGCCCGTGAGCACATCGCCGCAGCCGCCCGTGCCCATGCCGTCGCAGCCCGTAACGTTCATCGCCACATCCTCGCCCTGCGCGATGACCGTCGTTGCGCCTTTGAGCAGCACGCACGCGCCCAGATCCGCCGCCAGCTGCTGCGCCGTCTCCACGGGCGCGGCCAAAACCGCCTGTGTCGTCATGCCGCACAGCCGCGCCATCTCGCCGGGGTGCGGGGTCAGCACGGTGTTCGCCCCCACGCCGCCGCCATGTTTGGCCAGCAGGAACAGCGCGTCCGCGTCGATAACCTTGGGGATATCGCTTTTGACCAGCGCTTCAATCGCCAGCCACGCGCCTTCCTCCCTGCCAAGTCCCGGCCCGACCGCCAGGGCTGCCTTGTGTTCGGCCAGTTCTTTCAGCATATCCGCCGCGCCCGCGTCCAGGCTCGCGCCGTCGGCGACCACTTTCGCCGTCGCGCAGGGCGCCTGTGCCTGCACCGTATTGAGCACCGCAAACGGGCATGCCGCCGTCACCAGCCCCGCGCCTGCGCGCAGCGCCGAACGGGCGCAGAGCGTCGCCGCCCCGGCCATGCCCTCGCTTCCGGCCACGCTGAGCACATGGCCGAACGTGCCCTTATGCCCGTCTCCGGGGCGGACGGGCAGCAACGCGCACGCGTCGGCTTCCTCCAACACGTCGATGCCCTGCGCGCCGTCCCATTCGGGCAGAATGCCGATATCCGCGACGGTCAGCTTGCCCGCATACGCGCGGCCCGGATAGAGCAGCAGGCCGTGCTTGGCGCGATGAAACGTCACCGTTTCCCGCGCATGCACCGCGTCGCCGAGCACCTGCCCGGTCGCGCCATCCACGCCGGAGGGGATATCCGCCGCGACAACGGGCAGGCCGCTTTCGTTCATGCGCTGCACCGCGGCCAGCGCCGCGCCGGAAAGCTCGCGGCTCAATCCCGTGCCGTAAAGCGCATCGACGATGGCCGCGCAGTCCTTCGGCACTTCCGGCGCTTCATTATAGAGCACGTTGAGCGACGCGCCGCAGCTGTTGAGCAGGCAGGCGTTCACGCCGGCGTCGCCCTTCATCTGCGACGGGCTTTTGAGCAGCCACACATCTGCCTTGCCGCCGCGCTGCATCCACAGTCTGGCCGCCGCGCACCCGTCGCCGCCGTTATTGCCGTTTCCGCAGACGAACAGCACGCGGCCGCCGCCGGGCGCATAGGCCGAAAGCGCATCGACGACCGCCTGTGCCGCGTGCTCCATCAGCAGAATGGACGGATAGCCCGTTCCTTCCAGAAACGCGCGTTCCATTTCCCGCATATCCTGCGGCGATATTGTCCGGATCATAGTTCCTCCTTAGGGATGCGTCGGGGCGTTGCCCCAAAGCCCACCAGAAACCTGAGGTTTCTGGACTTCCCACCTTACTGATTCATTGTATCAGCGCAAACGCAATCGCGGTATCCACTTCATGCGACAGCGACAGCAGAATCGATCGTCCGCCAATCTGCTCGAATTTCTCTCGCGCCGCGCCCGTCAGCAAAACGCCAGGCTTTCCACTTTGTTCATGCGTGACCTCAATTTGCCACGGCATCACGCCCTGCGCAAAACCCGTGCCAAGCGCCTTGGCGACGGCCTCCTTCGCCGCGAACATCGCCGCCGCGCTCTGGCCGACGGCCCTGCCCCGGCCCTGCAGATAGGCGCGCTCATTTTCGGTAAACACGCGGGTGAAAAAATGCGCCTTCTCGATTGCGCGCGCCATGCGGCTGACGGCGCACAGATCTACGCCGATTCCCCACGTCTCAGGCATAGCCCATCAGCCCGCGAACCGACACATCCGCCGCAAGCACCTCGCGATCCTGTCCGTCGTCGTCGGTCACGATCAGGCTTCCGCTGTCGGTGACGGCCTTCGCTGTGCCGGTGAAACTGCCCGTAGCGGAAATGACCTGCACGCGCTGGCCGAGCGTCGCGGAATGCTGGCGATATACGTTCATCAGCGCTTCGCTGCCCTGCTTGGCCAGCTCGTCCACAACCTCGTATTCTTCCAGGAACGCGCGCACCACATCCGCGCGGCGGACGCTTCTGCCCGTCAGCAGATCCAGCGACGACGCGGTCTTGGCAATATCGCCTTCAAACGCCTTTTGATGCACGTTGATGCCGATGCCCGCCACCACGTCGTGGACACTCTGCTCGTCGGCGTTCATTTCAAGCAGCATGCCGCAGACCTTTTTTCCGTTGCAGACAATGTCGTTGGGCCACTTGATGCGCGCGTCTATCTCACAGACGCGGGAAACCGCGCGCGCCACAGCCATCGCCGTCTGCAAAGAGAGCTGCGCCACATGCGAGGGATGCGCCTGCGGCCGCAGAATCAGCGTCATGAAAATGCCCTCGCCCGCCGGGGAAAGCCAGCCCCGCCCGCGGCGGCCGCGCCCCGCCGTCTGCTCGTCCGCAACGACGAGCGTGCCCTGCCCGGCGCCGTCGGCGGCCAGCGCGCGTGCGTAACGGTTGGTGGAATCCACGCTGCGCAGATATATGATGGGTTTGCCCGCCCATTTCGTGTTCAGGCCGCGCGCAATTACGGGCGCCATCAAGCTGTCCGGCACGGAAACCAGCCGATAGCCCTGCCCGCCGCAGGCCTCAATGTCAAATCCGAGTTCGCGCAGCTGGCCGATCTGCTTCCAAACCGCCGCGCGGGTCACGCCCAGCTCTTCGCTGAGCGTCTGGCCGGAAACCGCCTCGCCGCTCAGCAGGCGCGTCAAAATTTCTTCCGTCATGTCTTCTCGCTCCATCCCGCCGACTCGCTTTGCGGCGGGTCGCCTTTTTTCTTTCCCTATTCTAACAAAAAAGCGGCGCAGTTGCAAGGCCGCGGCGCGCGGCTTGCCAAAAAGGCGCGCTTCCTCTATAATAGAATGCGACGTTTAACTTTGCCCGCCCATGCGCAGATTAGGAGGGCACAGGAAAAGGAGTTTGGCAATGACGAATTTCGGCATGATGGTTTCATCCCTCAAGCAAAACATAGCCCGCGCTGTCGTAGGCAAAGACGACGTGGTCGAACTGATGCTCACGGCGCTGCTGTGCGAAGGCCACGTGCTCATTGAGGACGTACCGGGCGTAGGCAAAACGACGCTGGCCAGCGCGCTGGCGCGTTCGCTCTCCTGCTCGTTCAAGCGCATTCAGTTCACGCCGGACATCACCCCGTCGGATATCACGGGCTTCACCATGCCCAGCCTATCCGGCGAAATGCAGTATCATCCCGGCGCAATCATGAGCCAGATTGTGCTGGCCGACGAAATCAACCGCACCTCTCCGAAAACGCAGTCCGCGCTGCTGGAGGTTATGGAAGAGCGGCAGGTGACGGTGGACGGCGTGACCTATCCCCTCGCGCGGCCCTTTATGGTGCTGGCGACGCAGAACCCGGTGGATTTTGTCGGCACCTATCCCCTGCCGGAAGCGCAGATGGACCGCTTCTTCATGCGCGTTTCTCTCGGCTATCCCTCTTTGCAGGATGAAATAGACATTCTCGACCGCTACTGTGGCGAACAGAAACCGATGGAATCCGTCGTGCCGGTCTGCTCGTCGGAGGATGTGATCGCCATGCAGCAGGCGGTCAAGACGGTTTACTGCTCCAAGGAGGTGCGCGCATACATCGCCTCCATCTGCGCCGCCACGCGAAACACGCCGCTGCTCAGTCTCGGCGCAAGCACGCGCGCGGCCATCGCGCTGATCCATGCGGCGCAGGCCAACGCGCTGCTCTGCGGCCGCGACTACATCATTCCGGAAGACGTGCAGCATCTCGCGCCGAGCGTGCTCTGCCATCGTCTCTCCCTGTCTGCGGAAGCGCGCATGCGCGGCTACACGAACGAGCAGGCCTTCGCGGAAATTCTTTCCGGCGTGCGCATTCCGGTGAGGCTCAAATGACCGCGCGCGGTTTTTATCTGCTGCTCTTCGGCTCGCTAATGCTCTTCACGGCGCTGTCTGTCGGCAGTTCGGGCGCTTTTCTGCTGGGCGCGGCGGCGCTTTTCTGCTGGGCGCTGTCGCTGCTCTGCGTCTGTCTGGCGGCTTTTTCCTGCCGTGTGGAGCAGAGCGTCGAGGGCGGACAGGCGGCGCGCGGCGGTGCGTGCCGCTTTCATCTGCGCGTGCGCTTCGGCCTGCCCGCAGTCATCGCGCCGATTGCGTTGAAAATCGAACTGCCCGGCGGCAGACAGAGCGATTTCTGGCTTTCAACCCGGCTTTTCGGGACAACGGAAAGCGAAAACGAATTTGCCTGCCCGCATGTCGGCGTTTTTCCCGTCGGCGTTTCGCAGCTGACAATTTCGGATTGTTTCGGCCTGTTTGCCTTCCGCCGTTCCATGCGGGGCACGCCGCAAAACGTCGCGGTTCTGCCCAATCCCGTGCAGACCGCTCCCCTCCCCGTCAGCCCTGGCGAAGGCGAGAACTCGTCGGCTCAGCGCGCGCTGTCCGACCACAGCATTCCGGAAGACATCCGCGCCTGGCAGGATGGCGACGAGTTGAAACGCGTTCACTGGAAGCTCTCCGCGCGCCGCCAAAGCCTGATGGTGCATACTTATGAAACCCCTCAGCGCCCGGATGCGCTGATTCTGCTGGATATCGCTCAGCCGAGCGGCGCGGCCAGATCCGCGCTCATCGACGCGTTGACGGAGGGCTGCGCCGGGACGATCGAGTCTCTGCTGCAAGCCGGGCGCATGACGCGCCTGCCGCTGGAATTATCGGGGCAGGGCGAGCTTGCCGGGCAGGGCATGGAATCGTTTGACGCCATGCGCCGCGCGCTGGCTGCCGCGGGTTACAACCGTCAGGACGACTTTGCCCGCGTGCTGCTCCTTGCCTCGCCGCGCATGCGCCGAACCGGATCGGTCGCCGTCTTTTCCACGCGGCTCACGCCCGCCATTGCGGACGCGGCGCTCGCGCTTTCCCGCATGGGCGCGCGCATGCGCTATACGCTGGTGACAGTAGGCGAAACGACGGAGGAGCAGACCAAGCTGCTCAACCTGCTGCACGTCAGCGGGGTGGAAACCCTGCACGTCAAGGCCGGATAAATCCACGCCAGAAAGGCGAATTTTTTCATGAAAAAACCGTTCTTTTCCGTGCCGCGCACGCTCATTCTCCACGCGCTGACGACGTTTCTCATCGGCGTGGGCTGCGTCTGGCCGCTCTCGCTTTCGCTGGGGCTGACCGCGCCGCTTGAAGAATGCGTCGTCTGCTGCGGCGCGGTTACGCTGCTTTTCGCGCTGCTGGACTGTCTGCCCCGCCTGCGCGCGCTGGCCTATCCGCTGCTGCTGGCAGGCATAAGCGGCGTGGCCTTTGCCATGCGCGGCCAGTTTGCCGCCGTCGGCGCAGCGCTGGCGCTGCTGGTTCACGGCCAGCCGCTCGCGCTTGCGGCTTATTCGCAGGAAATTACGCTCCTGCTTGCGCTCGTATTTACGGGCATCGGCGCGTCGCTTTCCCGAAGCGACCAGGCTTTTTTCCCGTTGGCGCTGCTGGAAATCGCGCTGCTGTTCGTCGTTTCGTTTCTCGGCGCGTCGGTCAGCGCCGCGTCGCTGCTGCCGCTGATTCTCGCGCTGCTGCTCAGCAGCCGCGCGCCCGGCGTTCAGGCGCGGCGCATTGTGCCGCTGTGCGCCGTCGTGCTGGCTGTCACCGCGCTGCTCATGCCGCTGTCTTCGCAGACCGTGCCGGAGCTGGAGACGCTGGCTCTGCGCGTCCAGCGGATGATCGACGATTATCTGTTTTTTACGCAGGAACGCACCACGTTTTCGCTGAGCACGACAGGCTATCAGCCGCTCGGCGTTTCTCAGCTGGGCGGCCCGGCCAATCCGGAGGATACCCCGGTGATGCAGGTGCGCACGTCGGGGCGGACGCTTCTGCGTGGCTCGATCAAAAACGAATACAACGGCCGCTTCTGGTCGGATTCAACGCAGAACAGGCGCTACCTGTACGTCAATCCGCGTTTTTACGCGCTGCGCCGCAATCTCTTTGACCAGAACCGCCCGACGGACAGCCTGCGCGCCGAACTGCCGGACAGCGAACCCATCACCGTGCTCATGCGCGCCGACGCAACCAGCACGCTCTATCTCACACAACGCTTTTCCGCGCTTTCAGGCGACGAAATTGTGCCGTATTTTTCCCCGGCCAGCGAGGTTTTCGGCACGCGCAGCCTGGCTTTCGGCGACGTCTATACGTTTTCCGGCCAACGCCTGAGCGGCGACACGGCGGGCCTTCGCGAAATCGTTCTGGCCGCCGCGCAGACGCCGGACGCCTACGCCGAAACCATCCGCGAAAACTATCTCGCCCTGCCCGGAAGCGTCGATACCGCCGTATATACGCTGGCCGGGGAGATCACCCAGAACACGCAGACCGATTTTGACCGCGCAAGCGCCCTGTGCGCCTATCTGCGAAGCGCCTATCCCTATACGCTTCTGCAAAACATGCCGCCGGATAACCGCGATTTTGTCTCGTGGTTTTTGCTGGATGAGCGGCAGGGCTACTGCACGTCTTTCGCCACGGCGATGGCGGTCATGGCGCGCATGGTCGGCCTGCCCTCCCGCTATGTCGAAGGTTATGCCGCCACTCCGGATGCAGACGGCGTCGCGCGCGTCACCCAGCAAAACGCGCACGCGTGGGTGGAGATCTATTTCACCGGCTTCGGCTGGCTGCCGTTCGATCCAACGCCGGGCATCGGCAACTCGGAAGATGGGGATTCGTCTTCGGATGATCCGCAAAGCAATCCGCCTACGCCTTCTCCCTCCCCTTCGCCGACCCCGACGCCCAATCCGACGGAGGAGCCGAACGGCTCCACGCCGACCCCGTCTCCGTCTCCCACCCCGTCTCCGGATGCAGAGGATGCGGCTGATACGCCCGCCCCGTCCCCCACGCCGGAAGTTTCGCCCAGCCCGCCTCCCGGCGACAATGAGCCGCCGCGCAATCCGCCGCCCGCATGGCTTTGGCCGATGCTGATCCTGCTGCTGATTGCGCTGGCCGCCACGCTCCGGCTGTCCTTCTGCGCCCCCGCGCAAGTCGCAAAGCGGCAGAAAAACGCCAACGACGCGCTGCTCGTGTGGTATCGTGCAGCGGAAGACGCGCTGTTGTGCATGGGGCTTTCGTCCCTGCCCGGCGAAGCGCCCGCGTCGTTCCTCTGGCGCGCCCAGTGCGAGCTGCACGACGCGGTGAAACTGACCGGACTGGGCAAGGCGCTCTGCGTGGCGCAATACAGCGGCCGGACGCTCAAACCCATCCAGCCGAAACGCGCGCGCAAGGTCTACGCCGAACTGCTCGCACAGATGACTTTCAGACAGCGGCTGCGGCTCTATGTACGGCGTCTGATTCATGGTCTGCGGCTCAGCTGACGCTTTCCGCGCGCTGACCTCCTGGATGCAAGCCTTGCAATTTGGCGGTCGATGCAGTATAATGGCGACGTTTACGGCTTTTGACGTTTCGTTTTTTCGGGAGGAAATGATTATGGAACAGGAAGTAACACGCATCACCAGCTTTTCCATCAACCACGATGTTCTGCTGCCCGGCCTGTACGTCAGCCGCGTGGATGGCGACGTGACGACCTATGACATGCGCACCCGCCGCCCCAACACGGGCGACCTGATGGACAACAGCACCATGCACTCGCTGGAGCACATGTTCGCGACCTACATCCGCAATGGAGACTTAAAGGATTCCGTCGTATACTTCGGGCCGATGGGCTGCCAGACGGGTTTCTATCTGCTGGTGCGCAACGCGGACAACGCCGAGGTTCTGCGGCAGGTTCGGCTGACGCTGATGAAGATTCTGGCTCACGAAGGCCCGGTCTTCGGCGCAAGCAGCCGCGAGTGCGGCAACTATCGCAACCTGAGCCTGGCGGCGGCCAAGACCGAGGCGAAGCGCTATCTTTCCGAGCTGGACGCGCGTCCGGTGACTTTTCAATACAAGGAGTAAAACAACATGATCGGTATTATTGCGGCGATGAACGTGGAGATGGAATCTCTGCGTTCCTTTATGACGGATACGACGACCGAGACCATCAGCGGTATCACCTTTGTGAGCGGCACGCTGGAGGGCAAGCAGGTCGTGACGGCGGTCTGCGGCATCGGCAAAGTGTTCGCGGCGATGTGCGCCCAGACGATGATCCTGCGCTACCAGCCGGAGTGCATCGTCAACACGGGCGTGGCGGGCACGCTTTCGGACAAGCTGACCATCGGCTCGATCGCAGTTTCCTCCGCCGTCGTACAACACGACATGGACACCAGCGCCATCGGCGATCCGGTAGGTCTGATTTCCGGCATCAACAAGGTGCAGCTTCCGGCTGATCCCGACCTCTGCGGCCAGCTGAGCGCCTGCGCAACCGTGCTGGGCATCCGCACCGAGACGGGCGTGATCGCCTCCGGCGACCAGTTCATCTCTTCTTCCGAGCGGAAGGACGCGATCGTCAAAACCTTCGGCGCGATCGCCTGTGAGATGGAAGGCGCGGCCATCGGCCAGGTCTGCTATGTGAACCGCGTGCCGTTCTGCGTGCTGCGCGCGATTTCCGACAGTGCGGACGGCTCGTCCCACATGGATTATCCGACGTTTGTGGGCATGGCGGCCGAGCAGAGCGTGAAGCTGCTTCGGACGTTCCTCAAGAACTAATCGCGTTCGCCGACGGCTTCACGCCCCAAAATATAAAGAAAGACAAGCGCCTGTTCGTTTTCAAGCGCTTGTCTTTTTGATTGGGCTTTTTTACTTTTGAACCAGCGTATCCTCGCCGACCTCGGTTGCATTCAGCTCGATCATCTGCCACAGGCCGAACTCATCCAGCCGCAGACCGAAGTAATACGTCTGCTCCACGCCGGCATTCTTGTTGAACGAAACAATGCGCGCATTTGAGTGGGTGCACTCTGCCTCGGAGGGCATGGCTTCCTGCACAAGCGCCTCAGCCAGCACGGGCGTCGCGCCTGACGATGCGCTCAGCAGCATGGCCGCGCACATCAGCAGGCTCATCGTCTTTTGGAACCATTTTTCACGATAAATCCCCTTCCTTTTTCCAAAATATTCATTTCATTCTACAACATGTTTTTTCTTTTGAAAAGGCTTTTTTCGCTTTTTCTCCCGACTTTTTTTGCATTTCTTACCAATGATTTCTCGCTTTTTCTGTATGCAAACACATCATTCATTCTTTTATTATAATATTCGTTCTCCACGCTTTTTATTTTTCTCTCGACATTCTTCACGCGCGGCGCTATAATAAGGAATACATTGAATCCCGCTTTTCTCGCGGTCAAGAGAAAGGAACGTATCGTCCATGAAAACCACTGCGGCCAAACCGATGAGCCAACTCGAACGCTATATTCTGCTGACCTTTGGCGTGCTGCTCACCGCCGTCGGCGTTTACTTTTTTAAATTTCCGAACAACTTTTCCACCGGCGGCGTCAGCGGCCTTTCGCTGATTCTGGGCCGCATGCTGCCCTCGCCCGTGCTCACGCCGAGCGTATTTGTCTTCATCATCAACATGGCGCTGCTCGTGGTCGGCTTCATCTTTTTGGGGCGCGATTTCGCGTTCAGCACGGTATATTGTTCCGTCGTGCTGTCTCTGGCCGTCAACGTGATGGAACGCTTCTGGCCGCTCAGCCATCCGCTGACCAATCAGCCGCTGCTGGAGCTTTGCTTCGCGGTGCTGCTGCCTGCCGTCGGTTCGGCCATTCTGTTCCATCTGGATGCTTCCAGCGGCGGCACGGACATCATCGCCATGATCGTCCGCAAATACACCAGCATGAACATCGGCATGGCGCTGATGGTCGCCGACGCGCTGATTACGGTTGCGGCACTGTTCTGCTTCGGCATTCAGTCCGGCCTGTTCTGCATCCTCGGCCTGCTGATGAAATCCGTGCTCGTCGATTACGTGACGGACAGCTTCCGCATGAAAAAATGCTTCCAGATCATCACGACCAACCCGGAACCGATTATCGATTTCATCACTGTCAATCTGCATCGCGGCGCAACGCTTGAGGATGTCTACGGCGCGTTCCATCACGAGCGCAAGACGATGATTATCACCGTGCTCACCCGCGCACAGGCGTTGGCGCTTCGGCGGTTCATCCACATGAACGACCCTCACGCGTTCATGGTCATCACCGCTTCGACAGAGATTGTCGGCAAGGGATTTTTGGCCAGCTAAACGTTGGTTTTCCAGCTCGATACAGATTGGGATAAAAAGAGGGGAATATTGCGCGCGCAGGCAAAAAGATCGACCATCTCAGCGATGATTTGACCGACGTATTGGCCAATATTACGAACGCAACCGACAACGCCCCGCGACAGGCCAATATTTTTTCCATCAAAAAAATGCGAGCGCATCAAACGCCCGCATTTTTTGATGAAATTATTTTGCAAAGCCCACAATGCCGAACGAGCCGGGGCCGCTGTGCGCCGCGATGACGCAGCCCGTCTCCACCCAGCTGAGGTTTTGATAGCCCTGATCGTGCAGAATCGCTTCCACCTCATGCTTGACTTCGTCGCTCAGCCCCACGCCGTAAATCAGCCAAAGCGCAGAGGAATCAAGCTCCTGCGCGGCAGGAAACTCCTTCGCCATCTGGCGGACGACGCGTCCCATCGCTCCGCGGTATTTTTTCGTGGAAAGCAGCTTTCCATCCTGAATTTCAATGAGCGGATGCAGGCCGAGAATTTTCGCGCCGAGATACGCCGCATTGCTCACGCGGCCGCCTGCGCGCAGATAATCCAAATCGCCGGGGATGAAGCCCATGCGGATTTTGCCGATGAAGCCGTTCACAAACGCCGCCGCCTCTTCAAGCGTCGCTTCCGGATGTTCGCGCAGATAGCGTGCCGTGGTCAGCACGACAGCCGCCTGCCCCGCCGCAACGCTTTTGGTATCCATGGCGACAAAACGATCGCGTCCCTCGCCCGCAATCAGCGCGCTCTGCATGGAGCAGGTCGTGCTGGCGGAATAGGCCAGATAGAGAATCGACGCGCCGGGAAACGCGTGATCGAGCTGCTCAAACACGACTTCAAAATCATGCGGCGTACAGCCGCTGGTGCGCGGCAGTTCGCGATGTTTTTTATAAAAATCAAACATCTCCCTCGTCGGGAATGCGCCGTCATCGCGCGTTTCACCACCGAAGGAGACATGCATCGGCACAATCACAATGCCATTTTGTTTTGCCAATTCGGGCGTGATATCGCTGCCAGATTCGGCCATCAGAATAATTTTGCTCACTTGGGAACACCTCTTATTTTTCCATATCCAGCGACGCAAACGCCGCAAGTACGGTTTCAGTATAGCATTCCCTCGTTGCAAAAACATTGGCGAAATGTTGCTGAGATATGAATCTGGCTCTTTCTTTGAATGTTTATGCAGATTCATGCACGCACTCAGGCCGTCTCGGCCAGGCACGGCAAACGGACGGTAAATTCCGAACCTTCGCCCGGCGCGCTGGTCACGCTGATCGTGCCGCCGGAGATTTCCAGCACGCGGCGCACCAGCGCAAGGCCGAGACCGTTGCCCTCCCGGCTGTGGGAGGTATCCCCTTGATAAAACTTGTCAAAGATATGCGCGAGCGTCGCCGCGTCCATGCCGCACCCCGTATCGGCGACCGTCACAACCACGTTGCTGCCATCCTTCACCTGCCGAAGGACGATGCGCCCGCCCGGCTCGGTGAACTTGATCGCGTTGGAAATCAGGTTGTTGAACACAATTTCCATCATCGTCTCATCCGCGAGCACCATCACACGCTCCTCAAGCTGCGCGTCAAAATCAATGTGCTTCGCCTCCCAGCGGGCTTCGTGCGCAAGGGCGCAATCGCAGAGCTGGCGGGTCAAATCATACGGCGCGGCGTTGGGCGTGATTTCCTGGTTTTCAAGCTTGTTGAGCCGCAGAATGTTGGAAACCATCGTGCTCAGGCTTTCGCTGGCGGCGGCAATCGTCGCGGCATACTCCCGCTGTTCCGCTTCGCTCAGTCCGCCGCGCGCCAGCGCCGAGGCGTAGCTGTTGACAACGGTCAGCGGCGTTCGGATCTCGTGGGACACGTTGGCGATAAAGTCGTTCTTCATCGTCTCGGTGCTGCCAAGTTCCTGCGCCATGCGGTTAAAGTCCTCAAACATGATATCCATGTAATCGAACTTGTTTTCGCTGTGAAACGGCTTGACGCGGACGGAAAAATCCCCCTCCGTCACCTGGCGCATGGCGCGGCTGAGCGCGCGCATCGGCCGGTCGAACCGCCGACAGGTATACAGGTGCAGAATCAGCGCCGCCAGAAACGCCATCGCCACCCAGTAGGAACCCACGCCCATGCTGGCCACAACGCTGAACACCCGCATTTTCAGCAGCTTTTCCAGCGCAAAGGCGTTGCCCGCGCTCAGCACGCTGACCACCAGCAGGATGATGACGAACATGCGCCACGAAAAAAGCCGTCTGCGCACGCGCGGATCTGCCTGCGCGCGGCGTTTCTTCAAAAGAGACCGAAGTCTGTTCATGCGTTCGGCACCGCCTTATACCCAAGTCCATGCACCGTCATGATCTTGAAATCGTCGCTGACCGACATTTTATCGCGGATTCGGGTGATGTATACATCCACTGCGCGAAGGCTGGCGCTTGTTTCCCCATCCCAGAATTCATCCATCAGCTGTGCACGGGAAAACGTGCGCCGCGGATAGGAAAGCAGCTTGTAGAGCAGGTCAAACTCGCGCACGGTCAGCGCAATTTCCTGCCCCGCGACGTAAACGCTGCGCTCCTCCGCATCCAGAACGGTCGAGCCGACCGTCAGTCGCTTTTCTGCTTCGATGCGTGCGCGGCGCAGCAGCGCCTCAATGCGCAGCAGCAGTTCGTCCACGTCAATGGGCTTGACCATATAGTCGTCAATGCCCGCGCCGAAACCCTTTCGCTTGGCGCTCATGTCGTCCAGCGCGGTCATCAGCAGAATCGGAATATGTTTGTTAACGCTGCGAACGTCGGCCACAAACTCAAAACCGTCAATGCCAGGCATCATGATATCGGAAATGATGATGTCCGCCCCGTCGGCATGCAGCAGGTCAAACGCCTCCACGGCGTTGGTGCAGCCCCGCGCGTCGTAGCCCGCACTCCTCAAACTGGCACAGACGATCTGATTCAGGCGGATATCGTCTTCCACAACCAGAACATGAACCATGCTTCTCCTCCTTCTATCCGTATCCCTCTCCCGATCGCCGCAAAGCGAAAAGGAAGATTGAGAATCATTCTCCAAATGCGTCCGGGCGTTGACCCGGCGCCCCCTAAAAATCAAAAGCGCAGTTCCAATCGCAATGACTTCAGTATATCAGCAAACTGTTGCGAATTTGTTACAGCAGTCGGTTTTATTCGGATTCTTGACTTTTGGATGAAAAAACATTATCTTAATGGCGTTATGAAAATGCAAATAATTTGAAGCCGCCTGCCGTTTCATCAAAAAAGGAGTCACCGACATGCTCGACCGCTTTCTTCGCCCCGCGCAACTCAAAACCAATCAGGACGGCGCTCTGCTTCGGCTGATCGCCTGCGTCTGCATGTTCATCGACCACGCAGGCAAAATGCTTTTCCCGCAGCTGACATGGATGCGGCTGGTCGGACGGCTGGCTTTTCCGCTGTTCGCTTACGGCATTGCCGTCGGCGCGGCGATGACCAAACATCCACAACCGTATATCACCCGCGTGGCGGCGCTGGCGCTGGTCAGTCAGCCGCTTTACGCCGTGGCTCTGGGGCACACGAACAACGCGATGTATGCCGTCCCGTTTGCGCAGCACCCGCTTCGCGCGCTCTATACCTTCTATATAAAGAGCTGGGAAACGCCCAGCATTCTGCTGCCGCTGCTTCTGGGGCTTTTGCTGCTGCTGTGCATCCGCGAAAGGAAGTACATTCCGGCGCTGCTGATTTACGTACTTTGCGAGCGTTTTTCCGGCAGTCTGGATTACGGCGTGGGCGGCATTCGGCTGATGATTCTGTTTTACCTCTTTCTGGAATATCCCGCCCTGTGCTTTGCAGTCACGACGGCCTATATGCTGGCCTGGGCGTTGGATGGCCGCGGCTACCCGATATTCGGCGTTCAATTTGGCATGCGCCTGTTCGCCGTGCCGGCGGTCGTGCTCGCCAGCCTGCCGATCCGCCGCAAAACCCAGCTGCCCAAGTGGCTGACCTACGGCTTTTACCCGGCACATCTGATCATTTTGCTGATTCTGGAAAAAATATTTTAAAAAAGGGTTGACAGCTGCTCATGAATGCGCTATACTATCAGACGTTCAAAAGCTGCGGCTTACGCAGAGCAGCTACAACTTCATATTGGGGAATTGTGTAACGGCAGCACCTACGACTCTGACTCGTATTGTCTAGGTTCGAATCCTAGTTCCCCAGCCATTAGCCTCCATGGTCAAGCGGTCAAGACGTTGCCCTCTCAAGGCAAAATCATGGGTTCGATTCCCATTGGAGGTGCCACTAAACAGAACGTTTTTGTTCTGTTTTTTTGTTCCGTTTTTTTCAAGCTTTCCTCCCCTTCTGTTTTTATCGAATCGTTATACAGAATATTACATCTTTGTCAGGTTTTTATTCGCGTGCCTTTTTTTGCCTTTTCGATGGAATGTGCAGGCTGAATCCCTTATTTTGTTTGTTTTTTCATTATGAAGCGCATATTATCAGACGTGTTTAGAAATCTTGACAATTTTTTTATAAAATGTTATACTACACACAATGTGCCGATTTGTGGATATTCATTCCGATCGGTTACAATTTTTCGAGGAGGAACCTGTTATGAAGAAGCTTGTTGCTTTGATGGTTGCCCTGACCATGGTTCTGGGTCTGGCTGCCGTCGCGTCCGCTGCGGACTACCCCACCAAGGGCCTGATCGCGATCAATCCGTGGTCTGCCGGCGGCGGAACGGATAACTGCCTGCGCGCTTTCTGCTCCGCGCTGGAGAAGCAGCTCGGCGTTTCCGTCACCGTTGACAACCAGACCGGCGCTTCTGGCGTTACCGGCCACGAGGCCATCGCCGACGCTGATCCGGACGGCTACACCATCGGCATGATCACCTTCGAGCTGGCCACCTACAAGCCCAGCGACATGAGCGATTACACCTACGAGAACTACGACGCGATCTGCCGTATCAACACCGACGCGGCGGCCGTGACCGTGAACGCCAAGTGGGCTGCCGACAACGGCATCACCGATCTGGCGACCTTCGTTGACTACTGCAAGGCTCATCCGGGCGAGGTCAAGATGGGCGGCTCTTCCGCCGGTTCCGTCTGGCACATCGCCGGCGGCTACCTGATGAACGCGGCTGACATCGACATCAAGATGATCACCTACGCCGACGGCGCTGCGGGCGCTGTCAAGGCCGCCGCTCAGCAGGAAATCGAGGGCGTGACCGTGTCTCTGGCCGAAGCGCGCAGCTTCATCGAGTCCGGCGATCTGATCTGCCTGGGCGTCATGGACACTGAGCGCAACGCGACCTTCTCCGACATCCCGACCTGCCAGGAGCAGGGCTTCGACTGCGTGTACGCGACGCAGCGCGGCCTGGCGTTCCCGAAGGGCGTGGACGAGGGCATCCGTGCCAAGATGGCTGAGGCTTGTGCCGCCGCTATCGCGGATCCGGACTTCGTCGCCCAGATGGCCAGCTTCGGCCAGGCGATCTCCTACATGGACGCCGAAGAGTACACCGCTTACCTGGCGCAGGCCGCGATCGATGTGCCGGCCGCCATGGAAGCCGTTGATCTTCTGTAATCAGTAGCAGAAAGATGGGCAGGCGACTCGCCTGCCCATCATTTTGGTTTACACCCCTGTTAAGATTTCTTACCAAAGGATGTGATTCGCTTGAAAAAGACTCATACCAAGGCGTTTGCGAATCTGATTGCCTCCATTCTGCTGCTTTGTATTGAAGGATGGGCGCTCTTCCAGACGTATGGCTTCAAGGTCGTGAAAAAAGCGACCGTGCAGCCCGCCGCTTTCCCGCAGATCATGTGCGTGGGCATGATCATCTTCACGGTGATTCTGCTCATCCAGTCCATCATCAAGCTCATCAGCATGAGTGACGATGATCCGCTCGCCGAACCGGCCGCTTCCATCAACTTCATCAAGAACAAGGGCGTGCTGGCGGGCCTGTTCGTCATCCTGCTGTGCGTGCTGTTTGTGGCGTTCTTCGACTCGCTGGGCTACGTGGTCGTCGGCATGCTGCTGTGCGGCATCATCATGTGGCTGATCGGCAAGCGCAACATCGTCGAGCTGCTGCTGGTTTCCATCCTCGTGCCGCTGGGCATGTGGCTGGTGTTCTACAAGATGCTGAGCGTCAACATCCCGATGGGCGTGCTGCAGCCGCTGCGCGACCTCGTGGATATGATTCATTTCTAAAGAAAGGAGAGCGTTGTCATGGATTGGAGTTTGCTTTTTTCCAGCTACGGCTCTGTCTTCACGAATCTTCAGGTCATCATGATGACCTTCCTGGGCGCTCTGGGCGGCGTTCTGCTCGGCGCTATTCCCGGCATGACCGCGACGATGGGCGTGGCTCTGCTGATTCCCTTCTCCTTCGGCATGGATTTGATTCCGTCCGTCGGCCTGCTGCTGGGCATTTACTGCGGCGGCATGTACGGCGGCTCGATTTCCGCCATCCTGATTCACGCGCCGGGCACTCCGTCTGCGGCGGCTACGCTGCTTGACGGCTACCCGATGTGCCAGAAGGGCCAGGCGGGCAAGGCGCTTTCCATCGCCATGTTCTCCTCCTTCTGCGGCGGCGTTATCGGCGCACTGGTCATGACCTTCCTCTCCCCGACCGTCGCGAAGGTCGCCATGAAGTTCACTTCCGCCGAAATGCTGATGCTGGCGGTGTTCGGTCTGTCCGTCATCGTCGCCATCTCCGGCAAGTCCATCGCCAAGGGCATGATCAGCGCGTTCTTCGGCATGGTGCTCTGCACCGTCGGCCTCGACCCGACGTACAGCGTCAAGCGCTTCACCTTCGGCGTAAAACCGCTGCTGAGCGGTTTCCAGTTCATCCCGACGCTGATCGGTCTGTTCGCTGTGGCTGAGGTCATTGCGGGCGTTGAGCGCATCATCAACGGCGAGGAAAAGCAGGAGCACTCCGATGAGAAGATCACCAACGTGCTCCCTGACTGGCAGACCATCAAGACCATCTGGCCGAACATCCTTTCCGGCGGCCTCATCGGCACCTTCATCGGCGCGATTCCGGGCGCGGGCGGCGACATCGCGGTGTTCGTCTCCTATGGCTTCAACAAGAGCTTCAGCAAGCATCCGGAACTCTGGGGCACGGGCATCCCGAACGGCGTTGCCGCGACCGAATCTGCCAACAACGGCTGCTCCGGCGGCGCGATGATTCCGTTGCTGTCTCTGGGCGTGCCGGGTGACTCCGTCACGGCCATCCTGCTGGGCGCTTTCATCATGAAGGGC
>Ga0129315_1000490_pt1 | contig 31544 bp, 36 predicted proteins | sample Cm827metagenome_FD_94432 | JGI IMG/M metagenome (GOLD analysis project Ga0129315, IMG submission 94432) | Eastern black-and-white colobus group fecal microbial communities from Wisconsin, USA - Cm827 metagenome | ecosystem: Host-associated > Mammals > Digestive system > Large intestine > Fecal... | reverse complement strand
TATGGTAAAAGAAGGCGGAATCAACACAATCTGTAAGGTCGGCGGCAAAGAAGAAACCAGAAAATTTCTTGAGAATCTTGGTTTTGTATCCGGCGGAGAGGTAACAGTAGTATCCCAGATTGACGGTAACATTATTGTCAATGTCAAAGGTTCCCGTGTCGCAATCGGAAGGGATATGGCGAATAAGGTTATGGTGATGTGAGTGCGTAGCACGAAGCAATCCGTAGGTATCAAAGTCGGAGGCTTTTGACCCCGACATCACATTATAAAATGTTGAAGAAAGAAGGAAAGAGATGAAAACATTAAAAGAAGTTGCCTGTGGGCAGACCGTCAAAGTGGCAAAATTAAATGGTGAAGGTCCGGTAAAGAGAAGAATTATGGATATGGGAATCACAAAGGGAGTAGAAGTGTTTGTGCGTAAAGTGGCTCCCCTGGGAGATCCGATCGAAGTAACGGTCCGCGGTTATGAATTATCCCTGCGCAAGGCCGATGCAGAAATGATTGAAGTTGAATAATACAAATAATTAGAGCAGACAGAAAGGAAGTAAAATTATGAAAATTGCATTAGCAGGTAATCCGAACTGTGGAAAAACCACGTTATTTAATGCATTGACAGGCTCTAACCAGTTCGTAGGAAACTGGCCCGGAGTTACCGTAGAGAAAAAGGAAGGAAAGCTGAAAGGCCATAAGGATGTGATCATCATGGATCTTCCCGGTATCTATTCCCTTTCTCCTTACACCTTAGAGGAGGTTGTTGCCAGAAATTATCTGATCGCAGAGCGTCCGGACGCTATCCTAAATATCGTAGATGGTACGAACATCGAGCGTAACCTGTATCTGTCCACACAGCTGATGGAACTTGGTATTCCGGTTGTCATGGCTGTAAATATGATGGATCTTGTTAACAAGAGTGGTGACAAGATCAATCTTGACAAGTTAAAAGAGAAGATGGGCTGTGCAGCCGTTGTTGAAATCTCCGCATTAAAGGGTACCGGTATCCAGAAGGCAGCAGAAGCAGCCGTTGTTGCAGCAAATGTTGGAACTGCGGCCAAGGTACATAAGTTCAATACCAAGGTTGAAAATGTACTGGAATCCATCGAAGCAAAACTTGGCAGTGATGTTCCGGAAGAACAGAAGAGATTCTTCGCAATTAAGCTGTTGGAGCGTGATGATAAGATCGCACAGCAGATGAAGACAGTTCCGGATGTATCAGCAGAAATCGCTTCCATTGAAAAGGAAATGGATGATGATACCGAAAGTATTATCACCAACGAAAGATATATTTACATTTCTTCCGTTATTAAAGAGTGCTACGTAAAGAAGAACAAAAAGCAGTTAACGGTATCGGATAAGATCGACCGCGTGGTTACCAACCGTATCGCTGCATTACCGATCTTTGCACTAGTAATGTTCTTAGTATATTATGTATCTGTAACAACTGTTGGTGCGTTCCTAACAGACTGGACCAATGATACCCTGTTTGGTGAATGGATTATTCCGGGTGCACAGAGCCTGTTTGAAAACATTGGCTGTGCAGACTGGTTAACCGGACTTATCGTAGATGGTATTATCTCCGGTGTTGGTGCTGTGCTTGGATTTGTACCTCAGATGCTGGTACTGTTCCTGTTCCTGGCATTCTTAGAGTCCTGTGGATACATGGCCCGTGTCGCATTCATTATGGATCGTATCTTCCGTAAGTTTGGTCTTTCCGGAAAGAGCTTTATTCCAATGCTGATCGGCTCCGGTTGTGGTGTTCCGGGCGTTATGGCATCCCGTACCATCGAAAACGACAGAGACCGTAAGATGACCATAATGACTACTACATTTGTTCCCTGTGGTGCAAAGCTTCCGATTATTGCCCTGATTGCAGGTGCATTCTTCGACAATGCAGGATGGGTTTCATGGAGTGCATATTTCGTAGGTGTTGCAGCAATTATCAGTTCCGGTATTATTTTAAAGAAAACAAAGATGTTCGCAGGCGATCCTGCGCCGTTCGTTATGGAGCTTCCTGCATATCACTGGCCTACCGTTGGCAACGTATTAAGAAGTGTATGGGAAAGAGGCTGGTCCTTCATTAAGAAGGCAGGTACCATCATCCTTCTTTCTACTATCGTTCTCTGGTTCTTAATGAGCTTTGGATGGACAGACGGCGGCTTTGGAATGTTAGAGGCTGAACAGCTGAATGATAGTATCCTGGCTAAGATCGGCAGTGCCATTGCATGGATCTTCATTCCTCTTGGATGGACACAGGCCGGCGAAGGCTGGAAGATGGCGGTTGCCGCAGTGAGTGGTCTGATTGCAAAGGAAAATGTTGTAGCAACTTTCGGTCTGCTCTTTGGTTTTTCAGAAGTTGCAGAAGATGGTGCAGAAATCTGGGGAAGCCTGGCACAGGTTATGACTCCGATTGCAGCATATGGATTCCTGGTATTCAACCTTCTGTGTGCTCCCTGTTTTGCAGCTATGGGTGCAATCAAGCGTGAAATGAACAATGCAAAATGGTTCTGGTTCGCAATCGGATATCAGTGTGGTTTAGCATATGTGGTTTCCCTGTGCATCTACCAGATTGGTACCTTATTTACAACAGGCGCATTTGGATTTGGAACCGTTGTTGCCTTCTTACTTGTAGCAGGATTTATTTATCTGCTGGTTCGTCCTTACAAGGAGAGCACAACCTTAAAGGCTTCTGATAAAGAACTTGCAAAACTGAAATAAGTATCAGATAATAAAGAAAAGTAATAGTAAAGGAGGATGACTATGGGAACGGCAATCGTACTTCTTGTATTGTGTGTCATTGTTGGTGCAGTCATTTACAAGATGGTTAAGGATAAACGAAGTGGGAAATCCTCATGTGGTGGCAACTGTGCCGGATGCAGCATGGCCTGTCATCAGTCAAAAGAGATGAAATAGTATTTAAAAGGAGGCTGCCTTATGGCGGCCTCTTTGAGTATAGGATGGATTGCATGGTTTACAATTTGAAGAATCTGGGTTATAATACAATAGCGTAAGTAATTTACGTAATCTATACGAATCATTGTCTGGAGTGTCAGACAATCAGGAGGAATAAACAATGGCATTGCTTAAAACCTGGCGGGATATGGCTTATTCAGCTACTGCAAATAAGGGAGATCTGCAGAGACTCTGGGCAGATTATTTTCAGAAAGAAAAGGATATTTATGCACAGCTTTTAAAGAACCCGGATGAAGTAGTTAAGGGAACCGTAAAAGAACTGGCTGAGAAGTACGGCGTGGATATTATGACCATGACCGGATTTTTAGATGGAATCAATGACAGCTTGAAGGAGCAGAACCCTATTGAAGAGATGGAAGAGGACACAGAAGTAAACCTTGGCTTTGACAAGGAATTACTCTACAAGAATATGGTGGCTGCACAGGCTGACTGGTTATATGAGCTTCCGGAATGGGAAGACATTTTTGATGAAGCAACCCGTAAGGAGCTTTATCGGATCCAGAAGCTTTCGACAACCGTTGTAAAGCCGGAGAAAATTTATCCGAACGATCCCTGTCCGTGTGGAAGTGGTAAGAAGTATAAGAAGTGCTGCGGTAAGAAAGCATAAGATCAGGCTTATACAGGGCTTATTGGAAAGTTCCATAAATCCATGACGAACCTTAAACAAAACCTTCCCCCAAATTTAAAAAGGTACTTTACAAATTTGTTTTTGGGGAATATTATAAGATATATTAAATGAATTACGAATAAAACGTTGAAGAGACGAGTACATTGTGGAAGGTAACAGAGAGAGACATCGATCAGATTCAGATCGTGCTGGGAATGTCTTTGCGGGAAGCAATGGAAAACTACCTCGGAGTGACCCTAATCCGGTTCGTATCATCTACGTTACAGATGTTGAGAGGCTTTCGTAAGTCGTTATGGCGCAGAGAGCAAGCAGGGTGGAACCGCGTATGATACGTCCCATGCATTTTGGTAATGCATGGGACTTTTTATGTAGAGCACTTAGTGAAAGCAAGCTGAAAGCGCAGCTTGAACTTAGTGCGAACGATACCTGTGCACTTAAAGAGGACGAGCTGAAAGTGCAGCAGGTAATATGCAGATTAATATAGGTAAAAATAAAGGAGGATGACTTATATGAAAGAAAGAATTGAAAAAGTAAAAGATTTTTTGGCAGACAGCACCACCATTTCCAATCGTGAGCTGGTGCTTGCCATTGCAGTAGGTGTTTTAGGAGGTATGGTATTTGGTTTGCTGACTTCCCCGAGAAAGTTTGTCACGATCGGAAGCCATAACGGAAATAACAGTCCGTGTGATAACGGCTTTGACTGGGAAGACTTCGAAGACGATGAAGAGGAAGACGAAGAGTAATTTCACAGAGGAAGAGTGAAGCGGTTACCCAATAAGTTAAGATAAAGGTAACTATTCAAAAATATTGGTTAACATATGTTAACAACCAGAAAGGAATGGATATAAAAATGAAAATCACATTAAAAGATGGTTCCGTAAAGGAATATGACAAAGCAATGAGCGTGTATGAAATCGCGCAGGATTTAAGTGAAGGACTTGCCAGAGTGGCATGTGCCGGAGAAGTGGATGGAGAGGTTGTCGATTTGAGAACCGTTCTTGACAAGGACTGTAATCTGAGTATTTTGACAGCAGCAGATCCGGAAGGCTTGCGTGTCATCCGCCATACCTGTTCCCATGTTATGGCAGAGGCTGTTAAGAGAGTATTCCCACAGGCAAAGCTTGCAATCGGACCTGCGATTGATACCGGATATTATTATGATTTTGAACATGAATCGTTTACAAGAGAAGACCTTGACAAGATCGAGGCAGAAATGAAGAAGATTATCAAGGAAGGTCATGAATTAAAGAGATTTACCCTTCCGAGAAATGAAGCAATCCAGTTTATGAAGGACAGGGAAGAGCCTTACAAGGTAGAGTTGATCGAGGATCTGCCGGAGGACGCAGAGATTTCCTTCTATGATCAGGGAGATTTTGTAGATTTGTGTGCAGGACCGCACTTAATGAGTACCAAGGGCATCAAGGCGTTCAAGCTGACTTCCTCTTCTATGGCGTACTGGAGAGGCAATGCCGAGAAAGCACGTCTTCAGAGAATTTATGGTACTGCATTTAATAAGAAGGAAGAGCTGAATGCTTATCTGGAACAGTTAGAGGATGCAAAGAAGCGTGACCACAACAAGCTTGGTCGTGAGATGGAACTGTTTACTACCGTAGATGTAATTGGACAGGGACTTCCTCTTTTCCCTCCGAAGGGAACCAGGATGATTATGAAGCTCCAGCGTTGGATTGAGGATCTTGAGGATAAGGAATGGGGTTATGTCAGAACCAGAACTCCGTTAATGGCAAAGAGTGATCTTTATAAAATTTCCGGACACTGGGATCATTACAAGGATGGCATGTTCGTTTTAGGTGACGAGGAGACAGACAAGGAAGTGTTTGCACTTCGTCCGATGACCTGCCCGTTCCAGTATTATGTATATAAGAATACCCAGAAGTCCTACCGTGATCTGCCTTACCGTATGAGTGAGACTTCGACCCTGTTCCGTGCGGAGGATTCCGGTGAAATGCATGGACTGACAAGAGTCCGTCAGTTTACTATTACAGAGGCACACAATGTCATCCGTCCGGATCAGACCGAAGAAGAGTTATCCAACTGCTTTAATCTTGCATATCATATTTTGACCGTACTTGGTCTGGAAAAGGATGTAACCTTCCGCCTTTCCAAATGGGATCCGGAAAACAAGAAGAAATATCTTGGCGATGAGCATTACTGGGAATCCACACAGGAAGTCCTTCGTAAGCTTCTGGAAGAGAAGCAGGTTCCTTTCGTAGAAGCAGACGGCGAAGCTGCATTCTATGGACCGAAGATTGATATTCAGGCAAAGAATGTTTACGGTAAAGAAGATACCATGATCACCATTCAGCTTGACTGTGCCATTGCTGAGAACTTCGATATGTATTATGTAGATCAGGACGGCGAAAAGAAGCGTCCTTACATCATTCACAGAACCTCCATGGGCTGTTATGAAAGAACCCTGGCATGGCTGATTGAGAAGTATGCAGGTAAGTTCCCGACCTGGCTTTGCCCGGAACAGGTACGTGTTCTTCCGATTTCTGAAAAGTATGAAGCTTATGCAGAAAAGGTACGCAAGGCACTGGCAGAGGCCGGTGTGGATGTTACGGCAGATAACCGTTCTGAGAAGATCGGCTTCAAGATCCGTGAAGCAAGAATGGACAGACTTCCTTATATGCTGATCGTCGGACAACAGGAAGAGGCAGATGGAACGGTATCTGTAAGAAGCCGTTTTGCAGGAGATGAGGGCGTGAAGCCATTACAGGAATTCATCGACCAGATTTGCGAAGAAATCCGTACCAAGGAAATCCGTAAGGAAGAAGTAACAGAGTAACAATAAAATTATTATTTGAATAAAAATTCAGCATTCGCACATACTATTGCCGTACAGCGTAAAGGAGGTAATAGTATGGCAGAATTAAAATGTGCAGTACAGAACTGTTCTTACAACGCAAATGAACGTTGTTCCAAGGGGGACATCATGGTAGGCGGTAAGCATGCATCCTGTTCGGCAGAAACCTGTTGTGAAAGCTTTACCGAAAAGAAGGGTGACAGCTTTAAAAGTGCAGTAGAACATCCAAGCGAGTATATCAGTATTGATTGCGAAGCTGCAAAATGCATGTATAATGAAAATTATAAGTGTACAGCATCCCGCGTTGATATTCGTGGCTGTGGAGCATGTGATTGCAAGGAAACGGCATGTGCAACATTTGACGGAAAGTAAGAAAAACTCCGCGGGCGGTTTAAACCGCCCCGGAGTTTCTGTTGCCATGCATATAAGTGAACATAACAATGACAGAACGTTTCGCTGAAAGAAAGCTGTCAGGGAAAGATTTGAGGAAACCAAAGAATGCATTTTACAAAGAAAGCAACGATGATAGGAAGTATTATAATGCTGGCCTGTTGTTTTACCGGTTGTGAAAAGGAAGTCATTACGGTTGCGGGGATTCAGAATCCCGAGGTTCGTGAAGATCAGTACATAGTAGTAGAGAACTTTGAATTAAAGCAGATTGAGGATAATGGAAAGGATGCGATTGCCTGCTGTGCAATCCTGATTCCGGTGGGGTACGTGGAGTCATCCACCGTTCCGGGGATGTATGTACATTCCTTAAGTCCATTGGATTCTTCCAATATTTATTATACGGTGCTCGAAGGAACCGGAGACGGTGCAGTACCCGACAATCTGACAGCAGCTTCCTTTGAAAAGGAGTTAGAGGCTGCTTATGCAAAACAGGGCGAGAACGTAGATATTACGATTGAAGAATTTTCACGAAATGACATGGAAGGTGTTCCGGGGTATAAGATCCGGAGCAGCTTTGAAGTGGATAATAAGAGAGTCCAGCAGCTTGCCTATATTATTCAGGCGAGGGATACGCATATTATTACCTATAATCAGCTTTCTGATGATGAGCTTTTGGCAGACTTTGAAATATCTGAAGGCGAAATCCGTCTGGTAAAAGAGTAGGAAACTATAAAAAAGTTCTTGGAAATTTCTTGAAAAGTTTGAAAAATGGTATTGACATCCGATAAGTGGGGTGTTAGTCTATATAAGCATGTGAAATCAAAGCAGAGTATCCACTCTCACCCTGCGGTAATTGCGCTGGCAGGTGTTTATATTTTCCATATGCCCTTTGGAAAACGGGCGCAGAGGAAAGATGTGAATGTTGTGGATAGCTATGCTGTCCACTTTTTTTATTCTTATTAGGGAGGGTAAAATTATTAGCGAATTATTTATTAACGACCAGATTAGAGACAAAGAAGTACGTGTGATCGGTGAAAACGGAGAACAGCTTGGAATCATGTCTTCCAAAGAAGCTTTACAGCTTGCAGAGGAAGCAGGGGTCGATCTTGTTAAGATCGCGCCGACAGCAAAACCACCGGTGTGTAAGATTGTGGATTACGGTAAGTATCGTTACGAACTGGCCCGCAAGGAAAAGGAAGCCAGAAAGAAGCAGAAGGTAATCGAGATTAAAGAAATCCGTTTATCCCCCAATATCGATACGAATGATTTAAATACGAAGATAAATGCTGCAAAGAAGTTTTTAACCAAGGGAGACCGCGTGAAGGTGACATTACGTTTCCGTGGACGTGAAATGGCTCATATGGCAAGCAGCAAGCATATCTTGGATGATTTTGCAGAGGCTCTTTCGGATGTGTGTGTCGTAGAAAAGGCACCGAAGGTTGAAGGAAGAAGCATGACCATGTTTTTAACTGAGAAACGTTAGTTTCAGTTAAAATAGATAATTATTGTATACAGGAGGAAATCAGTTATGCCAAAAATGAAAACCAGCAAATCTGCTGCAAAGCGTTTTAAAGTTACAGGAACAGGCAAGTTAAAGAGAAGTAAAGCCTACAAGCAACATATCTTAACCAAGAAGACTACTAAGAGAAAGAGAACTCTTAGACAGCCGGCTATTACAGATGCAACAAATGTTAAGAATATGAAGAAGATTTTACCTTATCTGTAATAAAACACTATAGTCGTTAGGAGGATATGAACAATGGCAAGAATTAAAGGTGGCGTAAATGCCAAGAAAAAACATAACAGAGTATTAAAGCTTGCAAAAGGCTACAGAGGAGCCAGAAGCAAACAGTATAGAGTGGCAAAACAGTCTGTAATGAGAGCATTAACTTCCTCTTATGCAGGACGTAAAGAGAAGAAGCGTCAGTTCAGACAGCTCTGGATTGCACGTATCAATGCTGCTGCAAGACTGAATGGCTTATCCTACAGCAAATTTATGTACGGCTTAAAGCTTGCAGAAGTTGATATCAACAGAAAGATGCTTGCTGAAATGGCTGTAAATGATGCAGAAGGCTTCAAGTCTTTAGCAGAACTTGCAAAGAGCAAACTTGCATAATAAAGATCATACCCCCCGCGGCCTATGACTGCGGGGGGTTCTTGTGTAGAGCACTTAGTGAAAGCAAGCTGAAGGTGAAGCTTGAACTTAGTGCGAACCAGTCCGGAACACTTAATGAATGCGAGTCGGAGACGAAGCATGAATTTAGTTGCCATGCATATGAGAAAATGATCCAGTGGATCATTTTTGAGTGAGAGGGACAAGGAGAAAGGAGTTTGGGGATGCGTATACTTGAAAATCTGGAACCGCAGAATGTATTTTACTATTTTGAGGAAATCTGTAAGATCCCCCATGGATCGGGCCATACCAGACAGATCAGTGATTATCTGAAAGCATTTGCCGATGAACATGGTTTGTATTGCAGACAGGATGAATTAAATAATATTATCATGATCAAGGAAGCATCGAAGGGATACGAAGATCATGAACCGGTTCTTTTACAGGGGCATATGGATATGGTGGCTGTGAAGGATGCAGATTGTACCATAGATATGACGAAGGACGGTTTACAGCTTGAAATTCTGGGAGACCGTTTGACCGCAAAGGGAACAAGCCTTGGAGGCGACGACGGGATTGCAGTTGCATTCGGTCTGGCACTTCTTGCCGAAGATCAATACCGTCATCCGAGAATTGAACTGATTCTTACTGTAGATGAAGAGGTTGGCATGGAAGGCGCAACAGGACTTACGGTAGATGATCTTACTGCAAAACGGATGATTAACCTCGATCAGGAAGAGGAAGAGATATTTATCACGGGATGCGCAGGTGGAGCCCGGATTGACATTCGGAAAAAGACAGAAACCGAGCAGGTAAAAGGAATGTTATGTAAACTTAAAATCTCCGGACTCCAGGGAGGACATTCCGGCCAGGAGATCGACAAGGAACGTGGCAATGCCATCTGTCTGATGGGTAGACTGCTTGCTGCTTTACAGGAGAAGACGCCTGTTTATTTAAAGGAAGTAAGTGGTGGAACGGCAGATAATGCGATCCCAAATGAGGTTTGTGCAGAAATCGTTGTGACCGAATGGACGGAAGATGTCGCTGCATTTATGGAAGAGCAATTTTGTGGTTTAAAGGCAGAATTTGCCGGAAAAGAAGACGGACTTAATTGCAATCTGCAGATTTGCGGAGAAAATTCGGCTGTGCATGTCTGTACAGGGACAGAAGAGAAGAAAATGAATACGAAGCCATGGATGGTCTGCAGCCGGAAAGATTCCAGGCAGTGGATTCACCTGCTGAATGTGATCCCACATGGAGTCATTGCAAACAGTGTAAAGATGAAGGGGCTTGTAGAAACCTCCTTAAATCCGGGGATTCTGATTGTAAGTACAGCAGAGGGGATGGTCAGCACGTCTGTACGCAGCTCCAATACGGCAGCCAAAGCAGCTTTGATTAACCAGCTTAAGAGTCTTGCCGCCTTGTGCAATGCAACAGTAGGAATCCGTGGAGATTATCCGGGCTGGGATTATGATCCGGATTCGCCACTCCGTGAAAAGATGGTTACGATTTATGAAGAAATGTATGGTGTGAAGCCGCAGATTGAGGCCATTCATGCGGGATTGGAATGCGGAATTTTCCAGAGTAAGATTCCGGGGCTTGACTGCGTTTCCATTGGTCCGGATATGCAGGATATTCATACCACGAGAGAAACCCTGAGTATTCCTTCCGTGCAAAGAGTCTGGAAGTATTTATTGAAGGTGCTGGAAAGTCTGTAGGAGAGTTGGGAGGATTCTTTTGGCAATTTAAAATACTTTACCCTACTAAATCCTACCAGATTCAGTAGGGTAAAAAAACAGCGGAATTCGTTGGAATTCCGCTGTTTTTTAAAATCGGAGTGACAAGACTTGAACTTGCGGCCTCTACTTCCCTAAAGTAGCGCTCTACCACCTGAGCCACACCCCGAAACGCAAGTTATATTATAACTGTACCTTTTGATAAAAGCAAGTACTTTTTTTACTTTTTTAGATTTTTTATATCAATATTTTCAGGTGTGGCTAAAAGTATTGAAAAACGGTTGGTGCATAGGAAAATCACAGTAGAGAAACAGATAATAAGTGACAGGGCAGGAAAGTGTTGCTATACTGAAAGCATTAAGTGAAATAAATGGGATGTATGGAAAGGGGAAGTTATGAAAAGACGAATTTGCATCAGTATAGCAGGAATTCTTGTCCTGTCTTTGCTTGCAGGATGTTCGGCAGCCGGACAGGTGATGAAGCTGTGGGAGCAGACGGCACGGGAAGAACAGCACAGGACAGAGCAGGAAGAAGAAAAAGAAGAGGAAGAAATTGATCCGGGATATACCTATGAGCAGCCGGAGGAGGAGACCGGAGGTTCGGTACAGGAAGACGGGACGGAGGATCTGCAGGCGTTGTTTGATGCCGGGTTTCCTTATCATCTGAACGGCAGATATGCGGTCCAGGGAGAGATGATTTATTTTGCATCGAATGAAGCGGTTTGCGGCTACAATCAGATCACCGGGGAGTTTGAGGCTTTTCCGCTTACCAGTGCCGATTATGAAATGCCTGAGATGTATTCGGGGATCGCGGATAACGGAAAGCTTTATCTCGATGGAGAATATCTGTACTACTTTAATGACTTCTATCTGGAGAGGGGGGATCGTGCAGAAAGTCTTCTGTATCAGGTGGATCTTTCTACCGGTGAGGCTTCTCAGGTGGAGTTTCCGGTTGATGAATATGTGAGGGATGTGTATATTCTGAGTCATCAGATGTATCTGCGGACATATGATGAAAACTACAACACCAGATACCATACGATCGCATTAGAGGAAAATGGAGACATCGGGGAAGAGATTACCGGTACATGGGAGGATGGACGCGCTTCCATTCCGGCAGGGTATGAAGAGATTCGGCCCGTGGATATGGAAGGCAGGCTTTATTATGCCTATCAGAACCGGTATTTTCCACAGATCCTTTTGTGGGATGAAAATCAGAATTATGTCCTGTATGATCCGGATACCGAAGAGATAACGGAACTGCTTTCTTCGGACTATTCCGTGAACTATTATGATGGTTGGCATTTGCTGTATTACTTAGGTGAATATATGTCCGAGGACGGGGAAGCCCATCAGTATTACCGGAACCTTAACACAGGGGAAGAATACGAGCTTTCTGCTGAAAAGCGGAATGTGATTGGTGCGGATATTGAAGGAATCTATTATATGAAGCACAATTCGGAAACGAATCTGCATCAGACCGAAGATCAGATGTGGTATCAGACCTATGACAGTATGGATCAGGGACGGGAAGGACAGTATTTATATCAGATTATCTGGAGTCCATATATTAAGAATAATCTGGATCTGGTAGAGAATAGTCTCCTGACGCTCTCCCATGGAGAGCTGTATGTCATTGAGGATTCCGGGGATCAGGTCGTTTTTGCTTCCTATAACTGGCTGACCGGAAAGTCGGAAAATGCAGTCGTTCTTGCTGACCGGGAAATCGATCTGATCGGGCAGTTTTACTATGAAGCGGATGAAGAACTGTGTGAGAATTGCGGCAAACCAGTATATGCATATTATATAGAAGGTTTTACCCTGAATGTAAGCATGCCGGGAGATGAAGCAATTAATGCGCAGTTACAGGAAATAACGGATTCCATGATAGAGAATGCCCCAGAAGTGGGTATAGATGAGGAAGAATACCATGATGGAGTGTACTTTAGGGAAGGTTCGATTACCTGTGAAGTAGATATTTCCTATTACAATGACCGTTACATGGGACTTTTGCGGAGCGGGTATGATGATTACAGCGGCGCAGTCCATGGAATGCCCTATAGGCATTTCCTGCTTTATGACCGGGAGACGGGAGAAAAGCTTTATCTGGACGATATTCTGGCAAGCTCCGAAGAGGAGTTAAATGCCATCGTGACCCGGATGTTTGAAGAAAGGCATGGTGGTGAGGTAACCTGGGAAAAGGAACTTGAGTATATCTCAGAAAACGCCGGATTTCTGGAGGGTCATCACTTGAAAGCAGGAGATTATTATCTGACGGAGGAAGGACTTGTGTATTATTTCGGAATCTATGAAGTGGCAAGCTATGCGGAAGGATTTCCGGAGGTTCTCATTCCCTACGATGAGCTTAAATGGAAGATCGATTTATCATAATGGCAGTGTGAAAAAGTCAGGCATTTGTGGAATACGGCAGATACCTGACTTTTGTATAATGATGTAATATTTTTGCATAAATACTAATCAAAGCATAAAATTGTATTAAATTCCGTACAAGGGAAATGCTGGAACTGTGATTTTAGGCTGGAAAAGTGAATGAGAATGTGCTATCATTAAGCATTATGTGGAGTGCTTTAGCATAGTAACAAATTAATGAGGTGACAAAAATGCTGAAATATATTCTCAAAAGAATATTACTTGCCATCGTGACCATCTGGGCCGTGGCAACCCTGACCTTTTTCCTGATGAACATGGTTCCCGGTGGACCGTTCCTTTCCGAAAAGGCCATCAGTCCTCAGGCAACAGCCGCCCTGGAGGCGAAATATGGATTGGACAAGCCATTGTGGCAGCAATACCTGACCTACATGGCAGGCGCAAGTCACGGTGATTTCGGTGACAGCTTAAAACAGAGAGGACGTACCGTTATGGACATCATTACCATGAAGTTTCCGGTATCTGCCCGTGTGGGTGGTGTGTCTGTACTGGTCGCATTGCTGCTCGGTGTTCCTCTTGGCTGTATTGCAGCATTGAAGAGAGGGAAGTTCCTCGATAATCTGATCAGCGTCGTTTCCACCTGTGGAATTGCTGTACCAAGCTTTGTAATCTGTACATTGCTTTTATATTTTTTCGGTGTAAGGTTGCAGATTCTGCCGACCATGGGCCTTACCTCCTGGAAGCATTATGTGATGCCGGTCATGGCACTTGCTTTTTATCCGACTGCATATATTATGCGTCTGATGAGATCCTCCATGCTGGATGTTCTCGGACAGGACTACATGCGTACTGCGAAGGCCAAAGGACTTGCAGGTGGCAAGATTCTGTTTAAGCATGCGTTACGAAATGCAATCCTTCCGGTCATTACCTATGTAGGACCGTTACTTGCCTATACTGTAACAGGAAGCTTTGTTGTCGAGAAGATTTTCACGATTCCGGGACTTGGCGGAGAGTTCATTTCTGCAATTAACGGACGTGATTATACCCTGATTATGGGTACAACCATTTTCCTTGCAACATTGATTATTCTTATGAATGTGGTTGTAGATATCGTATACAAGATTGTGGATCCGAGAATTAAATTAAAGTAAGGAGTCAGTCCATGAAAGAGAATCCAATTAGTTTTCAGTTAAAATTAAAACCTGAAGATTTTCTTCCGGCAACCGAGGAAGAGAAGCAGAGTCAGGTCATTATGCGTGAGAGCGTGAGCTTCTGGAAGGACGGAGCGAGACGCCTTCGCAAGAATAAAGTCGCAATGGTAAGCCTTGTGGTGATTATCCTTGTTATGATTTTTTCTTTTATCGTTCCTTCTTTTTATCCGTATAATTATAAGGAACAGATTAAGGGAGCCAATAATCTCCGCCCGATGCAGTATTCCGAAGAGGAGCAGGCAAGAATCGATGCCGGTGAAAAGGTATTTCCCCATGTCTTTGGTACCGACAAGATGGGACGTGATTATGCCATCCGTGTGATGATGGGAAGCCGTATTTCCCTTCTTGTTGGTCTGATTGCAACCGGTATTATCCTGATTATCGGTTCCATCTACGGATCGGTGGCTGCCTTCTTTGGCGGATGGGTCGATCTGGTGATGATGAGAATTGTTGATATTATTTATACGATCCCCGATATTCTGCTGATTGTATTATTATCCTTTGCACTGAAAGCACCGCTTGCACAATTAAAGGAAGCCCCCGGCTTTGCCTGGGTTGGTATCGTAGGTGAAAACCTGATCAGTATCTTCGTTGTGTTTGCCCTTCTTTACTGGGTAGGTATGGCGAGAATGGTACGAAGCCAGGTGCTGATGCTTAAGGAAAGCGAATACGTTACAGCAGCAAGAGCACTTGGTGTAAGCAATGCAAAGATCATTAAGAAGCATCTGCTTACAAACTGTATCGGAACCCTGATCGTTACCACAACATTGCAGATTCCGTCTTCCATCTTTACCGAAAGCTTCTTAAGTTTCTTGGGTATGGGTGTTGCGGTTCCGCTTCCTTCCCTGGGAAGTCTGGCGAGTGATGCGATCAACGGTATGAATACCTATCCGTATCTGCTGTTTATTCCGGCATTACTGATCAGTTTGATTATTTTGAGTTTTAACCTGTTAGGTGACGGTCTGCGTGATGCGTTTGACCCGAAGCTGAAGAATTAAGGAGGAGAGAATTATGTCAGAATATCTTGTTGATATAAAAAACGAAAGACTTTCCTTCTTTACTCCTGCCGGTGAAGTAAAGGCATTAAATGATGTTTCCATTCATTTAAAGGAAGGGGAAGTTCTTGGTATTGTAGGAGAAAGTGGTTCTGGTAAATCCGTAACCGCATACAGTCTGATGGGACTGACGGCCTATCCCGGCAAGCTGATCGGTGGAACATTGGAATTTAACGGACATGAAATCGAGAAGATGGGCGAGAAGGAAATGCGGAAGATCCGTGGAAATGAAGTATCCATTATTTTCCAGGATCCCATGACTAGTTTGAATCCGGTTTATACGGTGGGAAACCAGATTATGGAAGCCATTCTGCTTCATACGGATAAGAACCGGAAGCAGGCGAAGGAACGTGCCAGAGAGCTGCTTACCTTAGTTGGAATTAACGAGCCGGACAAGCGTTTAAAGCAGTATCCGCATGAATTATCCGGTGGTATGAGACAGCGTGTCATGATTGCGATGGCACTGGCCTGTGAACCGAAGCTTCTGATTGCAGATGAGCCGACTACTGCTCTGGATGTGACCATTCAGGCACAGATTTTAGAGCTGATGATGGAATTGAAGGACCGTCTTGGTATGGCGATTATTATGATTACCCATGACCTTGGTGTGGTTGCCAGCATGTGTGAGCGGATTGCCGTCATGTATGCGGGCAAGATTGTTGAATATGGTACTACAGAGGATATTTTCTATCATCCGAAGCATGAATATACGAAGGGACTGATCCGTTCCATTCCGAGAATTGATACGAAGGAGCATGAACGTCTGGTTCCGATTGAAGGATCTCCGGTAGATCTCTTAAATCCGCCGAAGGGTTGTCCTTTCGCACCGAGATGTGAGAAATGTATGAAGATCTGTCTTCGTGAAATGCCGCCGGTAACGAACTTTGGAGAGGTTCATTACACACAATGCTGGCTGAATCAGAAAGAAGAGATGGAGAAGGGAGCAGCCAATGAGTGATACATTAGTTCAGGTGGAACATTTACAACAGTATTTTCCGGCAGGTGGCTATGGAAAGAATAAGAAATATATTCAGGCAGTCGATGATGTTTCCTTCACGATCGAGCGTGGTGAAACCCTCGGACTTGTTGGAGAGTCAGGGTGTGGTAAGACAACCACGGGAAGAACCCTGCTTCGTCTGTATGAGCCGACCGGTGGTAAGTTCATTTATGACGGTGAGACCGTATTTGATGTCGAAAAGAAGATTTTTGCACCGATGCTTCCTTACCGTAAGAAAATGCAGATTGTATTCCAGGATCCCTATGCGAGTCTGGATCCTAGAATGACCGTTGGAGATATCATTGGGGAAGCCATTGATGTGCATAAGCTGGCGGGAAGCAAACAGGAACGGTATGATATTATTATTGAGATGCTTCGTCGTGTCGGACTGAATTCCGAACATGCCAACCGTTATCCACACGAGTTTTCCGGCGGACAGCGTCAAAGAGTCGGTATTGCAAGAGCACTTGCAGTAAATCCGGAGTTTATCGTCTGTGATGAACCGATTTCCGCGCTGGATGTGTCCATTCAGGCTCAGGTTATCAATATGTTTGAGGATTTACAGGAGCAGATGGGTCTCACGTATCTGTTCATTGCCCATGACCTTTCTGCTGTAAAGCATATTTCCAACCGGATTGGAGTTATGTATTTAGGAAGGATGGTAGAGCTTGCAGACAGCTATGAGCTGATTCAGCGTCCTCTCCATCCTTATACGAAGAGTCTGATTTCTGCAATTCCGATTGCTGACCCGAATAAGGCGAAGGAAAGCAGGCGTATTGTACTTGAGGGAGACGTTCCAAGCCCCTTAAATCCGCCGTCCGGATGCCGTTTCCGTACCAGATGTCCGTATGCGGATGAAACCTGTGCAGCAAAGGTTCCGGAGTGGAAGGAAATCGAAAAGGGACATTTTGCCGCATGTCACCATATTGACAAGTGTAACTAAATGTGGTAATAATTTTAGAATAAACAATATGGGTATCGAAACAAAGTTTTTAGACGGCCTGTATTTTGTTTATAAATTTTTCAGAGGAGGAAATATTATGAAAAAGAAAGTTCTTGCACTTATTCTTACAGCCGCTATGGTTGTTGGATTGGCTGCCTGTGGCGGAAGCACTTCCAATGATGCTGCATCTACAACAGATGAAACCACAACAGAATCCAGCGACAATCAGGCTGCAGACGAGACAACAGACGCAACAGAAGCAACTGCTTCTACAGGAGAGAAGATCTTATCCGTACAGGTAGGACCTGATCCTGAAACTATCGATCCTGCATTAAACAGTGCAGTAGATGGTGGTAACATGTTATTACATTCCTTCGAATGCCTTTTAGCAGTAGATGAGAATGGTCAGCTTGTTCCCGGACAGGCAGAAAGCTGGGAGACATCTGAAGATGGTCTTACCTGGACTTTCCATTTAAGAGATGGTTTAAAGTGGTCCGATGGATCTGATTTAACCGCTAATGATTTTGTTTACAGCTGGAAGAGAGTATGCGATCCTATGGTAGCAGCTCCTTATGCTGATACGGTACTTTCCATGGTAGCAGGTTATGACAAGGCCATCGAGGGTGACCTTGATGCACTTCAGGTAGCAGCACAGGATGACAACACACTTGTTGTAACTCTGAATGCTCCCTGTTCTTACTTCGGAAGCCTCGCGGCTTTCGCAACCTTAAGCCCGGTACAGGAAGCAACCGTTGAAGCAAATGGTGATGCTTGGGCAACCAGCGCAGAAACCTATATCAGCAACGGACCTTTCTATGTATCTGAATGGGTTCCCGGTTCTTACATCATGATGAGCAAGAACCCTTACTACTGGAACGCAGATGCAATCAAGCTGGATGGTATTAAGTGGAACCTTATCGAAGATTCCAACGCTGCATACAGCGCATACCAGACAGGTGAAGTTCTGATGATTAAGGATGTTCCTACCGAAGAAATCCCTTCCTTAAAGGATAACGCAGATTTCCATGTAGATCCGATTATCGGTACTTACTACATTAGCATGAACCTTGAAAGAGATGCATTCAAGGATGCAAGAGTTCGTAAAGCATTAAGTCTTGCAATCGACCGTGATTATGTTGCAAACACCTTAATGCAGGGAACTTACTCACCTGCTGATAACTTCATGGGACCCGGATGGATCGACATGGATGGCAAGCAGTTCAAGGACAATGCAAACGGTGGTCAGTCTTATATTGATGTAAACAACTACGAAGCAGACTTAGAAGAAGCAAAGCAGCTTCTTGCAGATGCCGGTTATCCGGATGGAGAAGGCTTCCCGACTATTTCCTACACAACCAATGATGCAGGTTATCATAAGGTAGTTGCTGAATATGTACAGCAGGCATGGGCACAGCTTGGTATCGATCTTCAGGTTGATATTGTGGAATGGGCTTCCTTCACCCCGATGCGTCGTAACGGTGATTTCGATGTTGCACGTAACGGTTGGGTTGGAGATTACAGCGATCCTTCCAACATGCTGGATTTGTTCTTATCAACGAATGGTAACAACGATGGTAAGTTCAACAACGCAGATTATGATGCTGCAATCTATCGTTCCAGAGAAACACTTGATCCGACAGAACGTTCCAAGGCACTTCATGATGCAGAGGATATTCTGATGGAAGAAACCGGATGTATTCCGGTTGCATACTACAATGACTTCTGGTTACAGAGCGACAAGATCACAGGATCCTGGCATTCACCTTATGGATACTGGTACTTCATGTACGCTGATATCACAGAATAATTTGTGAAGCAAACTTCATAGAGAATCTGAAAGGAACTGCTTTTTGGCAGTTCCTTTTTTGTGCAAAAAAGTGTATAATGAGCCTTGGGTCTATGAACGAGGATAGAATCGTAACCATTCAGAACCTGTTCGCAAAATTGCGGCTATGCAGCTCTCCTTTTGCCTATGTGGTTACTTTACCATATAAATTTGCCAAATGTACTTACGAATGCGGGCATTCGCCGTACATATGGTGATAATCTGCAGGGCTCTGAATAGTTACAATATATGATATGGAGGATGAAAAATGGCGGAAAAGGTTATCGACCGTTTTTTCAGATATGTACAGATTGATACACAGTCTAAAGAGGATGCGGAAAGCTTTCCCAGTACCGAAAAACAGAAAAATCTGGCAACGCTTCTTGCAAAAGAGCTTCAGGAAATGGGAGCATCCGATGTGATTTATGATGAGGAACGCTGTTATGTGTATGCAAAGCTTCCGGGAAACGATCCGGCAAAGGGAGATCATTACCCGACCCTTGGCTTTATCGCACATATGGATACGTCACCGGATTGTTCCGGAAAGAATGTGAAGCCGAAACTTGTTGAGAACTATGATGGTAAGGAAGTGATTCTGAACGAAGAGAAAGCGATTGTGTTAAGTCCGGTCGTGTTTCCGGAGTTAAAGCATTACATAGGACAGACGCTTATTGTAACGGATGGAACCACGCTGCTTGGTGCCGATGATAAGGCAGGAGTGGCAGAAATTATGACCATGGTACAGACACTTTTAGAGCATCCGGAGATCAAGCATGGACCGATTGCGATTGGATTTACTCCGGATGAAGAGGTAGGCAATGGTGTGGATCATTTTAAGATCCGGCAGTTTGGTGCAGACTATGCTTATACAGTAGATGGCGGCGCGATTGGAGAACTGGAATATGAGAACTTTAATGCGGCATCTGCCAGGGCAATCATCCATGGGGTGAATGTACATCCGGGAGAAGCAAAGAATAAGATGAAGAATGCTTCTTTGTACGCAATGGAATTCCAAATGATGCTGCCGGGAACGATGCGGCCGGAATGCACGGATGGCTATGAAGGATTTTTCCATCTGACGAATATGGAAGGGACGGTAGAACTCGCAACTCTTTCTTATATTATCCGTGACCATGATAAGGAACGCTTTCATGAGAAGAAGGAGCTGTTCCGTCATATTGCAAATGAAATGAATACCAGGTATGGAGAAGGAACCGTTGAGGTAGAGATCTCCGATTCTTACTACAATATGAAGGAAAAGATTGAACCGGAGAACCTTTTCCTCATTGAGAATGCGAAGTCCTGTATGGAAGAGCTGGGCATTGTACCGAAGATCCAGCCGATTCGGGGTGGTACAGACGGTGCAAGATTATCCTTCCTCGGACTTCCCTGCCCGAATCTTTGTACCGGCGGACATAATTATCACGGCAGATTTGAGTATTGTGTTGTGGAATCCATGGAGAAGATTGTGGAACTGCTTGTACATATCACACAAAGGGAGCTGAAGTAGGGAATGATTGACTATGATCACTTTCATGTACTCAATTATGTAAAGAAAGAAGAATATACCGGCAGCATGAACGGCATGCGCTATATGCTGAAGAAGAAGGTTATATCCAGGGATGATCAGGAGGAAACCTGTCTGGAGGTTATCATCTGGCCTGAACCCTACGGATATGCCAGGACAGAAGAAGAAAAGAAGCTGCGTAAAGACTTTCCCTTTTCAGAGGACGGATTGAAGGAAGCTGTTGTGTATCTCAACCAGCAGTTTGAAGATCAACGTGTATTATGGGATCTCTCTTCCAAGCTGGAGATGTAGGGAAAGTTCTGGTTTGTTTATGAGGTTGCTTTGCTATATAAATCATGGCATATGTCCGCTTGAATGCAAGCATTCATCGTCCATACTGTTATAATTTAGTTACAGTTCAGTCATGACCATTCATAAGCTGCCGGATGCTACAGATTGGCTAACAAATATACGTACTTTCCGGCAACTTATTTCATGTCGGGCGTCCGCCCTATAGAAATGATTGTATAAGCTGCCCTTAGTGAGCAAGCTCCCACGGTCATCTTACACAATTATTTCTGCATGGCTGAACTGTTACATTTTATGATTGAAAAATGAAAGCAACAGGAATATAATAGTTAACATAAGTTTATGATAAGTGAGGGAGAGGTTTGATGGCAACACAGAATGGAACAGGAAAAATGGTCAGCAGAGAGATGGATTTCTGCAGAGCCTATAGCATGGAAGCGAAGGAACAGCTTGAAAAATTATTTTTAAAGAATCGGATTTCTTACTTTATTGAATGGCAGGATCGTTCCTTATTCTCCCGCATATTTGGAAAGAATGAAAAAGGAAAGAATATTTTTACAATTCGAATTAATGAAGCCGACATTGAAAAGGCAACCGAGCTTGTCAATGGAATTGACTCCGTGAAAATCCGCAAAAAGAAAGAGAATGAAAGATAAGTTACCGGGTGCTCAATGGGCACCCGTTTTCTTTGTGCAGAGCACTTAGTGAAGCCAAGCCGAAGGCGAAGGCTGAACTTAGTGCGAGCCAGTTCGGAACACTTAACGAGTGCGAGCTGAAGGCGAAGCAGGAGTTTAGTGAGAGGAACAAGCAGAGCATAGTGAAGCCAAGCCGAAGACTAGGCTAAATCTTAGTGCAGAAGTTACATTGGAGATTCTGTGGGATTGAGTTGGGGTATAGAAAAAGAAAATGGAATAAAATACCCAGAGAACTTGATAGATGTGGGTATAGAGTGAAAAAGTTGATTATAATACCCGTATAATAAAAGAAATGTGGGTATGGGAAGAAATAATGCTAGAGAATACCCATTGAATTTTCTTGAGAAGGGTATAAGAGAGAAAAATGAAGTGAAATACCCAAAGAAACTGATAGGTATGGGTATAAGAAAGAAAAATGGAGTGAAATACCCAAAGAAACTGATAGGTATGGGTATAAGAAAGAAAAATGAAACCAAATACCCAGAGCAGTTGAGAGGCGTGGGTATAAAATAGAAAAAGAGTTTACGATACCCTCACAATAAAAATCATGAGGACAAGATGATGAAAAAATTTTCTATACCCACAAAAATATAATTGAACGAATTTTCACAAATAAAGAAGGAGAGTATGAGAAAACGGTCATGAGTATGGAACATAGGAAACATCAAAATAACAAGCAGAAGAATGATAAGAAGCAAGCGACAGATAGGAAACAAAAGACAGATAGGCAAGAAACAGATAGGAAACAAAAGACAGATAGGCAAGAAACAGATAAGAAACAAAAGTCAGGTAAAAGTCAAGAGACAGATAAGAAATATAAGACAGGTAAGAGTCAGGAAACAGATAAGGGATATAAGGCAGATAAGAAACAAAAAACAGGTAACAGGCAGGAAATATATAAGAAAGAAGCAGTGAATGGAAAAGATAACCGCATTCGTTTAGATAAGAATGAAGTGCAAGAGAAAAAAGAAATTCGAGACAAGAAAAAATTGCAAGTCAAAAATCAAATTCAACATCAGTCACCGATGCAACAACCAAGTGCATCTCTCATGTGTCCGGTTGAAAAGAAATGCGGAGCCTGCAATTATCTTTCTGTGGATTACGATAAACAGCTTAAGAAGAAACAGCAGGACTTAGAGCAGTTATTACGTCCCTTTGGCAAGGTTGAGGGAATCATTGGAATGGAAAATCCCTATCATTACCGCCATAAGGTGCATGCGGTATTTGATCGTGACCGTAAGGGAAATATCCTGGCAGGTGCTTATCAGGAAAATACGCATCAGGTGGTTTCTACAGAAGACTGCCTGATCGAAAACGAAAAAGCCAGTGCAATTATCCAGACCATTAAGAAGCTGCTGCCTTCTTTTCGGATTAAAACCTATGATGAAGATACCGGTTATGGACTGCTGCGTCATGTGCTGATTCGTGTAGGACATGCAACAGGACAGATCATGGTAATTCTGGTATTAGGATCGCCCATTTTGCCTTCCAAGAATAACTTTGTTAAAGCACTTCGTAAAGAGCATCCGGAGATTTCAACAGTCGTTGTAAATGTGAATGACAGGAAGACAAGCATGGTTCTTGGAGAAAAAGAACAGGTAATATATGGTCCAGGCTATATTCAGGATCGCTTGTGTGGACTTACTTTTAAAATTTCACCCAAGTCATTTTATCAGGTGAATCCGGAACAGACGGAAAAGTTATACCGAAAAGCAATGGAATATGCAGATCTGACTGGGAAAGAAAAGATATTGGATGCTTACTGTGGAACCGGCACAATCGGTATGGTAGCAGCCAGACAGGCGCAGTCCGTCATTGGAGTGGAATTAAATAAAGATGCCGTAAAAGATGCAATTATCAATGCCAAGCAGAATGATATTCACAATATCCGTTTTTATAATCGGGATGCCGGTGAGTTCATGGTAGAACTTGCAGACAAACAAGAAAAGGTTGATGTTGTGTTCATGGATCCGCCACGAAGCGGCAGTGATGAGAAGTTCCTGTCTTCACTTGTGAAGCTGCAGCCTGACCGTGTAGTCTATGTTTCCTGCAATCCCGAAACCCTTGCGAGAGATCTTAAATACCTGACAAAGAAAGGATACGAGATGAAAAGGGCAGTAGGAGTTGATTTATTTCCGATGACGGTGCATGTGGAGACTGTTGTTCTTCTGTCCCAACAAAAAGCTGATGATCATATCGAGATAGAGATCAATCTTGATGAGATTGATGCTACAAGTGCAGAGACAAAGGCAACTTATGCTGAGATACGTGATTGGGTGCAGGAAAAGTACGGATTTCACGTGACGAATCTCAATATTGCCAAGGTAAAGCAAAAGCATGGGATTAACGAGCGAGAGAATTATAACGAAGCAAAGTCTGAGAACAGTAGGCAACCGGGATGTACAGAAGAGAAAGCGAAAGCAATTGAGGATGCAATGAAGCATTTTCAGATGATTTAACAAAAAGAAATATTTTTTTGAGATGGAAAGATGGCAATTTTATAACAGTGAGGGAAGGTATGGAGAAAATCGAATACCGCTTATGTGAAAATCAATTAAAAGCAGAGGATTTTATACGATTGAAGGTTGCCACCGGATTTAGGGATAGGCCAATAGATCAGGTGGAAAGGGCTTTGCAGAATGATTTGTTTGATATTGTTGCAATACATAATGAGGAAGTTATAGGCATGGGTAGACTTGTGGGTGATGGAGTGATGTATTGGTATCTTCAGGAGATTATTGTCATGCCGGAATATCAGGGAAAAGGAATTGGTACAGACATTGTAAATGCGCTTTTGAACCATATTCAACGAGAGATTCAACCGGGAACATTTGTTAGTGTAGGTCTTACGGCAGCGGAAGGAAAAGAAGGGTTTTATAAGAAATTTGGTTTTGACCTTAATCGTGGCATGGGCAAGTATTTTGAATATAAACAGAGGTAAAGTTTGAAACAAATAAGTAGAAGACAGCCAAGAAATAAAGGGTATAGCAAATAAACCACCTAAGCAGCCGGTTTTAAAAATTGAATATATACACAACACCTAATCAGGTAACAGGAACAACATCATCTTTGATAATGTAACCTCGCTGCTTCAGCAGATTAAGTGCCTGCGAAGTAGTCAATATTTTTGATTTATTCACAGGTCGCGATTCAAGAAAGCCTTCAGATGTATATGGCTTTAAATCTGAGAGTATGTGCCAGATAGCGGTCAGGATCATACGACAGATGGCAATGATTGCTTTCTTGTGACCACGGTGAGCTTTTATACGTCGATAACGGGTTGTAAATTCAGGATGTTTCTTGGATTTGATTAAAGCATTTGCAACTTGCACCAAAACTGGTTTAAAATAGGAACCAGCACGGGAAATCCTAGTGGATTTGATTTTATGATTGCTTTGATCATTACGGGGACAGCATCCAGCCCATGATACGAGGTTTTTAGCTGTGGGGAAGACAGACATATCACCTCCGATTTCAGAAAGCACCTGAATAGCAGTCAATGGGTTTTTATCGAATCCAGGTACGGTTCGTATAAGATTGAGAACGCTTTCATACTTATCACTGAGACGAAAGATTTCCCGTTCTATTTCTGCTTTGTGCATTTCTAATTCATCGATGTGATTTAAACATTGTCTAAGCTTTACAGCTTGTTCGTTGGATATGGCACCATCAACAGCAGCTTGTATTTCTTCGATAGGAGTTTTACATCTGCGATCCACAAAAGGTGACACATCAAAGGTTTCCCCTGGGTGTTGTAAAATCTGTTCTGTAATAGAACGAGAAGATTTACCAAATATATCAGAAAAGACATCATCCAGTTTTAAATTAGAAACAGTAAGACAGTTATGAGCACGATTCTTCTCACCAGTAATCATGCAGGTAAGTTTGAAGCGGTATCTTACTAAATCTCTTAATTCGCGGATATCCGCAGGAGGGATAAAGGAAGGTTTAACCATTCCACACATGTATAAATCACAGATCCACTTGGCATCCTTGCGATCAGTCTTGTTGCCTTTTTGGGGTTTGGTATATTTGGGGTGGGAAAGAGTAACCCAGATGTTATTCTTCTCCAGAATATTAAAAACAGGGATCCAGTACTTACCGGTAGATTCCATGCAGACATCCGTACAGTTGTATTTAGAAAGCCAGTCACACAGCTCCTGCAGACCTTTGGTAAAGGAAGAGAAGCGGGCTTCTTTATACTCGGTACGTTTCAGGGAATCTGTTATACCGATACAGGCATAAATCTAGGTTTTGTGGACATCAAGGCCACAGCAGTTATTTTTGAGAATTTTAAACGACAATAAAAGTACCTCCTGATGATTGTAAGTTTAAAACTGACAGTGACTGGTCATCCGGCAAAATCGAGTCGACTTTGGAAAGAGGATGCTATTGTGGAGGCATTGAGATTTTTTCATATAATTTAAAAATTTAAAAAGAAAAAGTTGACAAAATGAAATAAAAGAATTATATTATTAAAAATATTTTGGAAAGGAAGCCGAATTATGTTTTTATTCGTAGTCGAAAATACATACGAAAGTATTCAGACAATGCAGATTAACGTGCAGGGTCTTAATGTTGTATGTAAATATTCCGGTTACGAAGAAAAATAAGCTTTCAGGAACATAGTATTTTTGTATAGTTGTTTTTGACCACTTATCTTTCGGGTAGGTGGTCTTTTTTATTCATCAGGGCCCGGTGAAGTAGCTAAATTTATGAAAAGGAGAAAGACGATATGATTATTGATGATGTAAGGTTTGAATTAAAAGATGGGCGTGAAGCGATACTTCGTAGCCCTAAAGAGGAAGATGTAGAAAGTACATTGGAGTATTTGGTTACTTCTGCCGGGGAAACTGATTATATTTTGCGTTATCCGGAGGAGTGTGGAAAATATACAGCAGAAGGAGAAAAAACGTTGTTTGAGCAGAAGAATGCCTCTCCAAATGAAGCAATGATTATGTGTATCGTAGAGGGTAAGGTTGTTGGAAATTGTGGAATAAGCTTTTTCAAGGGAATGAAAACAAAACATAGAGCCAGTATATCAATTGCATTGATTAGCAATTTTTGGAATCAGGGAATCGGTACAAAAATGTTTGAAGAAATGATTCGTCTTGCAGAACGTAGAGAGGGCGTAATGCAGATTGAATTAGAGTTTGTAGAAGGAAACGCCAGAGCACGATACTTGTATGAGAAAATGGGATTTAGGATTACAGGTGTTCATCCAAATGCAATTCGCTTAAAGGATGGTACACTTTTGAACAACTATACTATGATTAAAGAACTCCGGCGGTAAACACAGATAATTTTGCCAAGTGTACAGAGTAAAAAATAGAAGGGAGATTATTATGGCAAACTTAGTTATAGTATGTGGTCCTCAGGCAGTTGGAAAAATGACAGTTGCAGAAAGCCTGAGGGATAAATTAAGGTACAATATGATGATGAATCATGACAGCATAGAAATGTCTGACAAGATATTTGGTTTTGGAACACCGGCACAAAAAGAATTCAATGCTATTTTTAGAGAAAAAGCATTTGAACTTGCAGTGAAACATAATGTGGATTTGATTTTTACATACGTCTGTGCATTTGAAGTTCCACAAGAGAGGGAGTACTTAACAAGTCTGGCGGAATTGTTTAAGATTAATGGAGGAGAATTTTATTTTGTGGAATTAAGTGCCGACCTTGCAACAAGACTTGAAAGAAACGAAACGCCACACAGAATGGAATGCAAAGCATCAAAAAGAGATGTTGCATGGAGTAAGGCTAATCTTTTGAAAGATGCAACAAATCATAGATTGAATTTAGAGGATGGAGAAATATGGTTTGATAATCATATAAAGATAGACAATACCAATCTTCATCCGGATGAAGTGGCTGATATGGTTATAGAGCAGTTTCAATTGGTTGCAAATGAAAAGGAAGAAAAAGAATATCGCTTTGGCGTATGATATAAAGTAAAGGAGGATTACAAATTATGTTTATAAGAAATGATTATCCAATATTAGAGTTTGATGACAATAGGGATGCAAAAATCAATCCTACGACTTGGGTTGACAAGAAATTCGAATGTAACAAGATGGTTATCACTTTTTTTCCGGAAGTGGTTGATAAATTAATTGCGGATGGGAAGATAGTGCTTGAAAAGACAATCGGTGGTGAAAACATCGTTCTTGTATATCGATTTGTTGACACGGATATACTGATTACGCTTGGTGCAGTAGGATGTCCATCTTGTGCAGGTAATTTGGATTTATTTAACGCCATGGGAGCAGAAAAGGTTATGTTTTGTGGCGGTGGCGGAGTGCTTGACAAGAAAATAGAAGTTGGACAGCTTCTTGTTGTAGATGGAGCGATTCGAGATGAAGGATTTTCCTATCATTATATAAAACCATCAAAATACATATATACAGATAAAAATGTAACGGATAAGATAGTTCAATACCTAAAAGAAAATAATATATCATATATACAAGGATTGACATGGACAACAGACGCTATTTTCAGAGAGACAGCAGAAAGGATTGCTCAAAGGAAAACAGATGGAGCAAAGATTGTAGAAATGGAACAGTCAGGATGTATAGCTGTTGCTCAATATAGGGGTTTTGATTATGGAGCTCTCATATATGGTGGGGATGACGTATCACAGGAAGAATGGAGCAATCGAGGTTGGAGAAGCCGAGAAGGTATACGATATGATCTGGTGATGCTGTGTAAAGAATTAGTGAATGTTATTTAAGGTAGACGTATTCAGCTTTTGTTTGGACAATGTACCGACAGATAAACCGACAGATTATGAAACAATCTTGACAAAACCGAACAAATATTCTATATTTAACAACGGAGATTCTATACCCAAAACAGAAAATGTGAATATACAAACGAAGCTCAAACCCGTGTGGTTTGGGCTTTTTCTGAATTTGCAATAATTCTGAGAACAACAATTTGCAAAAAGTCAATAGACACTTTGCGGTAGGGTTGAGACGGAATATTTTACAAAGATGATTGTGCAGTATTCACAAAGATGTTTAGAGATTAAGGATATTCCAGAATAACAAAAAGCAATCGAGTAACATCGGTTGCTTTTTGGCCAATTCAGCCTCAGAGGGATTTCGATGCATTTTAGCAGAATTTATGCACCTTATATAATGACAGTGTATTGACATTAGACGCGTATTTGGGTATATTATACTTGAATGGAGGTGTTCTGTATGGCAACAACTAATTTAAATATTCGTACAGACAAGGCAATCAAGGACCAGGCGGAGGAAATCTTCAATGAGCTTGGTCTGAATATGACAACTGCTGTAAATATGTTCCTGAGAACCGCTATCCGTGAGCATGGTATTCCTTTTGAATTAAAACTGGAAGTACCGAATGATACTACAGCCGCTGCCATTGAGGAAGGCAGAAAAATGATGAAGGATCCTTCTGCTCCGCGTTATTCCAGTATGGATGCGCTTAAGGCAGCTCTCGACGTATGAAATACGACATTCAGTTTACCAATCAGTTTAAAAAAGATTTGAAGCTTGCCAAAAAGCAAAATAAAAATCTTGATAAGCTGTTTGAGGTAATCGATATTCTGGCGAATGGCGGTACGCTGGAAGCAAAATACAGAGACCATGATCTTACAGGCAACTATAAGGGCACGCATGAGTGCCACATTGAACCAGACTGGTTACTCATTTATGAGATTCAGAACAACGTTTTAGTACTCATGCTTTACAGGCTTGGTACGCACTCAGAACTATTCAAAAAATAGATTTAAAAAACAGAATAGCAATTCAGAAAGCATCTGGTAGATGGAGAAGGTGCTGAATTCATCAAGCCACTCCTCCGGGCTGTCCGGGATGGAAGGATCTGCATGTTTTGCCATGATATAGGCGATGCGCTATGAGGATGAAAATATATGGCTGACACAGAAAATGATGGCCACATTGTACGATGTGGATGTTCGTACAATCAATGAGAATAAAAGAACAGGCAGAAGGAATCTTAGCAGCATTAGGAATTCCTGCATCCAATGCAATAAATATGTTTTACAAACAAATTATTCTTCAAAGAGGACTTCCTTTTGAAGTGAAAACGCCATCCGCTCGTCCTGTAGACGTTAGTGCATTATCAGAAGCACAGATGAATGCAGAACTAGAGAAAGGATATGCAGGCTGGTCATACTAGATCAGCAAAATCTGTTTTTACTGATATCCGTAAGGATTACAATTTATGATTTATGATATCGTGATTTCAGATCAGGCCGAGATAGACCTTCGTGGAATCTTCGAATACATTGCTTTTGAACTGCAGGCACCAGAAAATGCAAGTGGTCAGCTTGATAGGCTTGAAGCATGTATTATGGATCTTGATCATATGCCGAAGAGATATCAACAATATGAATTATTTATGAGCTTAAGAAAAATCAGATTGATGCAGATAGCATATACGGATTTTTAGGTTCTTTTAATGAAGTGTATTCCGAATGTACGGATGTAGAAAAGAAACAGTTCATGCAGGCATTTATTGAACGCATTGATATATTCCCGGAAAGACGGAAAGATGGAAATTGGATTCAGAATATTAAGTTTCAGTTTCCGGTACCGATTATTAAAGAAGGCAAGGAAGTAGCACAAATCAAGGGAATTTTTTTGAAAAACGAAAAGGGATGACAACCAATCTGGCAACTCGACTGTTTTAAAGGTTCGTGGACAGTGAAATAGATGCCAGTAGAGATTAGATAAATCGGGACTTTAGAGCGAAAGGATAAAGAGAAGTGGATAAAAAAACAAAAGTGGTTTTAACAATTTTGTGTTTAGTAATTACATTTATGGATATTTCTGGATTGCCAGGAGTGTTATTAAAAATAAATGTTGCGGATGTTGATCATTATATAATTCCGTTGATGTTGAATTTTATTCTAATTGGAATAATAGCAATAGTAATATTAAAAGCATTTAATATTACATATAAATTTGGTTTTACAGCCAAAGGATTGTGTGAAGGATTAAAAAAATATGCGTTGCCAGGTATAATTGCTGGTGGATTATCTTTCATTGCATTTTTTATCGGCTTGTACCCATTTGACTATACTCCAACGTTGTGGAGATTATTGATTGAAGGGGTTTTCTATTATGTCGGAGTGGGCATAATAGAAGAGTTTTATGTTAGAGGTTTATTTTTAAATATTATTGAAGCATTTGCAGATAAAAAGGCAAATAGAACTGAGATGGCAATTCTTGTGTCTTCAGTAGTTTTTGGCCTTGGACATATACCGGGTATGATTGGCATGGGCATGGGAGTTATTGTATTCAAGGTAATTTCTACAATAGGTATGGGGATTTATTTTGGAACAATTTATAAGAAAACTGGGAATTTATGGGTTTCAATTATTATGCACACATTTATTGATATATGTGCCTTACCATATTGTTTTACACAGAATATGCGATATGAGTTGATTTCTTTAATAATTTTAGTAATCACATATACAGCTTTAGCGGTTTACTGTGTGAGACTGCTGCTTAATAAATGTAGAATTTGACGGAGGTGGAATCATGGAAAAAGAGAAAAAACAGAAAATCAGGTGTATATGTTTTTTTCTTGCTTCAATATGTTTCTTTATAGTGTTGATAGTGAATCTTATGGATAAGAACACTACGCCAGCAATACCATATTTATTATTAGGCATTTCATTTTTGCTTTTATCTACCACGAATTTGAGAAAAAATAAATAAACACAAATTCAAGTTGAACAAAATCGCTGCGCCACAGCCTTGGCAGGCCATCGCGCAGCGATTTTGTTCAATTGGAATTTATAAAACAGATACTATTTCAGTGTACTTGAGGAGAGCGTGTTCGATGAAAAAAACAAAATCAAAAAAGAAAGTTGCAATTATCGTTCTTTTGAGCGTTATCGTATTATTACTCATAGGCTGGTGGGCATTTTGTGTGATGATGTATAATGAG
>Ga0129315_1000487_pt1 | contig 31722 bp, 28 predicted proteins | sample Cm827metagenome_FD_94432 | JGI IMG/M metagenome (GOLD analysis project Ga0129315, IMG submission 94432) | Eastern black-and-white colobus group fecal microbial communities from Wisconsin, USA - Cm827 metagenome | ecosystem: Host-associated > Mammals > Digestive system > Large intestine > Fecal... | reverse complement strand
GATATCCAGAAGCGGTTCGTCCTTGCCGCGGCTTGTCCCTCGATTCAGAAGGTTGTAAACCGCGTCTGTCAGCGTTACGGGCAGCTCGTCGGGCATTTGATAGCCCAGGCTGATGGTCAGGTTTGCCTGCGGGTCAAAATCGACAAGCAGAACTTTGCGCCCCTGTCGTGCCAGACCGATACCGAGATTCACGCAAGTGGTCGTTTTTCCAACGCCGCCTTTCTGATTGGCGACAGCTATGATTTTGTGTTCCATAATGATCCTTTCCAACTATTTAGAAAAACAAGGTGCTTGCTGGAATAAGAGCATTTGAATGATGGGACATTCTGAGGTTTTAGCAGCAGGCATATTCCACTTTTGAGGGGTTATGGTACAAAAAAAGCGGGATAAACCCGCGTTGCTTTCACTACAGTTCATTCAGATTTGAGATATCAGATATCCAAAGGGATGAATTTACTTCCTAATTCAAAAAGGCGGCACTGCTTTCAAGGCAGGAAAACACTCAATGTTGAGGGCGTCACCTCTTATATTGGGTGTTTTTTTACAGGCTTTATCGAGAGTTCATCCTGCGCTAATTGCATTCGAAAATCGAATCATTCCTGCTAAACAGACCTAAAGAACAGAACATGCCTGTTTGATATTATCATGCTTTATATGCAGTATCTATGCCGGAAATAAAGGATATCTGATGCCGTGTCGTCCCAAAATCAACTGCAAGTATCCACTAAGCGAGTAAAATACCCACTGAACATATAATTGGTAAGGATGAGGTCGCCGGTTCGAATCCGGCCATCAGCTCCACGAAATGTCACCTTCCGTTATAAACACGGAGGGTGATTTTTTTATAGCTCAGTTGGGTTTGTGAGAAGGGGAGAGAGGCGGACAAAGATCGTATCCCTTGTCCGTATCTCTGCTAACGACGGTATCCACAAAGCGATTATTTCAGAAGAATTGTGGAATCAGGTGCATAAAAAAGACAGGTAACCGGTGCCAAGAACAAGCTGGCAAATCAGATGGATAACTTATCTGTATCGGACGAGTATTATGACAAGAAGTATGAGGATATGCAGGTGCGTCTGGATAAACTTTATGATGAGATAGAGAAAATTGAAACTTTCATTGAAGCAGTGGAGACAAGACTGTATAATATTAAGCAGGAAAAGATATCCGGTGATAATGTGTATCAGTTCTTATTATTCTTCGATAATCTGTACGACAGATTTACAGATATGGAGAAGAAGATATTTATGAAAAGCTTCCTCGAGGAAGGAAATATCTATGAAGCAGAACAAGAGGATGGCAGGATTTTAAGAAGTCTCAAGTTCCGTTTTCCTGTATTTTTCAATGAACAGGAATTATATGAACTTGATTGGGACAATGAAAGTACCGTTGAATCTGTGCTCCTTATGAGACGGGCAAAGCGGTAATTGAACAGAATTTGGAGAGAAAAAACGTATGAATCAAATTGTTTCGTTGTTTATGTTTAGTTGTGGTGATTATGAGAAAGTAAAACAGGATGTATGGGAAGAAAACTGGAAAGCCATGCGGCTGTATTCTGTTGTGGCGCTTGTTGCCTTTGGAGTCATAACGCTGGTGAGTGTGTTTTCTCTGAGTATCGGAAAATTTAAATGGGTGTATCTGGTCTATACGTTCCTTTCTTTGGTCTATTTTTGCATTTCTCGTTGTCAACTTAGAAGCTTCTTGGGGAAAAAACTGGTTGTATACAGCTTTTTTGCCGCGCTGCTGCTGTTCGGCATTATTACGGGAGCGCTGATTACATCGGAGGAGCTCACTGTCAACTACATTGTGTTCATGATGACAGCGCCGCTGCTGTTTACCGCCAGTGCGGCGGTCATGAACGGGCTGATTCTGAGCAGTATGCTGCTCTATATCGGACTTGCTTTCTTTGCGCAGCACAACCCAATTCTATCCAAAAACATAGCGGATGTTATTCTGTACGGGGTGCTGAGTATGTTTCTGACTGCCACGATGATGCGAAGCAAGCTCCAGAGAATCCTGTACCATAAGGAAATGGAAACGTTGGAAGTCAGCAAGCGCGAAGCGCAGGAACGAATCCTGAATTACGAGAGATTCCTCACGGGCATGGTTCGGTATGCCGCTTCAGAAGAAAATCCGGACAAAGTACTGAATCAACTGGTGGAGTATATCGGACAGCGTATGACCGCCGATCGAGCGTACATCTTTGAACAGAATGACCGCGGAACGTTTGACAACACCTACGAGTGGTGCAAAGCGGGCGTATCCAAAGAAAAAGATAACTTGCAGGATGTGCCGTATGAAGGCATCATTGAAACATGGTTTGCACAATATCAAGAATCCAACAATGTCATCATCCATGACATTGAAGAATGCAAAAAAACAAGCGAAGCCATCTATGAACGGCTGAAACCTCAGGGTGTCAATACCCTTGTGACAGGGCCAATCAAAATCAACGGCAAGATGGTCGGATTCTACGGTGTGGACAATCCTCCCGAAGAGAAACTGCATGAGATCTCGAATGAGATAGATATGATCGAGTTTATGATCTCTTTTATGATAAGACTGCGCAATAATGCAGATGTACTGGAGCACAGTGCATTATATGACCAGCTCACAGATTGTAAAAACAGAAAAGCACTGGATTGGGCGTACACAGAAAAGCTGGAGAAGTACTTTCCCCTGGCGGTTGTCATGTGCGACCTAAATGGCCTAAAGGAAATAAATGACCAAAAGGGACATGACGCCGGTGATAAATTCATTGTGCAGACCGCACAGACGCTGAAATCTGTGTTCGGAAAGCGTCATGTGTATCGGCTTGGCGGAGATGAGTTCATTGCGGTTCTGCCAAACATCACACATCCGGCGTTTCAGAAACTACTGGAAACGGCAAAAAGCCTACTGGGTGCTACCGCGTCCCTCGGTACGTCGATAAGCGGCACAAAGGACACGGATTTTGAGTCGCTTCTGAAAGCCGCAGATGCGGAAATGTATGAAACCAAGAAGCAATACTACATCGTGACAGGAAAAGAGCGGAGAAAGCACAGCTTGTGAGAGGGAAAGACCGTGAACCTGATAATTGAATTATAAAAAAAAGGAAGAGATCCTGACCCTGGCGCGTTGATATCTCTTTTTTCGTGAAAGAAAAGACTACTCTGCAATTGTCCATACGAAACTCGACACTTACTGTTACCATTTTGGCTTTACATGGCTCACTTTCAAAAAAGGAAGGTGAGCTTTTTCTTTTGTAGAAATCGGGAAGGAGGCTTTCCACATGAACACACCTATACAGTTGAAAATCCGAGGTCACACCAAATGACGCTGGACTACTTCTATGGCCAGTCGGGCGAATTGTTCTCCTATGAAGAGATTCGATACCATACGGCACTCTTGTGCCACAGACGTATAAAAATAAAGCACCCGCAGTAATTCGCGTCCGGAGGTCAAGAGCCTCTGCGAAGTTTGCTGCGGGTGCCTTTGTTGTCTTGAACGCAAAAATGCCACCAGCCGGAAAACGACTGATGGCATTGCTTACTTATGACAGCTCATCTGATACGCTGGTGCAGTTCTTCTTCCAGGTCATCCTGCACACCGGTCAGGCATTGCAGCAGCAGCGGGTTAAACGCTCCGCACTTGCCGTTCAGGATCATCTGCACAGCTTTTTCGTGGGAAAATGCTTTCTTAATAACAGCGTTCACTCGTCAGCGCATCATACACATCGGCCAGCGAGACTAGTTGTGCGCTGATTGGAATCTCATCACCCTTCAGCCCATCCGGGTAGCCGCGCCCGTCCCAGCGTTCGTGGTGCCACCGGGCAATCTCGTAGGCGGTTTGCAGCAACGGCTGCTCGGAAAATTCATCCAGATCATGCAGTATCTCGGCTCCCAGCATACTGTGGGTCTTAATGACCTCAAATTCCTCCGGGGTCAGTTTGCCGGGCTTGTTGAGGATTTTTTCGTCAATCCCGATTTTGCCGATGTCGTGCAGGGTAGAGGCCAGCGGAATCAGATCCTGCTGTTCTGCAGAAATCGAGTAGTTGTTGCTGATCTCCAATAGACGGTGGAGCAGCATTTCTGTGATGATACGGATATGCCGCACATGAGCACCGCTTTCGCCGTTGCGGAACTCTACGATATGGCTCAGTACACCCACCAGCGTATCCGTATTATTTTCACGAACGCGGATCTGGTCTGACACCATCTGCACCAGCCGCCGCTGCTTGGCGTACAGCTTGATGGTGTTGGTAACACGGCGGTACACGATACGAGCATCGAAAGGTCGATTGACATAATCACTTACGCCTAGTTCATAGGACTTCCGAATTACAGCGTTAGAGTCATCACTGGAGATCATGATGACCGGGATATCCTCGATGGTGTGGTTGGCGTTCATAGCCTTGAGCACCTCAAAACCGTCCATGACCGGCATATTGATGTCCAGCAACACCAGCGCAAGATTCCCGGCTTCGGCCTGCAAGGCATCCATACATTCCCGGCCATCTTTTGCTTCCAGAATACGGTAGTCGCCTTGCAGGATCTCGGTCAGGATGAGGCGGTTCATTTCAGAGTCATCCACAAGAAGAATCTGCGGCTTCTCCTCCACCAGTTCTTCCTGTGCAGTCAGCGCGTTTTCGGGCAGTTCCACCATGACGGCATTCTTGCGGCACTTTGCCTGATACATCAGCCGGTCTGCCCGGCGAACCGCATTCTCCATCGGGTCGGTGATGGCCTGCATCGTTCCGCCGATGCTTAGTGAGAGGCGAAAATGCGAATAACCGGGTACAGTAGCCTGCTGCACGGCGGCTCTGATCTGCTCCAGCTTGGCTTGCAGGATGTCGCTCGGAATGCCGGGCAGCACCAGCAGAAATTCATCCCCGCCGTAGCGGATGAGCTGGTCGGCGTTTCGGATGCAGGAGCGGATGGCATTTGCCGCTGTTTCCAGTGCCATATCTCCGGCGTAATGTCCATAGGTGTCGTTGCAGATTTTGAAATCGTCCACATCTATCAGCGCGATGCCTGCGGGGCCGACTATACGGGATGCAATATCCTCATAGTAGCGGCGGTCGTATGTGCCAGTCAAGACATCGTGGTAAAGTTTTGCACGGTAGCTCTCTGTTGTTTCTTGAAGCTTTTCCTCGGCTTCGGCCTGCATCTTTTCCATGCTGGAGCGCTCGAACTGCCATTGCAGGCGACCGATCAGCAGAATGTTCGCAGCGATACCAAGGCCGATCACGATGAGCTTTTGAAGGTTCAAAGAGGTGTAAAGAAAAAAGCTGTGGTCGGTAGAAAAGAAAAACGCGGAGTATAGGAATGCAATGAGGCCGCTTACGATTCCTGCTGCATAGCCGTATTTCACGAGCACAGCAGAAAGAACAACAAAAAGCACGATATTTGGATTTGGAATATGAAAATTCCAGACGATCAGGCAGGCGCTCAATTGGGCAAGTGCCGATAGCAACATAGGCTGGATTTTATTTGGCTGTTGTTCCATACGCAATACCATCCAATACTTTGATTCATTATGATTGTTCTCTCACAAAAAAGAGCTGGGCCGCAAGTGGGCGGCCCTGCTAGGTCGTGGGTATCGGTCATCTGCGAAATCGTGCGATTCCACTATTTATTATCGGGGGGATAACGCGGGAGGGTCTATCCCGAATTTTGTGTAAACGTTCTCCGCGAGTGTAAACAGCAGAAACTGGTATGAGGCGGTAGTGGTCTGACCGATACCGCCTTTTCTCTACCATAACACCGACGGAACCGGATGTCAAGGGCGGCGAAGCCGAGCTGCTTGCAGCCTTTACCCTTGACGTCTGGATACGGCGGTGTTATTCGGGCATGCGCTCGGCGAAGTAAATCGACAGCTGTGCGTGGATCATGCTCCAGTCCCGCTGCCGTCCTGTCCATTTCTTCGTGATGTCACCATCGCCAGGTACAGCATCTTGAAAAGGCTGTCGTCCGTCGGAAAGACCGATCTGTTCTTGGTTACTTTCCGCAGCTGCCGATTAAACCCTTCAATCGAATTGGTTGTGTAGATCAGCCGCCGCACCTCCTGCGGATACTTGAAGTACATGCTGAGATTCGCCCAATTTTCCCGCCACGACCGTGATATCTTGGGATATTTCGTATCCCACTTGGTTGAAAATGCGTCCAGTGCGTCCATCGCTGCAGGCTCGTCAACGGCAGCATAGACGCTTCTCAAGTCCGCCATTAGCGCCTTGATGTCCTTGTAGGATACGTATTTGCTCGAATTACGCAGCTGATGGATGATGCAATTCTGGATTTCCGTCTTGGGAAATACAGCTCCAATCGCCGCAGAGAATCCCGTCAGGCTATCCGTGCAGGCGATGAAAATGTCCTCCACACCTCGGTTTTTCAGCCCGTTGAGTACAGTTGCCCAGTACTTGGCACTTTCGTTTTCTCCTACCCACATCCCCAGCACGTCTTTTCTACCGTCCAAATTGATACCTAAGGCGATATAAACTGCCTTTTTCACGATCTGTCCTTCGCTGCGGACGTGGTAGTGGATGGCGTCCAGAAAGACCACAGCGTAGACTGCCTCCAGGGACGCTGCTGCCATTCCTTGGCAATGGGAAGAATCTTATCCGTGATCCGGCTGATGGTGGTATCTGATACCTCTATGCCGTAGATGTCCTGGATGTGCGCCTCGATATCCCCTGTAGTCATGCCTTTGGCATACATAGAGAGAATCTTTTCCTCAATGCCCTGGCCTACACTGGTCTGATTTTTCTTGAGTATCTGAGGCTCGAATTCACCCTTGCGGTCACGCGGAACTGCTACCTCCACATCGCCGTAGCTGGTTCGAAGCGTTTTGCTGCTGTGTCCGTTGCGGCTGTTGTCGGTATCTTTGTTTCGATAGTCGTACCGTCCGTAGCCCAACTCGTCATCCAGCTCTGCCTCAAGACCGCTCTCCATGAACTCCGCGATAATCTCCTTAAACAGATCCTAAATGTCATCCATGCTGCTGATGTTGCTGCTTAGCAGCAGCTCTCGTATTTTTGCTCTGCGCTCGTTTTCTTCCGCGCTTCGTTTTCTTCTTGTCATCTGTTTTTCCTCCTGTTTGATGTCTCTATTTTACACCTTGCTTTGGAGGTTTACACAGAATTTGGGACGGTCTCGATCCGCGCCTCCTTTTTGAGCTTTGCGCGTTCATCATAGAGCCGCTGCTGCTCATCGAGAAGCCTATGCTGTTCCGCTTGTAGCGTCTTCAAGCTCGGCAGTTTTTTATCTCCCTGAATTGCAAGTAATGTACTCCGTACCGCCTCGAAGATCACAAGTTCTGCCTCATGCTTTGCCTTGAACCCCGGCTTGTCTTTCGCCTTCTGGAAGGCATCATATCAGCTTCCGTCGTAAAACCGCATGCGCTATGTAGATCTGAAACGGCGTTTCGGCAGGACAATCAAAAAGGCAAAAGCAAAACGCCTGTCGTTTGACAGGCGTTAAAATATTTTATGCTTTCTTTTCCGCCAGCGCGGCCATCAGCGCATCCACCGAGCGATTGACAACCAGCTCTTCCGGGAAATGCACCGTCTCCAACAGTTCCAGCGCATACCGATGGCGCAGAATATCGCATTCCACATGTGCGTCGCTGCTGACAACGACCTTCACGCCGTAATGCGCGCAGCGGTCCAGCACAACCGCCGCGTTTTCGCGGCCGTTTTTGCGATAGCTGCCCGGTCGAACGGAAGCTTCGTTCAATTCGATCATCACGCCGCGCTCCCTGGCGTGGCGGACCAGCTCGTCAAAATCGACCGCATACGTGCCGTCGTCCGGATGGCCGATGATATGCACCTTCGGGTTTTCCATCGCCTTGAGATAAGCGCGGGTGTTTTCCGCGCGGCTGCCGGGCGTGATACATACGTCATGCAGGCTGGCAATGCCGTAATCCAGCGCCCCGGCAAAAACCTCGTCCAGATCGACGCCGCCGTCATAATCCATGATATTCAGCTCGCAGCCAAACAGAATCTTCACGCCGTACAGTTCGCGCGGAATGCAGCGGCTGGAACGGAAATAATGCTTGCTGGCCGAACCTTCCATCGCTGGGCCGTGGTCGGAAATGCCCAGCAGCGCAAGCCCCTTTCGGCTGGCGGACTGCGCCATCTCGTAAATGGTGTTGTAGGCGTGGCCGCTGGCTGTCGTATGGGTGTGAATATCCAAAACATCAAGCATGGCGCTCCGTCTCCTCCGTCAGTTCGCGATACCACGCAATCGCCCGATCCGGCGTGTCGCTCTCCACCATGTCGCAGCCGATTTCCAGCGCGGTTTTCATCCGCTCTTTGCTGTTGATCACGCTGCCATCCACCAGATAGCCCGCCGCGTGCAGCTGATCGATCAGCGGGCGGCTAAGGTTATCGATAAAGCACAGGTAGATGATCGCGCCCATGTGCCGCATCAGCGCGACGGGATCATCCGGCACATGCGGCACAATCAGCGCGATCTTGCAGCGGCTGTCCAACCGGCAGACTTCGCGCAGAATCCAGTGGTTCACGCCGAAGACGACGCACTGATCGAAGAAATCCGCCTTTTGCAGCGCCTCGACAATGCGCTGCGCCAGCGTCGGCATATCCTCGTGCATCAGCAGCTCGCAGCTCTTGACCTCCAGCAGCACCGCCATGCCGTGCGCTTTACACCAGGCCAGCGCCTCTTCCAGCGTGTCGATCTCAAACGCCGCTTTCAACTCGGCGACCGTGTAATCGCGGATATGCCCATGCAGCGGCGTGCGCTCTTCCAGCGCCATATCGTGGAAGATCACGGCCTGCCGGTCGCGCGTGAGCTGCACGTCGATCTCGATGTAATCCACGCCCATGCCCAGCACCTCGGCGAAATTGGCCGTGGTATTTTCGCGCGTGGCGGATGCGTGGCCGCGATGGCCGCCGATCCACAGGCGGTGGTTTTCCCCGCCATGAATGGCTTCAAAGGTATTCATGCTCATTTCTCCAGGGCAATGTTAACGCCGCTCTCCGTGTCAAAGATGTTGTAAACGCCGGTCATCGTCAGGTAGACCAGCGGCTTTTCGCTGCGCGAGATAGCCTTGTATTGCTCGAAGGTATCGTGGTTCTCCGGTACGGTTACGCGCACGAAGCTGTCCCCGACCATGCCGGAAATGAGAATCTCCTTGCCGAGGTTCTCCGCAATCTGCAAACGCATCTCCATCGACTGCGGCACCTTTTCAGTATGCACCGCCATCAAGTGGCTGCGCACGCCGACTTTGACCGCATGACCTGCGAATTTCTTGCCGCCCTGCGCCATATGCTGCTCAAGCGGCAGGCTGAAGCCCGCGCCTTCCACACGCGTGCCGTCCGCAGAGAGCGCCGCGTCGATGAAATTCATCGGCGGGTTGCCCATGAACTTGGCAACGAACAGGTTTGCCGGATAGTGATACAGATGTTCCGGCGTATCATACTGCTGAATACGGCCGTTATCCAGAATCGCGATCTTGTCGGCGATGGCCATGGCCTCTTCCTGATCGTGCGTAACGATGATGGAGGTGATGCCCGTCTCCTGCTGCACGCGGCGGATTTCGTCGCGGATTTCGATCTTGAGGCGCGCGTCGAGGTTGCTCATCGGTTCGTCGAGCAACAGCACGTCCGGCTCCTTGACCAGCGCGCGCGCCATGGAAACGCGCTGCTGCTGGCCGCCAGAAAGCTGGGTCGGCTTGCGGTCGAGCAGATACTCGATTTGCAGCATCTCGGCAATCTTGCGCGCCTTTTCATAACGCTCGGCCTTCTTCATGCCCTTCTGCTTGAGCGGGAAGGCGATGTTGTCGATGACCTTCAGATGCGGATACAGCGCGTAGGACTGGAACACCATGCCGATGTTGCGGTCTTTCGGCTGGAGCTGCGTCACATCCTTATCGCCGAAAAAGATTTTGCCGGAAGTCGGCTCCAGCAGGCCGGCAATGCAGTTGAGCGTCGTCGTCTTGCCGCAGCCGGAAGGGCCAAGCAGCGCGACGAAGGTGGAATCCTCAAAGACGAGATCGATGCCGTCCAGCGCGACAGTCTTCGCGTCGTATTCCTTGCGGAGATTTTCAATGCGAATCATATGCCCTTACCTCCAGAGAAACCGCCTTTCATCAGCGATTTTTGAGAAATGATGAAGAAAACAAAAACCGGAAGCATGTAAACCAGTGCCATGGCAGAGAACACGCCGTAATCGGCGATCATCTGGTCATTCATGCTCAGGCTGCGCAGGTACGTCGCCATGATCGGCACCTTGCCTGTCAGAATCAGGGTATTAAAGAGCAGGTAGTTCGACCACGCGCTCATGAAGGCGAACACGCTGATTGACGCAATGCCCGGCTTGACCATGTGGATGATGACCTGAAAGAACGCGGTCAGGCGGTTGCAGCCGTCCACCAGCGCGGAGTTTTCGATGTCCTTGGGGATATCGTTGAAAAAGTTGCGGATGATGAAGGTCGAGCCGGGCAGACGCAGCGCGATAGCGACCAGCACGACACCCAGCAGCGTGTTGAGCAGCTTGGTATACATCAATACATACAAAATACTGATGAGCAGCAGCACGCCGGGGAACAGGCGCAGAATCAGGAGCAGCTTCTGCAAAAAGTTTCTGCCCGTAAAGCGCATGCGCGAGAGCGCGTAACCCGCCATCAGGCTGATGACCACTTCGCAAGCTGTTACGCAGAGGGTGAAAATCACCGTATTGCGAAAAGCCGGGCCCATCTCCGGAACGGTGTACTGTCCCATGACGATAGTTGTATACAGGAAGCGGAAGTTGGAAAGCGAGAGCTTGCCGTCCGCCACAAACGCCTGCGCAAAGAAGGTCACATAGATGGCCAAAATCGGCAGACAGAGCAGAATCATCACGCCGATGGCAATATGCTCCTTGCGCATCTCATAGCCGGGGCGGGTTTCATCACGCTTAGGACTGAACATCCAGATTTCTCCTTTCCATACGGGCGTTGACAATGCCGATGGCAATCATCAGCACGAGTACGACCAGAATCAAAATGAGCGAAATCGCCGCGCCGTAGCCATACTTGCCGTCGATAAATGCCTTATGATACGCGGAAAGCGCCCAAACCTCACTCGCCTTGCCGGGGCCGCCATCCGTAATGAGCATAATGTTGACATAGTCAGTCAACAGACCGAGCGTATCCCACAACGCGATAAACATGATATGGAAGCGCAGATTCGGCAGAATAATCGCCTTGACGATTTCCCATTCCTTTGCGCCGTCCACGCGTGCAGCCTTAAACTGATTCTCCGGAATGGCTTTAATCGCGCTGGAAAAAATGATTGTGCCATAGGCAATGCTGGTCAGCAGCTTGGCAAAGATGACCACTTGCATCGGGTATTGCGCAATCCAGTTGATTGGCGAAGCCATGCCGGAAACGCTCATCACAATCTTATTGAAGAAGCCATCCGCCGTGGAGCTGAGCAGCCAGACCCACAGCACGGAATAGACAACCGACGGCGTAATCATCGGAATCATCAAAATACCTTTGAAGATGCTCGCCGAACGCTCGGACTTGATGAAGTACGTCGTCATAATTGCGAAGAACAGGTCGATCACCAGTGTCGCGGAAATACACACGCCGACATAAATCAGCGTGTTCCGCACGATGATCGGCGTATTCGGATCCATAAAGACACGGCGGAAGTTTTTCATGCCGACAAACTTCCAGACGAAGGTTTTATCCAGCCCCGTGAACGCCATCACCACAGTCAGCACTGCCGGAAGAATATAGAGCAGCGTTACCAGAATCAAAAACGGGGTGAGAAACGCATACGCCTGAAGGTTATTCTTTTTTTTCATCGAATCACATCCTTCTTGCTTTGCAGGCAGATAAAGACAAAGCCGCCGCGGGAACGGATTCCTGCAGCGGCATTGCTGAAAATGATAATCGAATTGGCTGCGGATGAATTACTCGAAGATGATGTCATCCAGATTCAACTCGAGCTGAACCTTCATGTCGGCCGTCGCTTCTTCCGGCGTGATCTGACCCAGTTCAAGCTGCACAATGTTGTTGTGGAGCAGGCTGGTGTAGGTGTTGACGCCATCAATAGACGGCTCAGTGATTGCGTAATCCGCCATATAGGTGGTATCCGCCACGATCGGATTGGTGGTGATGGCTTCCAGCTCATTTGCAGCCTTCACGGAAGACAGCGTGAAAATCGTGTTGGCATGGTCAGCCAGCAGATCGTAGGAGTTGTTGGCCAGCTCAGCAAACAGATCCTTGCAGATTTCCGGATACTTGGTAGAGGAGCAGATGCCCATGCCCTGCGGCGCAGCGATGACAAACGGCTTGTCATTGTACTGGGAAACAGGGAACATCATGAAGGCAACGTCATCCGCAAAGGTCTGCGGATCCTTCTCAACCGCGGAAGCGACGTAGGTGGAAGAATAGATCGGTCCATAGTAAGCAAAGCTCGTGCCGTCGCCCGCCATCTTGTTGATTGCAGGCCAGCCCTGCTGGCTCAAATCGTGCGGGGTGATTTCCAGGGTGTTAGCGGCGTCATAGATGAACTGGAAGAAACGCTTCACGCCTTCCTCGTTGAAGACCAGCGTGCCGTTCTCATCGTAGTAGCGACCGCCGAGCGTCCGCATGACGTCCAGGAAGTCTCCGCCAGAGCCCGGACGATGGCACAGACCCCAAGTGCAGGCGCCGGCATTCTTCACATCCGCGCAGAGCTGCACAAAGTCTTCCCAAGTGAACTCGCCGGCGGCAACCTTCGCCGGAAGAGCCTCGGCTTCTTCCATGGTCCAGCCGTAGTTCACCAGCACCTGCTTATTGTAGTAGATAACGCGGACCGGCAGGTCAAACGGCATGGCATACGGCACGCCATTCACGCTGAACGAGTTGAACGCGCCGTCAACAAAAGCGTCCTGATTCAGGTCGCTCAGGTCGAGCAGCATGCCGACGGCCGCCATGGACGGCACATCGCTGACGGAGAAGATATCCGGGCAGTCGCCGTTCTTGTAAGCGAAGATCAGGTTCTGAGCATACTCGCCCCAGTCGATACGCTGATAATCCGTCTCGAACTCAATCTTGATGTCCTTGCCCTCGGCGGCATAACGCTCGTTGAGACGATCTGCGGCAGCGATGACAGAATTCGGGATCGTGACAAAGTCGTAGTTGTGCGCGATCTTGAGCGTGATCGTCTCAGCAGAAGCGGCTGCGCAGACGGTCAGCATGAGCGTCAGCGCGAGCAGGAACGAAAAACATTTCTTCATTTCAAGTAGTCCTCTCCATGTCGTATTCTTGTTCTGAAGATAAACACCGAACAAAAATCATTATATGCCTTTAATTGTTTGTTGTCAAGCTGTCAGGCAAAAACAACACGTTGTATTTTTGTAAAGAATTGTTAAAGAAAAGCGCTTGGGAAAAGCTTTCTTTTTTTCAAAAGCGCGCTTCTTTTCCGCTTTATTTTTTCAAATACTCTCCGTTTACGATATCGCCCGGCGTATTAAGCGGTTCGCCCCGATCAAACGCCACGATATTGTGATAGACGTAATTCACCATGTTGATGTCGTTATCCTTGGTGTTGCCGCCCGCGTGCGCGCTGGCCACCACGTTATCCAGCATCAGCAGGGGATGATCCTTGGGCAGCGGCTCATGCTCGTAAGTATCCAGCCCCGCCGTCGCGATTTTTCCCGTGGTCAGCGCATCAACCAGCGCCGCCTCGTCCACAATCGGGCCGCGCGCGGTGTTGATGAGCATCGCCGTCGGCTTCATCTTCGCAAACTGCGCCGCGCCGATCATGCCGCGCGTTTCCTCGTTGAGCGGACAGTGAATCGTGAAGATATCGCTTTCCTTGAGCAGCGTGTCGAAATCGACGAAGCGATAGCCGAACTGTTCTTCCTGCTCGGGCTGGCGCACGATGTCGTAGTAGATGACGTTCGCGCCGAAAGCCGATGCCAGCGCCGCAACCTTTTTGCCGATGTGGCCCAGACCCAGCACGCCGACCGTCTTCCCTTTTATCATAAACGAGCGGCCAAAATACTCGGTTCGCGGCCAATGCCCCGCGCGCAGCCGGCGGTTGATTTGCAGCAGGTTGCGATAGCCCGCCAGCATCAGCATGATGGCCAGCTCCGCCACAATGCCGGAATTGACGCCCGGACAGGTCGCAATCGGGATGCCGCGTTCGCCCCATGCCTTGAGATCCACATGGTCAAACCCCGCGCCCCAGCGCTGCCAGAATTTGACGTTCGGGGTGTGGTTGATGATATCCGGATCGATATCCAGTCGGGAAATCAGGTATTCGCAGTCCGCCAGATTGCCGTAAGCCTCCGGAGAGAGCGCGTCCACCAGTTCAAATCCTTCCGGCACGTTCTCATGCAACGCGTCGTATGCGCCCGGAAAATAAATGCCGACAAGGCCGATTTTTTTCGTCTTCATAAATTATTACTCCAACACGCCAACTTCGCGATAGTACCGCGCCGCGCCTTCGTGAATCGGCACGCCCGCCAGATCGGTGCAGGCCGCTTCAAGGCTGGCCTTTTTCAGCGCCGCATGCGTCTCGGTGAGGTAATCCCAGTTCTCCCAGAAGGTCTTGGTCATCTGGTAGACGGTTTCTTCATCCACATCGGCGGTGATAAACAGGGTGAGCTTCACCGCGGAGGTCGGCACATCTTCGTCCTGACCCGCGTAGGTGCCTGCCGGGATGGTGTAGCTCGCGTACCACGGATAGTTGACCTTGAGCGCCTCGACGGTCTCCGCCGGAATCGGCAAAATCTTCGCGTCGGTGGTGGTCATGATCTGGGTGACGGCCGCGTTCGGCGTGCCGGCCATGACCCAAACGCCATCAAGCTGCTTATTGCTGATCGCGTCGGCAGATTCGCTCGTGCCCATGTATTCGGCCTTGAGGTCGTCGAGCGTCTTGCCCAGCAGGGAGAGATGCACAGTCGCCTCATCGACGGTCGTAGAGCCCGCCGCGCCGACGGAGATGTGTTTGCCGACCAGATCCTCCAGCGACTCGATGCCGCTGTCCTTGGTCACGACGACCTGATTCGGGTTATAGTAGAGGCCCGCGAAAATGCGCAGGTTCTCGTTCGGATAGCCCTCAAAGCTGTCCATGCCCTGCTGCGCCTGATAGACGAGGTTCACGTTGGCGATGCCGATCTGCGCCTCGCCGTCCAGCGCCTGATTCAGGTTATCGATACCGCCGCCGGAAGGCGTGGCGGTCGCGCGCATGCCCTCGATGTTGTCGTTCCACAGCTGGCAGACGGTCGCACTAATCGGGTAGAACGTGGAAGACGTGCCTGCGGTGACAAAATTGATGTCTGCGGCAAGCGCGCTCGACGCGCCCATAACGGTTGCCGTGCAGAGCGCGGCGGCAAGCATTTTTTTCATAGTCGGATTCTCCTTCATTCCTTTTGTTTATTCTGATGCTGATTTCTCCGTTCAGCATAGGAATCGATTTAAACGGTTTCAGCCCGTTCCAACGCGAGAAGCGATCGGGGCTTTGCCCCAAACCCCGGCAGGGAACTGCGTTTCCTGCACCTTCCGTTTCGCTTTGCGGCGGTTTAAACAGGCCATTCGTCAGGCGGCGACAGGTTTCATTTTCGAGAGCACGGCGCGGTCAAGAACGACTTCCGCCGCGATAAGCACAAGCGCCGCGATATCGGTCGCAAACGTCGGATTGACAAAGAGCAGGCCGCTCGCAATCAGCATCACGCGGGTGACGAGCCGAAGCGCCGTCACGCCGGTGCTGTATTTCTGCATCGGCAGGCCGGAAAGGCCTTCCGCAATCGCGAGCACGCCAATCGTCGCCGTCGCGAACGTGCGGATCGTTTCAGACACGGCTACGCCCTCCGTGCTGCCATAGAGCAGCACCGGATTATTGAGGAAGAAGAACGGCAGGATGAAACCCGCAATGCCCAGCTTCATCGCGATCAGCGAGGTTTTGGTCATGTTGCTGTCCGCGATGCCCGCGGCGACATAGCTGCTCATCGCGACGGGCGGGGTGATGTTGGACAGGCAGGCATAAATCAGACAGAACATGTTCGCCGCCATCTCCGTCGCGCCCACACCGCGCAGCACGGGCACGGCCACGACGTACACGATGACATACGCCGCCACGCCCGGCACGCCCATGCCGAGGATGATGGACATGATCATCACCATCAGGCCGCCTAGGAACAGATGGCCGTCGCCGACCACACGCAGAATCAGGTTGCCGAAGTTCAGGCCAAGGCTGGTCATGTTGACCGAGCCGATGATTACGCCGATGATGATGCAGCTGATGCCCACGCCGATGGCGCTGCGGCTGCCCTCCACGGTCGCCCGCACGATGGTTTCCAGATCCATGCGCGTTTCCTTCCGGATCCACGACACGGGAATGGTCACGAAAATCGCGATAATCGCGGCAAACAGCGGCGTATAACCGGTAAACATCAGCGCCAGCAGCACAACCAGCGGAATAAGCAGATGGCCGCGCTCCCGGAGCACCTTGCCCGCCTGGGGAATATTTTCTTTGGATAGGCCGGACAGGCCGAGACGCTTGGCTTCCAGATGCACCGAGTAAAGCAGAGAGAGATAATACAAAAACGCCGGAATGGCCGCCGCCAGCATCACCTTGGTGTAGCTGACGCACATGAACTCCGCCATGACGAAACCGACCGCGCCCATGATCGGCGGGGTGAACTGGCCGCCCGTTGACGCGACAGCCTCAACCGCCGCGGCAAAATCCTTTTTATAGCCCGTCTTTTTCATCAGCGGGATGGTGATCGTGCCGGTCGTGGCCACGTTGGCAATGGCCGAACCGTTGATCATGCCCATCAGCGCGGAGGCGATAACCGCCACCTTGGCCGGGCCGCCGGGGGTCTGGCCCACCAGCGTCAGCGCAATGTCGTTGATGAACTGGGAAAATCCGCTGTATTTGAGGAACGCGCCGAAGAGCACAAACACGAAGATATACGTGGCCGAAACGCCTGCGCCCGTGCCGAGCACGCCGTTGGTATCCCATACCAGCGCCTTAATCACGCGCTTGAGCGTAAAGGCGCTCGTGCCGAACGTGCCGGGAATGTACCTGCCCCACACGGCAAAATACGACAGGAAAATCAGCGCGATGATGGCGAGGTTGCCGCTTGCGCGCCGCGCCGCTTCAAACGCGACGACCAGGCAGACCACGCCGACCCACACATCCGTGCTGTTCAGCCGCCCCGTTTTGGCAATCGCGTCGTATCGCATGAACAGATAGCCGTAGCTGAGAATCGCCGCGGCAATCAGCGCGATATCCCAGACCGGCATCAATCTGCGGCGGCGGCGCTCCTTTTTAAACGTCGGGTACAGGGTAAACGCCAGCGGCAGCAGGAACATGATATGCGCCGTGCGCAGCTTGACCGCGCCGAGCGTGCCGAACATGTTCGCCCAAACCTGAAACACGGCCCAAATCAGTAGCACGGCCGTGAGCGCCTTTTCCATCGGGCCGACATACACGCGCAGACGGCTGTCGGCATCCTTTTCTTCCACCAGTTTTTGTGCTTTATCGTCAAGCTCTGTCTGCGAGACGATCTTCTCCGGTTCTTCCATACGTTCTCCTCCGGTGCGCGGCTGACCGCGCTGAATTCGGGTATCAGTGTATCACATTTTGCAACATTTTGTCAACGTGCGTGTGGTTTTTCTTCCAAACCTTTCAAAAAACCGCTCTTCCCCGGCCGGGGAAAAGCGGCTTGATGAAGGTTTGAAAGTTTTGGATCGCGGCTTAACGGGTTTCGACCAGCGCCGTCTCGCCCAGCAGCATCACGCTCACGCCGAGCTTATCCATCATCGCGTCGTTTAAATAGGCTTCGCCCGCGTAGGCATACACGCGCTGGCTGTCGTCGGAAAGCAGAATCACGCCGTCCACAATCGCCAGCGCATTTTCGCACAGGCCGTCGCTTCCATCCGTCATCACGGCCATCTGCGCGCCCGTTTCCTGCTGCACCAGCTGCCATCCGCCGTTTCCGTCGTATGCGCAGTCATAATCAAGGCGCTCCATCACCCCGACGAGCGGATACAGCGTCTCGCCCGTCTCGGTCTGGCCGACGGCCAAACGGATATTCTGCCCGTTGATGCTGAAATCCATCTCGCGCATCGCGAACGGCGCATGCTCCATATCGGGCGTGGCTGTGGGCGCAGGCGTGGGCACGGGCGTCGCCGTCGGAACCGACGTAGGCGTCGGGCTGGGCGTGGGGCTGGCCGTCGGCGTAGGCAGGGCGATCACATCGTCGCCAAAAAGCGCCGCGAGGGTCTGCGGGCCGACCTTGCCGTCGATCTTTTCCAGCTTATGCGCCCGCTGAAACGCGCGCACGGCCTTCTGCGTTTGCAGACCGAATTTGCCGTCCACGTCCCCGTCCAGATAGCCCAAATCGTAAAGCCGCTGCTGCATCAGCCGCACGTCGTCGCCCTCCAGCCCGCGCATCAGAATGCGCTCGCCGAGGTGCGCCGCGTCCATTTCCTCCGCCGTCACGACCGGCGGCGTCCATGCGGCTTCGGCCGCCGTCGCCTCGGCCTGCGCCGAAAGCGGCAGCGCCAGCAGCAGGGCCGCGCCCAAAGCGGCGAGGTATCGATTGTTCATGTTTCTTCCTCCGTCTGAGAAATTACTCATAAAAAGAAACGATCCATCATGCCTTTTTCGTGCATATGAAAGCCGTTGATGCCCAATTTCATCGCGCCCTCCACGTTGGGCAGGGTATCGTCAATGAACAGCGTGCGCTCAGGCGTAAGCGCGCAGTCGGCAATCAGCTTTTCATAGATTTCCTTCTCCGGCTTGACAAAATGACATGCAGAGGAAATCACGCCGCCGTCGAACAGGTCGCCAAATTCATCCGCAAATTTCTTGCGCATGCGCCGATAGCCCTCGCGCGGATAATTGCTCAGCAGATAGAGCCGCTTGCCCGCCCGGCGGCAGCGCCGCGCGGCGCGGAATCCTTCGTCGATCGGCGTTTTCAGCTCGATCCATCCGGTAAGCGCGCGCATGTAATCCTCGTATTCGCCGCCGAAACGCTCCACAAGCTTCTGCGCCGCGTCGGCATATTCCATCGTGCCGCGGTCAAAATTTTCCCAGAATGGGCCCCGATAGACGCGCGCCATCATATCCCGCTGCTTCTGCTCGTCGCCGGGGAAAAGCTGCTCCAGAAAATCATTCGGCGCATATCGGATCAAAATGTTGCCGATGTCGAACACCACCGCGTCCACGCGGTGCCACGGCATGGTTTCGTATTCAAGATCGAATCGGATTCCGTTTTCCATTTTCTGCGCTCCTTTTTGCTTGGTGATGAATGGGCCGCATAACGCCTTCAGCCGTCTTTGCTGACGAAAAGCGTTCATTTCACTGTCTGACGGCCATGTTGACGATTTCCCGCAGGCTCGCCGTATTTTCGCCCTCGCGCTGTCTGCGGGCGAGAATGACCAGCCTGTCTTCATCCAGACAGGTGGACAGGGTCAGCAGCGCGTCCGTCGGCTTGACGTCCATCGGAATGGCGTACAGCGACGCCAACTCCACCCGGCGGATATACCGCTCAAATTCCTCGTCGCTTTTAAACGTGGGATGGGCAAAATATTCCACAAAGCGATCATCCCCAATATCCAGCGAAACGTCCAGCACCGCGAAGACAACGTATCGCTCCTGATGCCAAAGCGTGCTGAAATCGATAAACGCATGCGCTTTGAGGTATTCCAGGTTCTTTTCATACTGCGCCAGCCTGCCGAACATCGTGCCATCCTTCATGTTGTGGCCATGCAGCAGCAGGTTTTGCGTCCGTTCGGTCATCGGATGGTTTTCATCGAGAAAAATCGTGCCCGCCGTAGATTTATTTTTGTTGAAATCGTGTGTCAGATAGTAGCTGTTGTTTCGATAGACCACCGGCAGGTCGAGCACATTGTCAATCGATATCCACGCCACAAGGTCGTGGTTCTGCGCGTGCAGCGTCTCCATCTGCGCCAGCGGCTTGCCGCCCATCGCGTGATACACGGTGGATTTGACCGCGTCCTTCGCGGGTGCGGCGGTCGGCTCCGCCGCCGGAGCCTGCGTCGGGTTCTCCGTCTCGACCGGCGTCGGTTCGGGCGTCTGTGCCGGTTCAGCCGTCTGCGCATCTTCGGCCTGCACCTCCGCGCTGTGCAGGGCGGAAAGCCGGGCTTCCAACCGGCGCGTCTGCACATAGCGCCCCCCGAAACCCGCCAGCTGATACGCGCTCCACAGCGCTACGCAGGCAAATACCGTCATCGCAGCCTGTCGCGCCGTCACACGGAAAGCACGCTGCTTTCTGCGCCCGCCGACGGAAAATCCGCCAAGCTGTTCTTCCCGCTCCGCCTGCTTTTCCCGTTTTCGCCTGTCAGCCCGCCTTCTGGCGCGCGTTAAGGCCAGCCGAGCCTGAAACAGGCCGTGTTCGGCCTGTTTCAAACCGCGCCGGGCGTATTTTTTCGCCAAATTCAGCGCACGACCGCGCGGCTTTATCTTTCGCTTGGGCTGTCGGCCAGACGGCTTGGCCGTCGCCTGTAAATCGGGAATGGGGGACGGCTGTTCCCTGATTTCGTTTTCGGAAGGGAAGACGGGCTGCGGCGGTCTGCGCTTATGCTGCCGCGGCCTGCGATAACGCCTCTGTTCGCCCATCTGCTCTCCCCCCGATTCCGTCCGATTCCGTCGCTTCGATAAACGCAGCCTCCCCGACAAGGCCGAGGAGGCTGCGCGTTATGCTTAGTTTGCCACGACGGGCAGTATTTGTCAATCCTTCTTTTTCTCGACCTTGCGCAGCACAACCGCCGTGCGCGCGGGCAGGTAGATCACAAAGCCGTCGCCCATCTGCGGATCGTGCGCCCAGGTGTGGTAAATCACGGTCTTGTCGATGTTCTGATAACCGCCGAATACCTTGTCGTCCGTGGAAAGCACGACCTGATAGTCGCCATTCTCCGGCACGGGCACGAACAGCCCCGTCTGTGAGCGCGTCGGATGGAAGTTGAACACGAAGACGCAGCCTTTTTTCTCAAAGGCGAGAATCTGGTCGTCCTCGTGCTGGCGCAGGCAGCGCGGCATGCCGCCCTCCAGCACGTCGTATTTCTTGATCATCGCGATCATCGCCTTGTCAAAGTTGCCCAGCAGCTCATAGCGCAGATAACCGTTCTCCGCCAGGCTCCACAGTCTGCGCGCATGCGCAAAGCTCCAGTCGTTGCCCTCGCGCGGGAAATCGATCCATTCCGGATGGCCAAACTCGTTGCCCATGAAGTTGAGGTAGCCTTCGCCGCCTGCCGCGATGGTCACCAGACGGATCATCTTATGCAAGGCGACGGCGCGCTCGACGACCATGTTTTCGTAGCCGCGGTTCATGCCCCAATACATTTCCTTGTCGGCCAGCCGGAACATGAGCGTCTTGTCGCCCACGAGCGCCTGATCGTGGCTCTCGCAGTAGGCGATGTTCTTCTCGCCCGGACGGCGGGAAATCAACTCGTAATACAGGCGGCCCATGTTCCACTGGCCGTCCTGCTTTTCCCTGATGGTCTTGATGAAATAATCCGGCAGGCCCATGCTCAGGCGGTAGTCAAACCCAATGCCGCCCTCTTTGACCGGCAGGCACATGCCCGGCATGCCGCTCATCTCCTCCGCCACGCAGAGCGCGCCGCGCTTGAACTCGTGCGTCAGCTCTGCCGCCAGCTGCAAATAGGCGACGGCCTGCACGTCCGTATTCATGGAGAAATACTGCCGATAATCGGTAAACGCGCTGCCCAGACCGTGATCAAGATAGATCATACTGGTCACGCCGTCAAAGCGGAAGCCGTCGAAATGATATTCCTCCAGCCAGAAGCGCACGTTGGAGAGCAGAAAATGCACCACGCCGTTTTTGCCGTAGTCAAAGACCTTGCTGCCCCAAGCCGGATGATCGCCCGCGCCGCCGGCCTTGAAGAACTGATCGTCGCGTCCGTCAAAGCCGTTGATGCCCTCGGCGGTGTTCTTCACCGCATGGGAATGCACCAGATCGAGCAGCACGCTCAGCCCCAGCGCGTGCGCCTCGTTAATCAGCGCCTTGAGGTCGTCCGGTGTGCCGTACCACGAGGACGCGGCAAAGAAATTGCTGACCTGATAGCCGAACGACGCGTAATACGGATGCTCCATAATGGCCATCAGCTGCACGGTGTTGTAGCCGTCCTTTTTGATCCGCGGCAGAATATCGCGCATGAACTCCAAATACGTGCCCACGCGCTCTTCCTCGGTCGCCATGCCGACATGCGCCTCGTAAATCAGCGGCGGCACATTTTTCTTCGGCCTAAATTTTTCATCCGTCCAGACAAATTCCTTCCGCGGATTCCAGATGGCGGCGCTGAAATTGTGCGTCTTTTCGTCCTGCACAACATAGGTCGCGTAGAGCGGAATGCGGTCTTCCGTGCCGCGCGGGCTGGTGACGGCGACCTTCACCTTGCCGCGGTGCTTGAGCGTGCGCACGCCGGGGATCTCGATTTCCCAATTTCCGTTGCCCACCGCCTTCATCGGATGGCTGGTGCGGTTCCAGTTGTTGAAATCGCCAATCAGGTGCATGGCCGTCGCGCCGGGCGCCCACTCGCGGTAGACCCAGCCGCCCTTGACCTTGTGGAAGCCGTAATACAGATGGCCGCTGGCAAACTCCGTCAGCGTCTGGCCGGGGGCAAGCAGCTCCTTTTTGCGCTGTTTGAAATGGCGGACGCGTTCGTTCAAATCGCTTTCAAAGGCGGAAAGATTGGGGTCATCCTCTATGATTTTAAGCTTGCGGACTTGCTTCTTTGCGGTATCGCTCATCAAAAAAGCTCCTCTCCGGTTTTCTTTTTTCTTCGATTGTACCCCATTTTCCCATCAATTTCAACACTTTTATATCAATCAATCTGAGCATTTTTTCAGAAAAGACCGCGAATATCCCGTTTTGCTCGGTTGACGGCGCGCCCGCTCGGCGTTAAACTATATATAGGTTATTTTGCCCGTTTTCGGGCTTCTTTGAAAACTTCAATATCGGAGGATATCTCTATGCTGACTCGCACCTTTTTTGCCCGTGCGCCGCTTGCGCCGGGCCGTTTCGCCCCGCTGCCCGTCGGCGCGGTTTCCGCGCAGGGCGCGATGCGCGACCGTCTGCTGGCTCTGCGCGGCGGCCTTCTCTCCCGCTGCGCGTCCCTCTTTCCGGAAGCCGGAGAACAAAGCGCCTGGTTCGGCGGCGCTTTGGGCGGCGGCATGCACGCCCCCGAACTGCTGGAAGCCATGCTGCTGACCGGCGCTCAGCTCGGCGACGAAGAGCTCCGCCGCGAAGCGCTTCACCTGTGCGGCCTTGTGGTCGAGCACCAGCGCGAGGACGGTTCATTCGGCGCGCCGGGCGAGACCTTCGCCGCCCGCGGGCGCATGCTGCGCGCGCTCTGCGCCGCCTATTCCATGAGCGGCGACAAACAGCTGCTGACCTTCATGCTGCGCTATATGAAGTATCTGCACGACACCCTCCGCGTGCGCTCCCTGTCCGCCGAGGACGCGATGCACACCGCCGACACGATGGAAGCGGGCATTCTGCTCTACAACATCACCGGGCAGAAGGCGATCCTCTCCGTGCTGATGATGCTCGTCAGCCAGGGCGCGGATTACACCTCGCTGTTCCACGCGTTCCCCTATCGCACGCCGATTTCCCGCTCGTTCACCGCGCAGGAGCTGCTTGACGCATTGGCGCACGAGGATGAATCCGGCTACACCCATCACCTGCTGCGCAGCGCCTCCGGCGCAAACCTGTGCGAAGGTCTGCGCGTCAGCGCGCTCTGCGGCGTGCTGACCGGTTCGGGCAAGCACCTTTCCGCGCCGGAAGCGGGCCTTGCGCGGCTCAACAAGGCGCACGGCGCGGCGGGCGGCGGCGTGACGGCCGATCCCCTGCTGGGCGGCACGCATCCCAGCCGCGGCGTTTCGGCGGTCAGCGCGTGCGAGCTGGCCGCGTCGCTGGAAACCCTGCTCGCCTGTCCGGGCGGCGAATTCGGCGCAGATCAGCTGGAAACCCTGATGTACAACACCATCGACGCGGCATTCTCTCCGGATGGACGCGGCGTTCAGCCGATGCAGCAGGCCAATCAGGCGATGCTCTCCCGCGCGGCGCGTTTCCCGCTGTGCGGCGAGGACGCCGGGCTTTTCAGCCTTGAAGACGGAGACGCGCTCTGTTCGCTGCTGAGCGCGTGGCCGCGCTTCGTGCAGGCGCAGTGGATGATCTCCCGCGACGACGGCCTGTGCGCGATGGGCTATGCGCCCTGCTCGGTGCGCTACCGCCTTTCCGGCGCGTCCGTGCGGGTCGATGTGGAAAGCGATTATCCCGCCAGCGGCAGCGTGCATATCACGGTTCATACCGATACGAAAGCGGCGTTCCCGATTCATCTGCGCATTCCCGAATGGGCAAACGGCGCGACCGTCGCCGTGGATGGCGAAATTCTCCCCGCACAGGCGGGCGGTTTCGTCACCCTCAACCGCGACTGGCAGGATGGCGACGAGATTCTGTTGACCCTGCCGATGGCCGTTCGCAGACTGCCCGCGTTCCATCAGGCGGTGAGCGTCGCGCGCGGCCCGCTCCGCTTCGCCTACGCGCCCAAAACCGTCGAACACGAAGACACGCTCAGCGCGGAAATCGGCTTTGCCGTCGCGCTCGTCGGCGGGGAGGAAATCCGCGTGGTGGAACACATGGACGGTTCCGTCGTGCTTGCCGCCCGCGTCGCGCCGCTTCCGCGATGGGGCATGCGCGCCGCCAGCTGCGACCAGCCGCCGATTGTGCTCAGCGACGCGGACGTCGCCAAAGCCTTTGACGCGGAACTCGTGCCCTATGCGGAGGCCGTCATTCGCCTGGCGGTGCTGCCGGTGCTGTAAAAGAAAGATATTGGGGTTCCGCCCCCCTGCGGGAACCTGTGGCTTACGCGCCTTCCAGCTTTAAATTCGTATTTTATTCCGCTTAGCTTCACAATTTTGACATTCGCATCCGCTAAAATGAGAATGAAGTCCGTGTATCGCGAAGCGATATACGAAGGAAGGGTGCAGGGAACTAGGCTCCCTGCCGGGGCGTGGGGCAAAGCCCCACAAAATCCCCCGTAAATAATGAGGTGATCGCCATGAGCAAAACGACGCGTATTTTGATTTGCGACGATGACCCGATTGTCCATCAGTCGCTTTCTCTCTATCTGGATCATGAAGATTTTCTGCATGATTCCGCCTACGACGGCAAGCAGGCGCTGGAAATGATCAAAAAGGAGCATTACGATCTGATGCTTCTGGATCAGATGATGCCCGGCATGACCGGCATGGAGGTCTGCCAGGCCGTCCGCAAGGACAGCCAGCTGCCCATTATCATGCTGACCGCGCGCGGCGAGGAAATCGACCGCATTTTGGGACTTGAAATGGGTGCGGACGATTACATCGTCAAGCCGTTCAGCCCGCGCGAGGTCGTCTCCCGCATCAAGGCCGTTCTGCGCCGCACCTGTGCCGCGCCGGACACCGCGCAGGAAGAAAAGCTGACCACGCTGACCTTTGGTTCGCTGGAAATTCAGCCGGAACGTTACAGCGTCAAACTTGCCGGGCAGAGCATCGCCTGCACCCCGCGCGAGGTCGAGCTGCTCTATCTGCTGGCCAGCCATCCGGGCCGCGTGTTTGATCGCGAACAAATCCTCTCCCGTATCTGGGGCTACGATTTCTTCGGCGACACGCGCACGGTCGATACCCATATCAAGCGCCTGCGCCAGAAACTCTCGTGCGATGAAATGGGCCAGAAATGGGATATCATCACCGTTTACGGCGTGGGTTATAAATTCGAGGCCGAAGCATGAATCTGCCCAAAACCATCCGCACGCAGTCAGACGATTCCCGTGCGCAAAAGCACGCCGTCCTTCCCCATAATCCCAAACGCCACAGCGCTTCTTTCCGCCGCGTGCTGGTGCTGGTTTATGGCACGGTGGTGCTCTTCGCCCTGCTGATTACGGGCATTTACACCGTCGTTTCGCCGCAGATTTTCGCCAGCAATAAAATCAGCGACCTGATTCCCAAGGGGCAAATCATCGCCGGTTATATTGAAAGCACGCTGCGCGGCGAGCTTTCCTCCACGTATCTCGTGCCGCTCATCGGCCGCAGCACCTCCCAATGGGAGGCAACCGTCTGGGTCGTCGATGCGAACGGCGATACGCTCATCCGCACCCAGCAGATCGAGGGGCGGCGCGTCGGCCGTCTGCCTGCCAAGCTCAGCGGCTCCATGCTGCCGCAGGTACTCTCCGGCGAGGTTGCCACGCACGTGGGCAGCATGGAGGATCTGAGCGTCTCCGACAATTCAGGCCAACACAAATCCACACAGTCCAGCGGCGTCATGGACGACCTGAGCGAAAACCGCGGCAAAACACCCGAAACCGACTCCACCGAAGAAATCATGAGCGGCAAGCTCGTCGTCGTCGCCGTGCCCATCACGTTCATGGACGACGTCATCGGCGCGGTGTTCATGGCGCAGTCCATGACGGAAATCATGGGCGGCATGCAGGCGCTCACCAACACGCTGGCGCTTTCGCTGCTGCTGGTCGCGCTGCTGATGCTTCCCATCGTCCTGTTTTTCGCCTCCCGCATGGTGCGGCCGATCTCGCGCATGCGCACCGTCGCCCTGACCATGGCGGGCGGCGATCTGACCGTCCGCGCGGAGGACGACTCCAACGACGAATATGGCGAGCTGGGCCGCGCGCTCAACTATCTTTCCAGCGAACTGGGCCGCACCATTTCTTCTCTGCAAATGGAGCGAAACCGCCTGCAAAGCCTGATTAACGGCCTTTCCGAAGGCATCATCGCCGTGGATGAAAAAGGCGCGACTACGCTGATCAACCCCGCGGTTTACAACCTTCTGAATCTGGATTCAAACGCCAATCACGTGCGCGCCGCCGCGCCGGACGTTTTCGCGATGTTCGACGAAGCGCTTTCCTCGGCTCAGGCCGTTAAAAAGACCATCTGGCAGGGCGACGTCGCGCTGCACATCTCCGTCTCGCCGCTGCTCACGCAAAGCGGCGAAGTGAGCGGCTGCGTCGGAATCGTTTCCGACGTGACCAGCGCCGAGCGGCTGGAACAGACCCGCCGCGATTACGTGGCCAACGTTTCGCATGAGCTGCGCACGCCGCTGACCGCCATGCGCGCGCTGATCGAGCCGCTGCGCGACGGTCTGGTCAAGACCGAAGAACAGCGCCAGCAGATTTACGACGTCGTTCTCCGCGAAACCATGCGCCTGTCGCGGCTGGTCAACGATATGCTGGAGCTTTCCCGCCTGCAAAGCGGCACGGCTTCGCTCTCCCGCAGCGTCTTTGCGCCCCTTCCGCTGCTTGACCTCATTCACGAAACCTATTCCGCCTATGCCGAGGATTATCAGCAGACCTTCGTCTATGACGTGCCGAAGGATTTGCCGAAAGTCGTCGGCAATCCGGACCGCACCCAGCAGGTGCTCATTGCGCTGCTGGATAACGCGTTCAAGTATACGCCGGAAGGCGGAACCGTTACGCTGAGCGCCTGCACGGAGGATCAGGTCGTCCGCATCCGCGTCACCGACACGGGCGTCGGCATTCCCGCGGCGGATCTGCCTCACGTGTTTGATCGTTTCTATAAAGTCGATAAATCGCATCACAGCAAGGGCACGGGGCTTGGCCTCGCCATCGCCTACGAAATCATGAAGCATCTCGGCGAAGAAATGAGCGTCACAAGCGAACCGGGAAAGGGAAGCTGCTTCACATTCACCCTGCATATGGCGGATGAAAAAGAGACGCCGGCGCAATGACAGAAAGGAACGCTCCATGACCGCACAATCCGAAACCATCCTCGAAGTCGTCGCCGCGAAAATCTGCCGGGGCAACACATTTCTGCTCTGCCAGCGCGCAGCGACAAAGTCCCGCCCGCTGATGTGGGAATTTGTCGGCGGCAAAGTCGAACCGGGTGAAACACGGGAGCAGGCCCTCCGCCGCGAATGCCGGGAAGAACTGGGCGTTTCGCTCATCGTTCATGAACCGTTGATCGATGTCACGCACGTTTATCCGGATATTACCATTCACTTGACGCTCTTTCGGGCTGAGACGGACGACGAACCGCAAAAGCTTGAGCATCACGATATCCGCTGGATCACAGAAGCGCAGCTGGATGGTTATGCGCTGTGCCCTGCCGATGCGGAAATGGTCGCTTTACTGCAAAAAACAACCCAGGCATAAAAGAAGCTGTCAATCAAAAGATTGGCGCTCTTTTTTTATTCGTCGGGAAATCGTACATCCATTCTTTAAGCTGCATTGCTGTTTTCATATTCAAATCAGCATATATTGTGTGTGTATGTTTTTCTCTTTTCCAGTTAAAATCTTACCATTTTTCCTTTATTGGTAAGATTTTTTCGCATCATTTTTCTACGATTTCTTCCGCATTTCTATTGACAAAAAAGATGCATATTGCCATAATAAATAGCAGATCAATCGACAATCTTTTGAACCGAATAGGAGGAAGAGTATATGAATCAAAAATGGACGGCTCTATTATTAACCACAGCTATGCTCGCCACCGGCGCTTCTGCGGCATTGGCTTATGAAACGCTTCAACCCGGCAGCAACGGTCAAGAAGTGCTCGATGCTCGTATGAGACTTTATGAGCTTGGCTATTTCAAAAAACAGCCGACGCAAACCGAGTACACTGAAAACATGAAAAAGTACGTCCGGCAATTTGAAAAGGATTATGGCCTGACAGAAGACGGAATCCTCTCGCCTGCTGATCAGGAAGTCCTCTTCGGCGGCACACAAGGCGCAAGCGAAACCGTCTCTCAAACATCGACGTTTGAACCCATTGTCATTTCCGATCAACTCCAAATCGACGGTATCTTTGTCAACGATGCCTATCAGGATAAAAAGAATCCGTCCATGACGGAAATTGTTTTGTGCTATACGCTCTCTTCGACCGGAAAAAACTATGATTTCGTCGGAAATAAAACCAATCTAACCTTCGTGGGCGGTAACAGCTATGATGCCTCCCATAATGGAAAGGAATGCTTATATTTTGGCAATTACTATGATGGCTCCGTTTATCTGAAAACAGTGTATTATGGCGATCAGTTCCATGTTGTGGATCTTATCCGCGTGCCGAAAGGCGAACTGCAAGCCGGACGGCAGATTGCATTGAGCAACCCCTATGTCGAAGATATGGCCAAGGCCGAACTAACCACCGATCAATTGATTCATTGTAAGGACATGGAATCCATCGCCAAGCTTGTCGATCCCGACGGCTATGCCAAACAGGTCTATGCGCTGAAAGAAGCTGATTCTTCTACAAAAAATAAGATTCGCAAATACGTAAATGGCTATTACTGGGATTTCTATGTCAATAACCTTTCCTATCGAATTGAATTCTCCAAAAATACGTATTCTCTTTCCTGTCACGGTTTGAAAACAACCGGAAAATATACCATTTGCAACGGTTACGTCATCTTGACAAACGATTCTACTGGGGCAAAGAATTATCTGCCTTATACGTTGGAATCCAATGACATCGATCTGGATATCACCGCCGGTTTTGATGTCTTTGAGAATTGACTTTATTGAAAATCCCTTAAACTAAACATCCGGCAGCTAAGTGGATCATAGCAAAGGGCTGTCAGGCTAATAGGCCTGACAGCCCCTTAATATGCCAAACTGTCAAAAAATCTGGAATGCCGCGAAATTTCCTGTTCGTAGGTTTCAAAGCCAAGCTCTTCCGCCAGCGTTTGTCTTGTCCCGAAAAGGTTGGTTCCGATTCCCAGCCTGTCCCCCTCGATTTGGACGCCCAACGCGGCAAGCGTCGTCGGGAACATGTCCATCGCCGTGAACACGCGTTCCTGCGTCTTCGCAGGCGCTGCCGCCGCATTGAGAAAGCAGTTATATACGCGGCGATGGCTGTATCCGCCCAGTTCCTTTTCCATCTCCGCAGACATGGACAGATGATCGCCCGTCACAATCACCGTCGTATTCGCATAGAAATCCTGCTGTTGAATCCATGCCACGAGCTGCGCGATCTGTCGGCTTGAGCAGGCAATCGCATCCTTATAGTCGGTATCATATGTCTTTTCACACAATTCACAACGATATCCGTCCGGAAAATGTGAATCCACGGTCAGCATCGTCAGGTTAAACGGCACATCCTCCTCTGAAACTTCCAACAGTTTTTCTTTCACCATTTCGATCAGCCGTCGGTCTTCAAAACCCCAAAAAACGGAATAATCTTTCGGAATTTTTCCGTTTTCTTTTGCCCAAACGTAGTCGTTGATTTCATAATTGCCGTGCTGAGTAAAATAATTTCTGCGCCCGCCAAATGTCGCATCCGATCCGATCATCAGAATATTGTGATATCCGGCCCGCTCCAGCAGATCGCCCAAAGTCGTTACGCCTGGAAAAAAAGCCGAATACTGATCCATCGAATTTAATTCAATGCCGAGTTTAAGTGGCAATCCGCTGGTCTGCGCAAACATTGCGCCCATTGTCCATGTCGCGCCATCGATCGGGAATGCGCCGCCCAGCGTGTCCTTTTGATCAGAAAACGACAGGTTATTCCTTGCCATTTCGGTCAATTCCGGCGTTAAACCCACATCATACATCCCACCGTCCCGCTTGGATGCAAATAAAGCCTCCATCGATTCCATCATAATATAAATCAGATTTCGTTTCTTCTCCGGCCACGTCAGCAGCGCTTCATCCGGTTGTATGGCGTTGTCTTCCAGCCATGATGTTGCCGTTATTTGATTATAAAAGTACTTTCCCATGGAAAAATAATGTCCCATGACCACACATTCCACGATCCAAATGCCGACAACAATGCGCTTCCATCTGATACGATGGTTTATCCCCTGCCTTTTTTCACGGCGCATCCTTCCCCAAACCGCCATCATCAACGCAAATATGCCGATAGATGGGAGCAAAGCTCCTCGGAAAAAAGAAACAAAAGAGCTGATGTCCGTTCCCTGAAGCGGAACTTTTAAATGGAAAATCAATTCCTCCATGGATACGCCGCCGAACGCCTGCCGCACCCAGCCAAAGGTTATGGCAAGCAAGATATCTACAAACAGCAAAAAAACAATTATCGCTGAACAAAAAACGTGTTTCATAGCCCTAAATCCATTCATTTTCCATCTTAAAACGGATCTATTGTATCATCGACATGTTTTTTCGTCAAGGTCGCTTGTCCTTTGTCGGAGAGGGACAATGTCCTGCTTTCCCAAGCATATCCTTCCCGCTCTGCTGCCGCCAGCGTCGAACCGCTTCCGGCAAACGGGTCGAGAATCCGACCGTCCGACAGACAGATTTTGCAGATCTGCCGCATGATTTTCTCCGGCTTTACGTCGTGCGCCCAGCTTGGAATCATCCGCCGCCCTCCTTTATGCCTTGCGTTCCGGCTGGTCGTTCCAGCCTATCCCGCGTTATCCCGTTCCTTCCCGTATACGCCCCTTTGTGACATGGAATGTGCTCCTCCACACCGGCAACGTCCTACTCTCCCAGGTGATTTTGCCTGCCTGAGCCCCGCACAGCGGGCGGCAGACAAAATCCTAACCAAGTACAATGCTGCACATTGGTCGGGGCAATCTGAAAAATAAGGCGTTGCGGTTCTGACTCTCCCAGGTGATATCGCCCCCCTGTTTCGCCCACGGGGCGCGGGGGCCGATATCCTAACCGATAAGGTACAATAAATTGCGCAAATTGAAAAAGACATAGTTTACAAACTCTGGTAGAATGAAAGTTGCGACACAACATTCTGAAAGGAGAGTAAACTATGTCCGAGAAGATTGTACAACT
>Ga0129315_1000486_pt1 | contig 31734 bp, 31 predicted proteins | sample Cm827metagenome_FD_94432 | JGI IMG/M metagenome (GOLD analysis project Ga0129315, IMG submission 94432) | Eastern black-and-white colobus group fecal microbial communities from Wisconsin, USA - Cm827 metagenome | ecosystem: Host-associated > Mammals > Digestive system > Large intestine > Fecal... | reverse complement strand
TATTAGGTTTTAAATGGTCGGGGTGACAGGGATTGAACCTGCGACCTCATGGTCCCAAACCACGCGCGCTCCCATCTGCGCCACACCCCGAGATTATGGTGCGTGTTAAGAGATTCGAACTCCTGGCCCACGCCTTAGAAGGGCGTTGCTCTATCCAGCTGAGCTAAACACGCATATTCTCGTAAAGAACATAAGTTATTTTATATCATTACTGTCTACTTGTCAATATCTTTTTTTAAAACCTTTTTAGTGGAGCGGGTGATGAGAATCGAACTCACGTAACTTGCTTGGAAGGCAAGGGCTCTACCATTGAGCTACACCCGCGTATTAGGTTTTAAATGGTCGGGGTGACAGGGATTGAACCTGCGACCTCATGGTCCCAAACCACGCGCGCTCCCATCTGCGCCACACCCCGATATCTAATATCTCTCAGCGACAATGTTTATTCTACAATAGGAATAGCAATCCGTCAATAGCTTTTTTTAAATAAAATTAATAAAAATATATGTTTTTTACATAAAACATAACAATAATACAATAATGAAACGGATTGCTTAGCCTAATAACTATATTTCCTGAATATATAACTCAGGCTTTTTACCCTTATCTATTTCTATAAATCCCATTGTTCTTTTGGTGCTTCCATAAGGAAAAGTTATACTCCCAGGATTCATTATAATAATTCCATCATAATTACTTATTAGAGCCTTATGTGAATGACCAAAAAGAACTATGTCAGCTCCAACTGCTTTTCCCTTATAAAATATAGTATTATATTCATATTTTACATTGTACATATTACCATGAGTTATGAATATCTTTACTCCCATAACATCTATTATTCTTTCATTGGGATATTCATTACTCATATCACAATTTCCTTTAACGGCATATATTTCTCCCTTAAAGTCCTTCTCTAAAATTCTAGTGTCTGGAGCTCCATCTCCACAATGTATTAAAACATCTACATCTTTAAGATATTTTTTTACTGCATTTATATTAGAAGCTTCATAATGTGAATCACTTATAACAGCAATTTTCATTTTTCCCTCCTACAATAATTCCTCAATTATTTTTCTAGCCTTTTGAAGTGCATTTCCTCTGTGTGATATCTTATTCTTCTCTTCAATAGTAAGTTCAGCAAAACTTTTATTTAATGGTTCATAAAAGAACAATGGATCATATCCAAAGCCACCATTCCCTTTTTCATTCTCTAATATATAACCTTCAACGGTTCCTTTTATACCCCTATATTCATTCTTATCATTTATAATTGCTAATTGACAAACAAATCTTGCTTTTCTATTTTTATAATCAACTCCTTCTAAATTTAAAAGAAGTTTTTCATTATTTTTTTTATCATTTCCATGCTCACCAGCATATCTTGCTGAAAAAACTCCTGGCTCACCATTTAAATATTCAACTTCTAAGCCAGAATCATCTGACATAATGATAAAATTACTTTCACCTTTTTTAATTAATTCCTTATATATTTCTGTACTTTTCTTTTTTGCATTTTCTTCAAAAGTAAGCCCATCTTCTTCTACATCTATGTTTAATCCTATATCCTTTAATGATAAAACATCAATATCAATATCCCTTAAAATTCTTTTTATCTCTTTTATTTTACCCGAATTATTACTAGCAATAACTAACTTTTTCATAAACTATTTTCCTCCAGTCCCTATCCATAGTGCATCCATCTTTAATGCATCTTTTTGGATTTGAACCATTTGCTTAATTCCTTTTTGAGCTAAATCTAGTAATTCATTTAATTCACTTCTACTAAATGGAGATTCTTCACCTGTACCTTGAATTTCTATAAACTCTCCTTCATCTGTAGCTATTACATTCATATCTACTTTTGCATTAGAGTCTTCCTCATAACATAAGTCCAGTATTTTTTCTTCATTAAGAATTCCTACACTTGTTGCACTTACAAATTTTCTTATTGGATAAACTTCAAAAGGTTTTTCTTTATGAAGTTTATTGACTGCATCTACTAAAGCCACAAAGGCACCAGTAATAGAAGTTGTTCTTGTACCTCCATCTGCTTGTATTACATCACAATCTATCCAAATAGTTTTTTCACCAAGTGCTTTTAAATCCATAACAGATCTTAAGGCTCTTCCTATTAACCTTTGAATCTCCATAGTTCTACCATCTATCTTTAGTCTAGCTATATCTCTAACCTTTCTTGTTCCAGTAGATCTTGGTAACATATTATATTCAGCCGTTATCCACCCTTCACCTTGACCTTTTAAAAAAGGTGGTACTTTATCTTCTATAGAAGCTGTACAAATTACCTTTGTATCGCCAACTTCTATTAATACAGAGCCTTCTGCATACTTTGTATATCCTCTAGTAATTTTAGTTGATCTCACTTGATCATTTTTTCTTCCATCTATTCTCATGTTATTACCTCCATTTCTTAATACTATAAAAATTTATGCACTATTTTAACTTTAAACTCATATTATTAATATGAGGATTAATGAAGAGGTGAAGAATTTGCGATATATAGGACCATATTTTAGAATGAATAAATTATCTTATAAAGAAATTAACGGCCAACTTTTTTATTTATCAAAAGAGGCCATAAGGACTTTAGTACTAGAGTCAAAATGTGGATTAGTTGATTCTACTAAAAATTATAAAAAATTATCATCCTCTATTGATATTACCACATCCACCAATTTTTCTCCACTACTATGTATATATAGAAAAGCATCTCCAAACTATATTCATAGCAAGAATTATAATGGGTTTGATGAAGAATCCTTTAAAAAGGAAATTTGCCCAACAACTAATGCACTATTGACTACAAGTATACTTAATTTATCTACTTATTATTCAAGATTTAAAGATGTAGATGAAAAATTATATGCCTATTCTAAGGTGTATAAAAAACTTTCCAAAAGACAACTTGAATTTTATTCAATTAATCTCAGAAATAATGAAGGTGTTTTTACTGAGAAAAAGAATTTATCTGAAAATAATCATAAAGGCTATAATCTTGTAGAAAAAAATAATAAATTTAAGTTCTCTGACCAAGCTTTCATGATGTTTGCTTATAATCTATATTCAATATTATACCCTGAAGATAAACTTTCATTAGATTATAATAACTTTTCAATGGAAATACTAAATACACTTATTGAATTTAAAGAAAAAATATATGAATGCTCCTTTGAAGAAATATGTAAAATACTAACTGCTATCAATATGTTCTATAGTAATTCAAAAAATAATGATGCTAAAATATTAATTATTGATCTAACAGATTTCTTAATTAACAAATTTGATGAAAAGGACTATTATGTTGATTCATTAGATTTTACTTCATTATTTGCAATAAACTTAATGCTATCATTTAAACATACTCAAATGATTACCTTTAATGAAAAAGCCAAAGATATAATAAATAAATTATTATCACTATATGATGATGAGAAGGATATTTTCTTAAAATTATCAAGTAAAAAGGATTTAAAATATAGTTGTTTTGATATAACTTTTTACTTTTTAGCATTATTTATGTATTCTAAGGAAGATAATAGAGAAATGGAATATAAAAATATGCTCTCTCAATTATATAGGAAATTATTTATTAATTCAGGAATAGTAACTTCCTGGCCAGATGCGCCTACTTTAGATGATGCCGAAAGATATAGAGGACTAACCTTTAACTCCTCTGATATGCTAGATGAAAGCTTTTTTAAGATGTCTACTACCCAATCGCCATCAAATTTGGGTGTGGCACCAATATTTAAGAAAAATATTACTTATTCAAAAAAGAAGGATTCCTTTAGTTCATCTAATTCATCTTTTGATAGTTATAAAAATCTTTATATATATAATTTAATAATATTCTTATTTATTAATGATTTTATGTTAGAAACAAATTTATTATCTAATTCATCAAATTATAGAGTCATTGATGAAGATTCTGTGGATGATAATGATTTTGAAGTAGATGATGAAAAAATAGATGATGAAAATAATGATATTAGAGAAAAAGATAAGGATGTTAAAGAAAAAACTGTAGATGATTAAGATATAAAATAATAGGACTGAGAATTTCTCAGTCTTATTATTTTTCTATTTCACTAAAATTAATGTTGCCGTTACCATCTAGTACTAAATTTTTAATTTTCTTGTTTATAGCAATATTATCATTATAAAAAATCAATGGTAAAATAGTATAATTACTAAACAACTCTTCTTCAATATTTATGAAGATATTCTCTCTCTCCCCTTCTGTTTTAGCAATCAAAAACTTTTCTTTATTACTACTATCTAAAAAGTTTAATAAGTTATTGTAAATTGATGTATCGTTAGAGAATATTAAATCCCCCTGAATTAATGCAAAATCATAATAATTTCCTTTATCAATAGAATTTAATTCTTCCTTAGTGACTAAATCATAAATTAAATTAGTATCAGAGTTGTTTTCAACCCATGAAACTAAAAAATCACATATTTCCTTATTTTCATTACTTTCTTCTGCTATCATATGTACAGACTTAATACTAATACCTTCTTCTGGAGTTTCTCTGCTCATTACCTTCCTTGCTTGGAGCTTCTCTAAATCTTCTTTATCATCTCTAAAATAGCTTCCATCAGCTAATTCAATATACATACTATTATTTATCTGATACTCTTGAAAAGCCTTATTAATTAAATTATATACTCCTTTTCTATCCCCTATCTGCAAGGTATCGTCCTTAGGATTAAAAGCCAAATACATAGCTCTATTTGATTTTAAATTAATTAATCTTCCTTCTGACTTCAATCTACTTAATTGGCTCTTAGGTGGATTAATAACTATATCTCTTTTCCCTATTTCAAAAGAAGCCATTGCTACCTCTTCTTCTTCATAAGGAATAATTTTTATTTTATTTACAATGTTTAAATTGATATTATTATTTTTTTTAAGACTTAATTCAGACATACTAATTTCTTCAATGCTATAATAACCTGAATAAATCAAATCGTTATAATTATTTTTTATATTCTCCCAAAGCAAAACATCTTTTCTAACTCTATATTGAGGAGTAGTAAGCTCTTCAATAAATTTATTATCCTTTGAGTTTAACCTAAAAGTTATATTATCTTCATTAAAGCTTATCCCCACATCTTTAGTAAAGGACCCTTCTCCCTCTCTAAAGCTTTTAGCTCCATATACATTTAATAACGCTACTATATTTTCTTCATTTTCTTCTGTTAATATTTCTCTAAAAAACATAGCAATATCTTCTGAAGTTATTCTGCTTCCATCACTCCAAAATACATCACTTCTTATCTTAAAATCATATTCTAGTCCATCATCCCTTACTTCAACACTTTCTGCTAAAGAAGGTTTAATTTCATTATTTTCATTTAATTCTACTAATCCTCTGCTAGTTGCTGTAACTATATCCTGAGCTCTTTTATTTAAACTTCCCACTGCTTTAAAATCTGTTGGAATTTGTGAAACTGAATATATAACTTCATTATTATCATTTTTAGTTTGCGGAGTGGAAACATCTATAAAACCTATTAAAAAGCTAACAACTAACACTGATGATATAAGTGTTATTATTAATTTCTTCATATATACTTCTCCTTTTTGATTAGTATCTTTTAGAATTATATCCATATAAATGCTTAACTAATCAAAAATATTATTATTTATATAAATATACAAATTATACTTTTCCATATGTTATAATATCTTTATCTGAATTTGGGAGGAATATTAATATGGATTTAGCAGTGCAGATTTTTCAACTAGTCTTTTATGGTATAGGTACTTTATTTATGATAATATTTGCTATTATAGGAATATGGAGTTTTATTATTTTTAATAAATACTACAAAACTAAAAGAATTGAGAATTATATATTTGAAAAGATTTATCAAGCTTTAAATCAACTTACTTATAAAAATAATAGTACTCTTAATGAAAATTCTGATGAAACCTTAGTAGGTATTGATGATTTGTTAAATGAAGAAGATTAAATTATATTTAAATAGAAATAAGAGGCTGTCATTACAGCCTCTTATTAAAATTGTAGAATGTAAAATAGTTATTTAATTATTTTTCTTAAATTTAGTTATTACTTTAAATAGATCACCATCTATTTCTATCTTAAAATCCCCACCTTGCAGTTCTACTATACTCTTAGCTATAGATAAACCTAGTCCTGATCCTTCTGTGCTCCTAGATTTATCACCTCTTTTAAATCTTTCTACAATTTCTTCTGAAGAAAAATCAATTTGATATGCTGATATATTCTTCATAGTTATTATAATCTCATCGTCATTACTGATAACTTCAATATATACTCTAGACCCATCCATAGAATACTTAATTATATTATTTAATAGATTTTCATATACTCTATAGGTTTTTCTTCCATCTAAATATAATATTATTCTTTCCTCTGGCCACTTAGTTACTATATTTAAGTTAGCTTCAGAAATCTTTTCTTCTAGTTCTCCTATGACTTGTCTTAATAAAGAAACTATATTTAAATCTTCTTTTTGAAAATTCATAGTCCCTGATACTGCCTTAGAGGCTTCAAATAAATCTTCAATTAATATTTTTAATCTTTTAGATTTCATATCTAGTACTTCTATATACCTAGCTCTTTTATCCTCAGTTATATTTTCTTCTTTAAGAAGATCAACATAATTAATAATAGATGTAAGCGGTGTTTTTAAATCATGAGATACATTAGTAATTAGTTCGCTTTTCATTTTTTCACTAGTTATTGCTTTATCTAAAGCTCCTTTAAGTCCATCTTCAATAGTATTAAGATTATTTTCTATATTTTTTAAAATTAATATATTATCTTCTTTTAAGTCATCCTTATAGTTTCCTTTTGCTATTCTTAGCGTATTAGACTCTAATATTCTTATTTCGTTAAATATATTTAAAGAAAATAAAGCTGACAATATTATATATATAAATAAAAACAATCTAGAATACGATATCATACTATATGCCCAAGGCCATAACAAAGGAACAAAACTAGAAATTATTGCCAATAAAGAAATAATTATAATAAAACTTACCTTAAATTTATTAGTTTTTATAAATTCATTACTTTTAATAATATTTAAAATATATTTATATATCTTAAATATTAATATCTTCCCAATAGTCCTCTTCTTTTCTAAAATCAAAATTAAATCTTTTATGAAATAATAGTCTAATACAATAAGGATACATGATTTTAAAAGTATGCTATTACAGTAATAGTTATTTCCATAGTAAGGTATTACATTAAATATTAAAGAATTAATCAAAACTAAACTATATACGAAAACTAAAGTTCTTAAATCTATAGGGAGCTTATTATACAAATCTTCTATATAACTTGTAGTTTTATTTTTTCTATTTCTAAAGGCTACAAAAGCAAATATTAAAGTTAAAGCTCCAAATACAGCTGTAACTGCTATTTTTTTATACAAAATACTTGAAGCTTCTTCTCTTTCTAATGATATATTATAAAGTAAATCTCCTTGTTTTAATTCCTTAGGTATTCTATAAAATCTACTTACATTATCATTACTGTGTCTTATTGAGTTATATATATCTATTAACTCATTAGAATAAAAAGTATTATTTACTTTCAATTTAGAACTTGGCAAATACATATAATAATAATCTTCATTATTCAAAAAAGCATTATTATCTATTTCATCTTCAATATTATTGTCTTCTATATTTGTAACCTTTGCTCCTGAGCTATCTTTAAAGAAAAACTCTATATTTATATTTTTATAAATAATATTATTTGCAGAATTCATTACCTGACTATAATAATTATCTACACCATCTTCTGACATAATACTTGCTCTTACTTCTTCTATTTGTTTTTTTATTTCTTCTTCTGATAAATTACTTTCTTTTGCTTCTTCTCTTATATTATTTTCAACTTCTCTTATAGAGTTCTCTTTATATGAATTACTTTCTTCTATTCTTTTATTATATACATTCTCTTTTTTATTCCCATCTAAATCCAAATATAAAACTGTATATTCTTTTAATACAGTATCTAGTTCTAAAACTTCACTTACTATTAAATTATTATCAAAAAGAGTATCTCCGAAATTTGATTTGAAATTTCTATGTTCTCTTACTGTCCCAATTAAAGAAATAGAAAAAAATATTAGCAGAATTAAAAATATAAATGTTCCTATATCTTTAAAAAATTTATTTCTTGTCGACTTTGTATCCAACTCCCCACACCACCTTTACATATTGAGGATTTCTAGGGTCTACCTCTATTTTCTCCCTTATCCTCCTTATATGGACAGTTACAGTATCTACATTATAAGGGGCTTCATTCCAAACTCTTTCGTAAATCTCTTCTATAGAAAAAACTCTACCTAGGTTGTTCATAAGAAGACTTAATATTTTAAATTCCAATGGAGTTAAATTAACTTCCTTACCATTTACAGTAACAGACTTGCTTTCTTTATTTAATTCTAATCCTCCTACTGTAATTACATCTTTATTAATATTATCATTTAATGAAGAAAATCTTGTGTATCTCCTTATTTGAGAGTTTACTCTTGCTATAAGCTCTAAAGGATTAAAGGGCTTAGTTAAATAATCATCAGCTCCTAAATTAAGACCTAGAATTACATCTGAGTCCTCTGCTTTTGCAGAAAGCATTATTATTGGAATTTCTTTTTCCTTCCTTAGTTCAATAGTAGCTCTAGTTCCATCAAGGCTTGGCATCATTATATCCATAATTATTAAATGAATATCTTCTTCTCTCGCAATCCTTAATGCTTGAATTCCATCGTAAGCAGTAAAAACATTATATCCTTCATTTAAAAGATAAATTTCAATGGCTTCTGTAATCTCTTTATCATCATCCACTACTAAAATATTGTACTTATTCATATGTCCCCCTATAATTAAAATCTAAACGTAATTAAAGTAACTTCCTATGCTAATAATGATAGTAACAATAAGTTACAAAGTTAGTATCAAAATTATTAAGGAATTCTTAAAAAATCATATTATAATATCTATCTAATGAATTCTTAAACTCTAATATATCAAAATATCTTCCTAATCTTAATGTTTCTTTTTCATTGACAAATAACAATAAAATAGGTAATGAAAAAATATTATATTCTGCTGCAATTTCTTTATTTTCTATAGCATTTACTTCTAAGAACTTCACTTCATTATAATCTTTTATAACATGTAATACTTTTTCTTTTATAGCATCACAAGCTCCACAAGTTGCACCACTAAAATATACTATACTTATTAAATTACCTTTTATAAAATCTTCTATTTGTTCTTTTCTCATAACTTCTCCACCTTTAGCTTAATTTTATATTTATTATACCATTTAAACTAATTGTTTATAAAAATCCTTTTCATTGTAAATACTAAAAAAGGAGGTGTTAAATTTGAAGAAAAAATATGCAATATTAATACTATCAACATTATCAATTATTTCCTTTATTATTTTACTGCCTACACTTACTGCAAAAAGCAATGATTTAAGTGATTCACAATTTGAACTTAAGCCCTTGCCTTATGCTTATGATGCCTTGGAACCTTATATAGATAAGGAAACAATGATGCTTCATCATGATAAGCACGAAAAAGCCTATTTAGATAATTTAAATAAAGCCATTGCTAAATATCCTGAATTATATAAAAAAGGATTAGAGGGAATTTTAAAGGATTTAAACTCAATTCCAAAAGATGTGAGAGAAACAGTTAAAAATAATGCAGGTGGAGTTTATAATCATGACTTCTTTTGGTCAGTAATGTCTCCTGAAAAAGATCAAACACCAAAAGGAGAATTATTAAAAGCTATTAATAATGATTTTGGATCTTTTGATAACTTTAAAGCTAAATTTAAGGATGCAGCTTTAGGAAGATTTGGCTCTGGATGGGCTTGGCTTGTTTTAGGTAAAGACGGGAAACTTTCTATAATATCTACTGCTAATCAAGATTCACCAATATCTCAAGGATTAACCCCAATATTAGGTATAGATGTTTGGGAACATGCATATTATCTAAAGTATCAAAATAGACGTGGAGATTATATAGATAATTGGTGGCATGTAGTTAATTGGAAACAAGTAGAATCTAACTATAATTCAAATAATAAATGATTATACTAATAAAAAATGGAGCTGTACTAACAGCTCCATAAAAAAATATATTCATATCTGAAATTCCTCAAGGAGTTTCTTCCTTAATTCTACATTCTACATTTTTCATTTTACATTTTAACTAGAATATTGTGTTTTGTTCTTCTTTATCGAATATATGAATCTTATTAGCATCAAATCCGAATTCAATTGGATCACCAATCTTGTAATCTGCAACTGTTCTTGATTTAATGATAAAGTTTGCTCCATCTTTTTTAATGTGAATATAGATTTCAGCACCTAAGTTTTCCATTAAGTCAACTACTCCATTAAAAGTAACAACTCCTGGTTTTGCTAATTCTTCCTTAGTGTGATATATGTTTTCTGGTCTTACTCCAACTATTACATCTATATTTTCTGCATTCTTTTCTTTTATAGCTTTAACCTTATCTGCTGGAATTTCCATTAATTTATCAAATACTTTAACATATTGTCTTCCATTTTCAATAGAAGTTTGTCCATATGTCATATTCATTTGAGGACTTCCAATAAATCCTGCAACGAAAAGATTAGCTGGATGATTATATATTTCAGTAGGTGATGCAACTTGTTGAATAACTCCATCTTGCATAACTACTATTCTAGTTCCTAAAGTCATTGCTTCTGTTTGGTCATGTGTAACATATATAAATGTTGTGTTTAATTCATTATATAATTTTGATATTTCTATTCTCATTTGAACTCTTAATTTAGCATCAAGATTTGATAAAGGTTCGTCCATTAAGAATACCTTTGGACTTCTAACTATAGCTCTTCCCATAGCAACTCTTTGTCTTTGTCCACCTGATAATGCCTTTGGCTTTCTATCTAATAAATGTTCTATGTCTAATATCTTAGCTGCTTCTCTAACCTTTTTATCTATTTCAGCTTTTGGCATTTTTCTAAGTTTTAATCCAAATGCCATATTTTCATAAACAGTCATATGTGGATATAATGCATAGTTTTGGAAAACCATAGCTATATCTCTATCTTTAGGAGCAACATCATTTACTAATTTATCATCAATATATAATTCCCCACTTGATATTTCTTCTAATCCTGCAATCATTCTTAAAGTTGTTGATTTACCACATCCTGATGGACCAACGAAAACAATAAATTCTCTGTCTTCAATATCTAAATTGAAGTCCTTAACTGCTTCAAATCCATTCTCATATACTTTTTGAATACCTTTTAATTTTAAACCTGCCATATTTCTCTCCTCCAAATATATTAATAAAATACTAATGGGTTAACTCTTTTAATAAACTCTATTAATTTCTCATCCATTGCCAATTGAAAGCCTATAACTCCTTTAGAAGTATTAACTATATAGACCATGGACTTAATTCCTGATTCCTCTAAATAAGCTTTTATAATTTTAGTATTACTACTTAGCTTGTCTAAAGTTTTTACACTAGATATTTCTCTTATATTAAAGCTTCCTATTTCCTTTCTTTTGCTCTTATTCATAATCTTATAAATTGAAAGTTCATTTCCTGTAAGCTCATATTCATACTCTACTATTATCTTTCTTGATAATATAAAAATACAGAAATATACTAATGCAAAAAATATCGCCCCTACTATATTCAACATTGCTATTAACACTATTGCTATAGCTAGAGATGCTTTTGATAAAATGTTCATTATGTTCTCTATTCCATGATAGTCCTTTGTCTGAAACTGCTCATAAAAGCAATCCATCTACATCCCTCCTATACCGTTTACACAAAGCTCATGTTTTAATTATATTATCTTTTATTATAATTTCAAATTTATTCAACTTTTAGTGCTGCTTTCCTAAATAATGACTAATAAATCTAGATATATATTGTGAGTTTTTACAATAAAAAAGAGATAAATCTTATATTTCTTGCAATCTCACAAACTATAAGTTGCTCTTATATAAGATTTATCTCCTTAAAATTAAAGAAAAAATTTATAAAAAGTTATTTATATTATAATTTTTTATCTTATTTTTATTACTGATAATCTATGCAATGCCCTTGTACTCATTATATATTTAATTAAATTATCAGTGTTTTCATCAAAATCAACTAATATTACAGCATCAAATTCTAATCCTTTAGCATAATAAGAAGGAACAAGAACCTTTCCTCCTCTATAAACTATATCAGATTTATTGAAGGCTAAAATATTAGTACGCTTTTTAAGCTCTGGTGAAATAATATTTACTTCTTCCTTATCCTTAGTTATTATAGCTATATTTTCATATTTTTCTTCTTGATAGTCTTCTAAAAGATTCACTATAACTTCCATTAAGTCTTCAGTATCTCCCTTTGGAACTGTAGTTTCTAAAACATCAAATTCTCCCTTTCTAACAAAAGGTACTACAACATCTTCATCTAAAAACTTATTAGCATATTCCATAATTTGATAAGTAGATCTATAGCTTTTATTTAATAGATATAGATTAACGAATCCACCAAAAATATCTTTTAATCTTAACATTGCAGGTACTTCTTCAGCCTTAACTAGTCTTTGATTTGAATCACCTACTATTGTATAACTTCTACAACCTGTTAATTCCTTAAGAACTATAAATTGAAGCATATTATAATCTTGTGCTTCATCAATAACTATATGTTTAATTTCGTAATCTGCTTTTTTCCCTTCTAATTTTATCATTAGATATAGAATTCCAGCTAAGTCTAAATATGATAACTTTTCAGTATTCATAAATTCCTTATAAATATTAACCACTTCTTCGTTATCAATCCAAGCTTCTATATCAGCTTTAGATTTCATAACTTCTCTAACCACATCTCTTATTGCAATTCTTCTTCTAAATTCTATATTATTTTCTTCAATAGCTAGTTCGTCTGCTGATAATTTTGCCTTTTCCTCTTTAGCATTTATATTAATTTCTCTAACCTTTTCATCTCTTATGTCTTTAATCTTAGCAAATAAAATTCTTTTAACCTTTTGACTTCTTCTAAATATAGGCATGTATTTATAATGTTTTTCAAATAATTCATTTATTTCTTCTATTGATACTATTTCTTCATTTAAAAAGATAACTGGCTGTATTTTGAAATAACTTTCTTCTATTTCCATTATCTTTTTATCTAGTAAATCAATGAAATCCTTAGATGACTTATATTTTATTTCATTAATTACTTCTTCATTTCCTTTTAAAACCTCTTCTAAATAAGAAGTTATGTCTTTAACATCTTCCTTTAAACCTATTTCCTTATATGCAAATGATAAGAAGGTTTCATTCTTAACTGCAGTTTCTCCTAAATTAGGTAAAACTTCTGATATATAATCCATAAATATATCATTTGGCCCAAGAATTAATACTTTGTCAGTTAATTGTTGTCTATAGTTATATAGAAGGTATGCTACTCTATGAAGAGCTATTGTAGTTTTACCTGACCCAGCTACCCCATTAACTACAACAACTTTATTTCTATCAGCTCTTATTATTTCATCTTGTTCCTTTTGAATTGTGTTTACTATATCTTTAAGTTTTTCTCCTGAATTAGAAGATAGCACCATTTGTAATATTTCGTCCTGTATATTAATATCAGAATCAAAATACCCCTCTAATTTAGCTTTTTTAACCATAAGCTGTCTTCTGCCTAATATATCTACAGGTATTTCTCCTTGAGGACTTAAATAGCTAGTTTCTCCTAGCATACCTTTATAAAATAAAGATGCAACTGGTGCTCTCCAATCTACAATTACTGGATCATAAGTACCTTCTGGTGTTAATCCATATCTTCCAATATATAATTCTTCATTAAAGCCATCGTCAACGAAATTAATCTTTCCGAAATAAGGAGATTCCTTTAACTTAACAAATTCAGATAATTTTCTATCTATAGCCTTATAACTTTCTTCCTTTATATACCTTTCATGATCGAAATATTCTATTAATTTATCTTCATCATCCCTATATTCTTCAATATACTTCTTTCTATAGTCCAGTATATATTCAGAAATAGCTTTTCTCTTTTCTATATAATTTAATGTTTCGTCATTAAGAATGTTTAATGTTTTTTTTAGGTTTTCTTCTTCTCTTAAGAATTCAATTTTATCCAAGAGTATTTCCCCCTTTGACTTTTTACTAAGAAAGAGTGTAACAAAAAATTTGTACACTCTTCCATTAAACTAACCAACTTTTATTATTTTAAACTTCTGTTTGTTTTAAATCAACTTGATTTTAAATATTCCTTTTCTAAAGAATATCTGTATTATCATCTACTAATATATCAGTCTCAGATTTATTAGATTCCTTATCTCTATCCTTTTTTTCTTTCTTTTTCTTTAATTCTGGATATTTTTCATAAACAAAATTCATGAACTCATCACCAAATATTGTTTCCTTTTCTAGTAGATATTCAGAAATTTTATCTAGTAAATCTCTATTTTCATTTAGTATCTTTCTAGTATTTTTATGACAAGTTCTTATGATATCTAATACTTCTTGATCAATTAAAGTTGATGTTTCTTCACTACATTCTCTCACAGCTCTTCCGTCTAAATATCTGTTTTGAGGAGATTCTAAAGCCATCATATCAAATTTATCAGTCATTCCATATATAGTTACCATACTTCTTGCTGTTTTAGTAGCTCTTTCTATATCATTAGATGCTCCAGTTGAAACTAAATTAAATACCTCTTCTTCTGCAGACCTACCACCTAGCATAACCATTATTTGATTAGTCAGCTCTTCTTTAGAAACAAGATATTTTTCTTCTTCTGGTAATTGCATTGTATATCCTAAAGCACCCATGGTTCTTGGAACTATAGTAATCTTATGTACTGGGTCTGTATTTTCTAAAAGAGCTGCTACTAAAGCGTGACCTACTTCATGGAAAGCTACTACTCTCTTTTCCATTGGAGATAAAATTCTGTCCTTTTTCTCCTTACCCGCTATAATAACTTCAACAGCTTCTCTTAAATCTTCTTGAATTACATATTCTCTGTCATGTTTAACTGCTGCTAAGGCACCTTCATTTACTATGTTTGCTAAATCTGCTCCTACAGCTCCTGGAGTACTTTTAGCTATTTCCTCTAAGTTTACATCATCACCAAGTTTAACACCCTTAGAATGAACTTTTAGAATATCTATTCTTCCTTTAAGATCAGGTCTATCAACTATAACTCTTCTATCAAATCTTCCTGGTCTTAACAATGCCTTATCTAATATTTCTGGTCTATTTGTAGCAGCTAAAACAACTATAGCCTTAGTGGAGTCAAATCCATCCATTTGCGTTAATAATTGATTTAAAGTTTGTTCTCTTTCATCATTAGTTTGAATTTGAGAGTCTCTACTCTTACCAATTGAATCTATTTCATCTATAAATATTATACATGGAGCATTTTTTTCTGCTTCTTGGAATAAATCCCTAACCTTAGCTGCTCCCATCCCCGCAAACATTTCAACAAAGTTTGAACCAGATATTGATAAAAACGGAACATTTGCCTCTCCAGCTACTGCTTTTGCTAGTAATGTTTTTCCTGTTCCTGGAGGCCCAACTAAAAGTGCACCTTTTGGTAGTTTTGCTCCAATATCTGTATACTTAGCTGCATTGTTTAAGTAATCTATTATTTCTTTTAGTGATTCCTTTGCTTCATCTTGGCCTGCTACGTCATCAAAAGTAACTTTTATATCATTTTCTTTATAGACCTTAGCATTACTTTTACCTAATCCCATCATAGGACCAGCGCCCATTTTCTTGCCTATTCTTCCAGCTAAAAATCTAAAAATACTAAAAAGTATTATAGGCATAATCACCCAGCTAAAGATAAAATCTGCAAAAAAATTATCTTTTATAGTTTCTGCACTATACTCTACTCCTGCTTCATTTAATAAATTTATTAAATTTGGATCATTTACATTACCAGTATATAATATTTTTCTTTTTGAAGTTTCATCTTCATTTTCTTTAGGCAATATTTTTATGTCACTTGATGAAATAACAACGCTTTCTACTTGCTTATTCTCTAGCATGTTTAGAAACCTATTATAACTAATTTGATCTGTAGTCATGAAATTTTTAGTTGCAGTAAATCCATATAAAAATAAAAATGCTAAAACTGCATATATTATGGTATGCTGCTTTTTATTATTATTGTTATTATTTTCTTCAGTATTCTTATTATCCATATTATTTCCTTTCAAAAAACTATTTTACTTTTCCTATTTGATCTAGTGGATATACCTTGACTTGTGCTTTTCCAGTAATATCTTTGCCATCTATATAAGGATTAATCCAGTACCTAGAATCCTTAGAATATAATCTATTATCTCCTAGAAAGAAGTATTTACCTTCTGGAACAGTATATACCCCATTTACATTATCCTTTGCACCTATATAATCTTCTTCTAATACTTCACCATTTACAGAAACAACTCCATTTTTTATTTCTATTTTATCTCCAGGTAATCCAATTAATCTTTTAATTAAATCCTCTTGAAGTTCTTCTGAATAAAAAACTACTATGTCTCCTCTTTCTAATTTATCTAAATTATAAACTCTTGTTACAAATAATCTATCTCCTACGTTTAAAGTTGGCACCATAGATTCAGATGGAATTAAAACTTTAAATAACAAAAACTTATTTATAAGAAAAGCAATAATAAATGCTGAAATTATTGGGATTCCCCACTCATAAATGAAATTTTTTATTGAACTTTTTCCTTTTCCTTTTTTTTCAATATTATTTTCTGTCATTCTTCCCATAATCCTTTCATTAATTTATCTATTTCTTCTTTTCTTAATTTTGTAGCTTCATTATCTATATAATAAAAATTGTCTTTTTTATAAAGTATATCTCCTTCTTTTGCAGCATCATCTATATATTTCTTTTCTACATTGAATATATTTCCCTCTAAACCTTCTAATACAAAGTATTCCTCTTCTATTCTGTCAATTATATACTCCTTTTTCTCCATAGTTTTACTATTAATCACCTCTCTCTATAATCTATATTATATTTTAGTATATCATATTATTACAATTTTAAATAGCATGTAATCTACTAAAATAGAGGCTGTCAAAGCAGCCCCTCTTTATACTATTATACTTCTTCTTTAATTAAATCTTCGTAACTTTGTCTCTTTACAACTACTCTTGCTTCACCATTTCTTACGAAAACTACTGCTGGCCTAGCTATTTTATTATATCCACTTGCCATTGAAAAACCATAGGCTCCAGTAGATAAAATAGCCAATGTGTCTCCAATTTCTGCTTTTTGAATTTCTATATCGTTAATTAATATATCTCCAGACTCACAGCACTTGCCTGCTATTGTAATCTTATCATCTGTTGGTGCTAATGCCTTATTGGCAATTAAAGCCTCATATTTTGCACCATATAATGCAGGTCTAATATTATCCGTCATTCCTCCATCTACTGATAAATACTTTCTAACTCCTGGTATGTCTTTAATAGTTCCTACAGTATATAATGTAGTACCAGCATTTGCAACAATTGATCTACCTGGTTCTATTGTTAATATAGGTTTCTTAATTTCTAAGTCACAACAGACTTTTTCAACAGTATCTAATATAACCTTACAGTAATCTTCTATTTTTTTTGGAGCATCTCCCTCAGAATAATAAATTCCAAATCCTCCACCTAAATCTAGTTCTTCTATATAATGACCTGTTTCTTGTTTTATATCATATATATATTTTAACATAACTTCCGCTGCATCTTTAAATGGTTCTGTCTCAAATATTTGTGAGCCTATATGACAATGAAGGCCTACTAAATTAATATTATCTAACTCTAATGACTTCTTTACAGCATCCATAATAATATTTCCTACAGGTGCAAAACCAAACTTTGAATCTATTTGTCCTGTTTTTATATACTCATGGGTATGGGCTTCTATTCCTGGTGTTAATCTAAGATATATATCTTGCTTTTTATTATAGCTTTCAGCTACTTCATTAATTGTAGCTATCTCTTCAATATTATCTACGATAAATCTTCCTACACCTAATTTAATCCCAAGATTTATTTCTTCTAAGGTTTTATTGTTTCCATGAAAATATATTTTTTTCATTGGAAAGCCAGCTTTATATGCAGTATACAATTCGCCCCCAGAAACTACATCTAAATATAAGCCTTCCTCATTAATTAATTTACACATTTCAATTGTTAAAAAAGCTTTTCCTGCGAAAGCTACTCTATTATTATTCTCTTTAACTTTAAATCCCTTTATATAGCCCCTACATTTATCTAATAAAAGTTCTTCATCCATTACGTAAAGTGGTGTTCCATAATCTTTAGCTAAATCACTGGCCTTTATGCCTCCAATGACTAGATCATTTTCTTCAATTTTGCTTGCCCCAAAAAGTTTCATATATTTCCTCCAATATATTTTAAAATATTATGATAAAGCCACCATGGTTAATCATAGTGGCTTTTTTCATTCTATTTATTATTATACACTTTTTTTGATGGTTATTCTATATTTATGCAATCGAATTAGACTTTTTTTAATTTTCACCTCTATATTTGTCCATTAAATTCCCCATTACTTCCCCTGATGGTGGTGGTGTATATGTTATTGCATTTGCTCCTGCTTCTATAGTTCTCATAATGCTTTCATTAGTAGGTCCACCAGTTGCTATTATCGGAAAACTAGGGAACTCTTCTCTTATTTTCTTAACTATATTAGGAGTATTTTTGCCTCCAGATACATTTAATATAGTAGCTCCTGCCTCTATTCTTTCTGCTATGTTTTCACATTCAGACACTATTGTCACTATTACAGGTATATCTATTATTTCTTTTACATTACTTATTATTTCATTAGAAGTTGGTGCATTTACAACAACACCCATAGCTCCCTTAAATTCTGCATCTAAAGCTAAATTAACTACTCTTTTACCTTGAGTAATTCCTCCTCCAACTCCACAAAAAACAGGAACATCAGCTGCCATAACTAAAGCTTGAGTTATAATAGGCTGAGGGGTGAAAGGATATACTGCAATTATAGCATCAGCATTGGTATTTTTTATAATTGCTACATCCGTTGTAAATAATAAAGATTTTATTCTTTTGCCAAATATTTTTATCCCACTACATTCTCTAATACAAGAAGGAACCTCTATTACATGGCTTCTTAATGTGCCTTTTATCTCTGGTACCTGTTTTATTTTCTTCCCATCCATATAAAACTCCTCCTATTTTATCTTTCTCTTTATTATTTTTTTTCGTATAATTATATTATACTATCTTTTTATCATATTAATATATATTTAACTAGATTATTTTATAAAATTATTAAGTAAGTATCAATATCTAATATCTTTATTATTTTCAACTATTAAAAATTTTTAAGAGGTGATTTATATCAAGAAGGTTAAATTATACCCACCATATATTGTTTTAATAACTATATATCTATTTTTTATTGTGGTTGCATTTATTCTAGATTCTCCGATGGAAATACTGACTGGACTAAAAAAAATAATTCTTAGCCCAGATATATTAATTTCTGATTATGTAGAAATTGGAGGAATTGGTGCTTCTCTTATTAACTCTGCTTTAACTAGCCTGTTTGCATTATTTATTTTAGTCTTTATTGGTGTTAAGCCAAATGGATCTACTATTATGTCATTATGGTTAATATGTGGTTTTTCCTTCTTTGGAAAAAATATATTTAACATTTGGCCAATTATCATTGGTGTTTATCTTTACTCTAGATATCAAAAAGAACCCTTTCTTAATTATAGTTTAGTGGCAATGCTTTCTACTACATTGGCACCTACTGTAAGTCAACTAAGTTTTACAAACTACTTTTCAAAACCTATTGGGATTATATTAGGATATATAATTGGTATATTAACAGGATTCATTTTAGCACCTATTTCTTCTCATTGTATAAAAGTCCACAATGGATATAACTTATATAATGTGGGTTTTTCCGCAGGTATTTATGCTACATTGCTAATGGCTATTTTAAGAGCACTAGGAATAGAATTTGAATCTAGAATGTTGTGGAATACAGAATCAAATTTTATTTTTGCAATTCTATTACTAATTTTATCTATCTATTTAATTATTCTTGGGATTTATAAAAATTCTTCAATAAATAAAGACTTTTTATCCTTAATTAAGCAGCCAGGTAGATTAGTTAGTGATTTTTATATATCCTTTGGAAATACATGTTACTTTAATATGGGAATATTATGTCTTTTATCAACAATACTTGTTTTAGCTCTAAAATCCAATTTAAATGGTCCTACTATTGCTGGAATATTTACTATTGTTGGCTTCGGAGCCTTTGGTAAACATCCTGTAAACGTTATTCCAATTATTATAGGAGCAATTTTGGGAGCATTAATTAATATTAGTCCAATTAATTCCCCCTCATTAATACTCTCTATTCTTTTTTCTACTGCTTTAGCTCCAGTAGCAGGAAAGTTTGGATATAAAATAGGTATATTAGCTGGATTTTTACATGTAAATATGGTAACTAATATAGGGTACCTTCATGGAGGACTTAATTTATATAACAATGGCTTAGCAGCAGGATTCGTAGCAATGATTTTAATTCCAGTAATAAATGTTTTTAAGGAGGAGACTTTATAAAATGAAATACCAATTTGAAAGAAACTTAAAAATTATTAATGAACTAATGACTTACTTACATAATTTAGGTGCAAAAGATATTAATGTTAAATTTACTAAAAATGACTCTACAACAAATATTAATATTTGGGGAGAGATAATTAATATAGAACAAGATGAATTAGACAGCTTAATTGATACACTAAATACTGATAGACAACATGAAATTGAAGAATATTATTGGAATCTAGACAGCGAGGGGGAGAAAAATGGTGAGTTTACTCTAATTGGAATGATGATAGATAATGCAGATGTAACTTATTCAAATAATATACTAACTTTTAAAATATTAAGAAATGAAATATAAAAAAATAGGCTGTTACAACAGCCTATTTTTTCAGTAATAATTTTATATTGTGCCACAGCTACTTCTTAATTCTAATACCTTTTTAACTACTTTTGTTCCTATAAGGTCTTCTTTCATTTCTCCTAAAGCCTTAGAAAGTTTTGTCCACCCAATTCCTTCTACCTCTGCAGATTTCTTAATTTCTCCTGAAACAAAATCTGCAACAAATGTTATCATTAAAATCTCTTTATCCACTACATAATCTGAACCCAAATATCTTATATTATCTATCTCTATACCAGCTTCTTCCTTAACTTCTCTACTTACTGCTTCTTCTGCTGTTTCATTATTACCAACATATCCTGATAATAATACCTTTGAATTTTCATATATATAGCTTTGCTTTAATAATAGTATTTCATCATCCTTTATTATTGCTACCATTATGCATGGCTTAGGAGTATCAAAAAACATTATATCATCATGAGAACAGTAAGGAACTCCACCTTCATCCCAACTAAATTTCTCTTCTAACCCTCTGCCACACATAGGGCAAAACTTATACTTCATATCCCACCTCTTAATTAGCAAAAACTAAATTACTTACAATATTATTTTTACTTCTTGGTTAATTTCAATCATATTTTCATCCACTATACAATTATAAGCCATTATATCCACACCATTTTCTTTAGCTAACCTTAAAGCAGTAGCAAACTCAATATCAGTTTCATCATTTGGAGAAAATGTATGAACATTATTTAATTGTATTAAAAATAATATACCTGCCCCATATCCCTGTCTTTTTGCTTCAATAAGCTCCATTATATGTCTAGCACCTCTTTCTGTAGGTGCATCTGGGAATCTACAATAGCCTTCTTGCTCTAAAGTAACTCCCTTTACTTCTAGGTAATATGTTTCATCATTTTCTGTGGATAACTTAAAATCGAATCTACTTTTCCCAAAAGTCTTTTCTCTGTCTATTTTACTATAATTATTTAAATTTTCAATTTTTTTATTTTGTAAAGCTTCATAAACTACTTTATTTGGAATTTGTGAATCAATATTAATTAATATGTTATCTTTCATTGCTGCAATTAAATCGTATTTAGTCTTTCTAGTTGGATTTAACTCTTCTCTTAGAAATACCTTAGTACCTTCCTTCAATATCTCCCTACATCTTCCTGTATTAGGAACATGAACTACAATTTCTTCATCATTTAATAGTACTTTTGCATTAAATCTATTAGGTCTACTTATAAATTTCCCCTGAAGGATATTTTTATCAAACTTCATATTTCTACTCCCTTAAATTATTGCTTATTTCTACATTTTTCTCATAAATTTTCAAACTTATTCACTTAAATGAATAAAGTTTTCCACAGCTTAATTAGAAAAAGCTCTGATTTTTTCTATATTTTCATTATAATTGTAACATTATCCACAGTTTTTATCCACATTTTGTCCAAACTGTGCATAACTATATTTTTATCCATACATATACTTTTTTTCTCATTTTACCTTATATAACATATACATTTAATACTCAACAAAAATCATCATATTGTTACAAACATATATTCAATACATATATATTGTGTCAATACTTTTTTAAAAGTTTTCAACAGTTTTTAATAGTTGTCCACATTTTGTGGATAACTTTCCACAATTTCAACATATACTCTTTATAGTTATACACATTTTATATTTCTGTGTAAAGAATAAATTAACTAAAAAGCTGTATTAAAAAGTCTTTTAAAAAGTACTCTCTAATACAGCTATTAATTATAATATTGAATTTCTAAATTTGTACCATGAAACTAAATACTGAATTCCTAAAACAAATGGTCCAATAAAAGCAGTTGCTAATGCCCATATAAATTTGTTTTGTCCCTTTTCTTCAGCTAATTTAAATGATGCAAATACTGATATTAATAATAATATTATTATCATAATTTATTTTTATCTCCCTTATTTGTCTAATTCCTTAATCCAAATATATTTTACATAATATATATTTCTTTTTCAATAAATCTCCTTTGGTATAAAAGTAAACTATTTGTAAAACTTCAAAAAAAATAAGGGAGCTATCAACTTCCCTTACTTATATAAAATATTATTTATTATTAATTTATAATTGCTTCTGCTTGTTCTCTTAAAAGTTCAATATTATTATCTTCATTTACTGTAGTAAATTTATCCACATCTTTAAAATTATAAAAATAATTTGCTATTTCAAATCTCTTTGATCTTGATACCTTAAATTCACTTGCTATTTTTTCTAAAAAGTCAACTTCTTGATCCTCATAATCACCATCAACTAGTGCTAATCCTACTAATTCAAAATATATAATCAATTTAGACTTCTCTGATGAATTACTTAATTTTTTTATTATATCATCATATTCTATAGCTATAATTTCTTCAGTACCTATTCCTAACTCTTCTTTATATTCATCAACTAGAACCTTTTCTTCTCTTGCAAATTTATTATCAACTTTAGTAAAAATTGAAACTAAATTTAAAAAACATATTGATTCTTCTTTATTTAATTTATTTAAAAACATATTTAATCCCCTCCTAATTATATAAAAATTCTAACTACTTTATTATATCTTAGTTTTTACAAATTTAAAACATTTCTATAATTAAAGCTATATATTTAAAAAAGCTTATAAATTTTTTCAAATCTTTCCGCTTCTTCTTCTTTTCCTAAAATCTTATTTACTTTACTAATTAATAAATAGATTTCTTTATTATATGGATCAATTCCTATAGCCTTTTTAAGTAACTTATGTGCTTCTATAGCATTTTCTTCATTATTTAATAATAATTTTACTTGATTTAATAAATTATCATCTTGATTATTTTTAATATTATCTTCTATTTTACCTTCAATTTCTGCTAGAACACTATTTATCCTATCAGTTGAAAAGGGCTTTTGTAGATATACTAATGCACCTAGCTTTGTACATTCAATTGCATTTTTAACTGTAGCAAAAGCAGTCATTATTATAACTGGGCAGTTTTCCCTTTCTTCTTTTATACTCTTTAAAATTTCTGTGCCACTTATACCAGGCATTCTAATATCTAAAAATATTAAATTAATATCTATATCTTTATTTTTTACAATTCTTAAAGCTTCTACTCCATTATCTGCTGTAATTACGTTATATCCTCTTATTTCTAAACAAGTACTTAATAAATTTCTAATATTCTTCGTGTCATCTATTACTAGAACTCTTTTCATAACCTCAACTCCTAAATTCTAATTTTTAACTAATGGGATAGTAAAAGTAAATTTACTACCTACTCCTATCTTGCTTTCACACCAAATTTCTCCACCATGCATTTCTACTATTTCCTTAGCAATAGCAAGTCCTAATCCTGTACTTTCTTGAGGTATATCAAAGCCTTCAACCCTAACAAATCTTTCAAATATTTTATTCAAATATTCTTCTGGAATTCCTCTACCAGTGTCTGTAACAGATATAAATACCTTTTCTTTATCATAACTAGCACTTATTTTCACTACACCATTTTCAGTGTACCTTATAGCATTAGAAATTAAATTATTTAAAACCCACTTTATTTTTTCACTATCTATCATTACATAAGGCAGCTTAGTATTTAAATTTATTTCTAAAGCTATCTTTTTCTCTTTTGCTTGAAATTCAAAATTAGAAAAAGACTCCATTATAATTTTGCTTACATCATAACTTTTTTTATTTAAACTATTTTTATTTGATTGTATTTCATATACCTTTAATAAATCTGATACTAATTCATTTAGATTCTGAATATCCTCTTCCATTGTATCAACTATATCCTTTTGTTTCGAATTCAATTGTCCAATATTTTCATTATTAACAAGTCCTATACCCATCATTATTGAAGTTAATGGAGTTTTTAACTCATGTGATATAGTATAAATTAAATTTTTATTAGCAACTTCTGATTCTATTACCTCTGTAGTATCCTTAATAACTAATAATATATCACTATTTTTTCTATTTCCTTCTCTATTTGAAGAAATATCTATTTTAAGAAATAGTCGTTTATTTTTGTAAATAACTTCTATAACTTTATTATTTTCTTTACTGATTTCATACTCTTTGATTAGATTATATATTTCAGGCAAATTGATTAGATCTAAAAAATACTTTCTTTTATAATCCTTTTCATTTATTTCAAATAACTTTATTCCATTCTTATTAATAAATTTAAATCTATAATCTTTATCTAATAATATTATTGTATCGTTTAATGAATATACTAATAAATTTATTGCATAAAAGTATCTATTTATTAAAACAAAGCAAGTTATTCCAAAAATAATAGCAGCAATTAAGAAAAATAAAGAAATAGAATATATAATTTCTTTTGTTTTACTTTGAAAAGTATCTTTTTCTATTAAAATAATATCCTCATTTAATTTCTCTAAGCCTTTTAAATCATCAATTACAATTCCTACTTGTGGTGCTATTTTGTCATTATAGAATTTTACTAATTCGCTATAGTTTTCTCCATTGCTATAATCTTGTATTAAAGAAAATAGTTTACTAAATTCTATGTATTCATAATTAACTTGTTCTAATAGCTTAGCTTCTTCATTATCTGTAATATTTCCCTTTACAATATATAACCACTTATAAAATTCATCATCATTTGAATGAAATATGTTAACTGCCTTTTCTTTATCTCCTTGAAGATAAATAAGTATAGCTTTTTCTTGGTTATTTACTGCATTTATCATACTTTTTATTGAATCTATGCTCTTATAACTATTACTTATTGGTCCATCTGTAGAATTTTTTGTCATATATACACTTACTGCTGTTAAGGACCAAATAATAACTATTATTATGCCTAAAAATATATAAATAAATTTAACTTTTTTATTTAAGGAATTAAACATAATATTCCCCTTTCAGTTTTACTTACATATTAATTATACATTAAAGTACTAACAGTTAGATATTGTTTTTATTACTCTAAATACTATTGTTTTTTCATAAATGCATCAAGGAATTAAATAAAAAAAAACTTAAGGGAGTTACCCCTTAAGTCCTTATCTATATTATTAATATCTTTCAGTATATAGTTCAAAGTATGATTGTGGATGTAAACATGCTGGGCACGCTTGTGGTGCTTCTGCTCCTTCAAATATATATCCACAGTTTGAACATTTCCATAGAACTACTTCGTCTTTTTTGAATACTTTTCCTTCTTCTACATTCTTAAGTAATTTAAGATATCTATCTTCATGCATATTTTCAACTTCCATTATTCTTTCATATGCAACAGCAACTCCTGGGAATCCCTCTTCTCTAGCAATTCTTGCAAACTCTGGATAAAGTTGAGTCCATTCTTCATTTTCTCCTGCTGCAGCTGCTTTTAAGTTACTAGCAGTATCATCATATAATGCTACTGGATATCCAGCATTTATTACTATTTCTTCTCCAGCAAATTCATCCTTTAAGAATTTATAGAATCTCTTTGCATGTTCCTTTTCTTGTTCAGCAGTTTCCATAAATATGTTTGAAATTTGAACATAACCTTCTTTTTTAGCTACGCTAGCATAGTAAGTATATCTTGTTCTTGCTTGACATTCCCCAGCGAAAGATTTCATTAAATTTTCAGCAGTTTTAGTTCCTTTTAAACTCTTCATAATTTACCACACTCCTATAAAATTTTAAAATTTCCTATAAATACATTATATTACATATATTTTATTTTATCAAAGGCTTAACCATTAAATAATAAGAATTATCTGAAAAATTCTCCTCTTTTATTAAATTTTTAGACTTTTCTTTCTTTTTACAAAAAAATAGCCATAAGGTATTCTTATGGCTATTTTTTTACTTAATCATATTTATTTTTCTTTAATATAGCTAAAACTATCATTCCTATTACTGATCCAGCTACTAAAGCTATAAAGTATCCAAGAGGATTGCTTATAACTGGCAATACAAATATTCCACCATGAGGTGCTCTAAGTTGACATCCAAAATACATTGATAATGCTCCCGCTATTGCTGATCCTATTACACAAGAAGGTATTACTCTTAAGGGATCTGATGCTGCAAAAGGTATTGCCCCTTCAGTTATAAATGATAATCCCATTACATAATTAGTAACAGCTGATTGTCTTTCCTTTTTAGTAAATTTCTTTTTAAAGAATGTAGTACATAATGCTATTGCTAATGGAGGAACCATACCACCAACCATAACTGCTGCCATAAATTCGAATTGGCCATTTGCTAATGATGCAGTTCCAAATACATAAGCTGCCTTATTTAACGGACCACCCATATCAAATGCCATCATTCCTCCTAAAAGTGCTCCAAGTAATATTCTACTACTTTCTCCCATGTTATTTAAAAGGTTAGTAATTCCATTATTTAAAGCTGCAACAGGTGGATTAATTACAAATATTATTATTGCACCTATAATTAATATACCAAAGAATGGATATAGTAATACTGGTTTTAAACCTTCTAAGCTATTTGGAAGTTTTTCAAATAACTTCTTTAAGCCTACTATTAAATATCCAGCAATAAAACCTGCAAGTAATGCACCTAGGAATCCTGATCCACCCTTATTAGCAAGCATACCACCTACAAAACCTACTGCAAGTGCTGGTCTATCACCTATACTCATAGCAATATATCCAGCTAATATTGGTAACATGAAATCAAAAGCTGTTCCACCTACAGTCTTTAAGAAAGCTGCAAATGGTGTATTCATACCAAAGTTTGCAGGATCTATACTATAATCATCAAATAAAAATGCTAGAGCAATTAATATACCCCCACCAATTACAAATGGTAGCATATGTGAAACTCCATTCATAAGGTGTTTATATATTTGACGTCCTATACCTTCATTTTCTCCTGAAGTACTATCTTCCATATCTTTAGAACCATTATGATTATAAATAGGTGCATCTCCTGATATAGCTCTATTAATTAATTCTTCTGATTTATGAATTCCATTGGCAACCTTAGTTTGAATAACTTTCTTTCCATTAAATCTTGCCATTTCAACCTTTTTATCTGCTGCAACTATTATACATTCTGCTGCTTCTATTTCTTTATCAGTTAGAACATTTTTAGCTCCACCTGAACCATCTGTTTCTACTTTTATTGAAACTCCCATTTCTTTTGCTTTTTCTTCTAAACTTTCAGCAGCCATATAAGTATGAGCAATTCCAGTAGGACATGCTGTTACTGCTAATATTCTATATCCATCTTTGCTTCCTTCTTTTACTTTATTAACTTTTTCATTTTCAAATTCATCAATTAATTTTATAAATTCTTCTGGCGTTTTAGAACCTTCTAAAGCATTTCTAAACTTTTCATCCATTAACATAGTTGAAAGTCTTGCTAAAACTTCTAAATGCACATTGTTTTCTCCATCTGGAGCAGCTATTAAGAAGAATATCTTTGCTGGATTCCCATCAAGGGAGTCATAATCTACTCCATCATTTACTATCATAGCTGCTAAACCAGCATTCTTAACAGCTTTTGTTTTAGCATGTGGTATAGCAATTCCATCCCCAATACCAGTAGTACTAAGTTCTTCTCTAGCTAACACTGCTTTCTTATATTCATTTTTATCCACTAAATTTCCTGAAGCATCCATTAAATCTACTAACTTATCTATTGCTTCATTTTTAGAATTTACTTTAGGATTTATTGCTATAGATTTTCTGTTCAATAGATCTGTAATTTTCATAATTCATCCTCCAAATTATAATATTTCTTTTAATAATTCATTCACTTTATCTTTAGTTGCTAATCCTTCTGAAAATGCGCTAGCACTTCCTGTTGCTACCCCCATTTTAAAAGCTTCTTCTAGATTACCTTCATTAATATATCCAGCAATAAAGCCTCCTACCATGGAATCTCCTGCACCTACAGAATTTACTAGCTTTCCTTTTGGAACATCTGATTTTATAACCCTATTATCTTCTGTTATAAATATGGCTCCATCTCCAGCCATAGAAACTAATACATTCCTTGCTCCCATTTCCTTAAGCTTTTTAGCATAAAGTATAATTTCATCGTCATTTTTAATCTTAACATTAAATAATTCCCCTAACTCATGGTGATTAGGTTTAATTAAAAATGGTTTATATTTTAAAACATTTAATAATAAATCCTTTGTTGCGTCTACTATAATTTTTATTCCTTTATCTAATAACCTTTCCATTATAATTTCATATATATTTTCTGGAAGGGTACTTGGAATGCTTCCTGCTAAAATTAACATATCACCTTCTTTCAATAGATCTAATTTTTTATATAATTTATCTAAATCATCATTATTAATATCTGGTCCTTGACCATTTATTTCTGACTCTTCCTTTGATTTCAGCTTAACATTTATTCTAGACATACCACTATTAAGTTTTATAAAATCTGTTTTACAACCCATTTGTTTTAATCTATTTTGGATTTCTTCTCCTGTAAATCCTGCTATAAATCCAAGAGCTATATTTTCTACATTTAAATTATTTAAAACTATAGAAACATTAATTCCTTTTCCTCCTGCATATATCTCTTCATAGGATGTTCTGTTAACTTCTCCTATCTTAAAATCGTCAACTCTAACTACATAATCAAGAGCTGGGTTAAATGTTATAGTATATATCATAATTTTAAGACCTCCACTACTTCAGTTTTATCATAATATCTAGTATCTTCTAATTCATTAGTAATTATTACTGCTTCATCTATCTCTGCAAATGTGATACAACTTATTTCATTAAATTTTGTTTTATCTGAAAGAATATAAGGATTTCTAGTCCTTTTAATAGCTTCTTCTTTAACTAAAGCCTCTTTTATGTCTGGAGTTGTAAACCCTCTATATTCAGAGATACCATTAGTTCCAAAAAAACCTTTGGTGAAATTGTATTTTTTCAAACTATTTATTGCTTCTATTCCTACTACTGCTTCTGTAGTTGCCTTTATCTCTCCTGCAATTATATAAGTTGTAAATCCTTTGCTAATTAATCTTTTAGCTTGATTTATTCCATTTGTTACATATACTGCATTTGTTTCTTCTAAGTAATCTATAATTAAATTTGTAGTTGTTCCTGAATCTATATAAACAAAGTCATTTTTAGTTACTAAGCTAGCTGCATATTTTGCAATTACAGCCTTATCTTCTATATTCAAATTTTCTCTTATTGAAATATCATCATCTTTAGTATTAAATTCCTTTTCAACTAAAGTAGCTCCCCCGTGAACTTTTTTCAGTTTTCCTTCTGCATTTAATGAATTTAAATCTCTTCTAATTGTTGATTCTGAAGCATCTAATTTCTTCACTAAATCACTAACATATACTACTGAATTTTTATTAAGCTCCTCTAATATTAACTTTTGTCTTTCTTCTGTTAACATAAAATCACTCCTTGTTAAAATAATACTCCTTTTTTAAAACGATTTCAAGAGATTTCATTCAAAATAATTCATTTTATTTCACTTCAAATCTAAAAATCAATCATTTTCATTCATAAAAAATCATTCAAATAAAAAAATAGATTTAAACTACAGTAGTTTAAATCTATTTTTCTATTTAAATATATAACTTTTTATTTTTTTAATTCTACAATACTTTCTATTAATGGCATACATCTACCACAAGTAGTACCTGCTTTTGTAACTTCTCCAACTTTATCTGTTGAATCAGCTCCTGACTTAACTGCATCCAACACCTCATTAATAGAAACAGAATTACAGCTACAAGCTGAATTTAATATGGATAATATCTCACTAGTACAGCCCCCACAACAAGTTGCAGCACCTGTAGCTTCCATAATATCTTCTATATCTCTAGCACCTGATTTCATAGCTTGCCTTATATCTAAATAGCTAACATTTCTACATCTGCAAATTTTTCTTTCGCCAGCCATAAAAAAGTCCTCCCAAAACTTCTAATTATATATTATAATTATACAATAAGATTATTTCTTATCAACATAATAAAATTAAAGATTTTACTGAACTTTTAAGACATTATTGCAATTATTAGTGCTTAATGATAAAATGTAGAAGATAAACATTATTCATTGAGAATTATTTGTAATTGTAAAAATGTTTGTAAATAGTGAAAAAGGGGTGCAATGTATGAAGCAAGAATGGATCAATTTTAAGCAAGGCCAATGGACTAAGTCTATTGATGTTAGAAACTTTATTCAATTAAACTATACTCCATACACTGGCGACGATAATTTTTTAGTAGGTGCAACTGATGCAACTAAAAAATTATGGGAAGAAGTAAGTGAATTATTCAAAAAGGAAAGAGAAAATGGTGGGGTTTTAGATATTGATACTGAAACTATCTCTGGAATAAATGAATACAAAGCTGGATATATAGATGAAGCTTTTGAAAAAATAGTTGGAGTTCAAACTGATGCTCCATTAAAGAGAGCTGTAATGCCTTTTGGTGGTATAAGAATGGCTGAAAATGCTGCAAAAGCTTACGGTTATGAAGTAAGTCCAAGAATTTCTGAAATATTTACTAAGTATAGAAAAACTCATAATCAAGGTGTTTTTGATGCTTATACTGATGAAATGAGACTTGCAAGAAAATCAGGAGTTATAACTGGACTTCCAGATGCTTATGGTAGAGGAAGAATTATAGGTGACTATA
>Ga0129315_1000485_pt1 | contig 31787 bp, 47 predicted proteins | sample Cm827metagenome_FD_94432 | JGI IMG/M metagenome (GOLD analysis project Ga0129315, IMG submission 94432) | Eastern black-and-white colobus group fecal microbial communities from Wisconsin, USA - Cm827 metagenome | ecosystem: Host-associated > Mammals > Digestive system > Large intestine > Fecal... | reverse complement strand
CTCGACAAGCTTATCACCCTTCATCAGCGTAAGCCGATTTCGTCAATTCAAACTCGACAATGAACGCATGACCAAATCCACATCTTTGTTTTCAAGCTCTTTGATGATGTGAAGATATGTTTTTTGCGTAGTTGTCATACTGGAATGTCCTAGCCGCCGGGCGACACTTGCCATCGATACGCCGGCAAACAATAGTAGAGATGCATGTGTGTGCCGCAGCCCGTGAATCGAAATAACAGGGATACCGGCGCGTTTACAATGTCTAGATAAAATACCGTTGACCGTAGAGTTGTAAACATTACCTGAAACGAATATGGGCTCATCTTCAGGAAGATTTTTAACAAGTGTAGAAAACTGGACTATTAACTGCCAATCGATTTGAATTTTCCTGACAGATGACTGATTTTTTGTCGGCATAAAACCATATCCACCTTTATAATCCCAAGTCTTATTTATTGATAACGACTGCTTGGAAAAATTGAAATCATTCGGTGTAATTGCCAGTGCCTCTGAAAATCTCATTCCTGTCTTTGCGACCAATAGAATGAACCAATCCCAGCTAAGTTCTTGACCCAATTCAAGATCGGATAGCAGCTTGTGCAATTCAAACTGATTGAGGTACTTAATCTTTTTTTCTCGTGGCGTCTTGCCTTTGATGATTGCTTTCCTTGTCGGATCTCTTTCAATAAGCCCATCATCTACTGCATCCAAGATAGCCCCTTTCAACTGATGATGAAAGTCCATCGTTGTCTGTCTTTCGTGCAGTTCGGCGTAATCATTCAAAAGCCTTTGATAGGTGATTCGCGACAGTTCACATATCTTCAAATCCGGTGCTAATTTTTTAATCCACAGCTGGGTCAAGATGTATTTGTTCATCGTGACCTTTCTGATTGCACCTTCCTTGTACATAGTAATCCATTGCGCATAATACTCACAAAACAAATCGTTTGTCGTTATGTTATCCAGCATAATTGCCTCCAATTTAGGTAACAGGCTTACGCTGATTATCTCGATTGTAGCACAGTTTGGCGGGGGATGCGACGGTGGCGGGGTGCGGCGGGTGATAATCGGTACACGAATGCGTACCTCGCGCACACATGCACAAATGACGGTCGTCGCGGTCTGTCGGCGCGGTCTGTCGGTGCGGTCTGTCGGGGCGGCCGGCGGTGCGCCCGCACGCATGCAAAAACAGCGGATACGAGGTATCCGCTGTGTGCGTGTCGGTATCCCGACGATGTGCCGCCCGCGTGGCGATGTGCCCGCCCGACAGTCGCCGGTGACGACGTCGTGCCACCCGCGTGGCAGGTATCGCCATCCGCCACAGTGCATCGCCGTCCGTGCCATGTGTATCCCGCCCGACTGCCGCCGATGATGACGTCGTGCCGCCGGGTAATGCGCCGCCGCCCGTACGCCGCGTATCCCGTACGTTGCCCGTTTGGCAGTCGCCCGCGGACGATATATATGTCGCCCGTTCACGGCGTGTGCGGTGGATCCACCGCCTGCAGGGCGGGGCGGCACGAGCAGGCGGCGATGTCGTCACCGCCGCATCAGAAGCGCAGGCGCGCGCCGACGCGGTATACCCGCCCGCGAATGCCGAGGCTCGGCGCTTCGTAGTGGAAGAGGTTGTTCACACCGGCATAGAGCGATGTCCCCTCGCCGAATTCACGTTCGAGGAGGATATTCCAGATGCCGTAGTTTTTCGCGATGCCTTCTTCCGGCGCAATCATCTTCACGTGTTTACGGTCAAAGATGTCGATGTAGTCGGTGCTGTACTCGCCCCAAAACGCCCCGCGCCAGCCATGGTCATGGTAGTTCACGGAGAGCAGGTATTTCCATTTCGGTTTCATGGTGAGACGCTTGCCGGTCTTGTCGTTCACGGCGTGGAGATAGGTCGCCGAGGCGGTCACGTCCCACGCGTCGGACAGGGTATGACGGTACTCGAGTTCCGCGCCGGAGATTTTGACGCGTTCGAGGTTTTCGTAGCTGTAAATCCGATAAATCGCCTCATCTGTTCCCTGCAGGTTTGCCGGATGGTCTTTCGGCAAACGCCGGTTTGTGTAGTAGAAATTCATGTAGTCACGGATGTCGTTCCAGAATACGGTGAATTTCGCCGCCCCGTCCGCGTAGTCTTTTTCAAGCGAGAGATCCGCGCCGAAGGCTTTTTCCGGTTTGAGATGCGGATTGCCTTCCCAGTACCAGCCGGGATAATAATAAACGGCATTGGGCGGCGTACCTTCATAGAAATCTGTTTTGATATCCGGCTCAAAAATTATCGCGAGCGGCATCATCAGGAATTGGTGGTACATCTCGAGGATACCCGGCGTAGCAAATCCCGTACCGAGATTCATTTTGATACGGGTGGTGTCGTCCTTGGCGTATTTCGCGCCGAGATTGCCCGTCCAGCGTGTGCCCGTGGTGTGGTTCGTATAGCGCACGGTCGGGATGATGGTGAGTTTGTCGTTCACCCGCCATTCGTCGCTCAGCGCGGCATTACGCTCGGTCAAGTCCGCCCGATACATCGGTGAGGACTCCGTAAAGTGGTCATTTTTTGAAAAATAGTCCGTCAATGTTTCCGATGTCCATTTTTCAAAGGTAAAGTCCTGCACCCGATGCGGTGTGTTGATTCGTGTCCCGAGGGCATAGGAGTCTTTGTACTGTAGAGACAGCGTCACGTCATGGGCGCGGCTTGGTCGTACATGGTAAAAAAGCTCATAATTGCGGTCGTTGCTTTTTACGTAATCCCAGGTAATCGTATTCACCATCACCGTGCGGTTGAAAATCTCATAGTATTTGTCAAATGTCGAGTCCGCAAATCGCAGCCGCACATCGCTGTGGTCGCCCGTATACGCCAATGTCGCCGTGTGCGTATCGCGCTGGATATGGTTCTGACCTTCGAGATACTGCGTAAAGAAGAAGTCTTTGTTCTTATCTGTAACCAATTCCGGGGTTTCCCACAAAGATTCCAAAAAATAACGCAAATTCACGCGGCCAATAAAGTTGGCCGTCTTCGTTTCATCATTCATCCGGTCATAGCCGTAGGTAAATTCAACACGATTAGTCGGTTGGTAATACACTTTCACGCCCCTCATCGAGCGGTCACCGTAGTGATTATCGACAATCGGTGCTTGGATAGTTTGATTTTTATCGACGATGTACTCGCGGTCGAAAATATCCTTCTGCTCTTTTTCCGCATACCGCCCTTCCGGCATCGCGAGATTGCGATATTCCCAATACGCATGGTTAAAGAACGGTGCGGTCTTGCTCTCCGTCCAATAGAGTTTCGTCTGCACCTTGGGACTGTAGAGGTCCATGCGGAGATTGTAGGTGTATTCGGAGTTGCTGTCGTGCTGGACTTGGCGCCATTCGTAGTCGGCACTGACGGCGGTCTTCGTCGGGCGCTTGGTAATGATATTCACCACGCCGCCGATGGCGTCCGCGCCATAGCGTCCGCCCGCCACGCCGCGCGTGATTTCGACGCGCTCGATGTCATTCGTCGAGAAGCGTTCCATCTCGTTCGCCGCGCCCATGAGTTTGGCATATTCCCCTGCCTGACGCATGCCGTCCACCATAATCAGGCTGTGGCGACTCTCGGTACCGCGGATGGAGAATTTCGTCCGGTTCATCGCGTCCACACCGAACGAAACCCCCGGGACGTTTTCCAAGACGTCGCGCAGGTTTTGCATTTTTTTGTTTCGGATGTCTTCTTTGGTGACCACTGTAATGGTCTCCGGCCGTGCCAATGCGACTTCGGTCGCACGATCCGCCGTGACCAGCACCGTATCGAGTACGACCGGTGCGGCTGTTGCCGTTGCGGCAGGTATGGTCATCGCCCCGCAACAGAGCAAGCTCAGGCAACATTGTTGCAGACGCGTCATGCGTCTACGTGTGAGTTGTGTGTACAAGTTGTTTCGCCTCCATATGTTTACTCCCTCCCTTTTTGTTTTCATCACTCATTCTATCATATCGGATATCGCCTCTCACAATACTTTTATTGCATAGCGTTGATTTTCTCATGCGGAGTATATCGATAAAAAATCGAAAAATCAGAACTGTCAATGAAATCATGCTCGCACCCCCGCGTCCGCCTGCAGTGGCACGATGCGCCCGCTGTATGCGCCGTGCGGATGTCGCCGCCGCTTGCGTCGGCACGGGCAATCGGGTATCATGACATCAGGACAATGCACGGGAAACGGAGCAGAGGGCATGACGACAGGTAAAAATTTCAATCTCTTTTTGATGGACGGCACGGTCACCGGCCGAATCAAGTGCACGCTGGCAAACTGGACGGGACTGGCGTACAAAATCCCCCGCACTCATTTGTCACAGAGCAAGGAGCGGGCGGACTTGAAACAGAGCGGGGTGTATTTTCTCTTCGGCAAGAACGAGGCGGACGAGGACGAGGTCTATATCGGGCAGGCGGGACTCCGCAAGAACGGCGAGGGGGTGCTCCTCCGCGTGACGGAGCATTTGAAGGACGAGGCGTATTTTTCCGAGGCGATACTGCTGACGACGCAAAACAATTCATTCGGACCGACGGAGATATCCTACTTGGAGCATCGTTTTACCAATTTGGCGATTGCGACCGCACGCTATCGGGTGCGCAATGCAAACGACCCCAATCCCGGCAATGTGACGGAGGAGAAGGAGTCGGAGCTGGAGGATTTCATCAGTTATGCCAAGATGGTGCTGGGCGTGCTGGGATACAAGGTATTTGTGCCGCTGGTCGAGCGGGATGCGCCCGCCTCCGCCCCCGCTCCCGCTACCGCCGAGGCGGCCGCAGAGATGACGCTGTATCTCTCGCGCAAGAGCAGGAAGGCGGGACGGGTCATCGAGGCGCAATGCCGGCGCACGAGTGAGGGATTCGTCGTGCTGGCGGGCAGTATGATTGATACCGTGGACGGCGATACCATCCCGAAGAGCATCAAAGCCCTGCGCGAGAAATGCATCGCGCGCGGCGATATCGCGGGCGACAAGCTCATGCGCGATACCCTCTGCACCAGCCCAACTTACGCCGCGGCGTTCGTACTGGGGATGACGACAAACGGTCGCACCGATTGGAAGACGGCGGACGGCACCACCTTCAAAGCATGGGATGAAGCGGAGGCCGCGGACAGTGCCGACCGCGGATGAGCGCGCAGAGAGCCGCGTGCGGCGATACCGCGCACAGGGGACAGATAGGACAGGAATACGAATGAAACGAATACGACACAGGACATTTTGGTACGGGGTACTCGCGGCGATACTGCTGCTGCTCGCGGCGGCGGGCGGCTATACGATGTATGTCCGCTCGCCGCTGTATGCGGTGAAGGACGCCGCGGATGCATTCCGCACGCATGATTTGCCGCGATTTGAGCAGCGGGTCGATATCCCGCAGGTGGTGGACGGCGCGTTTGAGGATATCTTCGCGCCGACGGCGGAGTCGGGACCGGCCGCGCGGCTGGTGTACGCGCTCAAACCGATGCTGACGAGCGGCATGGAGATGATGCTCCGTGAGCAGGTCGCGCCGACGTCGCTTGCGCCGCGTATCGCGCTGCCGTCACTCCTCACCCCGTCGGAGACGGAGTCGCCGGCCGACTACGAGGCGACGGATATCTCGTCGGATGAGGCGGCCGGCGGCGAGGCGACGGTCACGGTGACACTGCGGCATCGCTTGCGCGATGTCTACGTCCCGCTCCGGCTCGCGCTCCGCAAGGACAGTACCGGCTATTGGCGCATCGTGCGGCTGACAAATGCGGCCGAGGTCTATCGCCTCATAGCGCCGTTTTCAGTCGGTACACCGACTGCGACACCGCCAACGGCATAAGCACGAAAAAAGACGGATACGATATCGTATCCGTCTTTTAGTTGCGTAGATTTACTTGTATCTGCTGTCACGTCAGCGGGCGGCGATGAGGTCGTCCAAGATGCCCGCAATCTGCGTGGCACTGTGCCGCGGGGCGGGCGGCGGCGTAAACGCCTGCGGCGACGCAAAAAAGCGCGTGACCTCATCCGCCAAGTCTTCCCGCTCGACCCGGCGCGCTTGCCCGATACGCGTGAGGTATTCGGCATTGGCCTCTTCCTGTCCGGGGATGGCGTCCACCAGCAGGAGCGGCAGTTCCATGCTCATCGCCTCGGTACAGGTCAGCGCGCCGGGCTTGGTAATCAGCAGCGAGGCGCGCGCCATGAGGTCGGGGATGCGGTCGGTGTAGCCGTAGAGCTCGACGGGGACGGGTATCTCCGCGCGCATGTCGGCGATATCGTCATAGAGGGTGACATTGTGCCCAGTGACGACGATAAAGCGGCGTATCGACGCCACATGCGCCAAGCGACGCAAGGCGTCTTTGACCGCACCGAAGCCGAGCCCGCCGCCCATGATGAGGACGGTGCCGTCTTCGCGGGCGGGCAGGTTGCCCGCATAAAACCGCGCCATAATCGGAATCCCCGTGACGTGAATCCGCTCGGCGGGGATATGATGCCGCCGCAGTTCCGCCAGTTCCCGTTCTGTCGGCACGCAATACGCGTCCATGCGGTCGGTAATCCACAGGCCGTGTACGTCGAAATCGGTCACGACGCTCACCATCGGGATGTCGAGCTCGCCTTTGCCCTTCAGGCCGGCGGCCGCCACCATCGGAAAGGGATGGGTAAATACCAGCGCGTCGGGGCGGATGACGCGCATCAGGTGGCGCATGCGACTGCGGAGCGCGTGCGCCAGGAGCGAGCGTATCTGCCCCGCACTGCGGCCGCTCTGCGACTGTTCATAGAGCAGTTCGTAAAACAGGGGAAAGATGTCAATCATCTTGATATAGGTCTCGCGCACCCAGTAATCGACGGAGATGACATCACGCGACAAAAAATCGAGCGTCTGTGCCCGATAGCCGCGCGGATGCCCCTTTACCGCCTCGGCGACGGCGCGAGCCGCCTGAATGTGGCCGTTGCCGATGGACGCGGACAATATACAAATCAACGGTTTGTGTATCGACATGCGTGTCTTCCTTTCCCTCTGTGCATTCTCCCATTATTGTAGCATACCGCCCACGCCAAACCAATCGGGCGGACACGCAAAAAGGCCGCAGCGATGGCTGCGACCCCGTCATCATTCATCGTCGTCGGGAAGTTCCCCGTTCGTGTATACGTCTTTGACGTCGTCCAAGTCGTCGAGCGCGTCGAGCAGGTTTTGCATTTTGCGGGCATCGTCGCCGTCGAGCGTCAAGGTCGTATCCGGCACCATGGTGATTTTGCTGACGAGCGGCTCGATACCGGCGGCCGCCAGCGCGCTTTCCACGCCGTCGTAGGCGTCCGGCGCGGTCAGGATTTCATAGTCGCCGTCGTCTTCGGAAAAATCATCCGCGCCCGCGTCGAGTGCCGTCATCATGAGGGCGTCTTCGTCCTGCCCTTCGCCCGCGACGACAAAGACGCCTTTGCGGTTAAACATCCAGCCGACACAACCGGATTCGCCGAGGTTGCCGCCGTGCTTGCTGAACGCATGACGCACGTCCGCCGCCGCGCGGTTGCGGTTGTCGGTCATGACTTCGACGATGACCGCCACCCCGCCCGGGCCGTAGCCTTCGTAGGTGATTTCTTCATAGTTACCGCCGTCGGTTGCGCCGATGCCTTTTTGGATGGCGCGCTGGATATTTTCTTTGGGGACGTTGTTCTCACGGGCTTTCTGGAGCGCCAATTTCAGGCGCATATTGCCCGTCGGGTCGGCGCCGCCCATCCGTGCCGCCACGGTGATTTCCTTGCCGATTTTAGTAGTGATTTTCGCCCGAATGGCGTCGTTTTTACCTTTTTTATGTTTAATGTTGGACCATTTGGAATGTCCTGACATGCGTATTCCTCCTTAGCTCTGCCACCACGCTTCGCCGAGCAGTCGATCGAGAATAATCGCCGCCGCCGCGCGCACGCACAGATGATTGTATGTACCGGCTCCGTATATCGGTTCCAGAATGTAGTCAAAGTCTTGCATCATTTCTTTGGTCATACCGTAGCCCGTACCGAAGAGCAAGAGCCACGACTCATCACCGGTCGCAATCTCCTCGCGCAGCCGGCGATAGCTGACGGTATGCGGGTAGACGCGGGCATCGGTCGTGATGATTTTCGGGCGTCGGCCCGTTTCTTCTTCAATGGCCGCGACGGCTTCGTCGAGTGCCGTCACGAGTGCGACGTCGCCGAACGCGGTTTTGCGGTCGGGATTATAGGTCGCGCCGAATCCGGTCTGCCAGTGCGCCATGATGTCGCGCGCCAGCTCCCGCTGGGCGGGTACCGGATGAATGATAAAGTAGCGGCGTACGTCGTAGGTCGTCGCCGAGCGGGCGATGTCGTGCAAGTCGTAATTCGTCAATGCCGTCGTCACGACTTCGCCGTGTTTGTTGTAAATCGGATAATGCACCAGTCCGATGTAAAAGGATGTCATGCTTCGCCGTCCTCCCAGGCCGCCATCAGGCGGCGTTCGTCATCGGTCAAGTCGGCCTGCGCCAACAGCTCCGGGCGGCGCTCCCACGTCCGCCGCAGCGACTCGCGGCGTCGCCACGCGGCGATATTTGCATGGTGCCCCGAGAGCAATACATCGGGAACCGCCATCCCTCGAAATACGGCGGGTTTGGTGTATTGAGGGTACTCCAAGAGCCCCGTATAAAACGAATCCTCGCCCGCGGAGTCCGCCGCGCCGAGTACACCCGGAATCATCCGCGCCACCGCGTCGGTCATCACCATCGCGGGGAGTTCGCCGCCGGTGAGGACATAGTCGCCGACGGATATCGTTTCGTCCGCCAGTCCGTCCTCGACGCGCTGGTCGATGCCTTCATAATGCCCGCAAATGAGTACCAAGTGCTCGTAGGTCGCCAGCCGCTTCGCCGTGTCCTGGGTAAAGGGCACACCCGTCGGCGCGGTCAGGATGACCCGCGTCTGCGGTGTACGCACGGGCAGGATATGCTCGACGGCGGCGTAGACGGGCGCAGCCTGCATCAGCATACCGCTGCCGCCGCCGTAGGGCGTATCGTCCACGTGGTGATGCTTGTCCGTAGAAAAGTCGCGCGGATTTGTCACCGCCAGGTCGAGTATCCCCGCCGCCCGCGCGCGACCGATGATGCTGTGCGCAAAAAACGCCTCCGCCAGTTCCGGAAAGAGCGATACGATATCGATCCGCATCAGTCTGCCCGCCATTCTTCGACGCGGGTGGTGACCACCTTGCCCGCCGCGATATCGACCACGGTCACGTAGCGTTTGAGCGCGGGCAGCAGCAAGTCGCCGTCCTCCGTCGCCACGACAAAGACGTCGTTCGCTCCGGGCGAGAGTACTTCGCGAATCGTACCGAGAAATTCGCCCGTATCGGTCTCCACCGTCAAGCCGATGAGATCGACGACGTAGTATTGTCCGTCCGGTCGGGGCGGCAGCAGGTCGCGCTCGAGTTCCACCCACGAGCCGACCAGTGCCTGCGCCGCGTCGCGTGTATCCACGCCGCCCAGCGTCGCAATCAGCATCCCCTTGTGCAGGTAGCCGCGGACGAGGTCATAGCGGCGGCCGCCGATGACCAGCTCCGCCAGCTCCGCCAGCATCTCGGGGCGGTCGGTTTCCGGCTTGATACGAAGTTCACCCCGCACACCGTGCGGGGCTACTATTCGACCGAGAACCAGCAGTTGCTCTTGCATCTGCCGTCAGTTCCGGAAGGCAATAATTTTGCCGTCTTCCAGCAAAATTTCCGCCCCCATGTACTTGTTCAAATCGTCGCCGACTTTGACGGTAACGGTCTGTTCCATCTGTGCCCGTGCGATTTCCTGCCCCATTTCCAACTCCTGAACATGTTTTTGTTCGGCGGTCAACTGGGCCTTCATTTGCATGAGTTTTTCTTTGTTTTCTTCAATCTGCGCCCGCAGACTGATTAATCCCTGTGCATCGATTCGTGCCTGTTCGCTGAGTAAGCGTTTGGCTTGGAATTCGATTTGCTGCAGTTCCTGATCGACTTGATCGAGCCGCATCTGCACTTCTTTTTGCATGCGGTCTTTCAAGTCCGGCGTCACTTTGGACTTAATCAGAACCGGACAGCGCAGGACCATTTCCTCCATGGCGATTCCTCCTAGACAATATCTACCGTTACTTTTCTGTTGTCACGCAGTGCGCCGGCCTTGACGACCGTCCGCAATGCGCGTGCAATCCGACCTTGGCGGCCGATGACTTTCCCCATGTCTTCCGGTGCGACGTGCAAGCGATACACGTCCAAATCGCCCTTGCGGACAAATTCGACATGCACCGCCTCCGGATGACGCACCAATGCTTTGGCTATGACTTCTACCAGTTCCTGCATCGTTATCGCCTCACTTTGCTCACTTCTTCAGATCGGCAAACTTGGCCATAATGCCTTTTTGACGGAACAGCGAACGAACCGTATCGGTCGGTTGTGCGCCTTTCGCCAACCACGCCAATGCTTTTTCTTCATCGATTTGCAATTCGGCCGGTTGCTTGACGGAATCGTAGAAACCGATCGTGTCGGCCGGACGCCCGCCGCGCGGCAAGCTCGATTCCATGACGACAATACGATAGAACGGTACTTTCTTCGCTCCGCGACGAGTCAAACGAATTTTCAACATGTTGTCACCCCCTTGTGTATGTCCTTATTTCGGCAAGAACGGCAGGCGGAGCCCGCCTTTCTTATTTTTGTCCAATCGTTTCATGCGCTTCATCATTTTGCGCATTTCCATAAATTGCTTGGTCAGTCGGTTCACATCTTGCACCTTCGTGCCCGACCCCAATGCGATGCGTTTGCGGCGACTGCCGTTCAAGATGCCGGGATCCCGACGTTCCTGCGGTGTCATCGCGCGAATCATTGCCTCGACACGCTTGATTTCGCTGCCGTCCAAATCGACATCCTTGAGCTGGTCTTTGATTTTGCCCATGCCCGGCAGCATGCCCAAGATGCTTTGAAAGGAGCCCAGTTTACGCAGTTGTTGCAGTTGCCGGAGGAAATCGTCAAAGGTGAAATCTCCCGCCGCCAGCTGTTCCTGCATGCGCTTGGCTTCGTCTTCGTCAAATTCGCGTTGCGCTTTTTCAATCAGCGTCGCGAGATCGCCCAGGTCGAGTATCCGCCCCGCCATGCGGTCGGGGTGAAATTCTTCCAGACCGTCGGCGAGTTTTTCACTGACGCCGATGAGTTTGATCGGCTTGCCCGTCACGGTCTTAATCGAGAGCGCCGCACCGCCGCGGGCGTCGCCGTCCATCTTGGTCAGTACCGTGCCGTCAATCCCCAGCGCCTCGTCAAAGGCCTGTGCCGTCGTCACCGCATCCTGCCCCGTCATCGAGTCGAGGACGAGCAATATCTCATGCGGCTTGACTTCCGATTTGATGTTTTTGAGCTCTTGCATGAGCGCTTCGTCGATATGCAGGCGCCCCGCCGTATCGAGGATAAGGACGTCTTTGCCGTAACTCTTGGCGGCGTCGACCGCATAGCGCGCAATCCGCACGGGGTCGACCTGCTCGTCCATCCGGAATACCGGCACGTCGATTTGTTCGCCCAGTACCTGCAGCTGCTTAATCGCGGCGGGACGGTACACGTCGCAGGCCGCCAGCAAGGGCTGTTTGCCTTTTTTCTTGAGCATCAGCGCCAGCTTGCCCGCGGTCGTCGTCTTGCCCGCGCCTTGCAGACCGACGAGCATGATGACCGTCAGGCCGTGCGGCGCCATCATCAGTTTACTGCCCGTCCCGCCGAGCAACTCGGTCAGTTCGTCGCGCACAATCTTGATGACGGTCTGGTCCGGCTTGAGACTGCCGAATACTTCCTCGCCCATGGCTTTTTCGCGAACCGATGCAATGAAGTCCTTGGCGACTTTGAAATGGACGTCGGCTTCCAACAATGCCCGCCGTACTTCCCGCAGCGCGGCGTCGATGTCGCTTTCCGACAGCTTTCCTTTGCCGCGCAAGTCGGCAAAGGCCTGTTGCAGTTTTTCTCCTAAACTTTCAAATGCCATATGTTCTCCTGTGTCTTACTCCGCCAACGCACGAATCGCCTGCGCATAGCGCAACCGTTCGTCGGGCGACATGACGGCGAGCAGTGCGTCCGCCGCCCGGGCGCGTTCGTCGCGGCGCCGCAAGAGGCCAAGCACCTGCTCAAATTGTTCGAGCTGGTCGCCGCCGCGTTGCAAGTGGTCATGTACCGCCTGTCGTGAAATGCCGAGTTCTTCAGCGATTTCCGCCAGCGTCCAGTCTTCGTGATAATAGCGCACGGCGCAAACCCGCGTCCGCTCCGACAGCAAGCCGCCGTATCGTTCGAGCAAATCACCGATGCGCACTACATTTTCCAAATTCATCATGTGTCACCGTGATTTAGTATACCAAAGGAAAGAGGCGGTGTCAATGATTTGACTTGACACCGCCTGCGATATTTCGTTATTCCAAGACAATCAGCAAGTCGCCCGACTCGATGCGCGCGCCCGCGCTGACGAGGATATCGCTGACATTGCCGGAGACCGGCGCGGTAATCGTCGTCTCCATCTTCATCGCTTCCGTGATGACGAGCGGGTCGCCTTTTTCGACGGCGTCGCCCAGGTTGACCAGTACTTTGACGATGGAGCCGGAGAGCGTCGCGCCGACTTCGCCCGGATTTTGCTTGTCGGCTTTCGGGCCGCCGCCGCCGCCGACAATCGTCAGATTGCGGTCGTGGACAACGACTTCACGCGGCATGCCGTTGATTTCAAATTGGACGACGCGGTCACCGTTTTCATCGGGCTGGTGGATACTCGTCAGGCGAATGACGAGCGTCTTACCCTGCTCGATGGTGACGCGTATCTCTTCACTGCGGTTCATCCCGAAGAAAAACGTCGGCGTATCGAGGACGGACAGGTCGCCGTATTCTTCAAAGCGCTGTGCATAGGTCGCAAACACGTCGGGATAAATATTGTACGAAGTCACGTCTTCCGGCCGGACGGGGAGCTGTTTTTCCCGCATCGTCTCCGCCACCTGTGCCAAGTCGACGGGGGCGGGGACGGGCACGCCTTCCGGCACGCGGCCTTTGAGGATAATATCGCGCAATTTCTCGGGAAATCCGCCGTACGGGATGCCGAGTTTGCCGGCGAAAAATTCGACGACGGACTGCGGGAAGCTCATCGTGCGGCCGCGTTCGTAGATGTCCTGCTCATGCAGGTCGTTTTGCACCATGAAGAGTGCCATGTCGCCGACGACTTTGGACGACGGCGTGACCTTGATGATATCGCCGAACATGAGATTGACTTCCGCGTAGCGCTGGCAGACTTCTTCCCAGCGATCGCCCAGACCGACGCCCTTGGCCTGCTGTTGCAGGTTGGAGAACTGGCCGCCGGGCATTTCATGCCGATAGACGGTGGTATTGGGATAGTTGCTCGCGTGGTCGATGCCGCGATAATACGGACGGACTTTTTCCCAGTAGTGATTGATGTCTTCCATCGCCTCGATATCGAGTTTCGGCTGTCGCGGATGGTTGCTGAGCGCATACCACATCGAGGACATCGCCGGTTGCGACGTCCCGCCCGCAAAGGCCGCCGCCGCGACGTCGATGATATCGACTCCCGCCTCGACCGCACGGGCATAGGTGTAAATCGTATTGCCCGCGCCCTCGTGCGAGTGCAGGTGCAACGGTACATCGACCGCGTCTTTGATGGCCGCCGTCAGGGCATAGGCGGCCTCCGGCTTGAGCAGCCCCGCCATGTCTTTAATCGCGATAATATGGGCTCCGGCCGCGGCGCACTCTTTTGCCATGCGCACATAGTAGGCCAGGTCATATTTTTGCCGCTTCGGGTCGAGTATATCGCCCGTATAGCAGAGCGCGACTTCCGCGATTTTGTTTTGCTTGCGGACTTCGTCAATGGTGACCCGCATCTGGTCGAGATTGTTCAGACAGTCGAAGATACGGAACACGTCGATACCGCACTCCGCCGAGCGCGCGATAAAATCACGGATGACCGTTTCGTGATAGTTCGTATAGCCGACGGTATTCGCCCCGCGTGTCAGCATCTGAAAGAGGATATTCGGCGCGGCCTTGCGCATGCGGCGCAGACGATCCCACGGACTTTCGTCAAGGAAGCGATACGCCACGTCAAAGGTCGCACCGCCCCAGTTTTCAAAGGAAAAGAGTTGCGGGAGCCGCCGTGCCGTCGCACCGATCGCACCGAGAATATCGTACGTCCGCAAGCGCGTCGCCAGCAGCGACTGGTGGGCGTCCCGATAGGTCGTATCGGTGAAAAAGACTTCCTTCTGCTCTTTGACCCACTGCGCAAACCGCTCCGGCCCCAGTTCGTCGAGCAGCTGTTTCGTCCCGCGCGGCGCGTCGCCCGTATACGTGAGCGGCTCGCAGGCGTCAAATTCCGGTTTGGGCTGCGGGCCGACGCCGGCATAGCCGTTCACCGTCGTCGTCGCGATATAGCGCAACAGCTTCGTACCGCGGTCTTTCGGCGGCTCCCAACGAAACAGCTCCGGATGCGTATCGATGAAATTGACATCATAGTGACCCGACAGAAAATCGGGATGCTGCATGACATTGATTAAAAAATAAATATTCGTCTTGACACCGCGCACGCGAAACTCCTTGAGCGCGCGCTCCATCTTGCGCGCCGCCTGCCGGTGGCTCGTGCCGTGTGTCGTCGCCTTGACCAAGAGCGAATCATAATACGGCGTGATGACCGCGCCCGTATACGCCGTCCCCGCATCGAGACGAATCCCGAACCCGCCGCCGCTCCGATAGGCGATGATTTTACCCGTATCGGGCATAAAGTGATTTTCCGGATTTTCCGTCGTAATCCGGCACTGGATGGCATTGCCGTGCAGGTGAATATCCTCCTGCACCCCGATACCGACCTCCGGCGACGTCAGGCTGTAGCCCGCCGCCAGCAAAATCTGCGCCTGCACGATATCGATATCCGTCACCATTTCCGTGACCGTATGCTCGACCTGAATCCGCGGATTGACTTCAATAAAATAAAATTCGCCGCCCTCGTCGACCAAAAACTCGACCGTCCCCGCATTCAGATAGCCGACATTGCGCATCAAGCGTACCGCCGCCGCACAAATCTCCTGCCGGAGCGAGAGCGGTAGCGCAAACGCCGGCGCGATTTCCACGACTTTCTGATGGCGCCGCTGAATGGAACAATCCCGCTCAAAGAGATGCACCACTTCGCCGCGGCAGTCCCCCATGATTTGCACTTCGATATGCTTCGGCGAGGGGATATACTTTTCGATATAGACATCCCCGTTACCGAAACTGTATAGTGCCTCCGAGCACGCCCGCTCAAACGCTTCCGTAATCTCTTCTTCACGCTCGACGACCCGCATCCCGCGCCCGCCGCCGCCGTGCACCGCCTTGATAATCAGCGGCAACCCGTACTGCGCCGCAAACGCGCGGACGTCCTCGACCGACTGCACCGGCCCGTCCGAACCCGGAATCATCCGAATCCCCGCCTTTTCCGCTTGGCGGCGGGCATTAATCTTATCTCCGAACATTTCCAAATGCTCCGGTCGCGAACCGATGAAAATCATCCCCGCCTCTTGGCAACGTCGAGCAAATTCGGCGTTTTCCGCTAAAAATCCGTACCCCGGGTGAATCGCGTCGGCGTTTTGCTCACGCGCCACGCGCAAAATATCATCCATATCCAAATACGCATCAATCGCCGACTTGTCTTTGCCGATGAGATACGCTTCATCCGCCCGATTGCGGTGCAATGACAACGCATCTTCCTTGGCATACACGGCAATCGTATGCATACCCAGCTCGTTGCACGCCCGCAATACGCGAATCGCAATCTCTCCGCGGTTGGCCACCAATACCCGTTTGATTGTTCGTAATTGCTCCATGTCCGTCTCCTCCTTGCGGCTGACCGCCGATGTACCTTTATTGTAATGAATCTATCCGGAAAAGACAACTGTTCTCGCCGCTTTCCGCCCGTGTATACACGATACATCCCCGCCGCCATCACGCCCCGCACACACCCGTCACGCCCACACGCTGACCGCATAATCACTCTCTACCGCACTACGTCACATATGACGCCCCGCTACACGCCGGCCACCACACCCACAGGATGACCGAAGCATCGCACACCGACCACGCGCCGCGCCGACCGATTGCCGAATACATCGACCGCACGATACACAAACCGCTCATCGCACCACCGCGCCACCACGCAACTGCCTCCGTATATTGCCTTACGCCACGTCAATCACACACACTCACCACCGCACCACCACTCACCACGCAACCGCCACCGTACACCGATTGCTCTCGCTCTTGCACCACAACATCCTTCCCCGTCTACCGTCTGCTGCCATCACGCCCCGCACACATCCGCCGCGCCCACACGCTGACCGCGTCATCACCCTCTATCGACTACGTCACATATGACGCCCCGCTACACGCCGGCCACCACACCCACAGGATGACCGCACCATCGCACACCGACCACGCGCCGCGCCGAACATCACCATACACCAATTGGCGGATAACGCCTACCACTTATCGGACAGCGTTCACTCCGTCCCCGCTGCCATTATCCCTGTCACCACAGAGTCATGCCCGATCAGCGGCGCATTGCCTGCGTTTCATACATTGACTCCCATGCCGCCTGCCGCGACTTTTTTCTCGCGCCCCATGTCTGTACACGACGGCCTTTGATGCTGAAAATCCGCACACAAAAACAGACCGCCGTAGCGGTCTGTTTTGCTTGTCTTATACCAATTCGATGATGACCATCGGAGCTGCGTCACCTTTGCGCGGTCCCAGTTTCATAATGCGGGTATAACCGCCGTTGCGGTCCGCATATTTTCCTGCGATTTCGCTGAAGAGTTTCGCAACCACGCCTTCGTCCGTGACAAACGCCAACGCCTGACGACGGGCATGCAAATCACCGCGTTTACCGAGCGTAATCATTTGCTCGGCGACACGCCGCAATTCTTTCGCCTTGGTTTCCGTCGTTTCGATGCGTTCATGACGGAGCAAAGAGGTCACCATACTGCGCAACAGGGCTTTACGTGCCGAGCTGTCGCGTCCGATTTTACTTTGGGCCATTCTCTTTCCTCCTATTCGTCCTTGCTTTTCAACATCAGATTTCGGCCTTCATACGCGGCCAACCGTTCTTTGATTTCGTCAATCGACTTTTTGCCCAGATTCCGTACTTTGGACAAATCATCTTCCGTCTTTTCGACAAGTTCCGCCAATGTATTGATATTGGCACGTTTCAGACAATTGAATGCCCGCACGGAAAGTTCCAAGTCGTCAATTTTGATTTCTTCCAAATTGAGCTCTTTTTCCACAGGCTCATGTCCTTGTCCCCGCGCGCAGTCACCGATGTCAATCAATGTCGGGTCGCTCGCCAGATGGGTAAATTCACACAGGTAGCTCATCAGTACCGCAGCCGATTTGGCTACCGCATCCGCGGCGTCAATCGAACCGTCGGTCGTCACTTCCAGTGTCATTTTATCATGGTCGAGTTCATTGCCGACACGCGTATCACTGACGGTGTAGTTGGCACGTAACACCGGGGAAAATATCGAATCAATCGGGATGACACCGATGGCATCATCTTCCCGTTTGTTTTTCGTTGCCGGTACATATCCGTGCCCCTTGTCGACGGTCAGCGTCATGACAATGCGGGCATCGTTATCCAATGTCGCAATATGCAAATCTTTGTTCAGGATTTCCAATTCCGAAGGAACCGTAATATCGCCGGCGGTAAATTCGCCTTCACCGTGAATATCGACAACGATATCCAGCGGCAGGTCCGCTTCAGAATACGATTTGAAGCAAACTTTTTTGAGGCTCAAAATGATATCCGTCACGTCTTCCCGCACACCGGGAATCGTCGAGAATTCATGTAACACGCCGTCAATTTTGATGGAGGTAATAGCGACTCCGTCAAGCGAAGACAGGAGTACGCGCCGCAAGCTATTGCCCAGAGTGATGCCGTAACCGCGATCGAGCGGCTCGCAGACAAATTTCCCGTAGCGTCCGTCATCTGACAGTTCCACCGTTTCGATCGTAAAATTCTTTTCTTCAATCATGCGGGAATCCTCCTCCTATACAACCAGTTACCATCCGTAGATTATACGCGACGTCGTTTCGGAGGACGGCAGCCGTTGTGCGGAATCGGTGTCACGTCTTTAATCATGTTGACATCGAGTCCTGCCGCCTGCAAGGCGCGGATTGCCGCTTCGCGACCTGCCCCCGGACCTTTGACATATACTTCTACTTCCCGAAGTCCCTGTTCCATCGCCGCTTTGGCAGCCTGTTCCGCCGCCATCTGTGCCGCAAACGGCGTGCTCTTACGCGAACCGCGGAAGCCCAATCCGCCTGCCGAAGCCCAGGAAAGGGTGTTACCGTTGGTATCCGTAATGGTCACGATGGTGTTGTTGAATGTCGAGCGGATATGTGCCGCGCCCGACTCTACATGTTTCTTTTCTTTTTTTCTCGTACGTTGTTTTGCCATTTAGTTCCCCTCCTTTACTTCTTATTTCTTCTTACCGGCAATGGTCTTCTTCGGCCCCTTGCGGGTACGTGCATTCGTTTTTGTGCGCTGTCCGCGTACGGGAAGTCCCGCACGATGACGACGGCCGCGATAGGAATTGATTTCCACTAAGCGTTTGATGTTCAGGGATTCTTCGCGACGAAGATCGCCTTCTACCTTATAATGATCGATTGTTTCACGCAACTTGGCGACTTCATCTTCTGTCAGGTCGCGAACTCGTGTATCCGGATTCACACCGGACACCTCCAAAATTTTCTTGGAAAGGGTCAGGCCAATACCATAAATATAGGTCAAGCCAATCTCAACGCGCTTATCACGGGGTAAGTCTACACCGGCTATACGTGCCATCTACTCTCCACCTCCTTATCCTTGTCTTTGTTTATGTTTCGGATTATCGCAAATGACCATGACACGGCCTTTGCGCTTAATCACTTTGCATTTGTCGCAAATTTTCTTTACGGACGGTCTTACTTTCATGTTGAACCTCCTTTTAAAAGGGCTTACTTAAAGCGATAGGTTATCCGGCCGCGGTTCAAGTCATATGGCGTCAATTCCATGGTCACCCTGTCGCCCGGCAAAATCCGGATAAAGTTCATGCGCATCTTGCCCGATACATGGGCCGTGACGATATGGCCGTTTTCGAGTTTCACCTTGAACATCGCATTCGGCAATGCTTCCACTACCTTGCCCTCTACTTCAATGACGTCTTCCTTGCTCATCGGAGCCTCCTTTTGCTTGTGCGTCGGCAATTGCCGCTCGGATTTCTTCATCGCGCCATTCCCGTGTGCCGGTCATCACTCCGCCTTGCGGCGAGACCGCTTGGAGATGACGGATGTTTTTACGTTTCGGGTGAGCGACGGTACGTTTCCGGCCGTCAGCCACGTACACGTATTGCTCCGATTCCGCACCGATAATCACACAGTAGCGTCCCCGTTCCCTGCCGGCCGTCACTTTGACCACCCGACCGATATGCATCCGTGTCAGCATGATCGCTCCGTCAAAATGATCGGACCGTCGTCGGTAATCGCCAGCGTATGCTCAAAGTGCGCCGAACGCTGTTTATCACGTGTGACTACGCTCCACCCGTCACGCAGGGTACGGACTCTCTTGGTTCCCATGTTAATCATCGGTTCAATGCAAATCACCATGCCCGCTTCCAGTACGTCACCGGTACCCGGTGTCCCGTAGTTCGGGATTTCCGGCTCCGCGTGCATTTCCGTACCGATACCGTGGCCGACATAGTCTTCCACCACGCCGTACCCGTAGGGACGGACGTAGCTTTCGACTGCGTGGCCGATATCGCCGACATGATTGCCGACGACTGCTGCGGCAATGCCCGCCGCCAGCGACTCTTGCGTCACGCGCAACAGTTGGGCGGAGGCGTCGTCGATTTCACCGATACCGACGGTCATCGCCGTGTCGCCCATAAAGCCGTCTTTTTGGACGACCAGGTCAAAACTGACGATATCGCCGTCACGCAGGACAATCCGATCGGACGGAATACCGTGGACGACCGTTTCATTGACCGAGATGCATACCGATGCCGGAAAGCCGTAGTATCCCTTGCACGCCGGAACGGCGTCACAACTGCGGATATACTCTTCCGCCAACGCATCGAGCTCCTTGGTCGTCATTCCCGGCAAGGCTCGTTGTTGCAACAACGTCAACGTATCGGCGGCGATTTTACCCGCCGCCCGAATCCGTTCAATCTCTCTCGGTGAGCGTAAAATCAGCATGAACGATCGCTCTCCAACGCCGCCACTACATCGGCAAAGACGTCTCCGACTGCTTGCAAGCCGTTGATTTCTACATAATGTCCGTTGGTTTTGTAGTAATCAATCAACGGTTTCGTCTGTGTGCCGTAGACACTCAAGCGCTGGCGCACAGTGGCTTCCTTATCATCATCACGCTGATACAGCGCGGCGCCGTCTTTATCACAGGTATCGGCGACTTTCGGGGGATTAAGCGTCTTGTGATACGTCGCCCCGCAAGTCGGACAAATCTGCCTCCCCGATGTCCGGCGAATCAGTTCTTCGTCCGGTACATTGATGTTGATAATTCCGTCCAATTCAATCCCGATTTCCCGCAAAATCGCATCGAGCGATACCGCCTGTGCCGTCGTCCGCGGGAACCCGTCGAGGATAAATCCCCGGCGGCAATCGTCTTCCGACAGACGTTCGCGAACGATGCCGATGGTCACTTCATCGGGAACAAGGCTGCCGCTGTCCATGTATTTCTTCGCTTCGAGCCCCAACGGCGTGCCTTTTTTGACAGCGGCGCGGAACATATCGCCGGTCGAAATCTGCACGATTCCGTACTTTTCAATCAAGCGTTCCGCCTGCGTGCCTTTACCGGCGCCGGGCGGGCCCATCAACAGAATAAACATACGGCCTCCTCCTTACTTCATAAATCCTTCATAATGACGGGTAATCATCATCGATTCGATTTGTTTCATCGTATCGATGGCAACCCCGACAACAATCAGCAATGCCGTACCGCCGAAGTAAACGCCCTGGATGCCGGTCACATTGCCGAGAATATTCGGCAAAATCGCCACAAACGCCAGGAAGAACGCCCCGGCCAAGGTGATGCGCGTCAAGACGCGATCCAGATAGTCGGCCGTCGGCTGCCCCGGACGAATCCCGGGAACAAAGCCGCCGTATTTTTTCATGTTGTCGGCAATATCGGCGATATTGACGGAAATCGCGGTATAAAAATAGGTGAAGAATACAATCAGAATCGCATACAATACCGTATTCAATACCGTCCCCCAGGTAAAGAGGTTGGCGATTTCTTTCAGCCACGCTACGTCAATAAATTGGACCAACGTTACCGGCAGCATCAAAATCGACGACGCAAAGATAATCGGAATGACCCCCGCTTGGTTGACCTTGAGCGGCAAATGGGTCGAATGCCCGCCGTACATTTTGCGTCCGACGACGCGTTTGGAGTACTGGACGGGGATTTTGCGCGCGCCTTGTGTCACCGCAACAACGATGACCGTCATGGCGACCGCAATCAGCAGAAACAGCCCTGCCTGAAACAGATTGACCGTTCCGGTCCGCAAGTATTCGGCGATGACGCGAAGTCCGTCCGGAAAGCGGGCGACAATCCCGGCAAAGATGATGAGGGAAATCCCGTTCCCCACCCCTTTTTCCGTAATCTGTTCGCCGACCCACATCAGGAAACAGGTCCCTGCCGTCAGGGTAATCGCAATCATCAAGACCGAGAAGATACTGTTGTCCACCAGCGCCTGGTTGACACGCAAGGCCCACGCCATACCGAACGCTTGGATAAACCCGAGCAATACGGTACCGTAGCGGGTGACCTTCTGTATCTTCTTATAACCGTCCTGACCGTCTTTTTTCCATTCTTCAAAAATCGGTACGACCGCCGTCAACAGCTGCATGATAATCGATGCATTGATATACGGGGTAATACTCATGGCGAAGACGGAAAACTTGCTCAGTGCGCCACCGGCAAATAAATCCAAAAATCCGAAGAGGTTGCCGCTGGAAAACAGATGCTCGATCACACTGGCGTCGACTCCCGGTACCGGAATATGAATCCCGGCCCGAAAGACAATGAACATGACGAACGTATAGATTAAGCGGTTGCGAAGCTCCGTAATCTGAAATATGTTCGAAAGTTTCTCGAGCATCAGATCACCTCTACTTTACCACCGGCCGCTTCAATTTTTTCCCGTGCGGTCTGTGTAAATCCGTGTGCTTTGACCGTCACGGATTTCGACAATTCACCGTTTCCGAGGATACGAATCCCGTCACGGACATTTTTCAAAATCCCTTTTTCAATCAAGCTGACCGGATCCACCACATCACCGTTTTCAAAACGATTCAGCTGTTCAACATTGACTTGCGCATAGTCCGCCGCAAAAATGTTGGTAAATCCGCGTTTCGGCAAGCGCCGGTACAACGGCATCTGGCCGCCTTCAAAGCCCGGCCGGCTCGAACCGCCCGAACGCGCGTACAAGCCTTTGGTACCCCGACCGGAGGTTTTACCCAAACCGCTGCCGAGGCCGCGACCGACGCGGCGACGTGCTCTTTTCGATCCTTTTTGAGGACTGAGTTCATGAAGTTTCATGCTTCCACCTCCTTCGGTTATGCTTCGGTTACTTCCACCAAATGGCGAACGCGGAAAATCATGCCTTCAATCTGCGGCGTGAGTTCCTGTTCGACCGTGGAATTGGTTTTCTTCAAGCCCAACGCTTTGACCGTCGCGCGCTGACGTTCCGTGCTGCCGATCAAGCTTTTCTTCAAACGAATGGTTACTTTTGCCATGGTTCCGCCTCCTTAGGTATACAACTCGTCGACGGTTTTACCACGCAATGCGGCGATATCTTCCGCACGCCGTAACTGTGTCAGGCCGGCAATCGTCGCCTTGACCATGTTCATCGGATTGGCCGAGCCGATCGATTTGGTGAGAATATTGCGTACCCCCGCCAGTTCCAATACCGCACGTACCGGGCCGCCGGCGATAACACCGCAACCTTCCGCAGCCGGTTTCAGGAATACCTTGCCGGCTCCCCAAATCCCTGTCACTGCATACGGTACCGTACCGTTTTTAATATTCACCCGGACCATATTCTTCTTGGCATCTTCGACACCCTTACGAATCGCTTCCGGTACTTCCTTGGCTTTGCCCATTCCTGCGCCGACATTGCCCTTGCCGTCGCCGACAACAACCAATGCGCTGAAGGAGAACCGGGTCCCGCCTTTGACTACTTTCGCTACGCGATTAATAAAGACGACCTTTTCCTGCAGATCGGATTCTTTATTTTCAAATCTTGCCATCTACCGTGTTCCTCCTTTGCTCAGAATGTTAAGCCGCCTTCGCGTGCGCCGTCTGCCAGCGCTGCGACACGACCGTGATAAATATACCCGCCGCGGTCAAAGACAACCGTATCGATGCCTTTTTCCAACGCGCGTTTGGCGACCAGTTCACCGACGGCTTTCGCCGCTTCCTTGTTGCCGCCGTACGGATGCGCCGCTTTTACATCCGCATCCAACGAGCAAGCCGCTGCCAATGTACGGCCGCTGGCGTCATCGATGACTTGTGCATAGATATTCGCCAGACTGCGGTATACATTCAAACGCGGACGTTCGGCCGTGCCGGCAATATGCCGACGCAAACGGGCATGACGGCGTTGACGTGCTTCACTTCGTTTATTCTTACGCAACTTGTCCACTCCCTTCCGAACTTACTTCGCACCGGTCTTGCCGGCTTTACGACGTACATGCTCGCCTTCATAGCGAATCCCTTTGCCTTTGTACGGCTCCGGACGACGCCAATTGCGAATTTCCGCGGCCACTTGGCCGACTACTTCTTTGTCAATCCCGCTGACGACGATTTTCGTCGCGGCCGGCGTTTCAAAGCTGATCCCCGCCGGCGGTTCGATTTCAACCGGATGCGAGAACCCGAGCGTCAAGTTCAGATTCTTGCCTTTCATCGCGGCACGATAGCCGACACCGACGATTTCCAGCGTCTTGGTGTAGCCTTCCGTCACGCCGACGACCATGTTGTGAATCAGCGAGCGTGTCAGTCCGTGCAACGAACGATGTTCGATGTCGTCGGACGGACGGCTGACCAGTATTTCATTATTTTCCAGTTTTACCTGAATATCTTGGGGCAAACGATGCGCCAGTGTACCTTTCGGTCCTTTGACCGTCACTTCGGCATCGCCGATCGTCACGTCCACGCCCTGCGGAACGGCAATCGGTTTATTCCCTATACGAGACATATGATACCTCCTCCGCTTACCAGACGTAGGCGATTACTTCGCCGCCGAGACCTTCGCGACGTGCGTCGCGGTCGCTCATCATCCCTTTGGATGTCGATACGATAGCAATCCCCAAGCCACCGAGCACACGGGGCAATTCGTCTTTTTTCGCATAGACTCTCAAGCCGGGTTTGGAAATCTTTTTCAAGCCCGAAATGACTTTTTCTTTATTCGCACCGTACTTGAGCGTAACGCGCAAGACGGGGTGGCCGCCTTCTTCCTGCACTTCTTCATAGCCGCGGATAAACCCTTCCGCCGCTAAGATATCAAGCATCGCGACTTTGACTTTCGACGCCGGCATATCCACTGTGTCGTGATTGGCAGCGTTTGCGTTGCGAATACGAGTGAGCATATCCGCAATCGGATCGGTCATTACCATATCTTATACCTCCTCCCACTCTTCGGGTTACCAGCTGGCCTTTTTGACGCCGGGAATCTGTCCTTCATATGCCAAGTCGCGGAATGCGACACGCGCAATACCGAACTTACGCATATACGCATGCGGACGTCCCGTCAGCTGACAACGATTATGTAACCGGGTGGGGGAAGCATTACGGGGCAGCTTACTCAGTGCGGCATAGTCGCCTTTGGCTTTCAGCTCGGCACGAAGCGCAGCGTATTTTTCCACCATTTTGCGGCGTTTCTTTTCACGTTCAATCATTGATTTCTTTGCCATTGTACTTCCTCCTTTTCCTTATTTTTTGAACGGCATGCCGAACGCATCCAGCAATGCCCGTGCTTCTTCATCCGTTTTGGCCGTGGTGACGATGATGATATCCATCCCGCGGACTTTGTCGATTTTATCGTAATCGATTTCCGGGAAAATCAGCTGTTCTTTAATCCCCATGCTGTAGTTCCCGCGGCCGTCAAACGACGTCGCGCTCACCCCACGAAAGTCGCGGACGCGCGGAATAGCGATATTAATCAGCTTGTCCAGAAATTCATACATTTTTTCGCCGCGCAGCGTGACTTTGCAGCCCAGCGCCATGTTTTCACGAATTTTGAAGTTCGCAATCGATTTTTTGGCATGCGTGACAATCGGCTGTTGACCGGTAATCGTCGCCAAATCGGACACCGCGGCATCGAGTGCTTTGGAGTTCTGGACGGCTTCACCGACACCGATGTTGATGACGATTTTTTCCAATTTCGGAATTTCCATCACGTTGCCGTAGTTGAATTTATCATGCAGATTCTGCTTAATCTGCTCGTTGTACAAATCTTTTAAACGAGACACCTTTTCGTCCTCCTTTCGTGTTATTTCACGGTATCGATAATCGTACCGCTCTTGACGGTCGCGCGTACATAGCTGCCGTCTTTTTGCTGCACCTTTTTGATGCGGCTCGGCTGTTTGGTCTTGGCATCGACAATCATGACATTGGAGACATGAATCGGTGCTTCTTTGGTAATAATCCCGCCTTGCGGATTTTTCTGGCTCGGTTTCGTGTGGCGTTTTACCTGGTTGATACCTTCTACGACCACGCGTTCTTTGCTCGGCATCGCAGCAATAATCTTGCCCGTTTTGCCTTTGTCCTTGCCGGAGATTACCTGGACCGTATCACCGGTACGTACGTGTAATTTCTTTTTACTCATTCCGGCACCTCCTTAGAGCACTTCCGGTGCGAGCGAGATAATTTTCATGAAATCGTTTTCACGCAATTCCCGGGCAACCGGTCCGAATATACGAGTCCCGCGAGGACTCTTGTCGTCTTTAATAATAACGGCCGCGTTTTCGTCAAAACGGATAAACGAACCGTCTTTGCGCTGCAGCCCTTTCACCGAACGGACGACAACGGCTTTTACTACATCACCTTTTTTAACAACGCCCCCGGGTGATGCATCTTTTACGGAAGCGACGATTACGTCACCGATATTGGCATATTTGCGGAACGAACCGCCCAGCACCTTGATGCACAAAATGCTTTTGGCACCCGTGTTATCCGCCACGTTTAATCGGGTTTCTTGCTGTATCATCGTAGTTCCCCCTTCTTAGACCTGTTCAGCACGGGCAACAATTTTTTCAACGCGCCAACATTTGTCTTTGGAGAGCGGCCGTGTTTCCACGATGCGTACTGTATCTCCCGGTTGGCATTCGTTATGTTCATCATGCGCCTTGAAATGCTTCGTCGATTTCATCGGCTTTTTGTATAATTTGTGCGGTACTTTACGTTCAACGGCAACCACAACGGTTTTATCCATTTTATTGCTGATGACGACGCCGACACGTGCCTTGCGTACATTTCTTTCTTCCACTCGACTGACCTCCTTTACCGTTAGTATGCGACTTACGCCTGTTGCGCTTTCAGTTCCGCTTCACGTTGCACCGTTTTGATGCGGGCAATCGTCTTTTTGACTTCACGGATACGCATCGGATTTTCCAATTGGCCGGTCGCATGTTGGAAACGGAGGTTAAACAGTTCTTCTTTCAGGCCGGCGATTTTTTCATTCATTTCGGCGGCACTCAAATCGCGAATCTCTTTTACCTTCATTTGTTGTCACCTGCCAGTTCTTCGCCTTTTACAACGAACTTCGTCTTAATCGGCAACTTGTGTGACGCCAGACGCATCGCTTCTTTAGCGATTTCCGGCGAAACGCCTGCCATTTCAAACATTACACGTCCCGGTTTGACTACCGCAACCCAGTACTCCGGAGCCCCTTTACCTTTACCCATACGGGTTTCCGCCGGTTTTTTGGAGACCGGTTTGTCCGGGAAGATTTTAATCCAGACCTGGCCGCCACGTTTGATATACCGCGTCATCGCGATACGGGCCGCTTCAATCTGCCGGTTGGTAATCCAGGACGGTTCCATGGCTACCAGACCGTATTGACCGTGCGATACGGTGTTGCCGCGCTGGGCTCTGCCCTTCATGCGGCCGCGAAATTGTTTGCGATATTTCACGCGCTTCGGGATTAACATTATGCGTCGCTCCTTTCTGCGTTTTTCGGCTGCCGACGTGCGTCGTTGCGATCCCGGCGTTCACCGCGATCCCGACGATTGCCGCGGCGTGCGCCGCCCTGACGACGATCGTTGCCGCCGCGGTTTTCACGAACGTTTTCGTCCTTGTCCACCACATTGCCCGGCATGATTTCGCCTTTATAAATCCATACTTTGACGCCGATCGCGCCGTATGTCGTCCGTGCCGTTGCCACGCCGTAATCAATATTGGCGCGCAATGTGTGCAGCGGAATCGAGCCTTCATGGTAGCCTTCCGTACGTGCGATTTCCGCGCCGCCCAAACGGCCGCCCAACAAAATCTTGATTCCTTTCGCACCGAACCGCATCGTCCGGCCGACAGCTTGTTTCATCGCCCGACGGAAACCGATACGGCGTTCCAGCTGCGAAGCGATATTTTCCGCGACCAAGGTCGCATCGAGTTCCGCACTCTTGACTTCTTTGATGTTGACGTCAATTTCCTGTTCGGTGAATCGACGCAGGGCTTTTTTGATATCTTCGATACCGACGCCGCCGCGACCGATGACCATACCCGGCTTGGCCGTGTAAATCGTCAGTTTAATCCGTTTGAGCGTACGTTCGATTTCAATGCGAGAAATCCCTGCCAAGTACAGGTGTTTTTTCAGGAATCGACGAATTTTTGTATCTTCTACCAACAGTTTTGCGTAGTCTTTTTCCGCAAACCATTTGGTATCCCAATCTTTAATAATGCCGACACGCATTCCATGGGGATTTACCTTCTGACCCACTACATTTCCCTCCTTTTATTCTCTTTCGGATACTTTCACGGTTAACTTGCTCGTGCGTTTGAAAATGCTGAATGCCTGTCCGCGACTCCGCGGATGAATCCGTTTCAAGGTCGGACCCGCATCGACAAAGATGGTCGATACATACAGTTGATTTACATTCATGTCATGGTTGTTTTCCGCATTTGCCATGGCACTGCGCAATGTCTTTTCGACAACACGCGAGGCATGTTTCGGCGTATGCCGCAAAATGGCAAGCGCGTCACCTACGTTTTTACCGCGAACCAAGTTGGCAACGATACGAACTTTGCGAGGCGAAATGCGGATGTTGTTAGCGAATGCTTTTGCTTCCATATTGATTTCTCCTCTCCTTATTTCACGCCGGCCGACTTGTCGCTCCGACTATGTCCCCGGAATGTACGGGTGGGAGCGAATTCGCCGAGCTTATGACCGACCATGTCTTCGGTAATGTATACCGGCACATGTTTACGGCCGTCATGGACCGCGATGGTATGACCGACAAATTCCGGCAAAATAGTGGATGCACGGGACCATGTTTTTACGACTTTTTTGTCATTGGCTGCGTTCAGTGCGGCAATCTTGGATTCCAAGTGATGCGCAACGAACGGTCCTTTTTTAATTGATCTGGACACTGTCTATTCTCCCTTCTCTCAACTATTTGCGGCGCGATACGATCAAGCGTCCGGATGCCTTCTTCGGATCGCGTGTCTTAACACCGTATGCCGGTTTGCCCCACGGGGTTACCGGACGTTTACGTCCGACCGGAGATTTGCCTTCACCGCCGCCATGCGGATGGTCGTTCGGGTTCATGACAACCCCGCGGTTGGCCGGGCGCTTGCCCAACCAGCGGTTACGACCCGCTTTACCGATGGTGATATTTTCGTGGTCGCTGTTACCGACAGCGCCGACCGTGGCGCGGCAGTTGACGAGGATACGGCGGACTTCACCGCTCGGCATACGCAAAAGCGCGTACTTGCCTTCTTTCGCCATCAGCTGTGCCGATGCTCCGGCACTGCGCACCAACTGGCCGCCTTTGCCGATTTTCATTTCGATATTGTGCACTTGCGTACCGAGCGGAATATTGGCCAGCGGCAATGCGTTGCCGACTTTGATATCCGCCTCCGGACCGCTTTCGACCATATCGCCGACTTTCAAGCCTTGCGGCGCGATGATATAGCTTTTAGCACCGTCCAGATAGTGCAAGAGTGCGATGCGGCTGGTGCGGTTCGGATCGTATTCGATGGCCGCTACCCGTGCCGGTACATTATCTTTCGTCCGTTTGAAGTCAATCAAACGATATTGGCGTTTGTGTCCGCCGCCTTGATGGCGAACGGTTGTTTTCCCCGTATGATTACGGCCGCCTTTACGAGTCACAGGAGTGAGCAAGGATTTCTCCGGTTGCGATTTCGTGACTTCGCTGAAGGCCGATACGGTCATAAACCGACGCCCGGGGGTGTACGGTTTGAATGATTTATAAGCCATGTTTCTGCCTCCTTACCTTATACACCTTCGAACAATTCGATGGTTTCGCCTTCTTTGAGCGTCACGATAGCTTTTTTCCAGTCACTGCGTTTGCCTTCGTAACGTCCCATGCGTTTTTTCTTGCCTTCCATACGCATGGTATTGACCGCTTCCACTTTGACGTTGAAGATTTCTTCAACGGCGTCGCGGATTTGGTACTTATTGGCTTTGAGCGGTACGCGGAATGTGTACTTTCCTTCGCTCATCATATCGGTCGATTTTTCCGTGATAATCGGTTTGATTAAAATGTCGCGTGCGTCCATTAGCCGAGCACCTCCTCGATCCGTGCCACCGCGCCCTTGGTCACGAACAGTTTCGTGTAATGCACGATATCATAGATATTCAGTGCGGTTACCGGCATCGCCTTGATTCCCTGGATGTTGCGTGCGCAACGTTCGAGGATGGCATCGCCTTCGGTAACAATGAGCGCCTTGTCATTACCGATTTCAAAATTATTCAACAAGTTGAGCACTTCTTTGGTCTTGGCATTGGCCAATTTGATTTCGTCGATCACGAAGATATCGTTTTCGCGCACCTTGGTGCTCAATGCGGATTTGACTGCCAAACGACGCGCCTTACGCGGCATCGCTTTCGTGTATTTGCGCGGTTGCGGTCCGAATACCGTACCGCCGCCTACCCACAACGGCGAACGAATGCTGCCGACACGTGCCCGGCCGGTGCCCTTTTGACGCCACGGCTTTTTGCCGCCGCCGCGCACCATACCGCGGGTCTTCGTCGCATGTGTTCCGAGACGTTCATTGGCCAGCTGACGGACAACCGCTTGGTGAATCACCGCTTCGTTGTAGTCAACGCCGAACACGCCGTCGCTTAATTCTATCTCTCCGGCACTGGCGCCGTTCATATTATACAATGTAACTTTCGGCATGAAATATTCCTCCCTTCAGATTATTTGGTCGGTTTGACCGTGCTGCGTACCATTACCAGGCTTCCTTTGGCTCCGGGGATGCCGCCTTTAATCAACAAGACGTTGCGATCGACATCCACACGGACGACTTCCAGGCGTTGCACTGTCGTTCTGTAACCGCCCATTTGTCCCGGGAGTTTTTTACCCTTAAATACGCCACCGCCGCCACCGGATGTCATGGCTCCCATCGAGCCCGGTTCCCGGTGCGATTTCGAACCGTGTGATTCCGGTCCGCGTGAGAAATTGTGACGTTTGATACCGCCGGCAAAGCCTTTGCCTTTGCTCGTACCGACAACGTCCACCAAATCTCCTGCTGCGAAGATATCAGCAGCCAGAGTTTGGCCTACCGTATATTCAGGAGCATCCTGCAAGCGCAGTTCGCGTAAATACTTCACCGGAGCTACGCCGGATTTTTCGAACTGACCTGCCATCGGTTTGGTCAAATGCTTTTCTTTGATCGCGCCGTAGCCGATCTGAATCGCATTATACCCGTCGCTGTCATCGGTTTTGACACGGACAACAACGCTCGGGGTAGTTTCTACTACGGTAACCGGAACCAACTGTCCCTGTTCGGTAAAAACTTGCGTCATTCCCACTTTTTTACCCAAAATAGCTTTCGACATGTTCGCACCTCCTCTTATAATAATTTCAATTCAATATTCACGCCCGCCGGCAATTCCAGACGCGTCAACGCATCGGCCGTTTTCGGCGACGGATCGAGAATATCAATCATGCGCTTATGGGTGCGCATTTCAAACTGTTCACGGCTGTCTTTGTTGACATGCGGCGAACGCAAAATCGTGTAAATCGCCTTTTCCGTCGGCAAGGGAATCGGACCCGATACCGATGCACCGGTTCTGTGCGCCGCTTCGACAATCTTGGCCGCGCTTTGATCCAATGCTTTGTGGTCATACGCCTTCAGGCGAATTCTGATTTTCTGCTGTTTCGACATCTATTGTTCCTCCTCGTTCATTTCTCGAATGAACTCACTCCACGGGAATTTCCTCGCATGCGAGCCACCTCCCGCTTCTTTGCTGAACACAGAGGTGGAGCGGTGTGGTACCGCTCCACATAATGTGTTTTTCAGAGCAAGTAATTACGCTTCAATCTTCGTGACGACGCCCGCGCCGACCGTGTGGCCGCCTTCGCGAATCGCAAAGCGCAGACCTTCTTCCATCGCAATCGGGGTAATCAGTTCGATGTTCATCGTGACGTTGTCGCCCGGCATGCACATTTCCGTGCCTTCCGGCAACGAGATGTTGCCCGTTACGTCCGTCGTACGGAAGTAGAATTGCGGACGGTAGCCGTTGAAGAACGGCGTATGACGGCCGCCTTCTTCTTTCGTCAGGACATAGACTTCCGCCGAGAATTTCGT
>Ga0129315_1000480_pt1 | contig 32050 bp, 35 predicted proteins | sample Cm827metagenome_FD_94432 | JGI IMG/M metagenome (GOLD analysis project Ga0129315, IMG submission 94432) | Eastern black-and-white colobus group fecal microbial communities from Wisconsin, USA - Cm827 metagenome | ecosystem: Host-associated > Mammals > Digestive system > Large intestine > Fecal... | reverse complement strand
CATCATCCTCTATGGGATTTTCTGCGGCATCGGCTTCTATTTCATCAATGATACGCTGTTCTTTTGCGATTCTGCGCCGTGTCTTTTCGTATTCCTCGGCTTCCGCATCCTCAGCATCGGTATCACTATCAGCAAAAATATCTTTCTTTTTTCGCTTCCTTCGCTTCTTTTCGGGAGGTTCATCGGCATCTTCTTCCGCATCATCCCAAAGGGCGTTTTCATCTTCGTCCTCGTCATCGACTATGTAATCGGAATCATCCGCTTCATATTCATCTTCATAATCGCCATCTTCATCATAAAGACCGTCATTTTCGTATCGTTTGGGATCGTCGTACACCGCAGGAAACCTCCCTTCAAAAATATTTTTCAAATTTTCTTTGATTTTCCGAAAAAACAGTTCCGCTAAACACCCCGTTTTTCTCCTATTGGTGAGGGAGTAATATATTTTGTCTGCGATTATATTACTTCCGACACTAAAGAAAGGAGGAAACTGCCTATGACCAAAATCTATCGTGAGCTGACGGGAAAGGAGAAAAGACAGATCAGGAAGTTGGTTGTCTCCAAGTGCGCCAACTACGACAAGGAATACGGCTGCCTGCCGCTGGACTGTGAGTGCTATATGTTCGGGGTATGCTACTCATGCAGTGGACTGTGCAGTTATTTTCGCAAGGCTGTACTGCCGGAAGATAAAGAACTGCAAGCCGTATTCGAGCCGTTGCCCCTTGCCGTCTGCAAGGAATGCGGCAAGCATTTTCAGAAGAACGGTAAACGTGCCTACTGTTCCGACAAGTGCGCCGCAGAAGCAAGACGCAAGCAAACGGCGGCAAGAGTGCGAAAGCACAGAGAAAAGAAGCGCCAGTAAGACGCTATGTAACGAATTAGCCTCTGAAATGCCTTGATTTACAAGGCGTTTCGGGGGCTATTTTCATGCCGGTAATGTGTTTATATACCCTGTGCCGTTTTTATCGGTCAAATGGTTACACAATATCGGAACCATTATCATTATACACGAAAATTGTGAATTTTTCAATCTATGGAGGAAATTTGCCTATGGTAAAAAACGAAAACAAGAACTTTGCTTACACCACCCACCGCATCGGCGGCACGATCTATAAGGTAAAGGTCGTGTTCAATGAAAGCGGCACCGAAACAATGGAAGATAAAATTTTACGAATTATTCGCAATGAAGTTCACACAAGTTGCGAAAATTATGATATAATAGATGCACCACAAATGAGCCGACAGTCTGAAAGGAGCGCATCATGATGAGCGTGAAACAGACTGTGGGACAGGATCCCAATAAAATTACGGCATTGTACGAGAGACTTTCCCGTGACGATGACCAGGTTGGCGATAGCAACAGCATTGTCAATCAGAAAAAATACCTCGAAAGCTATGCCGAGCAGAGAGGCTACACGAATATTCAGCACTACACCGATGACGGTTGGAGCGGCGGCAATTTCAACCGTCCCGCATGGAAGCAGTTGGAGGCAGATATTGAATCCGGCAAGGTCGCCCATGTGATCGTAAAGGACATGAGCCGAATCGGCAGAGATTATCTGCAGACCGGTTTTTACACGGAGGTATTCTTCCGTGAGCATGGCGTTCACTTTATTGCGATTGCCAACAGCGTGGACAGCGATGACCAGAATAGCAATGAGTTTGCGCCGTTCCTCAACATCATGAACGAATGGTATCTTCGTGATCTGAGCCGCAAGCAGCGCACTGCTATCCGTGTGAAAGGCGAATCGGGCAAGCCTACAACAAACTGCGCCATCTACGGCTACAAGAAGATGCCGGGTGACAAGTACAGTTGGTATATCGACGAGGAGGCCGCTGAGGTTGTCCGCAGGATATTTCGTCTGACTATCGAGGGCAAAGGCCCCTATGACATTGCCCGTATCCTCTATGATGATAAGGTAGAAACACCCGCCGTTTATCTCGGTAAGCAGAAGAAAGGCGTTTGGAAAAGCAAAGAGGAATTTCCCAACCCGTATAACTGGAGCGGTTATATCGTTGGGCAGATTCTTTCCAAACCCGAATATATGGGGCATACGGTCAACTTCCGTTCTCACAAGCAGTCTTACAAGGACAAGAACCCTGTGATGAACCCCAAAGAAGAATGGCTGATCTTTGAGAACACCCACGAAGCCATCGTGGATAAGGAAACGTGGGAGCTTGCACAGAAGCTCCGCAAGACACCGAGACGCCACGATACGCTTGGCGAAGCCAATCCCTTGACGGGACTTCTGTTCTGCGCTGACTGCGGAGCGAAGATGACCAACCATCGTTCCAGAGGCGGCACGGAGAGCAGCCCCTATCCCTCCGACTTCTACGATTGCTCCACCTATACGCTGGCGCATCAAAAACGCACCCACGCCTGCTGCGGTCACTATATCCGCACGAAAGCGGTTCGGGAACTTGTTTTGAATACCATCCGCACGGTCAGCACCTTTGCTATCTCCAATCAAGAGGAATTTGCAGAAAAGGTACGTGCCGCTTCGCAGATCAAGCAAAAGGAAGCGGCAAAGGAAACCAAGCGCAGACTGAGCAAGGACAAGAAGCGTATTGCCGAGCTTGACAATATCATTAAAAAGCTCTATGAGTCTTTTGCCATCGGACGCATTACCGATGAACGCTTTGATACCCTGCTTGCCGAATATGAAGCCGAACAGAAAACCTTGCAGGCATCCGTTGCAGAAGCCGAACAGCGGGTATCCTCTTTTGAGGAAGATACCGTCCGTGTGGAGCAGTTTATGGAGCTTGCAAGAAAGTACACCGACTTTTCCGAACTGACCACGATGATGATTAACGAGTTCATCGACAAGATCATCGTCCATGCTCCCGAAAAAATAGACGGTGACAGAGTGCAGGAAGTTGAAATCTATTTGAAGTTCATCGGGCATTTTGAGCTTCCCGCACCGGAGTTGACCGAGGAAGAAATCCAGCGGCAGGAGTTTTTGAAGAAAGAACGTGCCCGCAGCCGTGAACGCTACCAAAAGCTGAAATCCGGCGAACGCTCCGTAGGCGTTCCTATTACGCAGACCTGCAAATGCTGCGGTAAGACCTTTGAAGCAAGATCAACGGCAAAGCTGTTCTGCGATGTGAATTGCAGAGCGAAGTATTACCGACAGGAAGCCGCCAAAGAGCGAAGCCGAGAGCTTACTTGTGAGCACTGCGGCAAGGTATTTACCACGACACGAAACAGCGTAAAATACTGCTCTGACGAGTGCCGGTATGCGGCGCAGATCAAGCGGCAAGGCGAACGGAAGAAAGCCTTGCGGGAAGCAAAACACGAACAGGCACCGCCGGAAAACGAACAAAAAACAGCATAACGATACTTGAAGCGGATTGATGTATGTCGATCCGCTTCTTCTGTTTTCAAGTGGTCTCTTTGACCACTTGATTTTTTATGCCTGTTTTGCATCAATGTATCATTTTGAAACTTTGATTTTCAATGTTTTTTGAGGTGAGTGGTAAGTTGTCAATCTGACAACTTACCAGAATGATTGTATATTTGGCAAGTTCCCAAATTGAGAACTTGATCCTTCGCCCCCCTCGCAAATGAAAGTTCCCAAAATGGGACTTTCACTCAAAACTATCAATAATTTTTGTATCGCCGCAAAGCGGCAGAAAGGAATCTCTATGAATTTTATGAACAACCACAACACCAACCCCATTATCATCGGCATCGACCACGGCTACGGTAACATCAAAACCGCCCACTGCTGCTTCAAGACGGGCGTAGCCGCCTACGACAAAGAGCCGACATTCAAAAGCAACCTGCTTATCTATGAGGGCAGATATTATCTCATCGGTGAGGAACACAAGGAATTTATCTCTGACAAAATGACAGACAGCGACTACTATATTCTCACCCTTGCCGCTGTTGCCCGTGAGCTGAACATCCGCAAGCTGACCTCTGCCCGTGTTCACCTTGCGGCAGGACTTCCTTTGACTTGGGTGAGCGAACAGAAGGACAGTTTCAAGGATTATCTTCTGCAGAACGACAGCGCCAACTTTACTTTCAAGGGCGTTGATTACCACATTGAATTTGCCGGTGCGGATATTTTCCCGCAGGGCTTTTCTGCGGTTGCAGACAAGCTCCGTGAGTTCAAGGGTATCAATATGCTCTGCGATATTGGCAACGGCACGATGAACGTCATGTATATCAATGAGTGCCGTCCTCTTGCGAAAAAGTGCTTCACCGAAAAGTACGGCACCAATCAGTGTATGCTTGCGGTGCGTGAAAATCTGATGAAGCAGTTCGGCGTATCGGTGGATGAAACTGTTCTTGAACGTGTCATCCGCCACGGCACGGCAGACATCAGCCAGCGTTATCTGACTGCCATCCGTGATACCGCAACCGAATATGCGGAGGGCATCTTCCGCAGACTGCGTGAACATGAATACGATCCCGAACTGATGCGCCTGTATGTGGTAGGCGGCGGAAGCTGTATTCTCAAAAACTTCGGCAGCTATGACAAAGACCGTGTCATCATCAACGACGATATTTGCGCCACCGCAAAAGGCTATGAACTGCTTGCCGGACAGAAGCAGCACAGAAAAGGCGGCATCGTATGAAGCAGATCTACACGACCACACTACGCTTAAATCTTGCGGATGAAGATGACCGCCGAGCCTACGAGCATTTACAGCGGATGGACAAGAAGCAGTATCGCTCTTACAGCAAAGCGATTGTTACTGCCATCAATGACCACTTTGAACGGCAGGCACGGCTTGAAAGCGACCCGTATCTGGAAACCCGTGAAAAAGAGGATGCTTTTCTTCAGCGGGTGACAGAAGCTATAGAACAGGGCTTCCGGTTTGCTCCCGTCGGTATGATGACCTTCACGCCGCCTGCCGCCGTTGAAGCTCCATCTGCCGAGGATGACGAGAACATTTCGGCGGCATTGGACTTCGCTGACAGTTTCTGATACTACTATTACCCTCGTTTGGTATTACTGCGATACCAAACGGGGGCATTTTTGCTACTACAACGATTTTCAGAAATGGCGTGATACCAAACGGACGGATATTTGGTATTACGCTGCTATCAAATAACCCCATTTTTACTACCACAGGAGGATTTTCTATGACCACAGACGAGAAGAAATTACTGCAAGCCAAGCACAGATTGGAGGAAGCCGAGATGCGTGACCGTAATAAGGAGCGAAAAGCGAGGACACGGCGGCTGATCCAGGAGGGAGCGATACTGGAAAAGGTCTTTCCGAGCGTTGCTTCCATGAGCCTTGACGATGTGGAGGACTTTTTATGCGGACTAAGACGATAAACTTGGGACAAGGGGCGTTCGGGCAACCGAGCGTCCCGTTTCTTTTATCCCGAAGGGCGCACTTACTCACCACCCCGAAGGGGCGGTGGTATTGCCTGCGGCAAACGTGCGCTCTGCGAGGCGGATGCGGCTCCTGCGGGAGCCTTATGGACAATGCCACATCACGGTTGTGCTGCTGTCATTGTCCACGCAGACGGCTGTTTGTTTTGCTTCATCATCAAAACAGTTGTTTCCGTTTTGGAAACAACTCGCCGCCTGCCTGCGAAAATCTGCCACCGGCAGTTTTATCGCAGTTATGGGTATCGCTTTTTTTGCGACACCCATTTTCTTTTTGCGAAAAAGAAACAAAAAGCCGAAGGACGAAAGGACGGTGAGAACGAATGGCGATCTACCACTTGGAAGCAAAGGTGGTCAGCAGAGGTACGGGACGGTCTGCGGTTGCCGCTTCCGCTTATCTGAGCTGTACCAATATTTTGAATGACTATGACGGAGTACGGCACGACTATACACGAAAGAAAGGGCTTGTGTGGCAGGATGTATTTCTGCCGGAGTTTGCTCCACCCGAATGGAAAGACCGGGGTGTGCTTTGGAACGCCGTAGAGGAAAACGAAAAGACCAAGGACAGCCGCCTTGCCCGTGAGTTTGTTCCTGCTCTGCCCATTGAACTGACACCAGCACAATGGCAGGAGCTTCTGACCGATTTTATTCAGAACAGTTTTGTTGTAGAGGGGATGTGTGCCGATGTTGCGATCCACGATCCGCACCCGCCCGGTCATAATCCGCACGCCCACATTATGCTGACAGTGCGCCCGTTGGATGAACAAGGAAACTGGCAGTACAAGACCGAGAAAGAATATCTCTGTATCAGAAACGGCGAGGAACGGGGCTTTACCGCTGCTGAGTTCAAGGCGGCACAGGCAGACGGATGGGAGAAGCAATATCCGTATAAGGTCGGGCGAAAGAAAGTGTATATGCCGCCATCCGAAGCGGAGAAGCACGGCTATGAACGAGCCAACAAGCACCCGAAAAGCACCAAGTTCGGCAGACAGAATCCCATTGCAGAGCGTTGGAACAGCGAAGAACAGCTTGTGAAATGGCGCAAGGCATGGGCAGATGTGACCAACCGCTATTTGGAGCAATACGGACACGACGAGCGCATCGACCACCGCAGCCATGCAGATCGGGGTCTAACCGAACAGCCCACTATTCACGAAGGTGTGGTTGCCCGTGCGTTGGAGAAAAAGGGTGTTATCTCTGACCGCTGTGAAATCAACCGTCAGATCAAGGCAGACAATGCTCTGCTCCGTGAGCTGAAAGCAACGGTCAAGAAGCTGATGCAGGCGGTAAAGAATACGGTTCCCGCTATAGCGGAGGCAATGGAAAAGATTCGCAGCAGCATACTGATTTTCAGCTATCAGCTTCGCTATATCGGTGTCGGCAAGAACAGTATGGGCAAGCGTGTCAAGGCCGTCAAGCCGGAGCTTGAACGCTATACGGGCTTGGTACAGCAGATTAAGGAGAAAAGTAAGGAACGGAAAGACCTCCTTGCGGAGAAAAAGGAAACGCCGTTCTATCAGATAACCAAGTTGCATGACCTTACCCACCGCATTACCGAGCTGACCGAGGAAATCGAGGAACTGAAAACCGAAAAGGACTTTCTGCTTCGCTCTTTGGACTGTGCCGATGATGCGGGTATTTCTGATGTGAAGAAAGAAATCGCCACGTTGGAGAGTGCGCTGAAGAAGCTGTCCGAGCAGGAAGAAAAATATTCTGTCGAGCTTGATGAAGCCTTGAAGCAGTATGCCGAGCTGAAAGAACAAGCCACCGGTATGGATGCTTCCGAACTGATGGATGCACGGCTTGCCGTTCGTGAGGAAACGGAACGCTCTGCCGTTGACAAAGTGAAATCTGCCTACGGTGAGAAGTATGATCCGATACTGATGCACGACAGCAAGCGTGATGTGGCAAATCTGCTCCATGAAGAAGCGGAAGTACGCTCTGTGCGTGAACGTCTGCGTCAGAAACAGCAGGCACAGCAAAGACAGACCAAAAAGAAAAATCGAGACAGTTGGGAGCGATAATATTTCAGCGGGAGTGCATTTTGAACGATGTGCTCCCGCTTTTTGCATTATGCAGCTTTTATAATTATTTAATTCAAAACATTTATAGATCACGGAAAAAGGTCAATTTCATAAATTGTTTACAAATCAGGAACGGTTTTGGAACGCATCAGCTCCTTTGACGGAACGGCAGGTCAGTATAATAAATAGCAACGAGCAGCAGAAAACTGCTTGAAAAAATTATTTTGGAGGCATTTAATTATGTACTTTGACGCTATCGCAAAAATCGTTTCGGAACGCACAGGCTGTGATGTTTCTGCTGTAAAGCCGGAAAGCAAGTTCTCCGAGCTTGGTATCGACTCTCTTGACACGGTAGAGCTTCTTATGAATCTGGAGGACGAAATCGGTATCGAAATCGAATTGGATCAGAAAGTGGAAACCATCGACGACCTGGATAAGTTCATCCAGAGCAAGCAGGGTTAATGCTTATGATTAAGTCAGCAATTTGTGAAATGCTGGGTATCGAATATCCGGTATTTCAAGGTGGTATGGCTTGGATCGCTGACGGTAAACTGGCCGCTGCCGTGTCCAACGGCGGCGGCCTTGGCATTATTGCGGCAGGAAATGCTCCCGCAGACTATGTCAGACAGCAGATTCAAGTTGCCAAGAGTATCACCAATAAACCTATTGGCGTAAATATTATGTTGCTTAGCCCCTTTGCAGATGAAGTGGCTAAGGTTGTTATAGAAGAAAAGGTTGAGGTTGTAACTACAGGTGCAGGTAATCCTTCTAAATATATTAAAGAATGGCTTGCCGCAGGGATTAAGGTTATTCCTGTTGTTGCTTCGGTTGCGATGGCTAAGCTGATGACTCGCCTCGGTGCTTCTGCTTTGATTGCTGAGGGTGGCGAAAGCGGCGGACACGTGGGCGAACTTACCACTATAGTTCTCGTTCCTCAAATTTGTGATGCAACCACCTTGCCGGTCATTGCCGCAGGCGGCATCGCAGACGGCAGAGGTGTTGCCGCAGCGTTTATGCTTGGCGCAGAGGGCGTACAGATGGGAACCCGCTTCCTTAGTGCCAATGAATGCACGATTCATCCCACATATAAAGAAAAGATCTTAAAAGCCACCGATCTTTGTACGATGGTAACGGGAAAGCGTTTGGGTCATCCCGTTCGCAGTCTCCGCACCCAGTTTTCCAGAAACTACTCCAAGGCTGAATACGGCGGTATGCCGGATGAAGAATTGGAAGGACTTGCAACTGGAGCATTACGACTTGCCGTACAGGAGGGTGACAGCGAAAAGGGGTGTTTCCTCTCCGGTCAGATCGCCGCTATGGTGAAAAAGGAACAACCTGCAGCAGAAATTGTTAAGGAAGTTATGGAGGAGGCTGAGCCTATCCTTCTGAGGGCATCGCTATGGGTAAAATAGCATTTGTCTTTTCAGGTCAGGGCGACCAGTTCCCCGGCATGGGAAAAGACCTGTACGAAAAATATCCGGTTGCCCAAAAGATCTACGATCTATGTGACGAAATCCGTCCCGGTACGTCTGCTCAGTGCTTTACCGGCACGGAAGAAGAATTAAAGGAAACCAAAAACACACAGCCCTGCCTTTTTGCAATGGAGCTGGCGGCGGCGAGCGTTTTGGTGGAAAAAGGAATTAGGCCCGATGTGGTTGCCGGCTTCTCTCTCGGTGAGGTTGTTGCCGCAACGGTCAGCGGGGCATTTAACAACGAGACAGGCTTCCGTCTTGTATGCAAACGTGGAGAGCTGATGCAGTGCGAGGCTGAAAAATTTGATACATCTATGGCGGCTGTCGTAAAGCTGACACCCGAACAGGTGCAGGAGGTATGTGATAAATATTCCAATGTTTATCCCGTAAACTTTAACTGCCCCGGACAGATTACAGTATCCGGTCTTTCCTCGCAGATGACGGACTTCTTTGCCGATGTAAAAGCGGCAGGTGGCAGAGCCATTCCCCTTAAAGTAAAGGGGGCGTTCCATTCCCCGTTTATGAATGAAGCGGCAAAAGCATTTGCCGAAGAGCTAAAGAAGGCCGAAATTAAGGAAAGAACCATTACGCTCTATTCCAATATGACTGCCGAACCTTATGGGGATGACGTTGTGGGATTGCTCTCATCACAGATATGTAGTCCCGTACAGTGGGAAAAGATCATCCGCAATATGGTTTCCGACGGCGTTGATACCTTCATTGAAATCGGTCCCGGTAAAACGCTTACCAATATGATTAAGAAGATTAGCGCAGATGTTAAGGCTGTAAATATTACGGAATTTCTTGCGGAGGTGGAAGAATGTTAAAAGGAAAAACAGCGGTTGTGACCGGTGGCTCTCGTGGCATCGGTGAGGAAATCGTATATAAGCTGGCATCAATGGGTGCTAATGTAGCTGTTATTTACGCAGGTAATGCAACCGCTGCGGAACGAGTTTGCGAAAAATGCAGGCAGGAATACGGCGTGGAAGCAAATCCTTATCAATGCAACGTTGCTGACTTTTCTGCCGCAAAGGAAACCGTAGCTAAAATCAAGACTGACTTTGGCACGGCACAGATTCTTGTCAATAACGCAGGCATTACCCGTGACGGTCTGCTTGCTATGATGAAGGAAGAAGATTTTGATGCGGTTTTAGACACCAATCTCAAAGGTGCATTTAATATGATCCGTCATATGACGGGATTGTTTATTCGGGCACGTGAGGGGTCTATTGTCAATATCACTTCGGTTGCCGGTGTGATGGGCAACGCAGGCCAATGCAACTACTCTGCATCAAAAGCAGGTCTTATCGGACTCACAAAATCCGTAGCAAAGGAGCTTGCGCCGAAAGGCATCCGTTGTAATGCGGTCGCGCCCGGCTTTATCGCAACGGATATGACAGGAAATCAGACAGATAATCCGCTTCTGAATATGATCCCCCTCGGCAAGATGGGAGAAACAGATGATGTGGCGGATGCAGTAGCATATCTTGTAACTGCAAAATATGTAACCGGCGAAGTCCTCCGTGTTGACGGCGGTATCGCTATGTAAGGAGAAAAATTATGAGTGAAAACAGACGAGTTGTTGTTACCGGTATCGGTGCAATTACCCCCTTGGGAAACAATGTAGCTGATACCTGGAATGGTATGAAGAACGGCAAAAACGGCATTGCTCCCATTACACTTTTTGATACAGAGAAGTTCAAGGCAAAGTTGGGTGCAGAAGTCAAAGGCTTCGATCCCAAAGAATATTTAGAGGTTAATGATGTGCTTCGTACTGATCGCTATGCACAGTTTGCCGTTGCTGCAGCACAGCAGGCCGTAGACGAAAGTGGTGTTGAGGGTACTGTTGAACCTGAACGCTTTGCCGTTATTTTCGGTACAGGCATTGGCGGTATCGGTACTTTTGAAACAGAGCACACAAAATTGATGGAGAAAGGTCCCCGCCGTGTTTCTCCGCTGTTTGTACCTATGATGATCGGCAATATGGCAGCCGGTATGATTGCCATTCGCCACGATTGCCGTGGTTCGGCTATGCCTGCGGTTACAGCTTGTGCTTCCGGCTCCAATGCCATCGGTGAAGCGATGCGCCTTGTTCGCCACGGTTATGCCGATGCCGTAATTACCGGCGGTGCTGAGGCTGCTATTGTTCCTTCTGCCATTGCAGGCTTTGTAAATATGCAGGCACTTTCCACTTCCGAAAATCCCGACGAAGCATCCCTGCCTTTTGATAAGCGCAGAGGTGGATTTGTTATCGGTGAGGGTGCTGTTGCACTGGTTCTTGAGGAATATGAACACGCAAAGGCCCGTGGTGCTAAAATTTACGGAGAGGTATGCGGCTACGGTTCTACCTGCGATGCTCATCATATCACCGCACCCCATCCCGATGCACGTGGCGGCGCACAGGCAATGATGGATGCTATGAAAGAAGCAGGTTATACGGATAACGATACCGTTTATGTCAACGCACACGGAACTGGTACTCCGATGAATGATGTGATTGAAACGGCCGCTATCAAGAAAGCGCTTGGTGAGGATAAGTCTAAGAAAGCGTATGTCAGCTCTACAAAATCGATGACCGGACACATGCTTGGTGCAGCAGGTGCGATCGAAGCGTTGGCTTGCCTTTTCGCTCTGAACGAGGGCGTTATTCCTCCTACGATCAATTTGAATGAGCAGGATGAAAATTGTGATTTGAACTGTGTTCCGAATACTGCCGTAGAAGCAGATATTACGCTGGCACTTTCCAACTCTCTTGGATTTGGCGGTCACAATGCTTGTCTTGCTTTCAGAAAGGTGTAATCCGATGAAAGAAACAGATATTCGCAAATATGCCGAGCTAATGAAGGAACTTGGTCTGACCGGACTTGAAATTACAGAAGAAAACAGCAAGGTCCGTTTGGAGCGTTCCGTTGGTGCAACGGCAAAAGAAACCGTATATTCTGTTCCCGAACCTGCCGGCACTGTACAAGCATCATCCGAAACGAAAGATTATATCAGTGTGAAATCCCCCATTGTTGGCGTGTTTTATGCGGCTCCCGCTGAAAACGCTGATCCTTATGTTTCTATAGGGGATTCCGTGAAAAAGGGGCAAACCCTTTGCATTGTTGAAGCGATGAAAATGATGAACGAAATTACTGCCGAAGAAGAAGGCGTGATTTCGGAGATCTGTGTTACCAACGGTCAGGTTGTAGAGTACGGAACAGAACTGTTCCGTATCAAGAGGTAAGGCTATGAACAGAGAAGAAATAATGACGATACTGCCTCACAGAGACAATATGCTGCTTCTGGACGATGTAGAAAATAAGGATGGCACCGCCATCGGACATTATACCGTTCGTGGTGATGAGTTTTTTCTGAAGGGACATTTTCCCGATAACCCCATCGTGCCGGGCGTTATCCTCTGCGAGATACTGGCTCAGTCGGCTTGCGTACTGATGCAAGATGCAATGAGCCAAGGAAAATTGCCTGTTTATACAGGGCTGAATAATGTGAAATTCCGTTCGCCTGTCAAACCAGGCGATACCGTTGAAACACAGTGCCACATCAAACGTGCGAAGCATCCGTTTTATTTTGCTGAAGGAACTGTTACGGTAGACGGACGACTTTGTGTATCGGCAGAATTTTCCTTTGCAATTACAGGAGCGTAAACTATGTTTTCAAAAATACTGATCGCCAACCGTGGCGAAATCGCTGTCCGCATCATTAGGGCTTGCAAGGAAATGGGCGTAGCAACGGTTGCCGTATATTCCGAGGCGGATAAAAACGCCCTTCACGTGGCTCTTGCCGATCAAAGCTATTGCATCGGTGGTCCTGAAGCATCGGAAAGTTATCTGAATGAAAATCAAATTATCAGCACCGCTATTTTGGCAGGTGCTCAGGCGATTCATCCCGGTTACGGATTTCTTTCTGAAAATGCACATTTTGCCCGTGCTTGCAGAAAGAACGGATTGGTATTTATCGGTCCCGATCCCGAAAGTATGGAACGCCTTAGCGATAAGGCAATCTTAAAGGAATTGATTCGAGGCACAGGTCTGTCGGTTATTCCGGGAACAAAAGCAGTCGCTTCCGTTGCAGAGGCAAAGAGAGCAGCCGACAGAATTGGATACCCGGTGATGCTCAAAGCCTGTGCCGGTGGCGGTGGACGAGGAATCCGTCTGATCCGCTCGGAAGATGAACTTGATGATGCCTATCATCAAGCCACAAGCGAGGCAATCAGTGCCTTTGGTGATGGCAGTGTATATCTTGAAAAATATATCTTCCCCGCAAGACACGTTGAATTGCAGATCCTTGCCGATGAACACGGAAATGCAGTATGCCTTGGGGACCGTGACTGTTCTCTCCAAAGAAGAAACCAAAAGTTGCTGGAAGAAACACCTTCACCTGCTGTTAACGATGAGCAACGTCAAAAGATTATTGAGCTTGCGGTGGATGCCGTAAAGAAAATCGGCTATGTCGGTGCGGGAACGCTGGAATTTTTGCTTGACTGTGAAGGCAACTTCTGGTTTATGGAAATGAATGTGCGGTTGCAGGTTGAGCATTGTGTGACGGAAATGCTGACAGGCTTTGATCTTGTAAAATGGCAGATTCGTATTGCGGCGGGTATTTCGCTGAATTTTACGCAAAAAGATGTGAGGATGAAAGGCTCGGCAATCGAATGCCGTATCAACGCAGGAAGCTGTGGCACTTTGAAAATGCTTCACGTTCCCGGCGGTCCGTCCGTTCGTTTTGATACCTGCCTGGTTGCAGGAACAGTCGTGTCACCGTACTACGATTCACTTCTTGGCAAACTGATCGTATATGCCAAAACACGGGAAGAAACTCTACGTAAAATGAGGGCTGCGCTCTGCGAATTGGTGATTGACGGCATCCCGACAAACATTGAGGAACAACTGCGGATCGTTGAAGATGAACGCTTTACATCCGGCAATTATGATTTAACTTTTATGGGAAACAGGTGAAAAGATGGCATTACTCAACTTTATGAAACCTAAAAATCAATTAGAAGAAGGCGGTCGCACCTCTGCTCCCGTTCAGCGTGATGCCGGTGAGCCTGAGAAAAACTGCCCGAATTGCCATAAGGACATTCCGCTGAGCCGTCTTTGGGCAAATGATCTTGTCTGCCCTTGCGGTTATCATTTCCGTATGAAGGCACGTCAGCGCATACAGATGATTGCGGACAAAGGAAGCTTTCGTGAATTATATTCCAATATGAAAGCAGATAATCCACTGAATTTTCCCGGTTATAAAGATAAAGTAGAAACCGTCCGTGTGGCGAGCAGCGAAAACGAGGCGGTAGTATGCGGTACGGCTGCCATTGGCAAACAAAAGTGCTGCCTGTTCGTTATGGAATCGTATTTTATGATGGGCAGTATGGGCAGTGCCGTTGGTGAAAAAATAACTACGTTATTTGAATATGCCGTGCAGCATCGTTTGCCGGTGATCGGTTTTACAGTATCCGGCGGTGCACGTATGCAGGAGGGTCTGCTGTCTTTGATGCAGATGGCGAAAACAAGTGCGGCGGTTAAACGGCACAGCGATGCCGGACTTTTATATATTGCCGTTCTCACTGATCCGACTACAGGCGGCGTAACGGCAAGCTTTGCTATGGAAGCGGATATTATTCTTGCAGAACCCGGCGCAACCGTCGGTTTTGCTGGTGCAAGGGTTATTGAGCAGACAACAAAGAAAGCTCTGCCCGAAGGATTCCAAAAGTCCGAATTTGTACTGGAACACGGATTTATTGACAGCATTATTCCACGTTCCAACCAAAAGAAATATTTAACTGAGCTGTTAAAAATGCACGATGGGAGGGCGACGATGTGAGCGAAGCTGCTTATGAACGAGTAAAACTTGCCCGTGACAGCAAAAGACCGACGGGGCTTGATTATATTAAAAACATTTTCAAAGGCTTTATCGAGTTTCACGGTGATCGCCGTTATGCAGATGATCCCGCTATCGTAGGCGGCATTGCAAAACTGAACAACACTCCCGTGACAGTAATTGCTATTGAGAAAGGCCATACTGCAAAAGAGCGTACTTACCGCAATTTCGGTATGCCTCAGCCGGAAGGCTATCGCAAAGCCCTGCGTCTTATGAAGCAGGCAGAGAAATTTGGCAGACCGATTGTGTGCTTTGTCGATACTTCCGGTGCGTATTGTGGGATCGGAGCCGAAGAACGAGGACAAGGACAGGCGATTGCGGAAAATCTGCTTGAAATGTCTACTCTGTGTGTGCCAATTATCTCTATCTTAATTGGCGAAGGTGGTAGCGGAGGTGCTCTTGCACTTGCGGTTGCGGATAGAGTATGGATGCTGCAAAATGCCGTGTATTCCGTTATTTCACCGGAGGGCTGTGCGAGTATACTTTGGAAAGATGCAGCTAAGGCAGAAACAGCGGCAGCAAGCCTCAAATTAACCGCCGAGGATGCTAAGAGCCTTGGCGTGATCGAGCGGATTCTTTCTGAAAATGACATCGGCAAAAAAGAATTTTATGACCGCATTCGCACCCTCTTAACGGAGGAGATCAAAGAATTGTCAGGTGACATTGACTTGACTCAAAATCGTTACGACAGATTCCGTAATTTGGGTGTCAGTGCTGTCATTAAGGAGTAAATATGAGCGTATACAAACAGTATTGTAATGAAATTGTCGATGAAAACGGCAGACTGCAAAAATTAACACTTGAATATCCCGACAACTTTAACTTCGGTTATGATGTTGTCGATAAAATAGCGGATGAAACACCGGATAAACGTGCGCTTGTATGGTGCAATGTGGAAGGTGAAGAACATATCTTTTCATTTGCTGATATCAAAAAATACAGCAATCAGATGGCTAATGTGTTTCGCAGAGCGGGAATCGGTCACGGAGACCGTGTTATGCTGATTTTGAAACGGCACTATGAATATTGGTTTGCGGCAGTTGCTCTGCACAAGCTGGGGGCTGTGATGATCCCTGCAACCCATATGCTGACAGTCAGTGATTTCGTGTATCGCATTAAATCCTCTAACGCAAAAGCAATCGTGTGTACCACCCAAAACGAGGTTCCTGAAAAAATTACGGCGGCACTAAAAGAGGCAAACACTACGGCAAAGCTGTGGTGCGTTCAAAAGGATGCAGACGGCTTTGAAAATCTGACAGAGGCAATGAAAAAAGCCTCCGAAGGGTTGAAACGTGTGCAGACAAAGGCAACCGATCCGATGATGCTGTACTTCACATCCGGCACTACCGGTTATCCTAAAGGTGTGATCCACGAACATAGCTATCCTCTTGCTCATATTGTCACAGCAAAGTATTGGCATCAGGCAGAGAATAATGGACTCCACTTTACAGTTGCAGAAACCGGTTGGGCAAAGGCATCCTGGGGAAAAATCTACGGTCAGTGGCTCATCGGCAGTGCCGTTATGGTGTATGACTTCGATAACTTTGAACCCAAACAATTGACCGCTGTGATAAACCGATATGGTGTCACCTCTTTCTGTGCTCCCCCTACGGTTTACCGCTACCTTGTGCGTAAGGGCATTCCCGATATGCCGTCGCTCAAACACGCAACGACCGCAGGTGAAATGTTGGCTCCCGAGGTGTTCCGTAAGTTTACAGAACGCACAGGACTTCAGCTCGGCGAGGGATACGGTCAGACCGAAACGACGCTTCTAATGGCAAATTTCAAGGGCTACGATGCTGTGGAGGGCTCTATGGGTACACCCTCACCCTTTTACAATATTGAGCTTCGTGGAAAGAACGGAAAGCCCGTTGATACCTACGAGATAGGTGAAGTTGTTATCGTTCCCGAAGAAGCTGGCAAGCAGCCGGGTGTGTTTACCGCATATCTGGACAATGAAGAACAATATCGCTATGTTTGGCGTGACGGTGTGTACCATACGGGTGATGCTGCTTACGTGGACGAAAACGGCAGGTATTGGTTCCACGGTCGCTTTGACGATATTATCAAAACAGGCGGTTTTCGTGTGGGACCTTACGAGGTGGAGAACGTGCTGATGGAGCATCCCGCCGTTGTGGAATGTAGCGTAATCGGAGTGCCGGATGCTCTGCGAGGTCAGGCAATCAAGGCGGTTATTGTCCTTGGTACAGACTATGAGCCTTCGCAGGAGCTTGAGCTGGAGATCAAAAATTTCTGCAATCAAAAGCTTGCGGAATATAAATGGATTCGCCTCGTTGAGTTCGTAACCGAAATGCCCAAGACAATCAGCGGTAAAATACAAAAGACTGTCCTTCGCAGTCAGAAATAAGGTGAACTATGCGAATCATTGTAGACGCTATGGGTGGTGATAATGCTCCCAAAGAAATCATAAACGGCATTTTGAGTGCAGTATCAAAAACAGACGATACATTCATTGTGGTTGGCAACAAAAGTGATGTTTTGCGTTATATTAAAGATCATTCTGCAATCAACAAGCAAATTGAGATTGTGCATACTGAGCAAATTATTGCGATGGACGACGATCCATTGACCGCAATTCAGAAGAAAAAAGATTCATCTATGGTCGTGGCGTTGAAGCTGCTTGCCGATGGAAAAGGTGATGCTCTTGTCAGCGCAGGAAATACGGGTGCATTATTCTCAGGTGCAACTCTGATAGTGAAGCGTACCACAGGAATAAAAAGGGCTGCAATCGGAACTCTCTTGCCTGGTGCTAAACCGTGTTTATTGCTTGATGCCGGTGCAAATGTATCTGTTACTGAAGAATATCTGGAACAGTTTGCACTCATCGGTTCATCTTATGTTTTCCGTGTTGAAATATTTTCTATCGAAGCAGTTCGTATAACAACCGCAGCAAGTGTTGCGGTTGCAAAAGCACTCAACTGCGGTGCAAAGATTAAATGGGTAAATGACCTTTACTTAGACGGAAAGAAAATATGCGGGATTTTAACCGAATCTGTAAAATCTGCAGAATATAACTACATTATGATTGGTGTAGGGATCAATCTCACGACTATAGATTTTCCCGATGATATTCGGCACAAAGCAGGGGCTATTGGTGTGGCACTTGATAAGGATAAAACGATTGCTGCAATATGCGACAATCTGTCACGAATTGCAGATGCGCCTTTCGCAACCGATTATCTGGAATATTACAGAAAGAATATGATGGGTATCGGTGAAACAATAACCTATTCCGAAAAAGGACAAGAGCGCACAGCAAAGATTGAAGGAATAAACGATTTGGGAGCGCTTTTGATAATTGAGGGAGACGAGAAAAAATGTTTGTGTTCAGGTGAAATAACAATTACCTCCATAGCAACAGATAGCAGGTGAAATATGAGCGTTTCAATTAAGGGAATAGGATGTGACATTGTCAGCATTTCACGAATTGCAAGGGTAATCGTCGATCAGAAGTTTCTTGACAAGGTTTATACAGTCTACGAGCAAGACTATATTTGCCAAAAGGGAGCACAAACGGCAGCCGGTTTATGGGCAGCCAAAGAAGCTGTCAGTAAAGCTCTTGGAACCGGATTCGTAGGATTTACTGCAAAAGACATTGAAATAAGGCATAATGAAAGCGGAACTCCGCAAATTATGCTTTATAATGGAGCACAGACAAGAGCTGAATTGATTGATGTCGAGACCGTATACATCAGCATTTCGCATGAGAAAGAGCAAGCAATGGCATTTGCTGTGATCGAATAATTTTGTAATTTTACAGAAAATCAAAAAATCGTCACAATTCTATGCTATAATATAATGTGGATTTATATACAATCCCATTGGCAGAGGCCAAAACTCTGCAAAAGGAGATACTATGAACAACACACTAAATAATATTGAGGAAATACTTGGTCATCAAATTTGTGGCTTTCATCAGTATGTTCTGACATCCCCTGTTCATCTGAACTATGTTAGCGTCAATTTGTGTGAGATGCTCGGCATTCAACAGACTGAACTATTGGATGACAGAGCTGATCTTTATGCGCAAATGGTGCATCCTGCTGACCGTGAAAAGTACACAGCATTTATTCAAAAAATCATTGTAAATGAACAGGCTCTTACCGGTGAGTACCGCCTTGTAAAAAAAGACGGTGCGATTATCTGCGTAAGAGATACCGTTACGCCCAAAAGGTTGGAGGACGGAACTCTCATCGGACATTCTGTTTTAACCGATATCACCGATATTAAAAACGAAAATACTGATCTGCAATTTTTGAACGAAACGGTTCCTTGCGGATTTTTAAGATATACCTGCGAAAAGCAGCCGAAAATTACATATATCAATCCTAAGATGATCGAGCTTCTTCGCTTTCCGGAAGTAAAAGACGGAGAAATGGATTATCTTGAAATGTATAAAAGCAATATATTCCTGATGATTCCAATGGAGGAACGCCGCAGATTTTCAAAATATCTTAACCGAGTGTTCTCATCGGATGTGCCTATCGCAGGCGATATGACCTTGCTTCGTTGTGACGGAACCCGTGCGCATATTTTCGGGTGGGTTACGAAGTGTATCAATGAACAAGGCGAGGCAGAATTTCAAAGCGTTTGTATGGATATTACGGAGCGCTATCAGGCAAGAAAATCAAGCGAAAGCAAACGCTATCTGCAAGCCCTTACCGATGTTTACGATAAGATTTTCGAGTTTAATCTGGATGCCAATACCGTAAAATGTTTGCATTGCGAGGAAAACTCGTATTTTAAGCGATTTGAAAATATAGCAATGCAGATTGAAGATGCGTTGGAAAAGTGGTTGATTGCTTCCGTAGCTACGGAACAGCAAAATGCTATTCGTCGCTTTTTTAAGGATTTCTGCCAAAAGAGACTCAGCGGAGTTGACGGAAAGCCGCCGCAGATCACCTATAAGGCGCGTTCTACTGACGATAGCGTTAAGCAATATACAGGTGTATTTATTAAAGTGGATGAATCGGTCAGCTTCTATTGTTGTCGTGAGGTGAAAGAGGCAGCGGATTCTGTGGCATTGAGGGAAGAAAACAGCCAACTGAAAGAAAAAATGCGTAATTTGGTCACGCAATTTTCTGATGGTATTGCAGCTTTTGAAGTTACTGCCGAAGGTTTGGTAAAGCCGTTGTATGCAACCGAGAATGTTTGCGATTTCTTTGGTTACACCGAAGAAGAATGGTTCCCGCTGACCGAGCGTTTTACTCCTTTGGAAAATTTCGTTTCGTACAGCGAGGTTCCTTACGAGAAATATGCAGAATTGCTGCGGACGGGAGAAGCAGAATTCTCTTATTTCGACTACCAATCCGAAACAGAACGCAAAATTAAAGCAATCTGTTCCGAGAAAGAACCGAATGCCAATTCTTCACGTTACGTTATGCTCTATCCGGTAGAAGGCGGTTCTGAAGCGGTGAAACAAACCTTACCAGAAAATCGCACGGTGTCGATCCGTACCTTTGGATATTTCGATGTTTTTGTGGGAGACACTCCCATTGCGTTCCGCAACAAAAAGTCCAAGGAGCTTTTGGCGTTGCTTGTTGACCGTAAGGGCGGATATGTTACTTCCGAGGAAGCGATCAGCTTCCTGTGGGAGGACGAGCCCGCAAACACCTTAACACTTTCAAGATACCGTAAGGTTGCCCTCCGCTTGAAAAGTACCCTGGAGGAATACGGAATTACCGATATCGTAGAAGCCGTTGACGGAAAGCGCCGTATCGTAATGGAAAAGGTTGAGTGCGATCTGTATAATTACCTATCGGGAAAAGAAGAATATTCTCAACTATTCAAAGGGAGTTACCTGACAAACTACAGTTGGGGCGAAACGACTTTGGGTGAGTTGATGAATGAAGAAAAGTGAGTGTTTTATGAGCAAATACATACATAAGGTCAACTACTATGAGACTGATAAAATGGGAATAACCCACCATTCAAACTATATCCGCTTTATGGAGGAAGCCAGGATGAACTTCTTGTCTGAAATCGGTTATCCGATGACCAGATTGGAAGAAGAAGGCATTACCTCCCCGGTCGTTTCTGTAAACTGTGAATATAAGCACACCACGACCTATAGCGATGAGATTGAAATTGAGGTGGCATTGGAAAAATACACCGGCGTTAAACTGTTTTTGTCCTATACAATGCGAAATTCAAATACCGGCGAAACCGTGGCGGTGGCATCTTCTGCCCATTGCTTTATTGATGATAAAGGCAGACCGATTGCAGTGAAAAAACGTGCACCGGAATTTGATGCAGTATTAAGAGGGATTTCGCAAAAAGATAAGAAAAACAAATAATGATCACAACAATATTATTTGACCTGGACGGCACGCTACTGCCGATGAATCAAGATGACTTTGCCAACGCTTATGTGAGAGGATTGGCGACCGCTGCCGTGCCTGCAGGCTACGAACCGCAAACTTTTTCTAAAGCTATTATTACCGGAACCTATGCAATGGTCAAAAATAACGGCATCGGTACAAACGAAGACGTGTTTTGGAACACCGTAGCTCATGGTCTCCACCAAGGAGCCTCAGTGGATCGCCGTCAACAACAATGCACTGAAGTATTTTGGCGGCGTTCCGGCCCTGGTAGTGTGCGACAACTGCAAGCAGGCTGTCATTGCCAACAAGGACTGGATCGATCCGGATCTGAATAAGGATTACGCCGAATGGGCCGAACATAACCACACTGTCATCCTTCCTGCCAAGGTAAAAAAGCCCAAGTACAAGAGTTCCGTTGAAAATGCCGTGGGCATTCTGGAAAAGGGATTCTTCCATGACATGGAGGAAATGGACTATTTCAGTCTGGAACAGTTCAACCGGGATCTCTGGAAGCATCTGGACAAGCTCAACAGCGCTCCTTTTACCAAGAAGCCCCACAGCCGCCGCTACTACTGGGACGAGGAGCGCCGGGAGCTTATGCCGCTGCCGCCTGTTCCTTACGAATATATGGAACGGCGGACGGCAAAGGTGTCCTCTGACTACCATGTTCGCTTTGACAATGCCTATTACAGCGTAGACCGAGCATATCTGCACAGAGAAGTACTTATCCGGGCATCTGCCACTACGGTGAAAATCTTCTCCAAGGAGGGAGATTTCATCTGTGAATGGCCCAGAGCTACCGCAAAGAGCCAGTGGTCCACGAATCCGAACCATCTTCCGGCCAATTTCAAGGAAATGTCCGAGTGGAACGGTACTTATTTTACCCGTAAAGCCATGACCGTTGGTCCCAGCACCGGCGAGGTTATTAAGCGCATCCTTGCCAGCCGGAAGCTGGAGGTACAGACCTACCGGATGTGCCAGGGTGTCCTGGGCTTCACTAAGAAGTACAGCAAGCAGGCACTGGAAGAAACCTGTCGGCAGGCATTGGAACTGGGAAAGCCGAACTACAGCTTTATTAAAAACTCCATTCAGATCGTTGCCGAGGATCTGGGAGTTGCCGGTTACAACACCGCAGTCAACGATGAGCGCAACAAGGGGGCTTTTGTCATGGGCGCTGAGTCCATGGATATTGAACGCCTCCTCTCCCGCAGCCAGAGCCTGGCTCAGGGTAAAGGCAAGGGAGGTGGCAAGTAATGCGCACCGGAAAAGAGCTTTTCAACACCTTGCTGGTGGAGCTAAATGAGATGGGACTGCCCGGTATGTCAGCCACTCTGGACGAAATGTATCGGTCTCCCAAGTTTCTGGAATTGGATCCGCTGACGGCCATTGCCAACCTCGTGGAGCCGGAATACCAGAAGAAAATGAACAAGCGTATTCTGAGCCGTCTGCGCAGCGCCCATCTGCGAGGCTGTCCCCAGGAGCTTTCCAGCTGCGTGGATTCCGGTGACCGGGAATATCTGCCCCGTGGCATTACCGGAACCCTGTCAACTCTGGACTTCATTGACTCCGGGTTGAATGTCTGTATTCTGGGACCCTCTGACAGCGGCAAATCCTATCTGGCCAAAGCCATTGGCATTGCAGCCTGCAATACCTACAAAGTGGAGTACCACCATTGCGAGACCCTGCTGGAGGAAATGGTAGCCCTCAAGGCTACGGACTACTCCAAGTACCAGAAGCGCATGAAGAAGACCTGTGGAGCCGCCCTGCTGATTCTGGACGACTTCCTGCTGCACACCATTACGGATGAGCGTGAAGTCAAGGTGCTGTTTGAAATCCTGGAAAAGCGCAGTGAAATTAACCTGAGTACCATTATCTGTTCCCAGCGGGAACCGGCTAGTTGGAGTTCCATGATCCTCAATGACGAGGTCTCCTCCAACGCCATTATGAAGCGTGCCACACGGCACTATACTGTGGTGATTAAACCGCTGAATAACGGCTGATTTACCCGGCCGTTTTTAGACCGCACGGCGGCCGTTGGTCACCGCACCAGCGGCCGTTCGCCGTCGCAGAATGCAGTTATGAACCCAAAGCAAAAGAATTGATAAATTTTCTTAGAGCAAAGGGTTATCGCATTGTATTGGCAACTAATCCTCTCTTTCCGAGGATCGCAACTGAAAGTCGTATTCGTTGGGCAGGACTTGACCCTGTTGATTTTGAAGCTTACACTACGTTTGAAAATTCTCACTATTGTAAGCCCAATCCCGAGTATTACAAAGAACTTCTTGAACGACTACATCTGACACCCGGAGAGTGCTTGATGATCGGAAACGATGTAGATGATGATATGATTGCAGCAACACTCGGAATGAAAGTGTTTCTGCTTACGGACTGTCTGATTAACAAAAGTGGAGCTGACATAACAATTTATCCCCACGGAAGTTATGATGACTTGGATTCATTTATCAAACATATAGTGGACTTTGAATAAAGAACTTATAAAAGTCAAAGTTGAGGAGGCACAATGCTGTCCTCAACTTTGACTTTTTTGTAAACTTATTCTTTTTTGCAGAAAACCCCCTTGACAAATTCCGTCTTGATAAGCGTTTCAATTAAACATCCCTCCTATAGATCAGGACTTTGCTTCAACAAACCACTTTCCATTTTCTTCATCAAACAGAAATGCCTGCTGTCCGCAAATCTGGACCGTATAGCGAATGCCAGTACCTCCGACCTTTGTGGCGGCTGCCCTGCATTTTTGTATTACACGATCAATCTCATATCTTTCGTCATTTTCAAAATAGATGCAGTTTGGTCGTGCCGAACCATCTGCTCTGTGTGTGACATTTACTTCGACATATACTTTTCGTCCTTCACATCCCATTGTTATACCTCGTAACTTCTCATCATCATTACTAATCTTCCATAATGTCTATATCCATCCATATCCTTGTCCGATACCTTATACTTCGGCTGGTCATTATCCTGCTCATTAACATAGCATGACAGGCGACCTTTCTCAAAAGATTTCTTTGTATCGAAAAATAAAATCATGCCTTCAAAAATTCCATAATCTGTAAAGTGATTACCGTCATCCGCAACAAATGCAACGACACTGTCACTGCATCCTTTCAAAAGCTGTTCTGGTATTGCCACTTCACTACAAATGTCTACCTCTTTCATCACAATAAGCCCTCCTTAACCGACCATTCCCGTCGGCATAGTGATTTCCGCTTTTTCCGGTGGTAGCTGTAAGTCCTGTAACAGAACTCCATTCCTTATGCTGTCCTTACCGAAACGCTGACGGATTGTTTCAATACACTTCTCCAGTCTCTCTAATTTTTCCTGTCTATCAATGTCCACAAATAATCCTATCTGACGGGGCGTGTCTTGAGGGATAAGATTGATTGCCTGAACTGTAACGGAGCGGATCGGATGATGCCACCCGTATTTAGCTTCAAAAAGCTGAAATGCTCTTTTGGCAATAATCATTGATGACTGTGTCGGCAGGTCAAGCTTTGTCTGCCACTGCCTTGTACTAAGTGTATTGTTTCTGATGTGAATTGCGACTCCCTCGGCACTCAGTTCATGTACCCTGAGTTTATGTCCGATGTCCTGGGTCAGTTCGAGAAACACAGCCCACACCTGCTCTGGTTTCTCCAGATCTTTAACCGTTGTAATCCCATGCCCTACGCTTTTCATCGGAGATACGAAGTCCTTTCTGGCAACAAGGGAAAGGTCATTGCCATTTGCATAATTCCATAATGCAACTCCGTTTTTTCCTAATTGGCTGCGTAAGAACTCAGGATTGGTCGTTGCCAAATCTCTGATCGTATGAATACCATAATTATTTAAAACACGCTGCGTTGCTCTGCCAACACCGAGCAGATCAGCAGCGGGAAGTCCCCATATCTTTTCCCTGAAGCTATCCTTTGGTATGATTGTCACTGCATCAGGCTTCTTCATATCAGAACCCAACTTTGCAAATATCTTATTAAAAGAAACACCGACCGAAATGGTCAATCCCAGTTCAAACTTGATCGTTTCCCTAATTTCATTTGCTATCTTCTCCGGCGAACCAAACAGACTTCTTGTTCCCGTAATATCCAACCAACACTCATCCATACCATACGGTTCCACCTGATCGGTATATCTCTCATACACGTTTCTTGCGAGTTTAGAATATTTGATATATTCCTCATAGTGTGGTGGAACAACGACTAATCCCGGACACTTCTGCTGTGCCTGCCAAACTGCATCGCCTGTTTGCACCTGAAAGGCTTTCGCCTTGTAGTTCTTCGCCAGTACGATTCCATGTCGTTCTTCCACAGAACCGCAGACAGCAACCGGATATTTCTTCAGGGCAGGGTCAAGCATACACTCGACACTTGCATAAAAATTATTCATATCACAATGTAAAATATCTCGTGGCATTCTGCTCAACTCCCTTGACTTTACGAGAAGTTTAATGTAAACTATGAGTAGTTGAACTTCTCACTTGTTATTATATGCATTTCAACTTCTCTTGTCAAGAGATTGTGAGAAGTTAAACTTCATCAATTTTAAAGGAGTGAATAATCAAGATGACATTCGGCGAAAAAGTTAGAAATGAACGGAACCGACTCGGATTAAGTCAAGATGAGCTGGCAAAGCAAATCGGTGTCAGCCGCAGAGTGATCAGTTCTTATGAGAATGACAGTTCCCGTCCGAGAGGGACAGAACGATACCAGAAACTTGCAGATTCTCTTGGCGTGAATATCAACTACCTCTTATCTGAGGATGAAGCATTTATCGCCAATGTGGAAGATAACTATGGACGCAGAGGAGTTAAACAAGCAAAAGAACTTCTTGCTGAGGTAACCGGATTATTTGCCGGAGGAGAAATGGCTGACGAAGATATGCGAGAAATGGTTGACGCTATTCAGGAAGCATACCTGATTGCAAAGAAAAATAACAAAAAATATACACCGAAAAAATATCGGAAAGACGAGTAACCTCTTATGGTGTTGTGTCCTTTTTATAGGACAGCATACGTTTTATCATATGGGATAGTGGAACTATCCGTTATAATGGCACTACAAGGAGGTGAATCGTTGTGGGATATTACACACAAGATGAGATTGTCACAATCGTGAACAGACTAATTAAGAAATGTGGCACTCGTGATCCATACAGAATTGCCGAAGAACTTGGCATCAATATTCTCTACCGAGATTTTAAAAAGCAACGTGGAGCATACAAAGTTATCCTGAAGAACCGCTTTATTTTTCTTCAGAACGGTTTGCACCCGGTAATTGAACAGATCGTCCTCTGGCACGAGATTGGGCATGACATGCTCCATCGCCAGGAAGCGTCTTTGAACGGAGGATTTCAGGAATTTAATATTTTTGATATGCGTGAGAACCGCATGGAATATGAAGCCAATGTTTTTGCAGCACAAGCTTCTCTCCCGGACGATACGATTATTGAGTACATAAAAGATGGATATGATATTCAGCAGATTGCCAAAGCCATGCACTCTGACATCAACCTGATTGCCCTGAAAGTTGATACACTCAATTCGCAAGGCTACCAGTTCAGGAAACAGGAACACAGGAGCGATTTTCTCAAATATAATAAGCAAATGTAAAGACCGCCATTTTTTTACAAAATGGCGGTTCAATGTTTTTACAAAAGAGAGAATTCTTTTTTATAGATCAAATTTTAAATTTATCCTTTTTTTCTGTCACAGTAGGTGTTTCATCGATTGACTCATCTTCACCATATCGATGATTACATACATCCTCAACATCTTTATAAATTTCATCGTCAATATCTTTTACAACCATAAATTTATTAAGTATATACTCTGGTGTCATAGATGGAATCATATCAAAACTATAACTATTTACTATCTCTCCATCACTCAAGTCAACAAACATATCTATCTACGTAAAATCAAGTCTACACTATCTAAAAGATTATTTAAAGAACTGCCTCTTGACCATTTTGGCCAAGAGGCAGTTCTTGTAACTATGAAGAAAATCCTATCTATCCTGTTTTCTCTTTTTGTTTGCAAATGCTTTTCCCATTAACATCACTCCACTGCTAAATAACAGTGTAATCCAAAGTAATATATTACTGTTGTCTCCTGTTTTCGGTGTTTTTTCATTATCTAGTTTGGATGCAGTCGTTTTAGATGATTTATTCTCCTTATCAGTAGTATCCTTCTTTGTAGTACTTGCAGCTTTAATTTCAAATTCAGTACTGCATTCACCATCTGTATACACAACAGTCAATGTGTGTTTACCAACAGATAATGTTTCAAGATACTCTTTCTTTAAATTTACTATTGTGGAACCTGAAACTGCTGTATACTTATCAGCATCAATCTTCGTTCCATCAACCTTTACTCCTGTAAATTTAGAGAATTCACCATTTGCACGGAAAGCAAGATTCTTATCACTGCTCTTTGTCCACTTACCATTTGCTCCTTCCAGGAACTTGTAATCCGGTGTTATAGCCGGCGGTGTTACTGTGCGAACGTATCCGCATACATTACAGGTTGTGTCTGCATCATCATCATATACATGACCTGCTTTGTCTTTTATACTTCCTGCCTTATCTGTACAAGAAGCATCTGTGCATTCATGCCAGTGGTCTGCATCATCATTGCTCCATGCTCCATATGTGTGTGTATGTACCGGAGCCGGTGGTGTAACTGTACGAACGTATCCGCATACATTACAGGTTGTGTCTGCATCATCATCATATACATGACCTGCTTTGTCTTTTACACTTCCTGCCTTATCTGTACAAGAAGCATCGGTGCATTCATGCCAGTGATCTGCATCATCATTGCTCCATGTTCCATATGTGTGTGTATGTACCGGAGCCGGTGGCGTTACTGTGCGAACGTATCCGCATACATTACAGGTTGTGTCTGCATCATCGTCATATATATGAGCTGCTTTGTCTTTTACGCTTCCTGCCTTATCTGTACAAGAAGCATCGGTGCATTCATGCCAGTGATCTGCATCATCATTGCTCCATGCTCCATATGTGTGTGTATGTACTGGAGCTGGTGGTGTAACTGTACGAACGTATCCGCATACATTACAGGTTGTGTCTGCTGCATCATCATATACATGAGCTGCTTTATCTTTTATACTTCCTGCCTTATCTGTACAAGCAGCATCTGTGCATTCATGCCAATGATCTGCATCATCATTGCTCCATGCTCCATATGTGTGTGTATGTACTGATGCATCACTCTTACGAGTTGCTTCAATCGTTGTATCTTCGTCGGATGTTATGATAGTTACATTAAGCGTATTTTCATTTGGAAGTATAGCTACAACCGATCCTGATGTCACAACCCATTTATCAAAGTTTTTGATTTCTTCAGCATAGAGAGTTACCTCTTCATTTCGCTTAAATTTCCCCGGATTAGAGCTGCCATAGATGCTTCCGTTTACGACTGTTAATGTATGATCGACAGCAACGGATCCAGTATCTTTATATGTGGCTACAACCCATGCATCAACACCTTTTGTTGTAAGGGTAGTTTTCGGTTTTGTTATATCTGCTACCGCCACTGTATCTTCTACTACAACCCATTTATCAAACTCTTTACCTTCTGGAGCTGGATTCGCAGTGATTTCTACCGTTCTATTATCTGCATATTGTCCACTACCCTGACCGTTAATTACGTGTAAATCGTATTTGGGAGCGCCTGGTATTTCTTTCTCTTTGTAGGTAGCTCTAACAGTTACATTTCTTAATACCGTTATTTTTGTAACTTCGCTCTTTTCATCCTCGATAATTACACTACTTGGTTCACTGGGAACCCACTTGTCAAATTCTTTGCCTTTTTCAGGAGGATTTGCAGTAATGGTAATCGTTGCATTTTTTGGTAAATTTATAGATCCTGGTGTTCCATTTTCTATGTATACTGTCCGTTTCTCTGATCCCCATATGGGAACGGTATAGATTACGGCTATACTTGCATTGTAGGATGTGGTTTCTTTATATCTTACTTCATAGTCTCCTGGAGCTAATCCAGTAACCTCTATATCCGAGCAATCTTTCCATGTAGTTGTGCCAACTTTTCGGTATTCCATTTCCGTTGTTGTAAAATCTATGCCACCGTCGTTTGCACCTTCCTTCGTTGGCGTATAGCCGGACAATCCTCTTGGACCATCCCGGTCAGCTTTAGCGATCGTCCATACAATATTCTTGTCTTCTGTAGTGCCATCAGACCAAATATAGCCTTTATTTAAACTAGCCCTGGCAGTGTAAGTACCTGCTTCTGTCGCTTTATGTCCGGTAAGTGTGCCGACAGATGAACCGCCGCCATACTTATCATGTAAATATACCCCAGTTTGTTCTTCTCCGTTATAAGTCAAATTTTTAGAACGCACAACATTAACTATCAGAAGAGTAGCTGGAGAAATGTAAACTTCTCCTTTTGGCATAACAAATGTTGTTGTCGTACTCTTCACATTCTGAAACTCCACATCTGTACTATTATCATCAACTACCCATTTCTCAAAAGCGCATCCTTTCTCAAGATCCTTGAGTTTTACTGTAAGGACAGTGCCTGCTTTTGCTTTAGAAACCGGTTCACCTGCTGCATTCGTTATTTCAGCATTTTTAGCTTTGACTGTATATTCTGTGTTGCTGTCTTCTACTCTTGGAAAATTCACATAGATTTTTGTATAACCATAATAATCATCCCTGGCAACTTTTCAGATTGTACCATAATTAATTGTGACATCATCCTTTGTTAAATCAGGCGAAATGGTAACAGCATGATCTTTCCCAGTAATGGTAATACATACACTATAATCTTTTGTTGGATCATATGCTGTATCCCTATCAATGCTTTTATCAATTTGATTTAACCCATTGTAATAATCAAGCCAAACGGAATAGACTTCACCCAGATCATGACCAACATACATGTTAGAAATGCTGCCACTCCATTGATCTCTTGGCTTAAAGGTTACACCAACTTTATTTTTCAGACTTGGATAAGACACAAAAACCCTTAGTGTGTCCCCATAGAGACATTTGTAACTCCAGTCCTGTATATATTTAGAATTTATTTTTACTTTACTCCACAAAGAGTCAAGTTCATACGCGTTCTTATCGCATCCAAATTCATACATAACTGTATAGGCCTTATCAGAATTATATACGGAAGCAATCGGACCCGTTACTTTATCATACCCTTCATATACAATAACTTCTTTCAAAGTAATTTTATCTGATGGAGAATAAGTAATTGATTTAAAGTCATCAATATTTGTGATTTCAGTTACTGGCTTCAAATTCAGCTCTATCTCTTTAATTTCTTCAGGCGAAGCCGTTGGAGAGACTGCCTTTGGTGCCAACATCCTAACTGCAGGTTTTACTGTTTTCTCCATTACAGCATCTTCATCTGGTTCAGCTTCTTCTGCCTGTTCATCCTGCATTGTAACACTTTCATCTGGCTTCACTTCTTCTGCCTGTTCATCCTGCATTGCAACGCCTTCATCCGATTCAACCTCTTCTACCTGCTCGGTCTGCATTGCAACACCTTCATCCGGTTCAACCTCTTCTTCCTGCTTATCCTGCATTACAATGTCTTCATCTGATTGAACTTCTTCAACTTGAGTTGCATCTTTTTGAGCATCGGCTTCATCTGCATAAGCTGTATTGATTGGCAATAAAGTCAATATCATACAAAGCACAAGCATGATACTCATCCATCTTTTCTTTCTCATTTTCATTCCTCCATTTCTATTTATTTTTTTCATGGTTGCTAATATCCAAAAATATCAAAATTATAAATAATCGAACACATCTCTTCTCTAGGTATTAGCGCTTCTATATTGAACCACCGCCTTTCCTCTTATTTTTATTTCGAACACAAATTCACACATAAATATTATAACATTTATTCGGTATTCATTCAACTTTGGAAAAATTTTTTCAAACAATAAAATTATCTGATTTTGGCAATGACAAAATTACCTATTATTTATATTAATTCAAACGCCAAAGAATTGCACTAGCACTTGTGTTAGTAATCGACTAGCACGCATAACTTTCAGCAATACACTATCATAATAATCAAAAATGCCTTGACAGGTGATTCATGTACTATACACATGAATCACCTGTCAAGACATTCTTCTTCATCTTTTTTCTTTTATTTATTAGAAGGATTCCCTTTTTCAACTTTCTATACAGCTAGTCATTTAACATTATATATTAAATTTTCAGGCATTTCAAGATTTCGGACAGAAATGTAACCTTTCAGACACTAAGGTGTCACTTTTTACAAACACCTAATACGACTCTTTTAAAGAATAATAAAAAGAGATGCCGAAGCACCTCAATTATACATTCTATTATTAGCATTCATTGCAATCATTGCTATGACCTTTTCTATCGGCGGCTCTTTTCCGTCCGGTGCAACTGCTTTCCAAAAAGCGATTGCTTCCGGTTTAGCACTTTTCATTGCTTCCCGAATGGCAAACTGCATTTCCTCTTTTACTGCTTTTTCGGTTGTTCCATTTTCTTTCGCTATTTGTCTGAAAATATCGTTCACTTCTACTTCCTCCTATGTCTATTAGTATGTGTCTATCACTGACAGTTGTTATAGCATATTCTCTCTGTCGAAGTCCCGAAAAATTTGTCGATAGCAGAAATTTTTTATACAAAAAAGAAAGCTCGTCGATTAGGACGAACTTCTGTGTTTTATGGAAGTATTTGCTTTGATTGCTTCACAAGTGTATCTATAACTTCATAAATTCTGTTTCTATCTTCAGGAGCAAGTTTTTCAAGCTTCTCATTCAGCATAGAGTTCTTGACTGTATATCCCGTTTCCAGAACATCTGTAAGAACCATATCCGATGATACACCTAAAGCATTTACTATCTTTATGAAAGTTTCGAGTGACGGAATTTTCTCTCCACGCTCAACCATACCAATATAATTTGTTGTCAAATCTGT
>Ga0129315_1000478_pt1 | contig 32074 bp, 15 predicted proteins | sample Cm827metagenome_FD_94432 | JGI IMG/M metagenome (GOLD analysis project Ga0129315, IMG submission 94432) | Eastern black-and-white colobus group fecal microbial communities from Wisconsin, USA - Cm827 metagenome | ecosystem: Host-associated > Mammals > Digestive system > Large intestine > Fecal... | reverse complement strand
CCTCTTTCAGAGGGCTGATATCCGTGAACTTTATAATCAGCCGACAGACCCCGTCAGTGTTCCGGAGGCGAGTTCTGTCGAGCAACTTACTTTATGGTAAAATTTCTCCGGACAGCAGTGGAGTTTTTAAGTATTTAAATAAGATAATTATGTGTAAGAGAGTTTTATCATTTTTTGTGTTTTTCAGTTATTTCTTAACAGCAGCAATGGCTCAAAATGGTGGCTCCATACCATTTGCGGATCCGTTTATCCTGCAAGATAATGGGAAATATTATCTTTATGGAACTAACACGGATTTGGGCATTCCTGTTCTGGTGTCGGACAATCTGAAGGAATGGTCATCACCAAATGGAGAGAACTTGTGCCTGGCCCTAAATAGGGATGATTCCTACGGCAATTATTTCTTCTGGGCTCCAGAAGTTTATAAGGTCGGGGATAGGTATATTATGTATTATTCGTCGGAAGAGCATATATGTGTAGCAGAATCTGATTCTCCAATAGGGCCATTTAAACAAAAGGAGAAAAAGCCAATCTTAGAAGAAGTGGGAATTGACAGTCACTTGTTTGTGGATGATGATGGAAAACCTTATCTGTTTTGGGTGCGTTACAATAATGGTAACGAAATATGGGTGGCGGAACTTGAAGAAGACCTTGCTCATGTTGTGCCTGGGACCGAAACCCTCTGCATAAAGACGAGCCAAGATTGGGAAAACGTTTGGCCTTCTGTGAATGAAGGGCCTTTTGTGGTGAAAAATGGAAACGAGTATTACCTGACATATTCGGCAAACTGTTATCTAAGTCCTTCATACGGAATTGGCTTCGCTGTATCTGAATCAGTCAAAGGACCTTGGAAAAAGAGTGAGAACAACCCTATCTTGCAATTCTATCATGGTTTAGAAGGAGTTGGACATCATGCGTTATTTAATGGTAATGATGGCAAAAAGTATATTGTTTTCCATTCTCATAATAAACCGGGTACGGTTCATCCTCGTATTGCTCATATTGCAGAGTATCATTTTGATAATTCTCAAATTGTGGTATCTCAGGATTTCTTCACGCCGACTATGAAATAACTGAGGGGGCGTGTAAAAGGTCGTGCGGAGGGACTTGAAGAAGGACTCGCGAAAGGGCGTGAGGAAGAGAGGAACAGCATCGTACTGAAGATGTTGCAGAACAATCTGCCTGTTCAAACTATCTGCGATGTTACCGGATTATCCTTGGAGGAGGTGGCTAAATTAAAAGAAGAAGTGAAATAACACGTGTAAGCGTCTCCTCTAATCCGAAATTCGAACAACCTGACTTTGGGCTGTGAGGTGAAGATGCTGATTATCAGTAAGTTGAAGAATATGGCGAAAGCCAGGTTACCCGAAAAAGTGGGTAACCTGGCTTTCGGCTGTTAGTGTATGTTCCTGATATTCAGCACTATGCCTTGGAAACCGACATGCAGGTTGTTCGAAAACGACCCAGTGTCATGGCCGACAAGTAAGATATGTATAGGACTGTAAAATTTCATTACAGATTTGTAAAGTTTCTTTACAAGAAGATAAATGACGCCCGGATGTAATCGTCTGATGGATAATCTGTTGCCTGATGTGGCACGTGGCGTGCTCGTTCATGTCTAAACGATGATGTGTGTTTCATGTGCCATAAGCAATGAATACATCAGCGTAAACGACAATGCAGAGCTGTTTGCAAACTGCAATGAGTACGAATCAAGGAAAACAGCAACGAATTATGAAGCCGATAATACCAATAATACCAATTATAGTCTTGACGTTGATTTCTGCAGCGACCACTGCCTCCGGGCAGGTCCTCGCACAGGGAATTACCCCCGAAGGCCTAACTACCAGTAAGGACACTGCAGCGCAGACGACACCGCTCACGGAAAACACTCAAGGCCTAACTGCCAGCACGGACACTGCCACGCGGACAACCCCGCTCACAGAAAACACGCAAGGCCGCACTGCCAGCGCGGACAGCCCCGCCCAGCAAGCACAAGCCAAGGCATTGACCCTGCGCGAATGCATGGAGTATGCGGTAAGCAACTCCACTCAGGTGCGAATCCAGCAGTCCAAGAACGATGACGCCAGACTCGACAGACGTGATGCGATATTGGAAGCATTTACGCCTTCAGCGGAAGGGAACTCCTACGGCTACTACAGATGGGGCCGTTCCATCGACCCTGAGACCAATACGTATCTCACCACGACGTCCTTCAACCAGGGCTTTTCCGTGTCGGCGGGCTTCACCATATTCAACGGATTCTCCGCCATCAACAACATGAAAATCGCCCGCACATCCATGTCAATGGGCATTTCCAAGGAACAGCAGGAACGTGACAATGTCTGTCTCGCCACCATCGAGGCCTATTTCAATGTCATTTACTACACCAAATTGGCCGAAATCCTTACAGAACAGGTGGAAAACGCCAGAAACGCTGTGAAACTGGCTGAGCGTCAGGAAGAACTCGGCTCGAAGGGCTATGCCGACGTGGTCCAGATGAAAGCCGACCTCGCCGACATAGAATACGAACTCACCACCGCGACAAACAATCGGGACAATGCCATGATTACACTTGAAGATGTAATGTATTGGCCAGTAGATGAGAATCTTACGATAGATCCGGAACTCTCGTCGATTCAGACCGGCGCGAACAGTCCTGCCGCTGATGACATCATAGCAAATGCAGTCAGGTCAATGCCTTCCGTACTGATCGCCAAGGGGGCGATGGACAATGCCCTCCGCAGTCTGAATACCGCGAAATGGCAATTCCTTCCGACACTCGGACTTTACGGCGGGTGGTCCACCAGTTACTACACCTACCCGGGGCAGACCGGCTACCAAGCAACTCCTTATTGGGATCAGTTCAAGAACAACGGAGGCGAATATGTGCAGTTGTCATTGAACATACCTATATACGACAGACTTCAGAAGCACACGGCATTGGCCAAAAAACGCAATGCATATCAGCGGGCAAGCCTCGAGTATGACAAGTCCCTCCGCGATGTCGAATCTGAAGTCCGCAGGGCAATTCAGGACAGGGACGGGGCTGAGGCGGCTCTGCTTCAGGCAGAAAGACGCGCCGACGTGTATGACGAGGCATATAAACTCAACGCCCGCAAATTCGAACAGGGACTCATATCCTCGATAGAATACAATACCGCTTCGTCCAACTACTTGAAATCCAAGGCGGAACAACTTAACGCCGAACTGCAGTACCAGCTCAAGCGCCGCGTCGTCGAGTACTACAACGGAGTATCATATTTGGAACAGTAAAAAATCAGAATCATGGACAAGATAATAGAAAAGAAAACAGGACTGGCTGCGGCATTCACGAAGAAGGCCATAAAGTATTGGGCCGGAGCAGCATTGGCAATAGTCCTTGTCATATTGATTATCACTGGGAACGGCTCAGCGGTGCGCGTTGACGGCAGTTCCCTCATCACAGGAACCGCCAAGAAAGGCGAGTTCAATGACTATATCCGCGTCAGCGGCCAGGTCCAGCCGATGACCACCGTCCAAATCAGCCCGACAGAAGGAGGCAATGTCCAGAGAATCATAGCCGAGGAAGGAAGTAAGGTCAATGTCGGTGATGTCATTGTTGAACTGTCCAATGAAAGTCTTGATATGCAGATACTTAACTCTGAAGCGGAACTTGCTGAGAAGGAAAATATCCTGCGCAATACCATGATTTCGATGGAACAGCAGAAACTCTCGGTAAGACAGGACAAGCTTACACTTCAGATAGAAGTGCGCAGAGCCAAGAGGGCGTATGAACAGAACAAAGCTCTCTATGAAGAAAAACTCATTGCCAAGGAAGAATATCTGAAAGCATCCGAAGACTACGACCTGGCGAAAGACAAGCTTGAACTTGTCATTGACCGTGAGCGTGGGGACAGTCTCTACCGCAGCACTCAGATTGCGCAGATGCATGAGAGTCTGGAGAATATGCGTATCAATATGAGCATGATCCGCAGACGCAAGGAAAATCTGTCAGTAAAGGCGCCTATCAGCGGAGAACTCGGACTTCTCGACGTGGAACTCGGACAGTCGGTGGCAGCAGGTTCCAAAATCGGCCAGATAAATAATCTGGAATCGTATAAGATTGAAGCTCAGATAGATGAGCATTACATTGACAGAATCGTGCCCGGTCTTGAGGCAACTTTCGAGAGACAGAACGAGAAGTACTCGGCAGCCATCCGCAAGGTCTATCCTGAGGTGCGTGACGGCAAGTTCAAGGCGGATTTCCGCTTTGTTGGACAGCAGCCGGAGAACATCCGCGCGGGCCAGACATACTATATGAACGTCCAGCTCGGACAGCCGGCCGAAGCCGTGATAATTCCTCGCGGCTCATTCTATCAGGCAACCGGCGGCAAGTGGGTGTATGTGGTCAATGCAGAGGGAACGAAAGCTACGAAACGCAGTGTCCGCATAGGCCGCCAGAACCCTCAGTACTACGAAGTTACAGAAGGCCTGGAGCCTGGCGAGAAGATCATCATATCCTCTTACGACAGTTTCGGCGACAAGGATGAACTGATTATAAAGTAAACGCCTACCATGAGCACATATCTGAAATTTCTCTCGAAAAATAAACTCTATGCAGTAATCGAGGCATTGGGCCTGTCGGTAGCATTGGGTTTCGTCATTTTGCTGGCCTCTTATGCCAGGACAGAGTTCAGCGTAGGCGCAAGGCAGCCGCTTTCCAAGCAGCTGTATGCTATCGGCATGGGGGAGTGCGTCGGAATGACGTACGGGACTGCGGAGGAGTTCTTCCCGTCAGTGCCCGAGATAACATCCTGGACCAGAGTCGGGGCGTATGGCGATGCCGATGTCATTGTCGATGACGACTATTATGCCGCCGAGGCGGTCTGTGTGGATACGAATTTCCTGCATTTTTTTGACTACAGACTCTCAGGCTGTGACAGGAACTGCATACTTGCGGGGAAGAATGATGTGATCCTTTCCGAAAAGTTCGCGCATAGGGCATTCGGCAGCTCTGACCCTGTGGGGCGCATCATTCAAATAGGAAAAAACAGGTTCACGGTGACCGGCGTGATTCAGGATTTCGGTCCTTATGATGAACTGACGTATTATGACATCTTCCTGAGCATCAGGCAGCTGGATGGCATGGTCCAGAGAATGGACAATTTCGGTATGGTCAATACTTTCGTGACGCTGCAGGATGGTGCCTCGCCTGACGCTGTGGCTGAAAAGCTGCTGGACAAGTATGTGGATTATTGGGATTTCTACACGCGTGACGGTTCTGGCGGGAATTTCCTGTGGGGCTCCACGTTGACAAGGCTTGACCGGCTCTATTTCAGCAAGATAGACGTATATAACCCGTTGCGTCATGGGGACAGGAAGATCGTTGAGGTACTTCTGGCGGTAGCATTGATACTGCTGATATCAGCCATCTTCAACTACATAAACCTTACTGTGGCGCAGACGGGAAAACGGGCAAAGGAGATGGCGACGAGACGTCTTCTCGGCGAGTCTTCAGGCAGCATTGTCTGCAGATACCTTATGGAATCGTTCTTGTTCACATTTGTTTGCATGCTGGTCGGCGTGCTGGTCGCCCTGCTGTTCAAGGGCTGGATAGAGAATCTTCTCAATACAACTATAGTTCTTGTTCCGGATGCGGCTACCATTGCGGCCGGCGTCATTGTACTCGTGCTGGTTTCGGTTCTCTCCGGACTTCTTCCTGCATTTATGGTGTCGAGGTTCAAGCCTATAGCTGTCGTGAAGGGCGATTTCAGGTTCCGCAGCAAGATGGTGTTCAGCAAGGTCTTTATCGTCTGCCAGAACATCATAAGCATGGTTCTTGTCTCGGTTGCATTGACAATGACTCTCCAGATGCGCCATCTGGTATCTTTGCCGGTAGGGTACAATACAGATTTGCTGTCGGTTTCCTCATGGGCGCTCGGCTATAACAATATGGCTGCCCAGGAGGCTCTGCATCAGAGACTTCAGGCTCTTCCGCAGGTGGAGACGGCGGTTATGGCGGTGCAGCTTCCGTTCTCATGTGGAAGCAATGGCGTACATATCGAGGGTGAGGAAATGTCGTGGCTTCAGCTGCCTGCTTTTGACAGTACGGCATTCAGGCTGCTTGGGTTCAATGTGATAGAACAGTATTCCGATCCTATTGAAGGGACATGCTGGTTTACGGAGGAGGCGCAGCGGCGTTATGGGATTACTGCCGGGAACAGGACTGTCGGGACCAATAAAGACGGCGAGCCGCAGTATGAGTGCTGCGGCATAATAGCGGATTTCCGCGCGCGTGATCCTCTTTATAAACCAATGCCTGACAGTCATCGGGCTGTGCAGAACTGTTCCGATGTGTGCATGAATCATCTGCTGAAGGTGCGTGGCGACAGGGCCGAGGCGTTGAATGCTGTCCGCGAGGCATGGCGTGATGTGGCGAAGGAGTATATCGGTGTGCCGCGCGAAACGGACATATATTATATAGATGACTTCCTGGCGGATTCATTGACAGGGACGCGGAACACTATGAAGCTGGTGATGACGTTCATGGTGCTTGCCATATTGATTTCTGCGCTCGGTCTGTTCGCGATGTCCGTCTATTACACTGAGCAGCAGGCGCGTCAGATCGCCCTCCGGAAGATTTTCGGCTCGGGTGTCAAGTCTGCGGCCTGGAAGCTCTCGAAGTCGTTCATGCTGATGACAGCCGTCGCCGTCGTGATCGCGATTCCGGTATGTATCTGGTCAATGCGTTACTACCTGGCAGATTTTTACAATGCCATAGCCTTCCCGTGGTGGATAATCCTTGTCGCGGCAGCATTGACCTTCCTCATCTCCTTCGCTTCGATAATTTCCCGGACCTGGAGTTCCGCAGCCGAAAATCCGGTCGAAGTCTTGAAACAGGACCAGTAAGACTACATGACGATAGTGAAAACCGTGGCTTCCGGGGTGGAGGAGGAGAGTTTGATGGTGCCGCCGTTCAGACGGACAATCTGGCGGCAGAGGCTCAGACCGACACCTGTGCCTGACGAACCTTTGGTGGTGTAGAACGGAACGAACAGCTGCTCCTGGCCAGAGGCGCTGATAGACTCCCCATCATTGGCAATGTCGATGACAGTCTGCTCCCGTTTGTCGATAGAAGCGGTTATGCTTACGTTTCCGGCACCTGCCTGTACTGCGTTCTTTATCAAATTGTTGAGCACTTGCGACATCTGTCCGTAGTCGGCATAGAGAATCACGTCGATTGAAAGCTCGCGATATAGGACATTGACAGAAGGCCAGTTGGCTTTGGCGATGTTGACAGAATCATTGACCAGGTCCTTCAGATAGAAAGCCTTGCGCACCGGCGCGGAAATATGCGTCAGAGAACGGTAGGACTGCACGAAACTTATCAGGCCCTCGGACGAAGACGCGATGGTCCCGAGCGCGGAACGGATGTCCTCAGCACTGTAGCTGTCCAGGTTCTGGGACAATGCCGAACTGAGTGATGCGACAGGCGTGACCGTATTCATGATTTCATGCGTGAGGACGCGGATGAGTCTGGTCCACGACTCGGATTCGTTGTTTTCCATCTCACGGGTAATGTCATTGAAAGTGACGATGCTGACCTCTTTGCCGTGAAGCCTTGCTGTACAGGCACTTATGGAAAACTGTACCGTACCCCTCTCCGAAATGAAAGATGCCCTCGACTCCATTTCAGAAGCCTCGCGGAAAGCATTGGCCATGTCCGGAGAAATCCGCCCGATCTGCCGCAGCGACGAGATCTCCGCCATCCCCAAAAAACCTTTCGCCACAGTATTCGAATAATCGATTCTTTCTCCGTCAATGACGATGACGCCGCTCTGGACGTGGTCCAGCATTGTCCCGAAATACCGCTCACGCTCACGGATATCGGCCTTTTCAGCCTCGAAAATGGACCGGAGACGGTTCAATGACTTGTTCAGCCGCCGGTTCCGCCATCGGCTCTCAGAATACCGGAACGCCGTCTCGCCGCTGTCCAGCGCATCTGACATGAAGTCGATTTTGCCGATGATCTTCCGCCTTGTCGCCGCTCTCGTCACGATATAGGTCAATGCAGCAATCACGACACCGCCAAGCGCAATCCATAACGTGCCGATATTTGTTTCCGCGCCCATCATATTCCGTATTTCTTGAGCTTTGCGTAAAGCGTAGGACGACTGATATCCAAGGACTTGGCTACCATTGATATGTTTCCGTCATATCGGGCCATTGCTGCACGGATAGTCTTCTCCTCCATATTTCCATCGTGTCCCCGGCATTGATCTCAGTCATTCCTGACGCTTTGGAGATGTCCAGCCCGAATCCGTCTATGGCCTTTCCGTCTGAGAGAATGACAGCCTTTTCGATGCAGTTGCGCAGCTCGCGGATGTTGCCCGGCCAGGCGTAAGTCTCCAGTTCGGCTTTCGCCATCGGGGTCAATGTCTCTGCATCCCTGCCGTATTTTTCGGAAAACTCTGTCAGGAACTGCATCGCAAGCGGGATGAGTACGTCTTTTCTGTTTCTCAAAGGCGGAAGTTCCACGCTTATGGTATTCAGCCTGTAATACAAGTCCTCACGGAAAAGTCCGTCACGTATCATGGACGGAATGTCTGCATTGGTCGCGCATATCAGCCTGATATCCGCTGGGATAGCTTTCGTGTCACCGACTCTCGTGATGCATCGGTTCTGGATGGCACGCAGAAGTTTGGCCTGGGACTGCATCGGGATATTGGCGATTTCATCCAGGAAGAGTGTCCCTCCGTCAGCCTGCTCGAACTTGCCGGCATGGTCGGATTTCGCATCCGTGAACGCTCCCTTCACGTGGCCGAAAAGTTCACTTTCGAAAAGCGTTTCCGTGATGGCGCCGGCGTCCACGCAGACCATTGGCTTGTCCGCCCGTCCGGAAAGTCTGTGGATTTCGTGTGCGAGAACATCCTTGCCGGTGCCGTTTTCGCCGGTAATGAGCACTGTGGCATCTGTCGGGGCGATACGTTCCACGTCATGCCTGAGCTGCTGCATCCCTGAACTCCAGAGCATCTGCGGCCCCTCATTGACAGTGACGCCTTTTTTAGGCTTGGATTTCCTGTCCCTGATTCCTGTCAATGTCTCGAGCAGCCGGGCGTTGTCCCACGGCTTGACGACAAAATCTGCCGCACCCCGTTTCATGCCTTCCACTGCCAATGATATGTCTGCGTAGGCGGTAAACAGCACTATGGGCATCTCAGGCCATCTTTTCTTGATTTCAGACAGCCAGAACAGCCCCTCGTTTCCGGAATTGATATCCGCCTTGAAATTCATGTCCAGCAGAATCAGGTCAGGCATCATCTGTTCTACGGTGCTTGTCAGCGAGGTCGGGGACGAAAGTGTCAGAACCTGCGTAAAACAGCCTCCAAGCAGGATTTTCAAGGCATCCCGTATGCCCTTGTTGTCATCTACGACAAGTATCTTTCCACTTTTCATTGTCAATGTCTTTTATCGTCAAGGCTTCTCTCCGGAAGCCGATTACAAAAATACATTTTTTTGCGAACAATCAGCGCAATCATAAAAAGCTGCGCCATCCTTTCGCAAGTGTGACGCAGCTGACAGCCCTGTAGGTCTTTACATCTATGTTAATGTTTTATGTTAATGTTAAACTAATCGTTCTTAATCGAATCCACAGGGTTGGAAGTGGCTGCGTCCAGGCTGCGTAGGGTTACAATCAGCACTGTAATCGCAAGCACTATCAGCAGGGACAATGCGAATACCCACCAATGAATCGGGGTGTGATATGCAAAGCCCGCGAAATATCTGCGGATGACCCACCAGCTGAGCGGCGCCGCAATTACGAAGCTGGCCAGCACAATGCGTATATACTTGGCATTGAACATCTTGAGAATATCGCCTACGCTTCCGCCCATCACTCTCCTGACAGCGATTTCACGACTTCTGTGCTGCGTGTCGAAAAGCACCAGACCGAAGACTCCCATCAGGGAAATGATGATTGCAACCAACGTGAATATGCTGATGAGCGTGGACAATCGGCTTTCCTGCCTGTACTGGGCACCGAGCTCCTTGTCGAAGAAATCAATATTATACAGCTCGTCATCAGCATAAGGCACCATCTCTTTCACGGTCGCAAGCACGAACTTGATGACCGACTGGACATCTGCGCCCGGCGCAGTCCTTATATAGACCTGATGAAGTCCGTCACGCCATCTGTTTTTACCGAACACGTAGAAGGCGAAATCACCACGACCATACTGCAAAGGCCTGAAATTAAAGTCCTTACAGATACCGGCAGTCACAGTCCCGTCCTCATGTCCAGGCGCAGGAGTAACGAAATCCACGTCAAAGTCTTTCTTCGCCTGCTCGTTGAAGATCATCACTCCGCCTTCAGACACCTCATCCGATTTCATGAAATCCCTGCCGTCCACTATATCTATCCCCATGAATTTCAAGAAATTGTACGCCACAGGGTAACATTGGAAATTAATAGTCTTTCCCTTATAGTCACGTCCCCAGCCCATTCTTGAAGTATTGACAATACGTCCGTCGGCCCACGTAATGTCCTGAATCTGAGGATTGCTGCGCAACTTGTCCTCGAATGCCTCGTTCTGGGAACCATACCAACAGACATCATAAGGAATTTTACCGCTAAGGAGGCAGGACTTGTCGAAGCCCATGTCATAGTTCATCAGGTAGGTATGCTGCATCTTGATGAACATGGCGCAGATAATCAAAGACATTGATATGACGAACTGGAAACCGATGAGCGCCGTGCGGAGCCTGCGTCCCGAAGCGGAGCCGCTGAAGGAGCCTTTCAGAACCAATGCCGGCTGGAACGACGTGATGTAGAATGCAGGATAGATGCTTCCGAGGACCGCCGTCAGGACAGCAGCGCCGACCGTCATCGCCAGCACGGGAACATTGTCCCCGAAAACAGCCGAAGAGGAAAGAATACCTGCGACGCTGGTGCGAAGAAGCAGGATGACGATGATTGCGGCCAATGCCAATGCCATGGCGACAAGACCTACCGATTCGAATATAAAGTTGAATATCAATGAAGTACGCGATACTCCGAAAATCTTGTAGGTATTCACGGACCTCAATCTCGCAGGGACAAGCGCAAAGAAGAAATTGATGAAATTTATCAATGCGATGAGGATGATGAGCACCGCCACTGCGAGCAATGTCATGTCCGTGGTGAGATTTCCGGTGCGTCCCGGCTTGCCGTCAAGTTCCTTCGTATAAAAGAGCTCAGACAGAGGTATCAGCTTAACATTGAATCCGTTATTGATTTCATCAATGTCTTCGTCAGTGAGTGTCTCTCCCGCACCATCATACAGTTTTTTGAAGTAATCGAGAAGTATAGACTTAGATTCCTTCTCAAACTCCTCCTTTTGTGAGGCATTCTGGAGTTTCACGCAATACGGAAAAGACCACTCACTGCGATTGTCAATATAGGAATCTTTCATGTCGTAAACGACATTGACCGTACCCAAGTCGCTGTTCTTAGGGAAGTCCTTGTATATGGAAACTATCTCTCTCGCACCTTTTTCGCCCTGCTGGTCACTCCATGAAATGCTGTCTCCGATTTTAAGTTCATATTTCTTGGCAGAAGATTCTGATATGGCAATAGTTGCAGGCTTGGAAAGTTCATCAAGTGAGCCTTCTACGGCCTCGAAATTCAAGGCACGCAGTCCGCCTGCCGAATACTGCATGAGATCCAGATGCATCTTGACCGGGGCATCATTCCGCCTCGTGTAGCAAACATCATCAGAAACATACATGCTGAACACCCCTCCGCCTTCCGACATGGAAGGTCCTGAGACAAGTGCTTCTCCCACCGGCCTGTTTATGAAGATATTGAACTTTCCCTCATTATATTGCGAAGGAACGGACATTACGAATGTCCTGTCCGCATCCTTCAGCGACTTGTTGTAGCCAAGGTTGAAGCAGACCTGCGTCATTATCACGTAGAAGGCAGCGAATGCCACTGCCATTCCTATGATATTCAGCAGGCTGGATACCTTGTACCGCTTGAGGGTGTTCAGAAAATTATTGAATATATACCTCATTATAATTCATTCTTGACATCACTTACTATATGGCCGTCGAACAGGTCGATGGTGCGCTGTGCCATAGCCGCATCCTTCTGTGAGTGGGTAACCATCACTATGGTCGTTCCCTCCCTGTTCAGTTCGCAGAGCAGGTCCATGACTTCCTTGCCGTTCTTGGAGTCGAGGTTTCCGGTAGGCTCATCGGCAAGAATCAGTTTAGGGTTTGCGACTACCGCACGTGCAATCGCAACACGCTGCTGCTGACCGCCTGAGAGTTGCTGTGGGAAATGCTTTGCCCTGTGGCTGATGTTCATGCGCGCCATCACTGCCTCCACCTTTTCCTTGCGCTCAGCCGCGCTGAAATCCATATATCTGAGTGGCAGTTCAATGTTTTCGAACACATTGAGTTCATCGATAAGGTTAAAGCTCTGGAATACGAAGCCGATGTTTCCTTTGCGGAACTTGGTGCGGTCCTTTTCCTTCAGCTGCGCAACTTCCTGTCCCAGAAGCTGGTAACTGCCGGAAGTCGGGTTGTCCAGAAGGCCGAGGATATTCAGGAGCGTGGATTTTCCGCAGCCTGAAGGGCCCATGATGGAGACGAATTCTCCGTCCTTGATTTCGAATGATACATTGTCGAGTGCAACTGTCTCGATTTCCTCAGTCCTGAAGACTTTGCAAATGTTAGTAATCTTGATCATGATATATGTATTTTTTTATTTGTTCTGATATGCTCCGTTTTATTCTGTCTTAATGCTGTCAGCCGGATTTGTTCCCGCTGTGCGTATTACGTAAATGTCTGATATGACGGCAACTATAGCCAGAGCTGCGACTATTGAGCCTACGAAAATCCACCAAGGTAGTCCCGCCTGAAGGCTGAAGTTCTGTTCCCAACGTCCTGCGACAATGTAGGCGAGCACTGCTCCGACTGCCACGGACGGCAGAGCCACTGCCATGACATCGCGCAAAAACATTGACCTTATCTGGGAGAACTGGGCGCCGTTGACGCGACGGACCGCGATTTCCTTGCTGCGGCGACGGACTTCGTCAATCGTGTAGCCGATGAGGCCGATCAGCGCGATAAAGAGCGTCACTATGCCTCCCGCGAGGATGGAGTTTCTCGTATTGAGGGTGTCCACGAAATTCGAGGCGGCGAGCTCATTGCACGGATATATTCTATACCACTGCCCGTCCAGAATCTTTCCTGTAATTTCATCGGTTTTCTGAAGCTCTTCCGGGGACATCTTATGATATTTCACGAATATGTAATGGAACATTCCGGCATATTTCTCTGAGTCACAATAGAATATACCCATCGGACGCCCGCCGAAATCGGCTTCTGCCACGGAAAAGCCGCCGGTATGCATATCGTCAATGATACCGCATATTCTGACTGGAGCACTTTCATGTGAGGTAACCATCACTTCGCGTCCGAGGACTTCGTCCCAGCCGGCAGTGTTCTTCATCATTTTCACGAAATTCCTGTCCACAATCATTTCCGCGTCGCTGTTGAGTGTCGGATCGAAATTACGTCCTTCCTGAATCTTGATACCTAAGACATTGAAATAATGTTCATCCACATAATATGCGTCACGGATGTTGAACAGCTGACGGTCTTCGCCGGGAACACTCACATTGTCACCGCTATATCCTGTGAAAGGATTCTGATATGCGAAACTTGCGTCTTCCACTCCTGAAAGGGAACGGACCTCGCTCATCAGCGTATTCTTCTGAGACTGAGTCGCTTCAGGCATGGCTATCATCGCCACGTCATCATATTTGAATCCACGGTCCGCGTTCATCATTTTGTCATGTTGCAATGTAATCACGCTCATGACCACAGCCAGGAAAACTACTGCCGCAAATTCCACCGCGAGGAGTCCGAGTTTCCACATGCGCTTGCCGGCGCGATAATTCCTGAATGCCGCAGCCACCGGAATCCGGTTGAAGAAGAATGCGGGAAGGAGGCTGTTCAATGCCAGGAGCACGACTATTATTGTCAATGCCAATGCGAGTGGTCGTCCGGTGAAGAGTGCAATGACATTGACACCGAGGATGGTCTCTATCATTGACCTGAACGAGAAGATGAGGATTGCGGCGACGGCGGCTGCGATTGCGGTGTGCACGAGCGCCTCTGCGAACATCATCCCGAAGATGTCTTTTGCGCTGCTGCCCAGACATTTGCGGAGTGCCATTTCGCGTGCACGGATGGCGGCGGACGAAAGCACGATCAGGAGGTAATTCAGCATGGACGTGAGCAGAAGCGCGAAGGCTACGAAGGCCAGCACGAGTGTCATATTCCGCTGAGTTTCATCCTCTTCATGGAATTTCACGAATGGCTTTATCGGAAGTTTCATTTCATATCCGGCTGCCCGCAACTCGTCCATCGGCATGTGCTTGTCCATGAAGCCAGGGAGTCCGTTTTCGATTTCGCTCGGGTCAATGTCTTTCTTCAGTTTTATGAATCCTTTATAGCGGTCGTTGCCTACCATGTTTTCCGAGCCGTCGTATATGAAATGCCCGATGCTCGGCATGGAGACTATCATATCCAGCCTGTAGGATGAGTTCAGCGGGAATTCTTCATAGACGCCGCCGACCGTGAGTTCATATTTCTGCGTATCCCCGGCAATCGTGAATTTCTGTCCGAGAACGGCTGCCGCTGCCGCCTTCTCGTCCATTTTCTTCCCCGAGGTCAATGCTGCTGCCATCTTGGTCGCCAACTTGGATGAGATCACCACATCTGATTCAATGCCAAGGGTTTCGATAAGGTTGCCTGCAAGGCACTTCCGGTCAAAGACTTTGAAAAATGACGTATCGCCAAGACATGTAAGCCCGACATCCACGCGTTTGTCCGATTCTGACATTACCATGGAGGCGGTCTCGAATATATACGTGAATCTGGTGGCCTCCTCTATCTGCGGGAAGTATTCCTTCATCTTTGGGACGACTCCTCCCGCGACTTGAGGATATATCTTGTAACTGCCGTTGAGTTCTATGGCTTCGTTCAGATAATATATCCTGTCGGCATCCTTGTAGAAGTCGTCGAATGTCTTTTCGAAGCAGACCTTGGATGCCAGCACGAGACCGACTGCAAGGCCGACTCCCAATGTCATGACTTTCAGGACGTTCCTGCGTCCTTTCATCGGCAATGTCCTGACTGCCGCATGTATGTAACTGAAAATGTTCATCTGTTCTGTCCCGGAGATTCCATCAATGCCAATCGGCCGATCCCATCGGCATTGACATATCTTTCATCCGGTCAGATCCTCAAGTTGCCACTCCCGTGCCAGTATCTGTAACTTATTGTTTTTCTGAACGTTATCCGTAGCTCCTCTTTCATGCGCTGTAAAAAAACTTTACATTTCTGTAAATTTACTTTACATCGGCCTCTTTCAAAATTAAATAAAAATATCACCATAAGTTGGTATTTCTAAAGTCTGTGAATATGGTTACATTTGTGGTTGTCGGACAAACCGAACTGACAAATGACGTTATAGAACAGAATTCAGAAGATGGAAACAGAACACAAGATAACATTGGCCCGGATTGCAGGCAGTATAGTGCTGCTGGCGGTAGCGCATTTCGAACCGGGACTTACAGAAACATGTCAGATAATTCTTTATGCCGCAGCGTACCTGGTCATCGGCGGCGATATCGTGTGGAATGCATTGAGAAATGTGGTCCGGGGAGAGGTGTTTGACGAGAACTTCCTTATGGCAGTCGCTACGGCGGGAGCATTCGCCACGGGGCAATACCCTGAAGCTGTGGCAGTTATGCTGTTTTACCAGATAGGCGAGATGTTCCAGGACATCGCCGTGGACAAAAGCCGCAAATCCATAACATCGCTTATGGACATCCGTCCGGACTATGCCAATCTCGAAACCCGCGACGGAGAATTTACACGTGTGGCTCCGGATGCCGTGCCGAAAGGAAGCATAATTGTCGTGAAACCCGGTGAGAAAATCCCGCTGGACGGTGTCGTGATTTCAGGAAATTCATCATTGGATACCGCTGCATTGACAGGAGAAAGCCTGCCGCGCGAAGCTGGAGAGGGAAGTCAGGTGATAAGCGGGTCAATGAATATGACAGGACTGTTGAGGGTGAGGACTAGCGGCACTTACGGCGAATCTACTGTGGCGAGGATTCTGGACCTTGTGGAAAACGCTGAAAACGGCAAGGCGAAAACCGAGAAGTTCATCACCCGTTTCGCAAAGTATTACACCCCTGCCGTCACAGGCGCTGCCGTACTTTTGGCCGTAATTCCTCCGCTAGTGGACGGGCAATGGCTGCTCTGGCTTCACAGGGCATTGATCTTCCTGGTTATTTCCTGTCCTTGTGCGCTGGTCATCTCCATTCCTCTGACATTTTTTGCCGGAGTCGGAGGCGCATCCAGGCGCGGCATCCTCATAAAAGGCTCGAACTATCTTGAATCGTTGGCCCGCCTCGGGACGGTGGTGTTCGACAAGACAGGAACATTGACAGAGGGCAAATTCAGCGTTACAGCTGTCTGTGCATCAGGAAATCATGATGAGAAAGAGCTCTTGTCGATGGCGGCCGCGGCCGAGAAATACTCTGACCATCCGGTCGCCACGGCATTGAAAACGGCAGCAGAACCCGTCGTTTCCGATATTGTCAATGTCGAGAACTTTGCCGGTGAAGGGCTGAGGGCGGACGTTGGCGGCCATATGGTCTATGTGGGCAATGCCAAGCTGATGCTCCGCGCTGGTGTCCGTGCCTCTGAACCCGAGAAGCCGGGCACGGTAGTCCATGTGGCTGTGGACGGGGAGTATGCCGGATACATCATTATTTCTGACTCCGTGAAACCTCAGTCCGCTGCGGCCGTGGCTGCTCTCAAGGCCGAGGGCGTGATGAAAACTGTTATGCTGACAGGCGACAGAAAGGCTGTGGCTGAGGAAGTTGCCTCTGCGCTTGGACTCGATGAGGTGCATTCTGAACTGCTCCCTGCCGACAAGGTGGAATATGTAAAGTCAATGATGACCGCATTGCCGGAAAACAAGAGCCTTGCATTTGTCGGGGACGGTATCAATGACGCTCCTGTCCTGAAAACCGCTGATGTGGGAATAGCGATGGGAGCTGCAGGAAGTGATGCAGCGATCGAGGCCGCTGATGTCGTGCTGATGGATGACAATCCCGGAAAAGTCGCGGCTGCAGTTACGCTTTCCCGCAGAACAGTCCGCATTGTCCATCAGAACATCGCGTTTGCTCTCGGAGTGAAACTGCTTTTTCTTATTTTGGCCGCATTCGGTGTCGCCACTATGTGGGAGGCTGTTTTTGCGGATGTCGGCGTGACCGTAATTGCCGTGCTGAACGCACTTCGTGCAATGAAGTAGGTTTTAATAAATTCCAAAAAAACGCTATATTGCCGTGCAATGTATCGATGATTCAGGCATTTTGTCCTACGTCCGGCGCGTGGCGGGCGTGAATCATTGAAAACCAATGTAACATTATGAAAAAGAACACATTGATTTTGGCCTTGACGGCAGTAACTATAACTTTAACCACATTGACAATGAGCGCTTTTTGGAATTCAAAGAAAAAATCGGCTGAAACTGACAGCGAGGGACATGTCCTGGTCGCATTATGGGCTGATTATGAGCAGGCGGTTTCGCTTGACCGCCCGGCAAAACAGGTCGAAATCCTGTCAAAAATCAAGTCAGAAGCGTCCGAAAAGCGTCTTGCGTGGGACTTTTATGACGCGGCGAAGAAATATGTCTCCGATGCTGCATCGCGTAACTGGAAACTTCAGGATTCATTGAAACTGAACCTTGGAGAGGAAATAGCGAAGTTCGATGAGCCGGTGATGTCGTTCGTCTGGAAATTGTCCAAAGGCGATGAAACTGCCGAAACCATTTTCGAATATGTCCGTGCCAATGCGAAGAGACTGGAAGCCTCCTGCAATCAGCCGTTCTGGACTTCCTACGATGGCAGGTCCTCTGTTCCGGGTATCCCGGGAAGCGGATTCGTGAAGGAGTTCTATGCCAATGATTATCAATACGCATTGTGGACACTTCTTGCAAAAAACTTCTATACGGGCAAGTTGTTTGCCGATATTGCCGAGGCCTTGGCCGAATATCAGGGTGACAGTTACCCTATGAGTGCGTTTCTTGAATATGTTCAGCTGGAGAAGTCATGGCGCAATGCGGACGGGAATACTTCCGCATCCGTAAAAAAATCCGCTCTGGAGGCGTTTGCCGGCAAATATGCAGGCAAGGCCGTGTCAATGTTTGCAAAAGCTTCCCTGTTGGAGATGGAATTTTCTTCACTGGGAGAGAAAAAGGCTGGCTCAGATGAGTATAAGGCACTGTATGACGAGTGCGCGGCATTTGAAAAGGAGAGGACTGCGTTTACAGGTGTTGAAAGCAAAGTAGTCGGCGACCTGACCACTGTTGAGAACCTGTGCAGTCATTTGACTGCCAAGTCGGTAGAGGTGAGAATTGAAGACGGGAAAATACTCGTTCTGCTTCAGAACCTCAAGTCGGCAAAGCTGTCTATGTCCCCTGATGAGTCCGGTTCGAAAACGGTGCTGTCCGAGAGTATGTCCAATCCGAAATGCAGTTTCTATGTGAAGGATACGGTCTCGGTGGATTTGCCTGTGGTAGATGACGGGGATTATGTCATTGTCGCGAAAAACGGGATGAACGTCTCATCGAGGAGGTTCTGCTCTCACCGTATTTCCGTTGCTTCAAGGACTGACAGCCGGGGGAAATGCATCTATGCGGCCGGATGGAAAAGCGGAAAGCCGTTGGAATGTGCTGATCTGCAGATGTATAAGAACGGAAAGGTCATAGCGTCTTGTGCTGGTTTCAAGTTTGACGGATTCACTCCGCTGCCACAAGAGTTCGTATCCGTGATGAAGGACAATGTCTATTATACATTGACCTGCTCCTATAAGGGCGAAGATGGCTTCCTGAGAAAATCCGAGCAGCTGTCACTTGACAGCTGGTACAATACGGTGGATTCCGGAGATGACGCCAAAGTGCGTCTGTGCGGTGAGATCTTCACCGACAAGTCGGCCTACAATCCTGGCGAAACGCTTGCGTTCAAGGTGCTCCTATATAATATAGAGGGTAGAAACAATGCGCGTGTGGCACCTCAAGGCACGGAATGCAAAGTGGTCCTGAAAGACGCGCAGGACAATGAAGTGTCGTCTCAGCTGCTGACTACCAATGAATTTGGTTCATTGGCCGGAAAATTCGAGCTCCCGAAGGGACTCAGGAACGGATACTGGTATGTCAATGTCCTGACCGGCGGAAAAAAGCTGCTTGCGGTCAAACCGGTACGTGTGGACGAGTTCGTCCTTCCGACTTTCGACCTGGAGTTCGACAAGACCGAAACACTGTTCTTCCCTGGTGACGAGGTTACGGTTTCGGGCCGTGTGCGCAGTTTGTCCGGTCATCCTGTATCTTCTGCCAATGCTGTTTACGAGGTGACTTCATACGGAGACAAGATCGATTCGGGCAAACTGAAAATGTCCTCGGACGGCAGTTTTGTCGTCAGTTTCAAGGCTCTTCCATCTCAGTGGAGCAGATACTACAATGTGGAAGTGAGGATTTCTGATGACACTGGAGAAACTCATGAATATAGTCGCGCAATATGGGTGGCGGATGATCTGACTCTGGAACTGGAGCTTGCGAATGACGCTGAAGGTCAGGCATTTGCAACCGATGAAACGTCGGAAATCACTCCTCGCAGATGGCAGAGAAGAGAAAGTGTGAGCATACTTCGCGGCAATGTCGCTTCCGTCAAGATGGATGTCCTGTCCGATGATGGGGAGGCCGTGCCTGTAAAAGTGAAATACACTCTTCTGAATGAACGTGGAACAACTCTTCTGAGCGGCGAAGCGGCTTCCGGAGAGGCAGAAAACATTGACCTTAAATCTTGTCCGTCAGGACTTTATACTATCAAGGCAGATGCTCAGACCCGAAGTCAGAGCGGAAAGGAATATACGGATTCGTCGAGTCTGAGGATTCTTCTGGTCAATGATTCCATGACGGTTCTGGACGCGCCTGTGAAGGATTTCATAATGCCGTTTGCTCAGCAGGTGACGGAGGGCGAAAATGCTTCCATCTGGTTCGGAATGGCCGATGACGCTCAGGTCTGGGCGATTGCCGAGATTTTTGGAGAAAAAGCCAATGTGTTGGATATCAAGTTTGTACAGCTGAGCGGAATGCGCGGCAAGGATGGCTCTCTTGTGAAACTGGAGTTCCCGTACAAGAAGGAGTATCCTGATGCTGTACTGGCAAAAGTGTTTTATTTCAGGAACGGCGATTCCGTGTCTTATTCATATGAGTTCCATAAGGTCCGCAAGTCAGATATCCTGCCGCTGGAGTTCTCTGCATTTGAAGACAGGACATTGCCTGATACGGAATATACATTCTCGGTGAAGACCGCCCCTGAAACGGAATGTCTGGCCGCGGTGTTTGACAAGAGCTCGGAACTTATTGAGCCGAATCATTGGCCGGTCTATTCTCCTGTCGAGTACAATGTCTGCACTATTAGTTACAACACCTCACCGGGTTCAGTGGATGCTGACGGCAGAGATGACGTAATCGCCTATGGCTCAGCGCGCAAGTCCAAGTCTCCGGTGTTCTGTTCGATGAATGCGAGGGCTGGCGTGGAGATGGAATGTGCAGAAGACGCTGCTCCTGTCATGGAGTCCAAGTCATTGGAATGCGGATCCGGAGCAGAACCGGCCGTAAGAGACAATTTTGCCAGCACATTGACCTTCCAGCCTTTCCTGCGCCCGGACGAGAACGGCAACCTTTCGTTCTTTTTCCGCACTGGCGGCACGCTGTCCACTTTCATCGTGTCTCTGTATGCCCACGACCGGAGCATGCGCAATTCCGCACTTCGTAGGGAAATGACGGTCTCGCTGCCTGTAAAGGTCAATGTCGTGGCTCCTGAATATCTCTATCATTCTGATAATTACCGACTTGCGGTCGGGCTTTCTTCGGTTGCGGAAAACGACGTCGAAGGAACATTGACTCTTAATATATATGAGGGTGGGGATTACAAGGCTCTCGAGTCGTCGGGCGCGAAGCCTGTTTCTGTGCAGTCCCTGCGGGTGAAGGTCCCTGCGGGAGAATCGCTGCGCTCGCTTTTCGATGTCAATGTCAATGAACTGATTCCCGAGTGCGGCACTCTCGGATTCAAGGTTGTGTTCAAGGCGGAAAACGGCGGCAACGCATTCTCTGATGCGATGTTTGTGCCTGTTTCTGTATATCCTGATACTCAGCGTCTTACAGAGGCTCATTCGGCTGTGCTGCTTGCAGGTGCAGACCAGGAGGCCCTGATTTCACGCCTGAGGAAGATGTTTGTCAACGCTGACGGGGACAATGCCGAGGTGAATGTGCTCAGCATTCTGGATATGGTCCATGATGCCGTGCCGTCAAAGGTGGAACCTGCCGGCAATGATGTGCTCACACTTTCGGAGGCTCTGTACGTGAGACGGCTGGCCGATGCGCTAAGAGCTGCCGGCAGAATGCCTGCGAGGGACAGTGTAGTGCTTTCCGATGAGAAATTGATGAAGAAGATGCTGGCCTGCCACAATGCGGATGGCGGTTTCGGATGGTTCGAGGGGATGTCTTCGTCTCCTGTCATAACGGCTGTGCTGCTGGAACGGTGCGCGAAGATGCTGAAGGCAGGGTTGCTTGACGTCTCAGAGGCGGTGGCCGGCGATGCCTCGTCAGCGAAGAATGTGGAAGAGGTGCTCGCTTCTGCCGTGAAGTATATTGACAAGAGTCAATTCGCTTATCTTCAGGCGATTCCGTTCTGGTGCGGCGGCCTTTCAGACAGCCAATATATGTATGTGAGGTCAATGTATGCATCGGTGAAGTTTACTGAGTGGGATTCCGTTTCCGGTATCTTGGGCAGGTTGTTTGGCAAGAGAGCGAAGCAGTTCCGCTCTGATGCTAAAGCGTACCTGGTCCCTTCCAAGGAGCGCGGACTGAATGGCAGCATACTGGATAAGGCACGAAGACTATCGACATTGATCCGTCTGAGTTCTTCCTCCGATGGAATCGCTTTGGCGAAGTCGTGGGGCGTGAGGGTCAATGCGGGTGCACGTCTCGAAAGGTCTGTCGAGGCGGATGTGGCGTCGCTTCTCGAATATGCCGTGATGCACAAAGATGGCGGAATGTATTATCCGAATGCCGTGATGCCGTTCCGCGGACTGCTTGAGAGTGAGGCTTATGCACATTCTATGCTTTGTGATCTGCTTTCGGGCTATGCTTTCAGGATGCAGAGTGCCGGCAAGGGCTCTGTCAATGCTTCTGAGGCCAAGCGTGTCGCTGACGGTATCCGTCTATGGCTTATGCTGCAGAAGGAGACGCAGCACTGGGAGGCGACTCCGGATTTCGTGGATGCGATAAATTCCGTTATGGAAGGGGATGCGGCCGTGAAATCCACAAAGGTGGTGGTGCTTTCAGCGGTTACGGATTTGCCTTTTGCGGAGGTGAAGGCTTCCGGGAACGGATTCACTGTCGAGAGAAAGTTCTACAGAATAGGAGCAGACCCGAGTGCGTCCGGGGAGGATTCTGCCGGAATGTTTGAGGCGTCCTCTGTCAGCGTGTCTGCTGAAGCGTCTATGGGCTCGTCGGGAGTAGGGTCCGGCAAGACAGCTGATAAGGCAGGACGTCAGGAGATCAGGCCGGGGGACCGTGTCAATGTCGGTGACAAGATTGTGGCCGAATATGTTATCCACAATGATGAGAACCGTAGTTTCGTGAAGCTCAGTGCACCTCGCGAGGCTGCATTCAGGCCGGCAAACCAGTTTTCCGGAAGATACGGATGGTGGCTCTCGCCGCTGAGAATCGCGGATTGGTATTCTTTCACGCCTCAAGGCTACCGCAATGTCAAGTCTGCTCTCACGGAGTATTATTTCGATTCGTACCCGGAAGAGAATACGGTAATCAGTGAGGAGTTCTTCGTGACTCAGACAGGCACGTTCTCGGCTCCTGTCGTGACGATCGAATCCCTCTACGCCCCTCACTATCGCGCCAATGCCCCGGCACTTCAGCCTTTAGCAAGTCGCTGACTTATTGCTTCTCTCGACGAGGTGTCGCGGGGAGGGGTTTGTGTGCTTCTAAATGTGTTCATTTTTTATGGAATCCGGGAAAAAAGATATAATTTTGCAGTTTGTTCCGAAATCCCGTGGCGATGGCGGAACGGAGCGTGTCCCGTGAACGCGGAATGAGCCGCTGACATATGGACAATTGTAAAACGGAAAAATAAAACAACGTCATATTATGATGACCTCTAACGAGATACGACAGAAATTTCTGGACTTTTTTGCATCAAAGGGCCACACCATTGTCCCTTCTGCACCGATGGTCGTAAAGAACGACCCTACACTTATGTTTACCAATGCCGGAATGAACCAGTTCAAGGACATTTTCCTCGGCAATGTTACACCTAAGACACACAGAGCCACCGACTCACAGAAATGCCTCCGCGTGAGCGGAAAGCACAATGACCTCGAGGAAGTAGGACACGATTCCTATCACCATACGATGTTCGAGATGCTCGGAAACTGGAGCTTCGGCGACTATTTCAAGACTGAGGCCATCTCCTGGGCTTGGGAACTTCTCACGGAAGTATATAAAATCGACAAGACCAAGCTTTACGCCACCGTATTCGAGGGTTCCAAGGAAGATGGGACATCCCTCGACGAGGAGGCCCGACAGACATGGCTGAAATTCCTTCCGGAAGACCATATTCTTCTCGGAGATAAACACGACAATTTCTGGGAAATGGGTGACACAGGCCCATGCGGCCCATGCAGTGAAATCCACATTGACCTTAGAAGCGATGAGGAAATCGCAGCTGTTCCGGGACGCGAGCTTGTAAACAAGAGCAATCCTCTCGTCATTGAAATCTGGAACCTCGTGTTCATGCAGTACAACAGGAAGGCAAACGGCGAGCTTGAACTCCTGCCGAACCACAACATTGATACGGGTATGGGCTTCGAGAGGCTCTGCATGGTACTTCAGGGCAAGAAGAGCAACTACGATACGGACGTGTTCACGGGAATGATCAGCAAGATCGAGGAACTTTCCGGTCACGGTTATCACGAGTCTGAGGATACTGAGGTGGCAATGAGGGTGATTGCTGACCATATCAGGGCCATCAGTTTCTCAATCGCTGACGGTCAGCTTCCTTCAAACGTGAAGGCCGGCTATGTGATCCGCCGAATCCTCAGAAGGGCAGTCCGTTACGGTTATACGTTCCTCGGATTCAATGAGCCGTTCCTCTGCCGTCTCGTACAGCAGCTTGCCGATGACATGGGCGGTGCATATCCGGAACTCAGAACTCAGCAGAAACTCATTGAAAGCGTCATAAGAGAAGAGGAGTTCGCATTCCTCAGGACATTGGACCGCGGCATCAGACTCATGGATGACTATCTTGCGAAAGCGGCTGAGACCAAGGTGATTGACGGTAAGGATGCCTTCGTGCTCTACGATACATACGGCTTCCCGATTGACCTTACCGAGCTGATCGCTTCCGAGAAAGGCTATAAGGTAGACCTCGAGGCGTTCAATGTGGAACTTCAGAAACAGAAGGAGCGTGCGCGTCAGGCCACGTCCAACGAATTCGGTGACTGGATCCAGTATCACAACGGCGAGGAGGAAGAATTCCTCGGCTACGATTACACCGACATTGACGGGGCAAGCCTCATCAAGCAGCGTACCGTGAAGCAGAAGAACAAGGTCATGTTCCAGCTTGTCTTCGACCGCACTCCGTTCTATGCGGAAATGGGCGGCCAGGTAGGCGACACCGGATATATAGAGTCTGAAAGCGGTGAGAGGATCAAAATTCTGGACACCGTGAAGGAGAACAACCTCACGATCCATATCGCAGAGCGTATTCCTTCAGACTGCTCAGAGTCATTCTCGCTTCATGTCGATGCCGCGAGAAGGCTGAAAATCACGAACAACCATACTGCAACCCATCTTCTCGACAGGGCGTTGAGAGAGGTGCTCGGCACACACGTTGAGCAGAAAGGTTCGTATGTATGCCCTGACTATCTCCGTTTCGACTTCTCGCATTTCTCCAAAATGACCGACGAGGAGCTCGAGAAAGTGGAGAAGAGGGTCAATGAACTGATCCGCGCCAATTATCCTCTCGTGGAAAAGAGGGACGCGACAATGGAAGAGGCCAATGCAATGGGCGCAATCGCATTGTTCGGTGAAAAATACGGAGACAAGGTCAGAGTCGTGAAATTCGGCGACGCTGTGGAGCTTTGCGGCGGAACACATGCGCAGGCGACCGGACAGATCGGTACATTCATCATCCTGTCTGAAGGCGCTGTGGCTGCAGGCGTAAGACGTATTGAGGCAGTTACAGGCGAGGCGGCATGGATGCATACACGCGCTCTCATGGAGACATTGAAAAATGCAAAAGCGTTCTTCAACAATACCCCGGACCTCGGTGAGGCTATCCGTAAGGTCCTCGACGAGAATACCGGCTACAAGAAGGAGATTGAAGGATTCGTTCAGGAAAAGACCGCGCGTCTTGCTGAGAAGCTTTCCAAGGAGGCTTCCGAAATCAATGGACTGAAAGTGGTCAAGTTCACCAACAGCGTGGACCCTGCATTGATAAAAGGCGTGGCAGGACTTCTCCAGAAGCAGTCTGAGAACTTCGTGTTCGCCGCTGCATTTGAATATGCGGAGAAGCCGAATCTCGTGCTCATGTACTCTCCGGACCTTGTTGCCAAAGGAAAGAACGCAGGCAAGGATATCCGCGAGGCTGCCAAATTCATCCTTGGCGGCGGTGGCGGACAGCCTGGACTTGCAACCGCGGGCGGCAAGAATGTTGCAGGGCTGAAGGACGCTCTCGACAAGCTTGTAGAAATAGCGACTGCTTAGAATCAGCCGTAACACAGACAAAGGAGTAAGGAATGAAGAAACTCGACCAGTTCATCATCAAATCATTTTTGGGACCGTTCTTCGGTATCCTGATGGTGGTCGTATTCATTCTTATGCTCCAATTCCTGTGGCTATATATAGATGAGCTCGTAGGTAAAGGCTTGGGACTCAGGATTATACTTGAGTTCCTCGGATGGGGAAGCGCCACTATGCTGCCGCTTTCACTTCCGCTTGCCACACTTCTCGCTTCAGTGATGACAGTGGGGCAGATGGCCGAGAACAACGAGCTTATCGCCATGAAATCTGCCGGCATATCATTGACAAGAGTGCTTACGCCTCTTATAATATGTGCCGGCATAATCAGTATCCTTGCATTTTTCGCGGTCAACAACCTCGTTCCGGTCGCCTACAACAAGATTTTCACGCTTCGTGATGACATCGGAAAGACAAAGGAGGAAATCAATATCCCTACCGGAACTTTCTACGACGGCATTGACGGATATGTGCTGAGAATCGACTCGAAGGACGACAAGACGAATATGATGCACGGAATTCTGGTCTATGACCATACCGCTGGCAAGGGCAATGTCAGCCTTACGATCGCGGATTCCGCAATGCTCAAGATGTCCAAGAGCAAGGATTACCTCACGTTCCAGATGTTCAGCGGAATAAACTATTCCGAGACGAACAAGATGAATTACAGGGATACCTCGCTGCAGCTGCAGAAGACCAATTTCCGCAACCAGAAGATGATAATCCCGTTGCAGAACTACGCCTTCCAGAAGTCTGAGCAGTCCAAATTCGGCGACCAGGTAAGGGCAATGAACCTTACACAGCTCGGTCACGGAAAGGATTCCCTTACGCATCTGAACGATTCCACGTGGGCTGTGAATACGGCATCATTCTTCTCCAGACGCATACTCAGGTTTGCGAACCAGCTGGATACTGCAAGCCATTTCCAGGGTACGACATTGTTCGACAGGAGCAAACTGAAAAAATGGGGCAGCAAGGAGGAGGAACTCAGCGCGTACCGCAATGCCGAGAATATGGCAAGCGAGTATTGCACCGCTGTAAGCAGCTATGAGAATGATGTTTACGGTTATATCTACATCCTCAGACGTACGGACGTGGAACTGCTCAAGAAGTTCGCGGAGGCATTGGCCTGTTTCATCCTTTTCTTCATCGGAGCGCCTCTCGGGGCATTTATCCGGAAAGGCGGACTGGGCGTTTCTGCCATCATCGCCGTACTGTTCTTCGTGCTGTACTGGGTGGTCGATATTACCGGAACAAAACTGGCACGCGACGGAGCTATTACAGCAGCTGCCGGAGTATTCATATCCACCATTGTCCTGGCACCGCTCGGAGCATATTTCACGTGGAAGGCAGCGCACGATTCGGCAATCTTCAATACGGAGAATTTCGGTTCATGGTGGAGAAAAATCAAGAGCAAGTTTATGAGCATATTCAGAAAGACAAGAATTGTCTATATGGGAACGCCGGAGTTCGCGGTTGCCCCTCTCAAGGCCCTTATTGAGGCCAAGTACAATGTCGTAGGTGTGGTGACCGTGGCAGACAAGCCGAGCGGAAGAGGATTGAAGGTCAATGAAAGCGCAGTGAAGAAATTTGCAGTGGAGAACAACATCCCTGTTCTTCAGCCGCTTAAACTCAAGGATCCTGAATTCCTGAAGCAGCTCGCTGCCTTCAAGGCTGACTTGTTCGTGGTGGTTGCATTCCGCATGTTGCCGCAGGAAGTGTGGACAATGCCGAAGCTCGGTACGTTCAATCTCCACGCTGCTCTTCTGCCACAGTACCGTGGCGCTGCTCCTATCAACTGGGCAGTGATCAACGGCGAGAAGATGACAGGTGTGACAACCTTCATGATTGACAAAGACATTGATACCGGCGGAATTATGCTCAGGCAGGAATGCCGTATAACTCCGGAAGATACGGCAGGTACGCTTCACGACAAGCTGATGCCGATCGGAGCGGAACTCGTGGTGCAGACCGTTGAGGGTATCATTGAGAAGAATATAGAAACGCGTGTCCAGAGGAGTTTCATCCAGGGTTCGGAAGTCCTGAAACCGGCGCCGAAACTCACTCGGGAGCTGTGTGACATTGACTGGAACAAGAAAACATCCGCTGTTTACAATCTGATCCGAGGTCTGAGCCCGTACCCGGCTGCATTTACCATGCTGAAGTCGGAAGCGCATCCGGAACCGGTCCAGTTGAAGATTTATTTCGGAGAGAAGGTGGAGGGAGAGGATTTCAGGTCAATGCTTGAGAAAGCCGGCAAGTCTGAGGCAGTTCCGGGTGAGATTCTGAGTGACGGCAAATCATTCTTCGCTGTCACTACGGCTGACGGAGCGGTTTCTCTGACTGATGTCCAGCTTTCAGGCAAGAAGCGGATGGATGTGAAAGCATTCCTCGCAGGCTTCCGCAATCCGGAATCATGGGAAATTGTAAATGACACTAAATAACGATTATAAATGAAAACAGCAGTTCAATTCGGAGCCGGCAATATCGGCCGAGGATTTATCGGAGCCGTACTTTCGCAGTCAGGCTACAAGGTAGTGTTCGCAGATGTGAACAAGGAAATCGTGGACAGGATCAATGCTGACAGGCAGTACACTGTCCATATCAAGGACGTTGACAGTGAGGATATTCTGATTTCCGGCGTCAGCGCGGTGGATTCATCTACCGATGCGGTAGTGGATGTGATAAAGGAAGCCGAAATTCTGACTACGGCAGTAGGTCTGAGAATACTTCCGTTCATTGCACCGGCTATTGCCAAAGGCATTGTCGCGAGAAAAGAAGCCGGAATCGAGGCTCCTCTGAACATTATCGCTTGCGAAAACGGACTCATGGCATCGTCACGTCTTAAGGAAGCTGTGCTTTCTCATCTGGACGAGGCTCAGGCAGAGTGGTGTCTCGCGCACACAGGTTTTCCAAACTGCTCTGTTGACCGCATTGTCCCTCCGGTAAGAAGCGAGAATCCTATCGACGTGGCTGTGGAGAAATACTACGAATGGAATGTCGAGGAAAAGGCGTTTGTCGGAAAAGCTCCTGAAATTGCAGGAATGAATATGGCCGACAACCTCCTCGCATACATTGAGAGAAAGCTGTTTACGCTCAACACCGGTCATGCGATCACAGCATATCTCGGTAAGATGAAGGGCTGCCAGACCATTCTCGAGAGCATTGAAACTCCTGAAATCTACGCTGTCGTGCACGCTGCGATGCAGCAGAGCGGCGAGGCTCTGGTAAAGCAGTTCGGCTTCGACCATGAGGCGCATTTCAAATATATCGAGAAGATTATCAAGCGTTTCCACAATCCATATCTCAAGGACGACGTTACCCGTGTGGGACGTGAGCCGATAAGAAAGCTTTCTCCTGACGACAGACTCATAAAGCCGGTAATGACAGCCAAGAGTTTCGGCCTGCCTTATGACAAGATTCTGCTCGGAGTAGGTGCTGCATTGCACTTCAACAATTCTGAAGATCCGCAGAGCGTACAGCTGATGGAAAAGATTGCTACAGAGGGACTTGTCCCTACCATTTCGGACGTTACTGGCATCAAGTCCGGAGATCCGATGCTTCAGGAGATTGTCAATGCCTATAAAGAGGTGGAAAAGATATGATGCTTCACAGACTTACAATCGCGGCTGCAGCATTGTTCGCTGTGGCCGTGACTGCGGCTAATGCTCAGAATCCCGAAGCCGGATACCAGGAAGGCATTGACCGTAACAAGGTGGAAATCAATTCTTTTGAAGATCTTCAGAATTATTTCAGATATTCTCCGAAGAGAGATGTCATCATCAGCGCTCATCGTGGCGGTATGATGGCTGGTTATCCTGAAAACTGCATCGAGTCGTGTGAAAAGACATTGTCAATGATGCCGACGTTCTTCGAAATCGACTTCAGTTTCACGAAGGACAGCGTCATGGTACTGATGCATGACCTTACGCTGGACAGGACCACGACAGGCAAAGGCAAGGTCTGTGATTATACCTATGAGCAGATCCGCCAGTTCAATCTCGTGGACAGAAAGGGTAAGGAGACCCCTTACAAGATACCGACATTGAAGGAAATGCTGGAGTGGGGCAAGGATAAGGTCGTCTTCAATTTCGACAACAAGTACATCAATACCAAGGGCGTGAGCGATGCAGAGAAGAAGGGTGCTTTGGACTACTATATCAAGCAGCTGCTTCCGGGAGGGGACTGGTCGATGTACCACAACATCATGTTGAGCGTGCGTTCCATCGACGAGGCTCTGTACTACTGGAATCACGGGGTTCAGAATGTAATGTTCTGCGTGGAAATCAGCAAGCCGGAACATTTTAAGGCTTACGATGAGTGCCCTATTCCATGGGACCACATCATGGCTTATATACGTCTGGCCGTGAACCCTGAACTTCATGACATTTACCGTGAACTGCATAAGAAGGGCGTGATGATAATGACCTCTATCACAGGCTCTTCCGACAAGGTAAAGAATGATGGGGACCGCCGCATCGCCTATGAGCGCGAACTTCTGGCCGAACCGGACATCATCGAGACAGACTACCCGTCCGAGTTCATTGGACTTCCTTGGAGCAGGAAAGAAATCCATTCTCTCCAGGACAAGGCCATCAAGTCAATGAGAACAGCGAGACCAAGAAAATAACACCATGAAACCGATAAGAATTTTCGTTGCTGCAGCGGCTTCCCTCTTTGTCTGTGTCAATGCCTCTGCACAGGTAACTCGTGAAAAACTGGCGGCAGATCCTTATGCAGGAGTCGGCATCTACCATGTATATAAGCCTGGCAATATGCAGGACACGGCAGCGCCGGAAGGATACAATCCGTTCTATATCAGTCATATAGGTCGTCATGGCTCGCGCTATCACGATTCATCCAAGAAGTTCGACAAGGCTCCGGAAAAAATCCGTAAGGCTGCGGAAACCGGGATGCTTACTGAGCGTGGAATGGCATTGTACCGCGAATTGATGAAAGTCGATTCTGCTACGGTTGGAAACTTGGGCAAACTCTCCGAACTCGGAGCCGAGGAGCATCAGATGATAGCGAAACGTATGTATCGCCGTTTTCCGGAGGTGTTCTCAAGTGAGGAAAGAATCTATGTGGACGCCGCTTCAAGCACTGTAAGAAGATGCCAGGAGAGTATGATGGCGTTTACAAAAAGGCTTAAGAAGGAACGCAAGAGCCTCAAGGTCAATGTCCATAGCGGGGATTCCTACATGGCATACCTTCTCTACAAGCCTGCGGATTATTTCGATATCGTACACCTCGGCAGTGATGTTACGGACTCATTGGCAAAGGCGTTGTTGGATACTACAGCATTCCTTTCTTCCATTTTCAAGGATCCGGAAGAAGGTGCCAAGCTGGTTTCCCCGTCCTGGAAATTCATGAGGGAGGTATTGATATGGGGCAGTATCGCTCCGGATATCAGACTGGACGATGTGTGCGTGCCTGCGTACTACACTGAGGATATGAGGTATCAGCTGGCTAAAGTCAATGCCTGCAGAATCTATTCTGAGATGTGCAATTCAGTGGAGTCCGACGGACGCAGGATGTCATTGACAGAAACTCTGCTCTCTGATTTTATCGCGAAGGCGGATGCGGCGCTTACATCCGGGAGCCAGCGTGCAGCGGACCTCAGATTCGCCCACGACGTGTCTGTGGCGCCGCTTTCTGCATTGATCGGCATCGAGGGCTGTGACAAGAGGCTTCCGGCAAAGGATGTCTGGAAGTACTGGATGACGTCAGAATATGTTCCGATGGCAATGAACCTGCAGATGGTGTTCTACCGTAAGGAGGGCGACACCAAGTGCAAGGATGTTCTGGTCAAGTTCCTCTTGAATGAACAGGAGCGTCTCGTGCCGGCTCTGACACCGGTTGAAGGTCCATACTACAGATGGAAGGACGTGCGTAAATTCCTTCTCGAGAAGGTGAAGTATGCGCATGAAATCAATGTCCGTTGGGGTGTGGCGCAGTAAATTCTTGATTCTGGTGGCAAAAATGTCAAATTATTTTTGTTGAATGGAAAAATAGTCATATATTCCTGTCTTTGACACTTTGATTTTAAGATATAAAGGCCCCAGAGCGCTGTAATGGCGATTCTGGGGCTTTTGCAATTATGCAAGTATGTAATGCATCAATGGTGATTTCACGCCGACT
>Ga0129315_1000477_pt1 | contig 32109 bp, 29 predicted proteins | sample Cm827metagenome_FD_94432 | JGI IMG/M metagenome (GOLD analysis project Ga0129315, IMG submission 94432) | Eastern black-and-white colobus group fecal microbial communities from Wisconsin, USA - Cm827 metagenome | ecosystem: Host-associated > Mammals > Digestive system > Large intestine > Fecal... | reverse complement strand
TGGTTCTAATTCTTTGATTTTGGTATATTTTCTGGACATAACAAAACCTCCTCGTGTAGTGCTATTATCCTACACGGGGAGGTCTTTTGTCTATTGTCTACTTTTTACGGACCGGTTCAAATGCGGGTTGTGGGTGAAAGCTCGTTTTTTTCGTTAGGGGGCGGGGCGGCGGCTGTGCAGCCGGGCCAAATACTCTGCCGTAATGGTTCGGGCCTCCGGCTCCGCCAGACTGTTCGCGCCGAAGAACACTGCCAGCGTTACAGCTGAAACCCATATGGCAATTGTATTATATCCTTCAACAGCTTATTTGCTTCCAGTGTATAACGCTTTCATCATAATTTTTTCTATTTTATTTATAAGTAACTGTTTTGCCTTTGTTTGATTTGGCAACAACGCTTGTAATGGTTGGAATCCGCTCTTTGAAATAGCCTCCAGTATATCGCCGCGCACTTTTTGATGTTTTACAGACTTAATCATTGCCCTATTCATTTGACTAGCCTGATTCAGCTTTACCTCTTTGATCTTTATGCGATTATTGATTTGCTTAAGCATAGAATAGCCCTTTTCCGAATGAACCAAAATCAGGGAAGTTCCTTTATTATCATCCATTTCCGGAGCAACATCCCAAATCCCCCAAAAATCCCCTAATGTTATATCACTTTTACGCTCATATCCTTTTTCCTGACAATATCCACAGGATTTCCGCAAGATATAGTCACCGACAAACATTTTCATAAATTCATCTTCACTATTTCTGCATAAGTAGCGAGCTCCATCTTCATAGAAAAAGTCAATAGAATATGCATATTTACTCCATCCGCTCTTTTTACATCTTAAATTTATATACTGCGGAAGTGAACCTTGCGAGTCCAAATTAGATCGGTATAAAACATACTTCTCCCAAACCATCGGGGAGGGAACTCCGTGACACACAAAATCAATACAAATTAAATTTTCATAGCCTCTTCCTAAAAAAGATTGAAGGCCCGAAACTTGGCATGGCGTACCTGAAAAAAGCACTTGCTGGCCACACTCTAATCTTTTCTTTATTTCTGGGAAGCACTCTCCTAAGTCGCTTTGCGAGTATTTTGCCCCGTGCAGCGCATCTAAATTTTCATATTGATCAACGCATCTATGTGTTACACGAAATTTCTTGTCGTATGCTGCCCCATATACGACTCCGCTTTGTTTCAAAACCTCTTTAGAAAGTTCAAAAAAAATCCCCCCAGAGGAACTTTCCATTCTTACTTTCGTGTCCATTGTATATGCAGCATAGGCCAAAGTATTCTGATGGCATATTTCTTTTGCATTCATGGCAGGGCACACCTTGCCACACAGCTTACAATTCAAACAGATGTCGTTATTAACGCTAGGAAATGCAAATCCCTCTTTATCTCGTACCATGGTAATACATCTGTTTGGGCAGCTGCTAGCACATGCTGAACACCCTGTGCATTTGTTTTTAGCAGCTAAATGCACCATACTTTTTCCCCCCTTATAATCTTTTTTTCAAACATTGAAATATAGATTTCATTTTCCTGATTAAGCGTAACATCGGAACAAATTCCGGATGAATCAACTTGCAATATATAATGCACTCATTAATGTGTATTGCTTTTTCTTTTGCTAGCTTAGAAAAAGATTCTTTCATCAAAGGTCCATCATCAAATGTACCCGCAATCTGCATAATGCTTTTCCAATAAGCATTATTTACAAGACGCAAAAAATATTCTTGTTCTTTTTCGTCGCAAACAATTAAACGGACCATATATTCCCGAATGTCCCGATATCCTCCAGCATTATCCAAACTCAATCTTTCTCTATTTATTGCCTCCGTAGTTTTTGTTAATGAGTTTTCCTGCTGATTGTAATTCATATGCGGTTTGTCAATAAATCCGCACTTTTTCTGATACACTAGTGGCAATAAAAACTGTAAATTTTGTCCGTATCTCGACTGATAAATTTCTCGGTCTGGGTAAAACTGAAGCAGAGAAGACACTCTGACCATATAGCTTCCGGCCCAATTGTTCGTTCTACCCTCTAGTAACGCTAAAAAAATGTTGTCGATTTTTTTTTCGCATTCATCGTAAATAAACAGACTTTTCGCACTTTTTCTTACATACCATCCATTTGAACGTACCACATCAATATCTTCATGACGCTCTAAAAACTCTACACGCTCTGCTAATGCGTTCTGTAAATATTCGTCGTCAATATCGAGCAGTGATAAATACGATCCTGAAACATACTTTAGGCCCGTATTTATCGCACTTCCTAGACCTTGATTTTTCTGTTTGATGTATATTAACTGAATCCCCTTATTTTTCAATACTTTTTTCCACTCTAATATCTTATCCTCACTTTGATCGGTAGAACCATCATTTACCACAACGATTTCGATATATGGATAATTTTGAATTTCAATGGAATGTAAGCATCGATCGACAAAACGTTCTCCATTAAAGCAAGGAACAATGATACTGACTATTTTGTTCATACTTTCTCCCACTTAAACATGCATTTCATTTTAATCGTGGCTTTTTTTGCAAAGCGGTCAATGATTTCTCTTATAGAAGTAAATTCCTTTGTTCGATGAAATAGAATACAATTCAGTACAATGGGGATACTGATAGCAACGCTCGCTTTCAAAACAAATTTAAAATAAACATTCCCAGTAGAAATCCACGTGCAGATCCAACCGGCCAGAGCAATATAGATGGCACCTAATCCAACATATAACACATATTTTTGATAGTATTTTCTGACGGGTGAGTGAAATACGGTCCGGTAAATCACAATCGGCCTGTACCAATCTGCAGTAAGCAAACTTCCTACAATGGTTCCTAAAAAGACTCCCGCCACGCCAAATGGTTTTGCAAGTAAAATCGATGAGACTAAGTTAACAATTGCAAAAGCAAACGGAACCCAAGCATCCTCCAAATATTTTCCAGCCGCCCCCTTCATGGTAATAAGCGGCATTCTCAACCCTGTTAGATAATTGTTAATTACAATAATGGCAACCGTTTCCGTTCCAAACAAATATTTTTCTCCAATCCAAATATCTCCGATAAATGGATTGAATAAACACATGAAGCATGTTGCTTCCACGCTATATATAAAAAATGCGATGAAGAACATTGTATTAAATACGTTCAACTTTTTCTCATCATTTTCCACCGCTACAACATTGCCGATTCCCGCAGTGACCCCCGCAAATAATGTACCAATATGACCATTCACTATATTCCGGATTAAAAGATAGTTGGAATATATTCCCGTTGCTGCTAGGCTCACAATTTTAGTGATAATCAGATTATCTGTTGAATTGACCAAATAATCACCAATTTTTGCAATAATTAAGCCAGAGATATTCTTTTTTATTTCTTGTTTTTGAGCCGCAGTCAATCCATCTTTTGAATGAAAATGAACCATATCATATTTCTTCGATATATAGACATTCTGAGCTGCCATCAAAGCGATGGAACACCCGATCTGAATTGTCAAATAGATAACATAGTTTTTCCAGACCACTAAAACAAGAATCTGTAAAAATGTTTGCATACAATTGACTGCTACATTAATCGGAACTAACCGAAACGCCTGATTATCTGAAGATATCAATGTGGTCTTATAAGATAGAAAATAACCGACGACAGTATTCGCTAAGAACGAAAAGTATGCAAATGTTGTTCCCGCCGGTTGTTGTTCCGCGGGAACAAAAAAATCCAAAAATTGAAACAGCGCAATCCCTGAAATAAGCACAATAACGCCAATAACAGAATATGCTTTCCTGTAGACAGACATTAGTGCACTAACTGATTTATAATTTTTTTCTGCCAACGGTTTATAAAGACTAAATCCAATTGCAGTAGCAATTCCTAGTTCGCTAATTGAAAGGAATCCTAAAACATTATTTAACAGTCCAGCTAAACCCAGATAATCTGCTCCTAGTGTGTAGATAAACACTGTTCTGGAAGCCAACCCCAGTAACGAAGATAAAAAGCTGTTTCCTAACGATAAAAAAATGTTCTTAGCGGAATTTTCCAATCTGGACATGCTCAATCTCCTTTTTAAAGAAGTCGACCAACATAATCTTTTGCCTCTAACGCTCTCTTGGTGAATTGGGGTATTTGGCAGATTAACTGCTTTTTTATTAAATTTTCATTATGTGCTATCCATTTAAATTTCTTAAGTACGTCATCTTGCCTTGTTACAGTTTGAACAGGCAAAACATACCCTTCCTCAGTCCCGAACAGATCTCTTGCGATCCCACGGGCTTTTACAGAATACCCAACTACCAGTGTTGGAACGCCGGTCGAATAGGCTGCGATTGTGGCATGGGTACGTGCACCAATGAAGAAGCGACACCGGGAAATGATTCCTTTTAACTGCATACAATTTTGATCCTCGATCAGCAAAACACGCTCGGTATGTTTGTATTTCTGATAGAGCTGCTGCAGCGGACGCCGATCGTCCCCTGCTTGCCATACGACGTGTGGAATCAGCGCAATGCCCATATTCGTTTCTGCAAGAATATAATCGATTACTTTCTGATAGTTTTCTATCACCAATCCCGGTACGGTTTCCTTCTCGATTGCCATTGGACTGAGATTGATTCCTACCATATTGCCATCCAGAAATCCTGCTGGCAATGCAGCTGCCGGGTATTCCAAAGTAAACGCCGGGTCCCGTAGCAAAACTGTGTTTGGGTTCACGTTCCGCAATGCTTCATATGAAATGCTTTCACGGGCCGTAATGAGGCTATATCGGGCGATGTCCTTTGCGAATGCCGGCTGCTTCAAAATCTCCGGCTCAATCGAGCAGCCCCACAGCACCGTCTTGGCGCCGCGCTGAAGCAGCATATCATGCATCATCGTATAACAGTGTGCATCGGCGTAACAGTAATTATCCCCTCCAATGGAAAGAGCGATATCTCCTCTTCGGATGTTGTCAAACGCCTTTTTATAATTCAGCTTATCCAACGGTACATAATCGTTTTTCAGCTTCAAGCGTAAATATGCAGACAGAAAGCTAGGGGTGCATCGAGGATACGGTATTTGTTCCGGAATAACTGTGCATAATTGGTCGATTCCATATATCCTATCTTCTTCCGGAGTTTTGGATATCAAGGTGATGTGTAAGTTATCCTCATCCCGAAAAAGGCCAAGCGTTGAGCGGACAATGGCCTCACACCCATGGTTCCCGCTTCCGCCGTGGGCATACATAAATAGATTTTTCATTGTCGAGACCTCGTTCCGGGATCAAAATCGATTCCAAGCAAACAAACTGTACACAATTTTTTCCTTCCACGGAAAAGCGCTGCATGATAAAATGCTAGTCCAATAGTTTCGATACAACTGACGCACTGCATCCCGAAAGGTTTTTGCTGCATCATCGTGGACGTCAAGCGCTAAAACGTATTGATAAAGATGTGAGATCGTAATATATAAACACGCGGCATCCAGATCTTTATGCTGTGAAATAAACTTCAGAAGTTCCTCGGTTGCGCTGACAACATCCAACGAAGGTGACCTCTTCAAATGATCCATTGTGCTGCCTGCGTTTTGGCGGTAATGATAGGCCGTTTTGGCGGTTGAAACAATATAGTTTGATTGGGCAAACGCATCCTTAACGAACAAGATATCCTCATATGCTTTCAGCGCCGGGAAACGAAGCCCTTCCACAACACTTCGCCGAAACAGTTTCCCGCAAGGTCCGGAATTTATTTCTTTTCGTGTAAGCAGCCTATTCAGTGCCTGCTGTGATGTCAAAGTTTGAACCCCTGCTGTAAACCTGGACAAGGATTTTCCTTCTTCCGTTTCGATTACAACATCACAGACTGCAATGTCAGCTTTGGAGCAGGCAATTCGCAGCTCTGAAAAATAATTCGGTTCAATGGTATCATCCGCATCCAAAAATGCAATATATTCACCATTTGCCTGCGAAAGCGCATGGTTTCTGGCTGCAGAGACACCTGCGTTCTCCTGGTGGAGATAATGCATTCTTTCATCACGTCGCTCTGCCAACCTGCATATATCAGCGGACGCATCGGTACTGCCGTCATCCATCAGTAAAATTTCAAGTTCTTTCTCTGATTGCTCTTTCAAACTTTGCAGCATATAGGGCAGGTGCTGCGCGGCATTATAAATCGGGATAATAACGCTAATCATGTCTCTTCTCATTTCAGAACGGAGATATAACACTCCTGCACATTCGTTTTATTCTGCGCAAAAAATCGTAGAACGCTAACACATTCTTTGCGGTGTTGCCCCGATTTTTTCTAATACAATACAGAAGGCAACGTTTAAGGATTCCCTTGCCAGAAGTAGAGATTTTTTCTTGAAGCACAACCTCATAAATTGTTTGTACAGTTTCGGCAACGGCTGTTCTTTTTGCGTGCAGCACAGTAAAGTAGGCATAATTTGTAAGCCGTTGTTCCACTATTTCACGATTTTGACCATCGTAATAGTTTTCTTGCCGCAAAAAACTGCGGTACAGCAAATTTAGTTTGAGTTGAGAAAAATAGTCAATTTTGTCGTCCTGGACAATCGTGGACGAATTTTCCGCTTCCTGCAGATAATAGTATTTGCATTGGTCGTCAAAATAAATTGTTTTAACCTTTGGGTAGATCCGCAGATAAAACTCAAAATCCTCAGCCAACCTAAGCCACTCGGAAAACCGAACTCCCTGAGCCAGTTCTCTGGGAAACATCTTTCCACAGCAAAAGCCGTAGATGCCTGTCTTTTTTTCCACCTGTGCAAATTCAGACATAACTTTCCGTAGTTTTGTCAGCCCGCTATAGGGCATCTTCGTCACTTCGTTCGGGCGGCCATTTTGCCAGAACTTCACTGGGCCGACAATGACCAAATCTGCTCCGCTGGAAGTAATGTCATCATATAATTGCTCCAGATAATCCGCTTTGACGTGATCATCTGCATCTATGAATGTAATATAGCGTCCCGCTGCCACTGAGAGCCCCACATTGCGCGCATGAGACACGCCGCCGTTTGGAATATGAAGCACCCGAAACCTCGTGTCTTTTTCGACATAAAGATCACAGATCTTGCCTGAACCGTCGCAGGACCCGTCATCAATCAAAATACACTCAAAATCGCGAAAAGACTGCTTATGAATATCGTCCAGAATGTTGGTCAAATACTTATCTTTGTTATAAACCGGAATGATGATACTGATTTCACACATTGCTGTACCCACAACTTTTTCCTTTTTGTCCTTTTCATTTTCGCAACAGCAATAAAGCCGGTCGCAGGTATTTTTTTTGATAGATTAGTGAGGTGATTTTCAGCTTCCATGATATGTTTAGCTGCTCAATTCTAATCGGTGCCAATGCTTCGCAAACCTCTGGATGATCCAGCACAGCTTCTGCTTCTTGAAAAAACTGTTTCAGCGGCAATTTCGCATTCAATCGTTGATTCATCGCCATATAGACAAAAAACAGCATACACCGCTGAATTTGCGGCATAAAATCATAATCCGTTTTCCCCTCAAAAGTTTCTTTAATTCGACGATAAAGTTCCAAAAGCAAAGGCCACTTATCTTCAAATTCCGTATGGGTCACCGAATCGGGATTCTGACGGTAATGATAGGGTGCGTAACCTTTGAGATAGGTCATGCTTTGGGAGAAATATCCAACTTCAGAACCAAATAGAAGGTCTTCTGAAAATCTCATTCCCTCCGGGAAAGAAATTTGATTCTTGGTAATGATCTCTTTACGAATAAAAAGGAGACAATTAGAAATGGTAATGGGATATTCCATGGTGTTCGGCATCAATAACTGTGAGAAATACCGAGATACCATTGCGTCCCGGTCATAAAATCCCCCTAGCAATTCATGGGTATAAACTTGGCTGCCTGCGCTGGATTCTTTCAGGCAATCGCAAACCACAAGATCGCAGTTCTGTATTTCTGCAGCTTCAACCATCTTTTCGTACATATCACGGTCAATCCAGTCGTCACTGTCCACAAATGCAATGTACTTCCCGGCTGCCGCTTTCAATCCGCAGTTTCTTGCTGCTGCTGCACCAGCGTTCTTTTGATGAATTACTTTTACCCGACCATCTTTTTCTGCATACTCTTCACAAATCTGACCGCTGAAATCCGGCGAACCATCGTCAACCAGTATCACTTCCAAATCGCGATATGTTTGATTCAAAATGCTATTTATGCAGTTCGATAAAAAGCTCTCTGCTTTATAAACTGGCACAATCACACTTATCATCGACACAATAGTTTCTCCTTGTTTTTATGAAAGCTCGCTTATGCTATAAAATCCTATACAGTTTCTCTACTTCCCTTGTATTTGAATAGTCTCTCTTCCGGCAATTTGAGGCCAGAACATCAAGCAGTCTGCTATTCTTCAGCAAATCGCAAATTCCATCGGCGCACTTCTGATTGTCCATCGGCACAATCACACCGTCCACCCCATCCTCCAACTGACTGGCAGAGGTGGTGTAATTGGTGATAACCACAGGCTTGCCCAGCATCTGCGCCTCCCGTACAGCAACGCATTTGCCTTCATACCGGCTGGGCTGAACATACAAATCACAGGCCATCATATATGGATAAGGATTTTCTTTTTTTCCCAGCAAAACGACCCGATCTTCCATCCCATATTCTGCAATTTTTTTCCGGATCAACTGCTCCTCTGCACCGAACCCAATGATGTACCAATACACATCCAGCCCCGCCCGAATCAGGCGGGAGCAGATGTCCGGCACATTATCAAAATTTTTGGCTGTACAGTACCGGCCGATGGACAAAAGCCGGATTCCCTTCGGCGGCATTTCGGAATCAACCGAAAACGCCTTGGCCTGACGGCACATCAAACCTACCGGGAGGATGTTCTCAATCCGAACAATTTTATCTGCCAGGCTCGGAAACACCCTCACAAAACTTTTGGTCACGGAATCTGAGATGGACGCGATGCAATCATATGCATCCCACATTGCAAGTTCCGAGGCTGCATCAACCTGCACGCGGGAATAGTCTGTGTGAATCCACGCAATTTTCATTTCAGCCCGGACTTTGTGCGTGCAGATATAGTGCGGGGTTAAAAAGCTGATCGCCAAATCGTACTCTTTGTCCGGCTGAATCTGCGGCATAAGCCGATGCGTGTATTTATGACTGTATTCCAGGCCAACCCCGCTGTCCGTGTAACCATGTGCCTTTTCATAGCAGCTTGCGGCCAGTTTTCCAATGGCTCTGGCGCCCGTAAGAAGAACGTGCCCTTCCCGCAAAGTGTCTTTCATTGGTCTCGCCAACACCGTGTATGCCGGCACTTCCGGCAGAAGATGCACATACGGGGGGATTTCTCCCATGAGTTCTCCCTCATGCCGGAGCAAAAACAAATCGATGTCACAAATCGCGGGGTCCAGCGCGCTCAATAAGCCGATAAGGCTTCTCTCTGCACCGCCCAACTCCAAAGCATGGGACACAACCAACAGCTTCTTTTTCATGTTCGGAACCTCTGGAATGCATCCACGCCAAACATACGATGGAGCGGTCTTGTAAGCTTACTGCGCAGAATTGTGCCTTTACTCAGCCAGCTCTTGGAATACCAATGAACCGATATGGTATTGGCGGTTTGATTCAGCCGCCCCGTTGGATCGTCATACGGATTAAAATAGTCTGCCGGCAATATTTCAGCCCCTGCAAGGTTCTGCCGCTGCCCATTCAGTTTCAGACCAAATGGGAGCAGCGCCTTTGTGTTAAGCGCGGGGCAAACCACTTCGGGATATGCTCCATTCTCCAGAGGCTGCAGCTCCAGATATTGCTGCCGCATTGCCAGAACGGTGGGATGATTCGTCTGTGCGCCAAATCCCAATCCCGTGGCAATATTCTGATCGTTTTCAAAGCCGTAAAACGCCTCGTATTGCAGCAGCTCGTCCGGTCTCCTGATCAACTCCACATCTGTGTCAAAATAGATGCCTCCCTGCTCCGCCACGACCGCAAGCCGGACAAAATCACTTAAAAACGCCCACTTTTTGTGTTCCAGGCAGTATTGGGCGTAGGGATATGGGCCAACACAAAAATTGTCTTCATTCCACTCAATAATTTCGTAGTCGGGGCAATGTTTCTTCCAGCTGGCAATGCATTTTTTGGCCAATTGTGGCTTCTCTCCGCGGCCAAACCAACAATAATGAATGATTCGGGGGATCAATTTTCTACCTCCATGCACGTTCCATTGTCTTTTTTCTTCCGCTTCATATTCTTTTCCCACTGAAGCAGCGTTGGATCGTCCACAATTCTAAAAAGTCGGTAAAGCGCCGGTACAAGAATAAATGCGTTGTACACCAACGTTTCTTTTTTGCCCACAATGTTGCTCTCCCGCAGTTTCTCCTTGCATTGCTCAAGCAGCATGGAACATTCATGTTGTTTCTCACCAGTCGCTTCAAACATTCCTGTATACCGACACGCAAGTGCTTGCTTGAGGCCTTGCTTCAGATATAAGCAGCGCTGCGTATCGCTCTCAGATTTTCCGTAATACGTCAAATAGCACCGCACCAAAGCTAACTTGCTGCTGAACGGGAGTATTCGCGTGGCAGACGTCTCACGCTGAAAATAGTAGTACAATTCCGAATCGACCAGAGAAATATTGGGATTATTGCTTAAGGTACAAATACTAAAGAAGGTGTCCTCGCCCCACTTCAAACCGTTCTCAAACCGCAAGCCTGAAATTGAACTGCGTTTGTACAAGCGCCCCCAAACGAGACTTTTCAACTGCCCGATTTTCATTGCATCAGCATTCGGAACAGCCGTCACTTCAACCGTCTTCAAATCAATTTGTTTAAATTTCTGCTTGTTCTCTGCGGTAATGCTGTATTTACAAATAACGATGTCTGCTTCGGTCTGCTCTTGCCCCCAAGCCAGGATTTCAAACGACTGCGGATGAAACGCCTGCGTTTGCTTTATTTACAGCGATGACACGAGAATCTTCCGTTGCATATCGTTTCAGAATCGCTGCGCTTTCATCGGTGCTTCCATCATTGATACAGAGCACTTCCAAATTTTGATAGGTGCTGTTCAGAATAGAATCCAGGCGGCGGGGCAAATACTCAGCCGTGTTGTAAATCGGAATAATCACAGATATCTTTGATTCGCTTTTCATCGCACGATGCTCCTTCACCACGTTCTTGCGGCTTTCCGATGAAACTTCAAATACAGCCACTCGGGCATAATGCCTTTCACGAAATGCTTCAGGAAATCTAGCACCACATAACCATACAGATACCAGGGAAACTGGAACAGCTGAAAGCCCACATAGGTCACATACACACCATTCATCCGAGATCTAAGGCTCCGGCGGCGGGTTGCTGCCTGATCATCCCGCATCTTGTACAGTGGTTCGCTCAGATTGTATCCAACGTAGCCCTTGGCATAAAGTTTGTACCAAAGGTTTACGTCCTCAAAGCGCAGCATCCGTTTATCTTCGGTATACCCGCCAACCGCCAGGTAAGCCTCCCTGCGAATCATGCAGGGGGCATGGCAATGGACCGGGCTGTGCTTGATAAAATCGCGCCTGGTCGGCTTTTCAATGGAATAGCTTCGTCCCCAGTCACCGTTTTCATCAAAAAAGACCATAGGGGTGCTCACAATGGCGTATTCGGGGTGAGTATCCAAAAATTCCGCCTCTTTCTCCAGGCGCGTGGGCATGGAAATATCGTCGCCATCCATCCGGGCTACATAGTCCCCGGTGGCTGCTTCCAGGCAGCGGTTCAGCGTATGGTTCAAGCCCATGTTGGTCTTGTTTTGCAGGAGGATAATTTTTTGAGGATATTTTTCCAGATAGCTTTTTGCCGCGGCATAGGTGTTGTCGGTCGAACCATCGTCGCACAGCACAAGCTGCCAGTCGGAAAAGGTCTGGTTCAGAATGGAGTCAATGGCCTCCGGCAGTGTGGATGCACAGTTATAAATGCCCATAATGATTGAGACTTTCGGCAAGACGACACCTCCTAACCGGCCACTCGGGAGCGCAGATAATTCATGATTTTCAACAGCACCGCCAGGGGAAGCGCTGCTTTTTCTTTGCAAAGCAGAAAGAAAAACTTCCATTTCATGTCGCAGTAAGAAGTATCCAACTGAGCAAATGCCTTCGTATAGAGAGGATTTGCAAGGATTTCTTGCAACCGGCGGGCCTTCTGCCAGATGCTCGCCTGGCTGCTGATTTCATTCAGCCCCAACCCAATCATGCCGCAGGCAACCCGATTCAAAAATGGGGTACGGTACGCTTCCGCTTTCCCGGAACTTTCCAGGTACTCCTGAACCACGCTGTACACCACGTCCCATTTTTCGGTAAGATCCGCTTTATGGGCGGTGGTAATGGACTGGGCGTTGGTTTTGCGGTAGTGGTAAAAGCAGCGGTTGATGTAGCTGATGCGGCAGCTGTCAAGCGCATAAAGATTGAAGATGGTATCTTCAGAGGTACCGACCACTTGCTCACTGACAATGCGCCCCTTGCGGGCGACTTCGGCACGATATAGCTTCATGCAAACCGAAGAAAGCCGGTCAATTCTCTGCGGCTCACGCAATTCTTCGCCGACCAGGCCCACCATTCTTCTGTGAATTTCCGCTTCTGAATATGCCTCGTCGTAGGAAAAGTCATGATCGAACAGCAATGTATCAATGCTTTTGCCGGGATATTCCCGGGTATAGCCAAACATCACGCACCCTGCATTGTTCCGCCGGGCAACCTCGATACAGCATTCGATCGTATCCGATTCAATCCAATCGTCGCTGTCTACGAAAAGGATATACTCACCGGAAGCGGTTTGGAGGCCAGCTTCTCGGGCAAAAGAAGCGCCCTCATTTTCCTTATGTATGACCCGGATGCGCTCATCGTGAGCTGCATGCGCATCGCACAGCGCCGGGCATTCATCGGGGCTTCCGTCGTCCACCAAAATTATTTCCAGGTTGGAATAGCTTTGAGAACAGAGGCTTTGCACGCATTGGCCCAAATATTCTTTTGTTTTATAGACCGGTACGATAACAGAAACCTGCGGAAAAGCAGAGCTCAACACAACCCCTCCATTGGTATGATCTGCTCAGTGCTCTGGGGGTGCTGTCACCAAGTCATTGCGAAACATTCTGTTTCAGAACACATGGATATGTGGAGCCTCATCCAGAGAATCCCCCAAGCACAGTACATTTTCCTTCTCACAAAATCCCCCACGTCACATGCATCTGGTAGTAGAAAAACATCAAAAAGCCGCCGATCAGCCCCACTCGAACCATGGCTTCCGACTCTTTTGTGAACATATTTTTCAACAGCCAGGGCACCACCGCATATCCCTGCAGCGTGGTGTAGATGGGCAGCCGCCCCACATAAATGCCCGAAGAAAATGCACTGAGCAGATAAATCATTGCCGTGCAGATCGAGCAGTTCACGCAGGCGTTCACCAGCGGGGAATCCGCCTGTTCCACATAGCGGTGGCCCCACAGGGCCAGCAGCGCCGGAATGGAATAAAACAGCACCCGCAGCAGGTTGGTGCCGTCGTCGCGCTGCCAGATCTCGTTGGTCACAATGTCGCTGTACTGGGTTTCGGCCAGCAGATTGTCCAGCACATCGGTAAACTGCCCCATGAACAGAATGGCCGTGCACACCGCCGCAATGAGCAGCAGCGTGCGCCGGTTCCAGGCCCGGCCCTGAATTACAAACACCAGCGGCAGCATCAGCAGCGCCGAGCCATGTATCGTGGCCGCCAGAAGGATCAGCCCGATCACCGGCACATACCGCTTTTCCAATATGTAGGAAAACGCCCCCAGCGTAATGCACACGGCAATGAACTGGCGCATTCCGTTGAACATCCAGGATATATAGTCAGTGGAGGCCACAAACATGAACAGGCACAGCCACAGATCCTCGGAACAGCGGCGGAAAAAGCGCATTACGCAGTACATCTGAAACGCCGCCACCAGCAGGAAAAACAGCTCATCCCGGCTGCCAATCACCGCTTTCAGCAGGATCATCAGCACCGAAAAGCCCTGGTCCTTGGTGTGTCCGGCCAGATAGGCCGGGATCTGGCCCAGCGCCGCGGGAGCTTCCAGAAATGCTTGGCGGTAGTTTTCGGTGTCGCCAAAGTAAGCTCTGCTGCCTGCCCAGACCACATACGGCGCCGCCAGCAGGGCGGCGGGCAGCCGCCCCCAGCGCCGCTTCGGCCGGTCCGGCAGGTCCACCGCCTTTTTCGGGCACAGCAGTGCCAGCATGGCACCGCCTGCGGCCAGCCAGACCAACAGCAGCCAGTAGTTTGTCAGCTTCATGCCTCATCCTCCCCGGTTCCATCCGTTCCGCACTGGGGTGTGGGGCATTTCCCGCATATCAACCAAATGCGCATAAAATTGTTACAAATAATCAAGCATCCACTATTTTGTCGGGAAATTGCTTTTTTCTGCAACTCCCCAACTCTATTCATTATAGCATACCCGAAGCAAAACGCAATTCCTTTTGCCGCCCGAATTTCAAAAAGCGGGCGAATATGCGCGTGTTTTCTTCTTCGCCGTCCGTTTCTGCGCGCCTTACCCCTGCTCGCCGGCCGCCGGGGGCTCCGGCTTGTGCTCCGGGCAGGCTTCCGGCCCGCCTGCGCCCGGCTGCCGGTGCTACGGCCGCTCGTTCAGCTGCAGCACGATCCGTTCCATCGCAGTTTTAAACTGCTCCGAACACATCGGCACATCGCCCTGCCCGGCACAGTGTTCCACACCGGCCCGCTCATTTTCTGCACAGGCTGCGGCCAACTGCTCGTAAAGCGCCTGGTTTTTTGTCTCGCCCGATGCCATCTCCTACTCCCCTTCTTTTTGCAGAATGTAATTCTGAATTTTCTTTTTAGCGCGAAAAATCCGCACCGCAATCGCCCCTTTTGGCAGGTCCAGTGTGGCCGCGATCTCATCTTCAGTAAAGTGATTGTAATACTTCAGCACAAAGGGCAGGCGGTACTTTTCATCCATTTGTGCAACATAGGCCGCAACCTCTTCAAACCGCAGCTTCTGCAGTACAATTTCATCCACCTCCTGCTCCGGGCCCGGTGAATCGCCGGCAATCTCCCTCGTTTCCAGCGATTCCTCCCGCCAGCGGCTTCGCCTCCGGTACTGATCCCGCATATAGTTTTGCAGAATCGTGTAAATGTAGTTGAAGGTCCGGCTGTCGTTCACCAGAGAAATGCGATGCAGGTTCTGCGAGATCTTCAAAAAGGTGGCCTGCAGGGCGTCCTCCGCGTCCTGCTGGTTTCCCATCGTTTTTATCGCATAGGCATACAGCTGCGCGCCGTATGCCAAGTAGATTCGCTCCCATTTTTCCGCTTCTGCGCTGGTCGGTTTTATTAGTTCCCTACTCATAACAACCTTCCTCTTTTTCCGGGGAACGGCCCTCCGGCCGTTCCTTTTCGTTCGCCTTCGGCCTGTTTCATCCTGGTCTGGCCTCTTTCAATCCGCCTTATTCCGCCAAATCAACCCGGGCGGTACGCCGCGTGCCTCGCCCCCGCCCCCTTTCAGCGGCCGATTGCCGCATGGGCAGTTTCCCTCGTTTCACCGGCAGGCCACCGGCGCTGTTTTTTCGGGCAGATTCCGCTTCTGCCCGGGCCGGCCGCCATGGGCTTGCAGCCGCCCCTGAAAATCCGGGTTCCCCTGCGTCAGAACCGCGCAGCGCAAGCACCCTTCTGCGCACGGAAAAGGCCGGTACTCAAAGCGCATCTTCCACCACATCCAACAGGTGAATGGGGTCCAGCTGGCCCTCGGTGCAGCGCCGGGCCAACTGCTCCACGACCGCTCGGTCCGTGGAAACATCCGAGACAAAAGCAACCTCTCTCCATCCGCATTCCGTTTTTTGAAATGTTCGGATTCCAAACGAACGGTAGTGCCCCAGCTCGGAAGAGAACAGCTGCTCGCTTATAAGTGCATACCGAAAAATGAACGTCACGCTCCTTCCGCGAAAAACGCCGCCGGGCTCTCCCTCCATGCCCGGAATCATGCCGGATGCTCTGGCCGGATACGGGGCTGCCCCGGCCGCAGCATCGGTGCATTGCAGGTTTTTCAAAATTTCTTTGTAGAAGTCACGCACAAATTAGCATAAAATTTCACTTTTATGAACGTTTGTGCAACATATTTTAGACTTTCATTTTTGGGCAATTTCACAATTTTCATTTTCACGCCATTTATCGCGGCTTTTCCGACGCCTTCCTTTGTCATCTATAAAATCTTGCGCTGCTCTGCCATTTTATCCGGTTGCACATCCGTCCGTTTTTCATTTCTTTTTTGCAATTGCTCCCAGCCGGCTTCGCCCTGTGCGCCGGAAATTTTAGGGCAGCGGCCCTCTCTTCGGGCAACACTTCGGATCTTTCGGCAGCGCGGCACGCATAAAGCCGCTTCAGCGGCCAAGTCTATCAACCACGCTTCAGGCAAAATTGATTCCAGCTTGTTCCGTTTCCGTATTCCGCCGCCGTTTCTGAAAATCCCCGCCGGGTTTTCTGCATTTTTCGCGGGTTTTCCCGGATTTCCGACATTCTTCCCCCGGTTTCGCGGGGCGGGCGGCTTTGATTTACGCCAATGTGTCCAGATATGCCTTTGTCCGGCGCATCACCTGCTCCAGCGCTTCCAGGTCTTTCAGGGCATTTCCGGTCTCCAGCGAGTGGTTCCCGCCGGGGGTCAAATACAGCGGCACCTGTTGGGCCGCGCAAGCCTGCCCAAGCGCCTGTTCGTCCTCCACCCAGCTGTCCGCCGTGCCGTGGAACGCAATGCCCTGCACCGGAAAGCGGAAGGTGTCCTGCAGCGGGGTATACAGCACCTGCGCCGGTTTCAGCCCATGGGCCTGGGCATAGGCCGCCCCCACAATGGTGCCTACGCTTTTGGAAAGGAACAGCAGCGGCCCCGTCTGATCCAGCCCTGCCAGGGTCTTTTCCGCCCCCTCCATGGCAATGCGGAAGGATTCCTCCATTTTGGCCCGGTCCCCCTTCACCCGGTCTGGAAATGCGCCGTAGGCCACCTCCACCACCTGCCAGCCCGCCTGGGCCGCCAGCTTTTTGCTGTAATACAGCAGGGGTTTGTCTGCATGATAGCCAATACCCGGGAACACGACCGCCAGTTTCATAAAAACTCTCCGTTTCGCGCTGATTTTTGTGTACTTCTCTTCTTCGAGCTTTTTTCAGTATAGCGCCGCGCTGTTTTTACCACAAGTGCAGATTTGCCGTAGTTTTCTTCAGATTTTGTGATTTTTTCGCAATTCAGCGTGTTTTTGCCTTTGGCTCCGTCTTGTTTTCCCCGACTCACTTTTATATAATAAGAGCAATTTGAAGGCTTCCCGCCGCTCCGCCATTCCCTCGGCAGGGCGGCACCACGTTTTTGAAGAGGGGGTTTTGGAATGATCAACTTTTTGAATATGAAATACTTTCTGGTCGTGGCCGAGGCGCGCAGCTTTTCGGCCGCCGCCAAACAGCTTTACATCTCCCAGCAGACGCTCAGCGCCCACATTGCGCAGATCGAGGAGGAGATCGGCACCCAGCTGTTTGAGCGCACCCGGCCGCTCACCCTCACCCTGGCCGGGGAGCGCTTTCATCGCGGTGCCACCGAAATGCTGTTTCTCAACGCCCAGATGGAACGGGAATTGCAGGACATCGTAGACCCCATGCGCAACTCCTTCCGGCTGGGCATCAGCCATGCGTATGCCCGCGCGCTGCTGCCTCAGCTTCTAAGCGAATTCTACAAAAAGTATCCGAAGGTTGACCTTCAGATCTTTGAGATGGGGTACACCGAAATGGACGAAGCCCTGGCCGCCGGAAAAGTGGATCTGATCATCACCCGCCCCACCCACTGCGGTGCCAATGTAAAGGGCGTTCCGCTGCACGAGGCAGACGACATCTACCTATTCGCCCCGGATGCAGCACTTCAGAACATTTACGCCGAACAGGCCCCCCGCGTGGCCGCCATGCTGGCCGAAGGAAAAGGGCTTGCGGCCGTGCGGGACTGCCCCTTCATCCTGCCCCGGGCTGGCAATGTCCACATGAACGCGCTGCACCTGTTTCTGGAGGCACAGATCGACCCGCCGGTCCGCACTCAGACGGACACGCTGGAAACCGCACTGGCGCTCTGCCGCGCCGGGCTGGGGGTCACGCTTTCCCCCGGCAAGCTGCTGGGCGAACGGGTCTTGAGCGCCGAGCGGTCCTGCTATCTGCTTTTCCGCCGCCGTAACGAGTACGCTCTGGCGGTCTGCTATCGCGAAACCAGCCATTTGAGCCGCTCCATGCAGACGTTTGTGGAAATTGCCCAGCGGCTTTACCACGTTGAAAACGAGCAGTAAGCCCAAACACAGTGTTTTTCTTGTGCTGCATCATCAAAACCATGTAATTCTTTTTCTGTTTTCTCTTGCAAATTTCCCTTTGCTTGGGTATAATCTAAGCATCCCCCACTAACCTAGTAGGGAATTCTAAAAAGGAGTTTGCTTTATGCAGCAGGTACAATTTTTCTTCTTTGTTCATGGCATGTGTATGTGTCGACGCCCGGGTTGCCAAAGCAGCTCCTGCCGGTCGGCCTGTTTGCCGTGCCTGGCTTGACACCAATGCCTTTTGCAGCCCGGATGTGTTGAAAGCATCCGGGCTTTTTTTAGCCTTTTTTCAGTTTCTTTTGGGCCAACCGGTTTCCAGTTTGTGTATTTACAACATTTTCATTGTAAAGCTCAAGGTAAAAAGTGTTTGATTTCACGAAAACCACCCGGTACAATGAAAGCAACAAAAGAAAACAAGAAAAAAGTATTCGGTCGGTTTTACAAAAAGCGCCCCCGCGCGGTTTTCGTAAAAAGAAGGATGCATTTCGGGCGAACAAGGGCGTTTGGCAAATCAACAGCTTCTTCTTGTTCGCCCTTTTTGCAAAAATGATTTGAGGTTTTTTCTATGGAACGAGATCTTTTATTCCGTGAAGCCCAGCGGCTGGTGGATGAGGCCGCCCCCCAGATCCTCGCCGTAAGCCGCGACATCTTCACCCACCCGGAACTGGCGTTTCACGAAGATCACGCGGCTGCCCTGCTGGAGCAGACCGTCACGGCGCAAGGCTTTGCCGCCCGCCGAGGCGAAGGGGAGCTTCACACCGCCCTGCGTGCAGAACACGCCCCCGCGGCCGGAAACCTGAACATCGCCTTCATCTCCGAATACGACGCCCTTCCGGTGGGGCACGCCTGCGGCCACAACCTGATCGCCGCTTCCGGCGTATATGCCGCCTTGATCTTCGACCGGCTGGCGAAGAACTATAAGCTTCCCGCAAACAGCATTTTCCTCGGCACCCCTGCGGAAGAGGGCGGCGGCGGAAAGATCAAGATGCTGGACGCTGGAATGTTCGACGGTGTGGATTACGCCATGATGATCCACCCCTGTGATTCCACCATGGTGGAGGATTGGTCCCTGGCCGGGCAGACCCTCACGTTCCGGTTTCACGGCCGCAGCGCGCACTGCGCCGCCAGCCCCTGGCTGGGCGCCAACGCCCTGGCCGCCGCCACCGAAACTGTCAATATGGTCAATGCCTGGCGCAGCCAGTTCAAGGATTACAGCCGGGTATTTCCCAACATCACCCACGGCGGCGAAGCCACCAACGTCATTCCGGATTTTGCCGAATTGAAATACAACGTGCGCAGCGACGATGTGAATTACCACAAAGAGCTGGTTGCCATCGTGGAGCGCTGTGCCCGCTGTGCCGCCGAGGCCTTCGGCGTGACCGTGGAGGCAAGCCGCACCTTTGCCTACGCCCCGGTAGCCAACAGCCCGGTGCTGGAACAGTACATGGGCGAGGCGTTCCGCCTTCTGGGCGAAACGGTGATCCCCCGCTACCGCGACCACGGCATCGGCAGCACCGACATGGGCAATGTAACCCAGCGGCTTCCGGCCATTCACGGCCACCTGTACCTGGCCAGCGAAAACACCCACACGGTCGCCTTCCGGGAAGCCGCCGGCGGCGAAGCCGGTGAGCGCTACGTGCTGAAGGCCGTCAAGGCCATGGTGCTTACCGCGTTGGGCCTGGCCACCGACCCCGAGGTGCTTGTCGCACCCCGCCGGTAACAAAGTTCAATCCAGTTCGCCCCAGGGTATGCGGGCAGTTTCGCAGCCGCCCCGCCCTGCCAAAGATAACACGCAACAGTAAAGGAGAAACAAAATGAAACGGATTTTGAGCGTTCTACTCGCCTTGGCACTGATGGTCAGCGCCACCGCCTGCGGCGGCTCCTCTTCCTCCTCCGGCAGCACGGCCAGCAGCGCCGCCGCCGTGGATGTGAACAAGACCGACCTGGTCATCGCCACCGCGTCCGAAGCCGTCACCCTGGATCCCCAGGCCGGATGGGACGGCAACTCCCTGAACGTCATGCGCCAGATGTACAACGGCCTGGTGAAGATGGACGGCGACATGAACATTGTGGGCGACCTGGCCGAAAGCTGGGAGTTCACCTCCGACACCTCCGTCACCTTCAAGCTGAAGCAGGGCGTCCACTTTCACAACGGCGAAGAAGTGAAGGCCAGCGACGTGGTGTTCAGCATCCAGCGCGCCCAGGCCAGCGCCAAGGTGAAAAGCTTCACCGCCAACATTGAGTCGGTGGTGGCCGATGACGACTACACCGTCACCATCAACACCTCCATTCCCTATGCGCCTCTGATGGCCAACCTGTGCCACACCGCCAACTCCATCGTCAGCCAGAAGGCCGTGGAAGAGGCCGGCGACAACTTCTCCGCTGCTCCCTGCGGCACCGGCCCCTTCAAGTTTGTGAAGTGGGACGCCGGCGACAAGATTGTGCTGGAGCGCAACGACGACTACTTCGGCGGCGAAGTGAAGCCCACCACCCTGACCTTTAAGCTGATGAGCGAGGATTCCGCCCGCACCATCGCCCTGGAGACCGGTGAGATCGATCTGAACCTCTCCGTGGCGGCCGGCGATGCCGACCGTGTGCAGAGCACCGACGGCATTGAGCTGGTCACCTCTATGAGCCCCAAGATCGAGTACGTCTCCATGAACCAGAAGGTCGAGCCCTTCAACAACCCCCTGGTCCGTCAGGCCATTAACTACGCCATCGACCGTGACTCCCTGAATCAGGTTGCCACCAACGGCTACGGCGAAGTGACCGACTCCGTTATGAACAAGCAGATCAACGGCTACACCGACGATGTGACCCATTACGAGTACAACCCCGAAAAGGCCAAGGAGCTGCTGGCCCAGGCCGGTTATCCGGACGGCTTCAGCACCAGCATGGTGGTGGGCACCAGCGCCCGCAGCACCGAGGCCCAGATCATCCAGGGCAACCTGGCCGAGATCGGCATCAACATGGAAATCACCACCATGGAATCCACCACTCTGCTGGAGCAGATCAACAACGGCGACTATGAGATGTTCATCATGAGCTACAACAACACCACCGGCGACCCCGACACCAGCCTGTATATGCTCTTCAACTCTCAGGTTCCCGCTTCTTCCGGCAACCGCTCCTTCACCAACATCCCCGAAGTGGACCAGCTGCTGGAATCCGCCCGCGTTGAAACCGACAACGAGGCCCGCATGAAGCTGTACGCTCAGGTGCAGTCCATCCTCACCGAGCAGGCCGTCTGGGTTCCCCTGTACTGCGTGCCCAACATGGTTGGCCTGCGCAGCGGCCTGAAGGGCTACACCCCGCATCCCCTGAGCAACGACGTGTTTGACCAGCTGCATTACGAGGCCTGATCCGGCTTCTTCTGCCGCCATCGTGCCGAATTGACATTCCCCTATTTCTTATAAGAAAAGGCGTCGTTGCCCGCACAGGCGGCGGCGCTTTTTCTGAAATGGGGCGCTCTGCCTTCCGGTACGTGCGCAAACCTGCGTCCTTCGGGCGCAACGAGGTGCGATTATGTACAAATACATCTGTAAGCGCATTCTGATGATGATCCCGGTCATCATCGGCGTGTCCCTTCTGGTCTTTCTTGTGTTGAAGATGACCCCGGGCGACCCCGCCCGCGTGGTGGCCGGTTCGGAAGCGGATGAGGCCACCGTGGAACAGATCCGGGAAGAGCTGGGCCTGAATAAGCCGGTACTTCAGCAATACGTTGACTATATGCTGGCCCTGCTGCATGGCGATATGGGCACCAGCTACACCACCCGCAAGCCCGTTGCGGACGAGATTCTTGCCCGGATGCCCACCACCTTCATCCTGGCCTTTGCCGGCGTGTTTGTGGCGGTACTCATCGGCATTCCTTTGGGCATCATCTCCGCCACCAAGCAATATTCCGTTCTGGACTACATCAGCACCCTGCTGGCCCTGGGCGGCGTGGCCATGCCCAACTTCTGGCTCGGGCTGATGCTCATCCTGCTGTTCTCACTGAAGCTGGGCTGGCTGCCCAGCGGCGGCGGCGATTCCTGGACGTCCTATGTGCTTCCCGCCATCACGCTGGGTGTGGGCGCCACGGCCAGCTTCATGCGCACCACCCGCTCCAGTATGCTGGAGGTCATCCGGCAGGACTACATCCGCACGGCGCGGGCCAAGGGTGCGGGCGAGGGCCGCGTGGTCATGCATCATGCCCTCCGCAACGCCATGATCCCGGTCATCACGGTCATTGGCCTTCAAATCGGCACGCTGCTGGGCGGCGCGGTGGTCAACGAAACCGTGTTCTCCCTGCCCGGCCTGGGCACCTTGATGATCAACGCCATCAACCAGAAAAACGAGCCGGTGGTGCTGGGCTGCCTGATTACCTTTGCCATCATCTTCAGCCTGGTCAACCTGCTCATCGACATTTTGTACGCCTTTATCGATCCCCGCATCAAATCCCAGTATAAGTAAGGAGGCGCAGCGCAATGAACGAACCAAAATCTGCTCCGGTGCGCCGCAAAAAGCGCAGCCAGCTGGCTGAGATCTGGCGGCGTATGCGCCGCAACCGTCTGGCCATGTTCGGCCTTGCCGTGGTGGTCATCCTGATTCTGGTGGCCGTATTTGCCGACCAGATTGCCGACTACAACACCGTCGTCATCAAGCAGGACGTGGTGCATCGCTTCCAGGGCCCCAGCGCCGAACACTGGTTCGGCACCGATGAGCTGGGCCGCGACATCTTTGCCCGCCTGGTTCACGGCGCGCGCATCAGCCTGCTGGTGGGCGTGGTGGCCGTGGCCATCGCCCTGGCCACCGGCGGCACTCTGGGCGCCATTGCCGGTTACTTTGGCGGCGTGGTGGACAACGTGATCATGCGCGTGATGGACGTGTTTTTGTCCATTCCCATCCTGCTGCTGGCCATCATGATCGTGGCCGCTCTGGGTAGCAGCATGACCAACCTGATGATCGCCATCGGCCTGGCCAGTATGCCGACCTTCGCCCGGGTGGTGCGCGCTTCGGTGCTCAGCGTCAAGGACCAGGAGTTTGTGGAGGCGGCCCGGGCCATCGGTGCCACCAACGGCCACATCATTCTGCGGCACATCCTGCCCAACTGCCTGTCCCCCATCATTGTGCAGGCAACTCTGCGCGTAGCCACGGCCATTCTGTCCACCGCCAGCCTGAGCTTCATCGGCCTGGGCATCAAGCCCCCCGCACCGGAATGGGGCGCCATGCTGGCCAGCGGCCGCAGTGCCATTCGGGACGCGCCCCATGTGGTGGTCATTCCCGGTCTGGTCATCATGATCACCATTCTGGCCCTGAACCTGCTGGGCGACGGCCTGCGGGATGCGCTGGACCCGAAGCTGAAACGTTAATGAGGTAAACGCCATGAACAATACGGAAAATTTGCTGGAGATCCAGGATTTAAGTGTGGAGTTCCGCACCGACGACGGCGTTGTTAAGGCGGTCAACCACATGAACCTTCAGCTGCAGCGCGGCAAGACGCTGGGCCTCGTAGGCGAAACCGGCGCCGGCAAAACCACCACCGCCCTTTCCATTCTTCGCCTGATCCCGGATCCCCCGGGAGTAATCACCGGCGGCAGCATCCGCCTGGGGGACACCGACATTCTCGCCGCCGGAAAGCGGGAGATGGAAAAGCTGCGCGGCTCGCAGGTGAGCATGATCTTCCAGGACCCCATGACTAGCCTGAACCCGGTGCTGCCGGTGGGCGAGCAGATTGCCGAGGTCTACCTGCTGCACGATAAAATCAGCCTGCAGGAGGCCGAGAAGAAGGCCGGCGAAATGCTGGAGCTGGTGGGCATTCCCGCCTCCCGCGGGAAGGATTATCCCCACCAGTTCTCCGGCGGCATGAAGCAGCGCGTGGTCATCGCCATGGCTCTGGCCTGCAACCCCATGCTGCTGATTGCCGACGAGCCGACCACCGCCCTGGATGTGACCATTCAGGCCCAGGTGCTGAAGCTGATGAAGGAGCTGAAGGCCAAGTACAACACCGCCATGCTGATGATCACCCACGACCTGGGCATTGTGGCCGAGGTGTGCGATGAGGTTTCCGTGATGTACGCCGGGCGCGTGGTGGAACACGGCACCCTGGAGGATGTGTTTGAGCACACCGCCCATCCCTATACGGAAGGCCTGTTCAACTCCATTCCCAACATCGAAGCCCGCACCCATCGTCTGGTGCCCATTCACGGCCTGATGCCCGACCCCACCAATCTGCCCGCGGGCTGCCCCTTTGCCCCCCGGTGCAGCAAGGCGACCCCCGCCTGCCAGGCGGCCCTGCCGCGCCGCACCCAGCTGAGCGACACCCATTACGTCTGCTGCGCCCTGTTTGAGAAGGGAGAGTGAAGCGCATGACCCAGCAGGAACCCATTCTTCAGGTCAGCCACCTGAAAAAATACTTCAAGACCCCCAAGGGAATGCTCCACGCAGTGGACGATGTTTCCTTTACCATCGACAAGGGCAAAACCCTGGGCGTGGTGGGCGAGAGCGGCTGCGGCAAGTCCACCACCGGCCGGGCCATTCTCCGGCTCATTGAGCCCACCAGCGGCCAGGTGACCTTTGAAGGGCAGGACGTGCTGGCCCTGGACAAAAAGCAGCTGCGCCAGATGCGCCGCCGGATGCAGATCATCTTTCAGGATCCCTACTCCTCCCTGAACGCCCGCATGACCATCAGCGACATCATTGCCGAGCCGCTGAAGCTGCACAAGCTGTGCGCCAATGCCGCCGAGCGGGAGCAGCGGGTCAACGAACTGATGGAAACCGTGGGCCTTTCCCAGCGGCTGGTGAACAGCTACCCCCATGAACTGGACGGCGGCCGCCGCCAGCGTGTGGGCATCGCCCGCGCCCTGGCACTGAACCCCTCCTTCATCGTCTGCGATGAGCCGGTCAGCGCGCTGGACGTGTCCATTCAGGCCCAGATCCTGAACCTGATGCAGGACCTGCAGGAGCAGATGGACCTGACCTACATTTTCATCACCCACAACCTCTCGGTGGTCAACCATCTGGCCGATGAGATCGCGGTGATGTACCTGGGTCAGATCGTGGAAAAGGCCCCCGCCGTGGAGCTGTTTGAGCAGCCGCAGCACCCCTACACCAAGGCGCTGCTCTCAGCGATTCCCGTGCCCAGTTTGAGGAAAAAGCGGGAGATCCAGCCCCTGACCGGCGAGATCTCCTCCCCCATTGACCCTCCCAACGCCTGCCGCTTTGCCCCCCGCTGTCCCATGGCCTGCGCCAAATGCACCCAGGGCATTCCCACCCTGAAGGACGTCGGCGGCGGCCATCAGGTGGCCTGCTTCCTGTACGAGTAAGCCCCCGGTTTCCGGCTGCACAGCCGCCCCCCATACGGTCTCTGCCGTGTGGGGTCTGTGCGCCCTGCTGCACAAGATTTTTATTGTTGTTTTTGCTGTGGAGCACAGCAAATTATGCGTAAATCAAGGAGTGCGGCCCGTCCGTTCCGGCCGCGTTTCGCCTGCCTTTGAGCAGAAAGGAAGTCAGCAATTATGAGCAACTGGACCAAAAAGCAGCGTGTCGAGGCCGTTCTGCACGGTGAACTGGCCGACCGGCCCCCCATTACCTGCTACCATCATTTTCCGGAATTCGAGCACAGCGGCGCCAAGGTGATGGCCGACACGTTCCTGAAATTCCAGCAGGAATATGACTGGGATTTTGTGAAGATGAACCCCCGCGCCGTCTATTACTACGAGGCCTGGGGCAACACCTACGACTACGAGCATTACAACGACGTGGTGCCCACCCGCACCTCCAACCTGATCCATGATTACCGCGACCTGGAAAAGGTGGGCGAGATGACCGGTGACGAGCCCATCTGGGCCGAGCAGTACGAAACCGCACGCCTGGTGGTGGAGGGCGTCGGCCCGGATGTGCCGGTGTTTGCCGGTGCGTTTACCCCCATCGGCATTCTGCTGAACCTGTGCGGCTACCGCAGCATCGGCCGCTACCGGGAGGCCCCCCGCGAGGAGAGCAGCCTGATCCGACTGTGCCTGGAGCACCCTGCCGAGGTACACAAGGCGCTGAAGAACATCGCCAACACCATGGCCAAATACAACCAGCGCATGAAGGAGGCCGGCGTGACCGGCGTGTTCTACGCGGCCCTGGGCATGGCCCGCACCGGTTACTTCACGCCGGAGGAATGGAACGAGTTCTGCAAGCCCTACGACCTGATCGCCATGGAATCCATCCGCGACCTGCCCAACCTGGTGCACACCTGCGGTATTTATGGCAACCCCGAGCGCTTTGTGGATTACCCCTGTCAGGTCATCCACTGGGCCGCCAGCGCCCCGGGCAACCCGCCCATGCAGGGCAGCAGCGAATGGCTGGCCGGCAAGACCCCCATGGGCGGCTGCGACGAGCGCCCCTTCGGCCAGGGCAAGAGCATCATCATCGACCATATGTGCCGCAAAACCATCACGGAGATGAAGAATACCCCCTTTATCATGGCGCCCGAGTGCAGCGTTTCGCCCAAGGTTCAGCCCGGCGAACTGCGCGCCTTCCGCGATTCCGTTGAAAAGTACTGAGGCAGCACCGCACATCGAATTTCTCTGTCAGAGAGGAGCAGAACATTATGAAACAGACCTGGCTTCATGCCCAGCGCGCCATCGTGGGCGATGGCCGTACCGTCATCTCCCCCGCTTGGGTGGGCTTTGAGGGAAAATATATCACCTGCGTGACCGACAAGCAGCCGCCCGAAGCCACGCCGGACTGCACCGTGGAGCTGGGCAGCGCCACGCTGACCCCCGGCCTGATGAACATTCACGACCACATCAGCCGCAAAAGTCTGCGCTTCCCGGCCCCGGGCAAAACCTTCGGCCAGTGCGCCACCGAGCTGATGGCCCATGACCAGACCTACCTCATTCTGCACAGCTACAACAACATGATGCACTACCTCACCGACGAGGGCATCACCTATGTGCGGGACCAGGGCCTGACCGGCTACACCTGCATTGAGCTGCGCCGCGCCATTGACGACGGCGTGGTGCAGGGCCCCTACATCAGCAGCTGCGGTATGTCTCTGAGCATCACCGGCGGCCACTGCTACCGCCAGAGCATGGAGTGCGACGGTGCCGACGCCGTGCGCCGGGCCGTGCGCATTCAGGTGAACAAGGGCGCCGATGTGATCAAGTTCATGGGCAGCGGCGGCCTGGAGCACTTTCCCGATGAAGACCCCAGCATTCCCCAGTTCACCCTGGAGGAGCTGACCGCCGGCGCCGAGGCCGCCCATGACCTGGGCCGGGCCTGCGCCATTCACGCCTACTCCAACGAGGGCATCCGCCGGGCCGTGTTCGCCGGCATCGACAACATTGAGCACGGCTGCATGATGACCGAGGACCTGATTGAGGAGATGGCCCGCCGGGGCACCCACCTGAACCCCACCATGACCGGCATTCGCGGCGCGGCCAAGGCCGGCCCCAATGCCAAATACTGGGATATGCTTCAGGAGCGCGTATTCAGCAAGCAGGAACAGGGTATGCGCTGGGCCAAGCAGGTCGGCATTCTCATCGGCGCGGGCACCGACACCGCCGGCACCCTGCGGGACGAGATCGCCATGATCGGCGCGACCCTGGGCGAAGGCCCTGTGGAAGCGCTGGGCCACGCGCTGGGTGTGAATGCCCGGATTGCCGGCCGCAGCGACATGGGCCTGCTGGAAGTGGGCCGCCTGGCCAACTTCGCTGCCTTTGACGGCGACCTGACCCAGTCGCTGGAGGGGCTGGCCCATGTGATCCAGACCTGGAAGGACGGCAAGCCCTGTAAACCCGGCCCCGGCGCACAGTAATTTCGTTTTATCCGCGTTTTGCGGCACAGCGCTTTCCTTCGTTCGCCGCTGGGCCGCTTTCCCACCGCCGCTCTGCCATTCCCTCGGCAGGGCGGCGGATTTTTTTGCCCACTTTTCCGGATATTTCCCATTTTTCATCTCAGTTCATGCACTTTTCTTGACCCCGTATGCACTTTTGTTTTACAATAATAAAAAGGCGTGTCGGCTGCATCCGGCCGCGCTCAGATTCTGCGTGTGACCCTCGCCTGCGCGCCGCCTGTTTGCACGGGCATATGCCCGACTGTCTGCCGTTTTGCGGCAGAACCAAAGGGGGAATTTTTTTGAGCCGACTTTCCATTGAACATCCCGGCCAGGCCCAGATCGTTCTGAACGGCCTTTACCGGGAGATGGGCAGGCGCATCAACGCCTCTTCGCCGGGGCTGTGCCCGGTGGACATGGCGCTGAACTTCGTGCGCCTTTCCCACGCGCAGACCTGCGGCAAATGCGTACCCTGCCGGGTGGGCCTGGGCCAGCTGGCCGTTCTGATCGAGAGCGTGCTGGACCGCACCGCCACCCTGGAAACCATTGATCTGATCGAGCGCACCGCCCAGGTCATCGCCGACTCGGCGGACTGCGCCATCGGCTATGAGGCTGCCCATATGGTGCTGAAGGGGGTACGGGGCTTCCGGGAAGATTACGAGGAGCACGTGCTGCATGGCCGCTGCATCTGTAGCCTGGGCCACCCGGTGCCCTGCGTCTCGGTGTGCCCGGCCCATGTGGACATTCCCGGCTACATCTCGCTGGTGCGGGCCGGCCGCTACGACGATGCCGTGCGCCTGATCCGCAAAGACAATCCCTTCCCCTTTACCTGCGCCTACGTGTGCGAGCACCCCTGTGAGAACCACTGCCGCCGCCGCATGGTGGACGATGCCGTGAACATCTGCGGCCTGAAGCGCTACGCGGTGGATCACGCCTCCCACATGGAGCCGCCCCAGCGGGCCGAGGCCACCGGCAAGCAGATCGCCGTCATCGGCGGCGGCCCCGGCGGCCTGACCGCCGCCTATTATCTTTCTCTGATGGGCCACTCGGTCACCGTATACGACAAGCTGCCCAAGCTGGGCGGTATGCTTCGGTACGGCATCCCGGACTATCGCCTGCCCCAGAACGTGCTGGACCGGGACATCAACTTCATCCTCTCCGCCGGGGTACAGGTGCGCACCGGCGTGGCCGTCGGGCAGGACATTTCCATGGCCGACATCCAGAAGCAGTACGACGCGGTGTACCTGTCCATCGGTGCTTCCGGCGATAAAAAGCTCGGCATCGAGGGCGAAGACTCCGTGGGCGTGCTCAGCGCCGTGGAAATGCTGCGCAGCATCGGCGAGGGCCACGCACCGGATTTTGCCGGCAAGCAGGTCTGCGTCATCGGCGGCGGCAACGTCTCCATGGACGCCACCCGCACCGCCCAGCGCCTGGGTGCGGCCAGCGTGACCTGTGTGTACCGCCGCCGCATTGAGGACATGACCGCCCTCTCGGAGGAGATCGAGGAGGCCATCGGCGAGGGCTGCCAAATTCTGCCCCTGCAGGCCCCCAGCCGCATTGAGGCGGACGAAGAGGGTAAGGTGGCCGCCCTGTGGACCCAGCCCCAGCACATCGGCCCCTACGGGCGGGACGGCCGCCCCGCCCCGGTAAAGGCCAACTGCCCGCCCCAGCGCATCCCCTGTGATTACATCATCGTGGCCATCGGCCAATCCATCGAGGCCCAGCCCTTTGAGGCCATTGGCGTGGCCACCCATCGGGGCACCATTCTGGCGGACCTGACCAGCGCCGTGCCCGGCGTGAAGAACGTGTTTGCGGGCGGCGACGCAGTGTCCGGTCCCGCCACCGTCATCCGGGCGGTGGCCGCGGGCAAGGTGGCCGCTGACAACATCGACGCCTTCCTGGGTTACACCCACAAGATCCGCTGCGATGTGGAGATTCCGCCCGCCCACCTGACCAACACGCCCCCCTGCGGCCGCGTAAACCTGACCAACCGCAGCCTGACCGACTGCAAGTACGACTTTGAGCTGGTGAAGCTGGGCATGAGCGACGAGGAAGCCCAGCAGGAGGCCAGCCGCTGCCTGCGGTGCGACCACTTCGGCTACGGCATCTTTAAGGGAGGGAGGAAAACGGAATGGTAAATCTCACAATCAACGGCCAGGCCGTCACCGTGCCTCAGGGCACCACCATCCTGGAGGCCGCCGCCACGGCCGGCATCAGCATCCCCCATCTGTGCTACTTAAAGGGCATCAACGAAATCGCCGCCTGCCGGGTGTGCTGTGTGGAGGTGGAGGGCGAACATGCCATGGTCACCGCCTGCAACAACCCGGTGCGGGATGGCATGGTGGTGCACACCAATTCCCCCCGCGCCCGCAGCACTCGCCGGGTGAACGTGGAGCTGATCCTCTCCCAGCATGACTGCAAGTGCGCCACCTGCGTGCGCAGCGGCAACTGCCGCCTGCAGACCATTGCCAACGACCTGGGCATTCTCTCGGTGCCCTACGAGACCCAGCTGCCCACCGGCCAGCGGGCCGCCTGGACCACCACCTACCCCCTGTATCGGGATGCCCAGAAGTGCATCAAATGTATGCGCTGCATCCAGATCTGCGACAAAGTACAGAGCCTGAACATCTGGGATCTGGCCGGCACCGGCGGGCGCACCACCATTGACGTCTCCCACAACCGGGTCATCAAGGACTCCGAGTGTGCCCTCTGCGGCCAGTGCATCACCCACTGCCCCGTGGGCGCCCTGCGGGAGCGGGACGACACCCAGAAGGCCTTCGACGCCCTGGCCGACCCGGAGAAGATCACCGTGGTGCAGATTGCCCCCGCCGTGCGGGCGGCCTGGGGCGAGGCGCTGGGCCTGCCCCGGGAGCTGGCCACCGTCAACCGGATGGCCGCCGCCCTGCGGGCACTGGGCTTCGACTATGTGTTTGACACCAACTTCTCCGCCGATCTGACCATCATGGAGGAATCGGCCGAACTGATCGCCCGGCTGAAAAAGGGCGAGCTGGACCACGCTCCCATGTTTACCAGCTGCTGCCCCGGCTGGGTGCGCTTTCTGAAGGGCCAGTATCCCCAGCTTCAGGGGCGGCTCTCCACCGCAAAAAGCCCCCAGCAGATGTTCGGCAGCGTGGCCAAAAGCTGGTTTGCCCAGCGCATCGGGGTGAACCCGAAAAAGATCTTCTGCGTGTCCATCATGCCCTGTGTAGCCAAAAAGGCCGAATGCGAGCTGCCCACCATGGCCACCGCCGCCGGGCCGGATGTGGATCTGGCCCTCACCACCCGGGAGTTTGTGCGCATGGTGCGGGCGGATAAAATCACCCCCGAAACCCTTCAGGAGGAAGGGTTGGACAGCCCCATGGGCGTGTTCACCGGCGCCGGCGTCATCTTCGGCGCCACCGGCGGCGTGATGGAGGCGGCCCTGCGCACCGCAGCCTACACCCTCACCGGCGAAGAGCCGGACCCGGACGCCTTCCGGGCCATGCGCCCCGGCAAAGGCCGGCGGGAAGCCACCTACACCATTGCCGGTGTGCCCCTGCACTGCGCCGCCGTCAGCGGCCTGGGCGAGGCCCGCGCCCTCATTGAGGACCTGCTGGCCGGCCGGGCCCATTACCACTTTGTGGAAGTCATGGCCTGCCCCGGCGGCTGCGTGGGCGGCGGCGGCCAGCCCATCTCCATGGAGGACCGGGAACTGGCAGACCAGCGCGGCCAGGTGCTGTACGGCATTGACCGGGTGCAGCCGCTGCGCTTCTCCCACGAAAACCCCCAGGTAAAGGCCCTGTATGAGGACTATCTGGGCGAGCCCAACAGCGAGCTGGCCGAACAGCTGCTGCACACCGATCACCGTGGCTGGAAAATGCCCGGCGAAGAGGGCTGAGCCCGCCGTTTTGCCCTGCACTTAAACCGCCGCGAACGCAGTTTGCATTGCGTTCGCGGCGGTTTTATTTTCTAGCCGCGCATTCTGTCAACCTTTCCTGTCAAC
>Ga0129315_1000473_pt1 | contig 32295 bp, 26 predicted proteins | sample Cm827metagenome_FD_94432 | JGI IMG/M metagenome (GOLD analysis project Ga0129315, IMG submission 94432) | Eastern black-and-white colobus group fecal microbial communities from Wisconsin, USA - Cm827 metagenome | ecosystem: Host-associated > Mammals > Digestive system > Large intestine > Fecal... | reverse complement strand
TACCTTCACAGTTACGATGCAAAATCCATTCCAAATCGGCTTCGCCGATGGGATTTTGCATTACTGAATCATTTTCTTACGGTCTCAGCAGTAAATGCTTCGACCTGTACTGAATAGTTACGTGTGTTTTATCACTAAACCGTATGTATTATAGCACAGCACAGCCTTTACTGTCACTACTCAAAAACAATCTTCTGATGATCTTTCCTATTTTCTTTTTTTATCCTCATATCTGCGGAAAAAGGCACACTCCTCATCATTACACTGGTCTGCCTCCGGCAGCCGGCAGTTAATATGAAAGACATGCGCTATCTCTTCCTTTTCCTTGCTTCCATAAATATGCAGTTCACTATCAATTCCCATGCTCTGCAGTTTTTCATACATCGGCTGTGCATACGGAAGTGTAAAATCATGAACCGCGCTCATAACAAATGCCGGTGGGAAATCCACGGTCAGATAATGCAGCGTATCAAGGCTCTTAAGTCTTGCCTTCGCCTCTGGGGTATCATCATAAATATCCTCTCCTGCATATTCCTTAAACACATCAAAATCAAGATTGGCTTTCGGATCATGGGTATCATATACTCCACAATTAAGCCCCACTGCACGAACCTTAAGCCCCGACGGAACAAACGGGAACTGCTTTGCATATTCGGGATTAGAACAGATCGTCAGATACTGTGTGGAGAGCTGTGCTCCTGCCGAGTCTCCTACTACAAAAAGATGATCCGTGTCAATCGCATACTCCTTCGCATGATCCCGTACAAAGCAGAATACCTGATTGATATCCTCTAAGGCTGCCGGATATTTATGCTCCGGAGCAAGACGGTAGTTAAAGTTCACAAAGGTAAATCCCCGCTGTGCCAGCCGCATTCCATAGAACTGGTACTGTTCCTTGCTTCCATAAACCCAGCCTCCTCCATGGACACTGATAATCGTTTTCTGCGGTTTTGTTACCTCTTTCTGATGATAAATATCGAGCAGATTGTCACTCCCATATGGTCCGTAGGAAATATTGTCAAATCTTACAATATCCTCCGGCGTGGTAAGTCCTTCATCTCTCTTGTCATCACTGATTTTCCAGTTTACCCGGATATCTCTTACTTTTTCACTTAACATATCCTGTTCCTCCTTCGCTACTGTATAAATCCTTTCTTAATTTTATTGATTTTCCTTTTTTTATATAATCTGTCTACCACAGCATATCATAATTTACTTTGGTAATTCTCTAACTGATGAAAAAAACCAACTATATTTACAGCATCTGATCTCACATCAAAAATGACAACATAATTCATCTGCGGCACAACTGCCTCTCGATACCCTTTCTTAGCAAGATATACATCTCTGCACTCAGGAAACTGAAAGGGGTTGACTTCCAGCCTATCATAAATGGCGTCAATACGATCTAGCAGATGTTTAGCAGCCTGTTTATTCTTTAAACGATAAATCAAATGATACACAAGCCTATCAAGCAATTCATCTGCATGCTCTGTAACACTTAATTTATAAACCATACTTTACCCTCGTTTCTCTAAGCGCTATTCTGGCATCCCTTACCTTCCCTGCTTCTACTTGCTTTTCGGAGATCTCTATATCTCTGTACATAGCAATCTGTCTCATGGTTGACTCATAAATCTCCATGCTCATAATTACCATATCACCATAGCCATTTTTAGTAACATAAATAGGCTCATCTGTCTTGTGACACATTTCAGATATCTCCGATGTATTCTTCAAATCTTTAATTGGAATTATTTGTGGCATAATATGCACCTCCTCGATCATGGTCTAATTATACCATAATTATGCCTTATTTCAACTGCTTTTATTCCTTCTTTTATTCATCTAACCTTATTTGACCCCTTATTTAATCGTACTGTTGTCCAAAAGCCATTGCCTTATAATTGGCGGAGCACTCATTATTAATTCATTTGTATTATCAATCGTGCAAATCTCATTATGGATAATATCTTTCATATCATGTGGTGTAAACTCAAACTCAAAAAGTTGTTTTATTCGATCTTTCAACAGACTATCATCAAATACGCCATCCACTGAACAGGATTTTCCTTTTTGTAAAATATGTAGTAAATTTTTCTCTTTGGAATACTCACAATACAGATCATAATTCACACAGTAGCTTTCAGCCTTAAATTGTTCCATTTTATGCTCAAAGCTTTCTTTTGATATTGAAGGTTTTGATATTGAATGATAAAAGGGCGCAAATATTTGTCTGCACGAACAGACATCTGTAAGCACATGTACAATATATCCTAATAAGAAATCCCTATTATACTTGTCACAATTACTAACGTAAAATGTCCTGATACTTTCGAGCCAGTCATGAAACTCGCTTTCCTTCGTCACTTTTCCCCAAACAGCTCCTTCTGCAAATAAATGACTTTTTTCCTTCATGATACGTGTGTAGTCCGGACTTGCATGGACTGCATCCGGGGCAATTGCTCCCACAATATAAGTTGAATAATCAACCGGCATCTTAATATCTTCCAAAACCTTTTCTGCTATCAGAATATGCGTCATCGTATATGCCATTCTTCTACCTGCTTTCCTTTAGCCTCCCGAATCTAAAAACGACAGGCAATGACATCCCATCACAGCCCGCCGCTTTTCATTAATTATTCATTTTCTCGAGTTTCGCTGTCTGGTCAGCAATAACGCAGGCATCGATAATTTCCTGAATGTCACCATTGAGAATTTTATCTAGCTTATATAAGGTAAGGTTGATACGATGATCCGTCACACGTCCCTGTGGGAAGTTATAGGTACGGATCTTCTCAGAACGATCTCCTGTACCGATCTGGCTTCTACGCATTTCTGCTTCGGCATCGTGACGCTGCTGCTGTTCCATATCGTACAGCTTCGCTTTCAGGATGGCAAAAGCCTTTGCCTTATTCTGGATCTGGGATTTCTCGGTCTGGCTGTAAACCACAATACCTGTCGGATAATGGGTCAGACGTACCGCAGAGTCTGTCGTATTCACACATTGGCCCCCGTTACCGGACGCACGCATCACGTCGATACGGATATCCTTATCCTCAATCACAATATCGATATCGTCTTCCACCTCCGGCATTACCGCTACGGAAATGGTCGAGGTATGAATACGGCCGCCGCTTTCGGTTTCGGGAACACGCTGTACACGATGAACACCACTTTCGTATTTCATCCTGGAATAAGCACCCTGTCCGTTAATCATGAAGTTTACTTCCTTCATTCCACCGATTCCGATTTCATCCACACTGAGGAGCTCTACCTTCCAGCGCTGGCTTTCTGCATAATGCACATACATGCGGTAAATTTCAGCCGCAAAAAGTGCTGCCTCATCACCTCCTGCACCGGCACGGATTTCCACGATAACATTCTTATCATCGTTCGGATCCTTGGGAAGCAGCAGGATTTTCAGCTTCTGTTCCAGCTCCTCCACACGTTTCTTGGCAGAGGCAAGCTCTTCCTTTAACATCTCCTTCATATCCTCATCGGTTTCTTCATCGAGAAGGGCAAGGGAATCTTCAATATCCTGCTTCGACTTCTTATATTCCTTATATGCTTCAACGATCGGAGTCAGATCACTCTGCTCCTTCATCAGCATACGAAAACGTTCCTGATTATTTGCTACATTTGGCTCTGCCAGCTCACTCATAATTTCTTCAAAGTGATGCAATAAATCTTCCAGCTTGTCAAACATCTTTCCACTCCTTATTTGTTTCGGAATCCTTACCAGACATATCCTGCTATTGCTATGAGAATTCCCCATCCTGCTTATTCATCATTTTTCAATATTGTTTCAACTATACGCTTTTAGGTTTACATAACTTTTATGTTTCTGTCCATATGCTTATAAAATCGGTAGTCTTCCACTCACCACACGATCAAGACCTGCAAAATCCCTACAGACATCGATCTCCTTAAAGCCTGCTTCGCGAAGAAGCTCACTCACTGCCTTGGCCTGTCCGCTTCCGATTTCCATCAGGATCTGTCCGCCGCGTTTGAGGTAGTCCTGCGCTCCGCCAATGATTCTCCGGTAAAAGTCAAGCCCGTCCTCTCCTCCATCCAGCGCAATATACGGATCATATTCCCGTACCTCTTCCATCAGTGTCGGAATGATCGCCCTCTCAATATAAGGTGGATTGGATACCAGAAGATCAAACTTTCCGGTCACCTTTTCATACAGATCACTTTTAAGGAAATCTGCCCGGATACCAAGCAATTCCGCATTCTGAGCCGCTACCTGCAGTGCTTCCTGCGAAATATCCACACCAACTCCTTCACAGTCATTCGAGTAATGAAGGAGGCTTAACAAAATACAACCGGATCCGGTACACAGGTCCAGAATCCGCATGCCATCATGCAGATACCTCATTGCCTCTTCCACCAGAATCTCGGTATCCTGTCTCGGAATCAGCACATACTCATTTACCTGAAAGCGCAGTCCCATGAAATCCTGATAGCCTAAAAGGTGCTGCAGCGGAACATGAACTGCTCTCTGCTCCAATGCTTTCCGGTACTGCTCCTCCTCTGCTTCAGACACCTCCCGGTCTCCGTGACAAAGGAGTGTATTGTGATCGGTTCCGCACACCTCTTCCAGCAAAAGCCTTGCATCCAGCTGTGCCTCACCAATCTGGGCCTCTTTCAGTTTCTGCATTCCCATCAGAAAGGCTTCCGTGTAATTCATTCTTCCCCGGTTCCTTCCTCATCGTCATCGGATAAGGCCCCATCCTTCATCCAGGACTCATCCACTTCATATCCGAATTCTTCATACAGATAATTCTTCCAGTCAAAAACCGCCTCAACAGATTTAATTGCTACTTCAAGCATTTCTTCATCCGGCTCCTTCGTGGTCAGCTTCTGTAACCACATACCTGGAGCAGAAATAATCCGGATCAGAATATTGTCACTGCGTCCTGCCAGCCGGATAATCTCATAGGAAATTCCCGCAATTACCGGAATCAGTGCAATCCGGAGCAGTACACGATATACCGGATTCGGTACCCGGATAAAGAAAAACAGGATAATACTTACAAATACCACGAAAAACAGGAAGCTTGTTCCACACCGCTTATGAATACGGGAGCTTTTCATTGCGTTATATACAGTAAGCGGTCTTCCCTTTTCGATACAGTTGATGCATTTATGCTCTGCACCATGATACTGATACAGGCGGTGAATGTCCTTCATCAGACTGATTGCCACAATATAAAGTAAAAAGATTGCAATCCGGATAACACCCTCAATAATCGCAAGCAGGGAATCGTTCCGGATAAATCCATTCAGCAGCGTGGACAGATAATACGGCAGAAGAATAAAAATTGCCACAGCCAGCACGATCGAAAGCACTGTCGTAAATCCCATCAGAATCTTTTCGCCGCGTCCTCCGGAAATCTTGTCAAGTGCCTTATCCAGCTTCGTTTCCTCCGCATCACCGTCCTCGTAAAACTGGGCAGAATGATTGATACATTTCATGCCAAGGCGAAGTGAGTCAATAAAATTAAAAATACCGCGTAAAAACGGAATCTTCGTAATTCTGCTTTCCGGAAAAAGTCCACGGAACACATCCACCTCGACATCAATTTCCCCATCGGCTTTACGGATTGCAACCGCATAATCGTCTTTATTCTTCATCATAACACCTTCCAGAACGGCCTGACCGCCGATTCCGGAGTAGTGTGCGGATTTTTTCTTTTTCGCCATTTTAAATCTCCATTACAAAAAAGGTTGAGATGATGTAACACCTCAACCTTCATCGTTTCACTATTTGCCTGCTACGCCATACTTCTTATTGAACTTATCAATACGTCCGTCAGTTCTTGCAGCCTTCTGCTGACCTGTGTAGAATGAATGACATTTGGAACAAACTTCAACGTGAATATCTTCCTTTGTTGAACCTGTTACAAAAGTGTTGCCACAGTTGCAAGTTACAGTTGCCTGATAATAATCAGGATGAATTCCTTCTCTCATACTTTCACCTCTCTATGATCATTTCTCATATTTTCTGTTCTCATCCACTGTGTTTCCTACGAAACAGCTTTTTAAGTATACCATAGGTGTCATGCCTTGGCAAGCATTTTTTATAACCATTTAATCTTCTTAACCATATTGACAAATTCCTGATTGTTTCTTGTTTTGGCAAACAGGTCAAGAATCTTGTCCAGTGACTCCTCCGGCTTTAACCCGTTCAAAGCCTTCCGGATGATATTCATGGCATCAAGCTCATCCTGAGACAACAGCAGATCCTCCCGACGGGTACTGGATCTCGGGATATCGATTGCCGGGAAGATTCTCTTCTCAGACAGCTTTCTGTCAAGCATTAATTCCATGTTACCTGTTCCCTTGAATTCCTCGTAAACCACATCATCCATCTTGGAACCGGTATCTACCAGTGCGGTTGCCAGAATCGTTAAGGATCCACCCTCACGCATATTTCTCGCGGCACCAAAGAACCTCTTCGGCATATGTAATGCAGCAGGATCGAGACCACCGGATAAGGTTCTTCCGCTCGGAGGAACAATCAGGTTGTAGGCTCTTGCAAGTCTTGTAATACTGTCAATCAGGATTACAACATCCTTTCCATGCTCTACAAGACGCTTACCACGTTCAATTACCATTTCGGATACACGCTTATGATGCTCCGGGAGTTCATCAAAGGTAGAATAAATGACTTCTACATTCGGTCCTTCAATTGCTTCCTTAATATCGGTTACTTCTTCCGGACGTTCATCGATCAACAGAATGATGAGGTGTACTTCCGGAGAGTTACGCTTTACGGATTTCGCAACATCCTTTAACAGGGTTGTCTTACCAGCCTTCGGAGGGGATACGATCATACCTCTCTGCCCCTTACCAACCGGACTGATCAGATCCATAACGCGCATTGCCACACTCGCACCCGGCATTTCCAGATGAAGACGCTCATTCGGGAAAATCGGTGTCATATCTTCAAAATTATAACGTTTCGAGCTATCTTCCGGCGTATAGCCATTGATGCTCTTCACATATAACAGTGCTGCAAACTTCTCTCCCTGTGTACGTACTCTGGTATTTCCCTCCAGAATATCACCGGTCTTCAGTCCGAAACGACGGATCTGGCTCGGAGCCACATAGACGTCATTCTCACCGGGAAGATAGTTCTCGCAGCGGATAAATCCGAAACCATCCGGCATAACCTCCAGAATACCATGTGCACTGATTCCACTGTCCAGCTCTTCGATGGTCTTCTCCTCTTCGGTCTTTCCGGAAGCATCCTTCTCTTCCCTGCTCCTTAATTCCTCTTTTCCCTTTGGCTCTTCTTTTGCTTTAACCTCTTCCTTACTCTTTGATTCCTTACGGTCTGCAGCTTTCGTGCCCATCACGCCCTTCGGCTGTGCTGCACTCCTGCCCTCTGCCTTGTCCTTTTCATCAGCAGCAAGCATAGCCTCTACCAGCTCGTCCTTCTTCATGGCAGAAATGCCCCGCAAACCTCTTGCCTTTGCTACTGCCTTTAAATCGACAAGCGCTAAAGATTCATACTTTTCTCTCATATTCTCCTCCAAAATCTATGAAAACTGTATACAATTATTACATTTCAAAAGGGAATTTTCTTACGAATTGCAAATGATTTGTCATACAATAAAGTGATTATACAACATTCATTTCCAAAATGGAAGTGATTTTTAAAGATTCCCGGCAAATTTTTAGCAGAATTAGACCTGATTTTTATAAAAAACATCTTTAAAAAGTATCTATAATCGAAGAAAGGACAATACCGGAACTTCCCTGTTTCCCTGTATTGTCCTTTTCAATATTGATTACAGTTTATTACCGAACTCCGTCATTCCTTTACTCGTTCAACGACTGTTTAACCGGAACCTCAATCTTACGGTCGTAGCAGGCAAAGGTAGCTTCTACCCATTTTTTATCCGGCTTTTTCGTAAAAAGGCTGACAATCGGCACAAGAACCAGTCCTGCCACCATAGCGAATGCTCCTGCATTAATCGGAGACTGCAATACCGTCGGGAAGGAGCTTCTAAAGAACAGATTCAGCGTCATTACACCAACACCAAATACAAAGCTGACATAGCAGGCTGCCCTGGTTGTCTTTTTCCAGTATAAGCCATACAGGAACGGTGCAAGAAATGCCCCTGCCAGTGCGCCCCAGGATACTCCCATAAGCTGTGCGATAAAGGTCACGTTACTCTTATACTGCACAATGGCAATCACTACGGAAATCGCAATAAATACTACGATCAGAAGCCGCATAATAAATACCTGCTTCTTTTCATCCATATCCTTCACTACATGATTCTTTAATACATCCAGCGTCAGCGTTGAACTCGATGCCATAACAAGAGAAGACAACGTTGACATGGAAGCAGACAACACCAGAATCACGACAAGTCCTATGAGAAGATCCGGAAGATTCGAAAGCATTGCCGGAATCACAGCGTCATAGCCGTCTGATGCAATGTCAATCTGACTGCTGTACAATCTGCCGAAGCCGCCAAGGAAATAGCATCCTCCGGATACCACAACTGCAAACAAAGTAGAAATAATGGTTCCCTTTTTAATAGAGGCCTCGCTCTTAATCGCATAGAACTTCTGCACCATCTGTGGAAGTCCCCAGGTTCCGAGGGAGGTCAATACAACCACACAAAGCAGGTTAAACGGATCCGGTCCAAAGAAAGATGCAAACACACCGGGCTGTGTGGACGCTGCCGCATCTTCTACATTGGCAAGTCCGTTTAAGGCTTCCAGAAAACCAACGTTGCTTTTTAATACGGCTGCAATTACCACAACAATACCAAACAGCATGATAAGTCCCTGCAGGAAATCATTGATTGCCGTTGCCATATAGCCGCCTGCCACCACATAAATCCCGGTCAATACCGCCATTACCAGAATACAGACCGCATAATCAATATGGAACGCCATTCCAAACAGTCTGGATAATCCGTTGTAAAGTGATGCCGTATAAGGAATCAGGAATACAAATACGATCACGGATGCCACAATCTTTAAATTTTTGGACTGGAAACGTGTGCCAAAGAATTCCGGCATGGTTGCACTGTCTAAATGCTGTGTCATAACACGGGTTCTTCTTCCTAAAACCACCCAGGCAAGCATGGAACCCAGCAATGCATTCCCGATTCCGATCCAGGTGGAAGCAATTCCGTATTTCCACCCGAACTGTCCGGCATATCCTACGAAAATAACTGCCGAAAAGTACGAGGTTCCGTAGGCAAAGGCTGTAAGCCACGGACCGACACTCCGTCCTCCAAGTACGAATCCATTTACATCTGTTGCATGCTTTCTGCAATAAAAGCCAATTGCCAGCATCACCCCAAAGAAAATTACCAGCATCAATATTTTAATAGTCATAACCCACTCTCTCCTCTTTTTCTTTCTCTGTTACCATCATATAAATTATGTAAACCGCATGGCAGAACAATGGTAACTGCTCCGTATATCAGCTGCGGCTCTGTGCTTCTACCAGACGCGTTCCGCAGTACTGTTCACGAAGCTTCGGCTTCTCAATCTTGCCGGTAGGATTTCTCGGAATATCCGCAAATACAATCTTATGCGGACGCTTATAACGGGGAAGCTTCTGACAGAATTCATTCACCTCTTCCTCTGTACAGGATCGATCCGGCTTTAACTCTATTACCGCAAGGGTTGTCTCGCCCAGACGCTTATCGGGAATACCAATGACTGCCACATCATGAACGGCATCTATATTGCGCAGGAAATCCTCAATCTGTACCGGATAAATATTCTCGCCGCCACTGATAATGACATCCTTCTTCCGGTCTACCAGGAAAATGAAGCCATCCTCATCCATCTGGGCCATATCTCCGGTATAAAGCCAGCCTTCCTCATCCATAACTTCCTTCGTTGCTTCTTCATCATTATAATAACAGGTCATTACACCGGGACCCTTAACCGCAAGCTCGCCGACCTCTCCCTGAGGAACCTCATTCCGGTTCTCGTCCACAATCTTAACCTTCCAGCCAAAGCCCGGCTTTCCGATTGCACCAACCTTATCAATATTTTCTACTCCAAGATGAACACATCCGGGTCCGATGGACTCGCTTAAGCCATAATTGGTATCATACTGGTGGTTCGGGAAATAATGCTTCCAGTGCTTAATCAGACTCGGTGGTACCGGCTGTGCACCGATGTGCATAAGTCTCCAGTGTGACAGATCATAATCCTCAAGCTTCACTCTTCCGCTGTCTAACGCTTCCAGAATATCCTGTGCCCACGGAACCAGGAGCCATACAATCGTGCATTTTTCTTTGGATACCGCATCCAATATGTATTCCGGTCTTGTTCCCTTTAACAGAACTGCCTTGCTTCCGGACAAAAGGGAGCCGAACCAGTGCATCTTCGCTCCTGTATGATATAACGGAGGAATGCACAGAAACACATCGTCCCTGGTCTGTCCATGATGATTCTGCTCCACACGGCAGGAATGAATCAGACTTTCATGATTATGTAAGATCGCCTTCGGGAAGCCTGTTGTTCCGGAAGAGAAATAAATTGCTGCATCATCCTGTTCTGTAAGATGAACCTTCGGTGCCACACTGGAACAATTCGAGGTCAGTGAAGCATAATCCTCTGCAAAGGTCGGGCAGTTATCTCCTACAAAGAATAATAAACGGTTGCGGCTGATTTCATCTGCAATCTCCTCCACACGTCCGATAAATTCAGGTCCGAATACCAGCACATCTGCCTCTGCCTTTTCTACACAATACCGGATTTCATCCGGCGCATAACGGAAATTCAGCGGAACGGCAAGCGCTCCTGTTTTCATGATTCCAAAATAAATCGGCAGCCATTCCAGACAGTTCATTAACAGAATTGCCACCTTGTCCCCCTTCTTAATACCTCTTGAGATCAGCAGATTGGCAAACCGGTTCGCCTTTTCATCAAATACCCGCCAGGTAATCTCCCTTCGATAATGTGTCATAGGATTGGGCTCTATCAGTTCATATTCCTTCCAGGTAACCCTCCGGATCTCTTTGACCTCCGGGTTAATCTCCACCAGACAGACCTCATCCCCATAACTTCTGCTGTTCTGCTCCAATACATCTACAATTGTCATTTTCCCTCTCCTTTGATATTATGTAAACTATTTTGTTGTGATATATACTTCAATATTATGTCCTTTTATGCTTTAACGCTTTTACCTATTGAAGTATACCCTTGTATTCGTTATTTGTCAAGGATATTACCACACTACCCGCTGCACTAAATTCGTACTTCACTTCGCTCATACTCATTAAGTGCACGGGTATGGTTCGCACTAACCTCAAGCTTCGTCTCTGACTTGCTTTCGCTAAGTGCTCTACACAAAAAGGCACCAGACAATCCTATGTCTGATGCCAAAATTTCACGTTTTCTTCTCTGAAACTTACCTTGAAATCTGCACAGACATATAAGACCTATTGCTTATAACTGTGCAGGAACTGCTGTTACAAGCGAATACGCCTCTCATAATAATAAAGGTATGCCTGATTGGTAAGTTTACTCTGATTCATACAAAACTCCCTGACTTCATAAAGTTTTACAATAGACAGATTAACACGCTGCATTCCGCATGTCAATCGGCTTTCCAATAAATCTCTACTTTCTCTTTTGCCTGCTCTTTGGTCAAACCACATTTCTCCTGCAATTCCAAAGCGGCCTGTTCCTTCGTACTTCTAAATTTCTTACAAAGAGAAACAATCGACTCTATTGTATTCTGACGTTCTTTATTCAATTCGTGTTCTGCTTTTTGCCGTTCTTTCTTTGCGCCAATTTCTTCTCCGATCTTTTGTCCAATCTCCCTCTCATCTCTGCGGATCAGTTCCATTTCACGTTCCTCGTCATATTCATAAATACTCATCTTGACTACCTCTGCTCTTTGCTTTAACAAAAAATCCTTCAATATATCATGCCGGATACAGTATTCGATTGCCGTTTCCACGGCCTGTTCCAATGGCATACCTGCACTGTTGTACCGGACCTGCTCTACATACTGGGTATACTGCTTTAATACCGGACATTTTTCCTTCAGTTCTTCATTCATCTCGGGATTAATGTTCAGTATCGTTACCTTTAATTCCAGTTCCGGATCATCTGTTGGTACTTCAAATGCTTCTGATAATCTCAAAACCCGTCTTTCCGGTTTGCTTTCTACTCCATTATAGAATACCACAAAATGCGGTGTTGGTAACTTAATTAATTTGGAACTGTATAAGGATTGGTCTTTCACATAAACCTGCAGCAATTCTGCCACATAAAACAGATCACGTAAGGGCATATTCAGATTATAAGTAGACTGATGTTCATACAGGTTGACTTCATTCATAATTAAAAAAGAAATATCATTCTGCATTCCCATATAGATTGCATTGTCCAACATGTTAAATGTGATCTGTGATGCATCGGTATAGTCTGTCCCATTCAAGGCATTATATAAAGACAGCGCATTCTCCGGCTCCCGGAACAGCATCCGGCTTACCGTATCTTTGTAATTTCTCTGCACTTTTGTTTCTCTTGCCATTTCTTTGACTATTTTTCCGGTTACTTTTACTGCTGTTGCTGTTCTTTCTTTTGTTGCTGCTTTGATTACTTTTGCTTCTCCCACTTCTCTTCCTCCCTTTGCAGGAAGATAGAAATGAACCGGACAACGTCCCTTAAACATTAATCGCTCATCCAATCAACCAGACCGACATCTGTTTTCCTTCCTCCCGCCTTTTCAATTGTTAAAATGTGATTTAAAAGCATGGATTTCAGAAAACTTCTGTTTTCATAGTCAGAATAAATATAAAACGATAGCCAAAATCTCGCTTGATTCCATTCCTATTGCTTATATTTATAAAATTCCAGAACTTCATCGACATAAGATACCGATGACTTAGATTGGATTGTTGAAATATATGCTTTGTAGCGAATATATCATACGGAATGTTGTATGTCAATAGATAAAATTGTGAATATCATTAAATTTCATGCTAAATGAACATCATTAAAATCATCCGCAATTTCTAATCTAAACATTCTACACAACCAATAAAGAACCGTCCTGCATGGGTGCCATACACTTTTCTGGAAGAGCTTACGCAGGAGCTTAGAAGTTCTTCTGTTTTGCTTCATTATACAGCAAGGATGGGACACGGATGTCCAATCCAAGGGCAATCAAGCTAACTATGCATCTATCCCAAACAAAAACAGACAGCACAGAATCCCTTCCATGCTGCCTTCTTATACACACCTGAATTTACCTATCCTTTATGCTATGTTATAACCATAACTCGAACTCAAATGACTCATTCTATCCCAAAAATCACACTTCCTTCTTTGGCTTCCGTCCACAGCACTTTGTCTCGGTACAGAATCCTGTAACCTCGCACTTCGGCTGGAAATAATTCTCGGTTAAGAACTTCCACTCTTCCGAATAATTACTGAGCTCTGTCTTCATATCGTTCATCAGCTGGCGGAACTCCCAATATGCTCTCGTACAGAGTCTCTGATGGGACATATCCACGAGATTCCTTAAATTGGTACGAAGTACCACCTTGCTTTCCATTCCAAGCGGAAGAAGCATGCCCACATCTTCACGCGGCAGTTCCATCGCTTCTAACTTCTGCATTGCGGTAAGAATCTCTTCCATGGCATGATCATAAATTGCTTTCGCCTCTTCATTACCCGCAATAGCAGGCGGTGTCACATACGGAAAGCCCTTCTGATAATTGATATATCTGGTAGAAGCCTGCAGTCGTGTCGGGTTACCACCAATATGAGTATATAATTCACGGATCACTCTTGCAGAATATCCTTCCAGAATCATATAAACCTGCGGATACTCCCAGGTTCTTCCATGTCCGGAAGAAAGACAATCCAGACCTCTCTTATAGTTACGGTCTTCTTTCGTGATGTCTGCTCCCCAGCATACACCGGCTTCCCGCCCGATCAGACTGACTGGATCCTTTGTGGTTTCCTTTTGAATTATGATCTTTCCCATCTTTGCTCTCTTCTTTCCTTTAGTTTATATGTTCTGCTTCGCAGGATATTTGCCTGGTGCTTCTCTTATTCCCTGCCATCCCAGCAATAGGTACAGAGCTTGCAGCGGTCGATTCCGACGGATTCGATCATATCATCGAGACGGTGGAACCGTAAGGAAGTAAAGTTCAACTGTACTCCGATCCGCTTTACCATCTCCTGATACTCAGGAGAGTCCGGATTGGAATACGCACTTAAATTTACATTGGCTGCGTTTCCGGTCATTTCCTTAATCGTTCTTCTGGTAATCAGTTCCATCTCGGAAGAAGAACGGGAAAAATTCAGATACTTACATCCGTATAATAGCGGCGGGCATGCCGTACGGATATGAACCTCTCCTGCCCCGCTCTGATACAGAAATTCAGTGGTTTCCCGAAGCTGCGTACCACGCACGATGGAATCATCAATCAATAGAAGACTCTTGTCCTTTATCAGGTCATGTACCGGAATCAGCTTCATCTTCGCAATCATATTACGCTGGCTCTGGATCGTTGGCATAAAGGAACGCGGCCACGTTGGCGTATACTTGATAAACGGTCTGGAAAAAGGAATTCCGGACGCATTGGAATATCCGATTGCATGTGCCACACCGGAATCCGGAACACCGGCTACATTATCCGGATGCACATCATCACGCCTGGCAAGAAGCGCACCACAGTTGTAACGCATCTTCTCTACACTGATACCTTCGTAGGACGAAGACGGATAACCATAATATACCCAGAGGAAGGTACAGATCTTCATCTCCTTACCGGGTGAAACCAGAGTCGTTACCGATTCCGGTGTCACAATGACGATTTCTCCGGGGCCTAACTCCTTTTCATCCACATAACCAAGGTTCAGATAGGCAAAACTTTCAAAGGAAATACAGTAAGCATCCTCCTTTTTTCCGACCACAACAGGAGTTCGTCCGAGCCGGTCCCTGGCGGCATAAATTCCCTTTGGTGTCAGTAATACCACCGTCATGGAACCATCGATCAATTCCTGTACATATTGCAGGCCTTCGATCAGATTGTCCTTCTGATTGATGACGGCTGCCACAAGCTCGGTTGCATTGATATCCCCGCCACTCATCTCAAGAAAGTGGGAATGTCCCGAGGAAAACAGGTCATCCACAATGGCATCCATGTTATTGATCTTACCAACCGTCATGATCGCATAGGTACCATGGTGGGAACGCACAAGCAGAGGCTGCGGTTCATAATCTGAAATACAACCGATACCGAGGGTTCCCTGCATTTCATTTACATCTTTGTCAAACTTGGTCCGGAAAGGCGCATTCTCAATATTGTGAATGGCTCTTTCAAAACCGGTCTCTTTATTATATACGGCCATACCTGCTCTTCTGGTTCCCAGATGGGAATGGTAGTCCGTACCGAAAAACAAATCAAACACGCAATCGTTCTTTGACGCTACGCCAAAAAATCCACCCATATTAAAATATTTTCCTTTCCTTAGAAAATCACCCTCATGATTTAAACATTGATCTCGACCTTCACGCCAAGTAAATCCCTGTTATCCTGTAAGATCGGTGAAATCACCTTTCTTAAGAACGCTTCTACCTGTTCTCTGGAACGGCCCACATAACGGGACGGCTCCATGGTCTTCTGTAAATCCTCAAGGGTCATATGGAATTCGGGATCTGCCGCAATCAGCTCTAAAAGATTGTTATCCTTGCCTTCCTGCTTCACATTCTTACCGGCTTCCATGGATAACTCCCGGATCTTTTCATGCAGCTCCTGACGGTTTCCGCCCATCTTTACGGCATCCATCATAATGTTCTCGGTTGCCATGAACGGAAGCTCACTTAACATATGCTTCTCAATGACCTTCGGATAAACCACCAGTCCATCGACAACATTCAGGCACAGGTCTAAAATTCCGTCAATCGCAAGGAATGCCTCCGGAATGGATAATCTCTTATTGGCAGAGTCATCCAATGTACGCTCAAACCACTGGGTTGCAGAGGTAATCGCCGGATTCAGTGCATCGATCATCACGTAACGGGAAAGGGATGCGATCCGTTCACTTCTCATCGGGTTTCTCTTATAAGCCATGGCAGAAGATCCGATCTGATTCTTTTCAAACGGCTCTTCCACTTCCTTAAGATGCTGCAGCAGACGGATGTCATTGGACATCTTATGAGTGCTGGCTGCAATTCCGGCAAGGACATTGGCAACTCTCGTATCCACCTTGCGGGAATAGGTCTGTCCGGAAACCGGATAACATTCCTTAAAGCCCATCTTCTGTGCAATCATCGGATCAATCTTATCAATCGTCTCCTGATCGCCGTTAAACAGCTCCAGGAAAGAAGCCTGTGTTCCTGTAGTCCCCTTGGAGCCAAGGAGCTTCATGCCGGAAAGCACATGGTCAAGATCCTCAAGATCCAGACAGAATTCCTGCATCCACAGGGTTGCACGCTTTCCAACGGTAGTTGGCTGTGCCGGTTGGAAATGCGTAAATGCCAGCGTCGGCTGTGCCTTGTATTTATCTGCAAAATCGGCAAGCTCCTTTAATACATTAATGAGCTTTTTCTTCACAAGACGGAGTGCTTCTGTCATCACGATAATATCGGTATTATCACCCACATAGCAGCTGGTTGCACCAAGGTGGATAATACCTGCTGCCTTCGGGCACTGCTGTCCGTAAGCATAAACATGGCTCATAACATCGTGGCGAACTTCCTTTTCCCTTGCTTTTGCCACATCATAGTTAATGTCATCAGCATGACTCTTTAATTCATCAATCTGTTCTCTGGTAATAACCGGCTTCCCATCCTGGGAAAGTCCTAATTCCATCTCAGTCTCTGCAAGTGCAATCCAGAGCTTACGCCAGGTACGGAACTTCATGTCAGGAGAAAAGATATACTGCATTTCTTTACTTGCATAACGCTCTGACAAAGGACTTACATATCTGTCTGTACTCATTCCCTTCCTCCTATGCCAGTCCAAGTCTCTTGAATACTTCGTTGTAAGCTTCTTCCACATTTCCAAGGTCACGACGGAAACGGTCCTTGTCAAGCTTTTCATTGGTGTTGACATCCCACAGACGGCAGGTATCCGGAGATACTTCATCTGCTAACAGGATTTCTCCATGGAAACGGCCGAACTCGATCTTAAAGTCAATGAGCTTGATATCCGCCTGAAGAAAATAAGCCTTCAGTACTTCATTTACCTTAAAAGCATACTTCTTAATGGTGTCAATTTCTTCCCAGGTAGCAAGTCCCAGGGCAACAGCAAAATAGCTGTTAATCAGCGGATCGCCTAAAGCATCATTTTTATAACTGAACTCAATGGTAGGCTCTTTAAAGGGGGTTCCCTCCGGTACTCCAAGACGCTTGCTGAAGCTTCCTGCAGCCACATTACGGATAATAACCTCTAAAGGTACAATATCGACCTTCTTTACAGCAGTTTCACGGTCACTCAGCTCCTCGATCAGATGGGTAGGTACCCCTTCCTTCTCCAGAAGCTTAAATACGTGATTGGTCATACGGTTATTGATGGCACCCTTTCCTACGATGGTTCCCTTCTTTTCGCCGTTGAAAGCAGTTGCATCATCCTTATAATCCACGATAACAACATCCGGATCCTCTGTTGCAAATACCTTCTTTGCCTTTCCTTCATAAAGCTGTTCCATTTTTTTCATGATTATCCTCCATTTGAAAGTTTATATTTGAAAGAAACATCGGTCTCCCCATGTTCTTTACAAGCAATGGCATCCGATCAGGCGTTCAGTTTTCCGATAAATTCCTTCACCCGTTCATTTTCCGAAGCAAAGATCTCCTCCGGAGTTCCCTGCATCTTAATATGACCGCCTTCCATGAAAATGATCTTGTCGGATACTTCTTTGGCAAACTGCATTTCATGTGTCACAATGATCATGGTCATATGCTGCTTTGCCAGTTCCTTAATCACCTTAAGCACCTCTACCGTAAGCTCCGGATCAAGTGCGGAGGTCGGTTCATCAAAAAAGAGAATCTGGGGCTGCAGGGCCAGTGCCCTTGCAATCGAAACTCTCTGCTGCTGTCCTCCGGAAAGCTGACACGGATAGGCATCTGCCTTATCGGCGAGCCCGAGCTGTTCTAAAAGCTTCTTTGCGCTCTCCACTGCCTCTTCCTTCGGTACTTTATCAACACAGACAGGTGCGTCTGTAATATTCTTCAATACGGTATAATGCGGAAACAGATTGAAATTCTGGAAAACCAGTCCAAAGTACTTCCGGATCTGCTTTAATTTCGCCTTGGACGCATACACGCATTTTCCGTTCTCTTCCTTCGCTGCTGCTTCCCCAAGATAAATGAGATCTCCCCCCTCCATCTTTTCAAGTAACGTAGCACATCTAAGGAGCGTGGACTTTCCGGAACCGGACGGTCCGATAATCGAAACGACCTCTCCCCGGTGCACCTCTAAGGAAATATCCTCCAGTACATGCAGGTCACCGAAATGCTTTCTGATATGATTCATCTGTAATAAAGTCTCACTCATTCCGGCTGCCTCCTAATGATAATAGTCCATGGATTTCTCAATCCGTTCCATAATCGCTGCCACAAGCAGGTTAAAGATATAATAAAACACACCTGCTGCCATCAGCGGCATAATGCTCGTTTCAGCTGCCGCGATCTGTTTGGCCAGCGTAAACATCTCTGCCTGTGACAAAACAAAGGCAAGAGACGTATCCTTCACTAAGGTAATCGTTTCATTCGTAATCGACGGCAGAATCCTCTTCATCACCTGCGGGAAAATGATCTTGAAAAAGGTCTGAACCTTCCCATAGCCCAGAATCTCTGCGGCCTCATACTGTCCCACCGGCATGGATTCAATTCCGCCACGGTAAATCTCGGCAAAGTATGCTGCATAGTTCACCGCAAAGGCAATAATGATCGCCGGAAAACGGTATCCCTTCAGATTCGTGCCAAATAAATAGAACGGTCCGAAGTATACCACAATCAGCTGCAGCATCAACGGCGTACCTCTCATAATAGAAATATATATCTTACTGATACCTTTTAGCAACACATTTTTTGACATTCTTCCAAAAGCCACCAAAAGTCCCAGCGGTAACGAAAAAAGTAACGTCAGAAAAAAGATTTCTACCGTTACCAGCATTCCCTGTCCCAATTGCAATATAATTGTCTGAAAATTCATACCTTACTCCTGTGTGTATAAGTTAACTCAAAAATGATCCACCGGATCATTTTCTCATATGCATGGCAACATAACTATTCAGGGGCAGAATCTTCATTCTGCCCCCGGAACACGTCTTTATTTGCCTAAGCAAACACTGTCCTCCAAGCCATACTTCTTTGCAATTTCCATAAAGGTTCCATCCTCTGCCATTTCAAGCAGGGTAGCTTCCACCTGATCCTTTAGTTCGGTGTTACCAAGCTTAAAGCCGATACCATACTGTTCGGTTGCCAGCTTTTCATCGAGGATCACGAAGCCGTCTCCTCTTGATTCCAGCTGATAATCTGCAACTCCGATATCTACGGCGATCGCATCCACAGCACCTGCATCCAGATTCAGGAATCCGGTATTGTAATCTGCAAACTGCGTCAGTTCCGCAAAGGTTGCTGCCAGATCCGCTGCATCTCCTTCGAGGGCTGCTAGTGCGGAGGAATCCTTCTGTACTCCGACAATCTTACCGGCAAGATCCGCAGGAGAGGTAATTCCTGAATCTGCCTTTACGACAAACACCTGGCTGTTATCTACATAAGGAACACTGAAGGTATACTGATCTTCACGTCCATTCATGGTAAATCCGTTCCAGATACAATCAATGGAGCCTGAGCTTAATTCCATATCCTTGGCATCCCAGTCAATCGGCTGCTTTACAAGTGTCCATCCGTTGCGGCTGCATACCTCAGCAGCAAGCTCTAAGTCAAATCCGGTATATTCACCATTCTCATCCATATAACCATAAGGCGGGAACTCTGCATCAAAACCAACCGTAAAGGTTCTTCCTTCTGCAGATGCGTCTGCCTGTTCACTATCCTCCTGTGCTGCGTCCGCATTCTCCTGTGCAGTGGTTTCTTCCTGAGCCTCTGTCGTTGTATCCTGTGCGGCAGTCTCCCCGGCACCGCATCCAGCCAGTAATCCAGTCATCATTACGGCCGCAATAGTAACTGCAAGTAACTTTTTCATAATCTCTCCATCCTTCCTTAGTCCCGTATTTACAGGTTAGTTATGCATCACACTACTTCTTTAGCATGATAAAGCATGTTCGATACTCATGCTACCATGCACACTAAGGAAAGTCAAGTGCTGAAGCATTAATCCTTATCATACTCTGCCACAATGCCCAGAATCTCTTTGGCATATTTCGGGTAATTTTCAACCAGATCCTTCACCTCTGCTTTCGCCTTTCCGGCAATGACTTCCTTGTTATAATCCATTCTGCGACGTAAGGACTGTCTGCGGATAATCAGATTGTGCCGGATCTCAATCATTTCCTTCTTATCGAGAAGCGCCTGCGTCTGATGCAGCCAGATCATCGGATCCTTCACCTGATACCGGCGCAGGATATGTAAAAGCTCCTGCTGGGTGGAATCCAGTTCGATTTCTGCCCGTTTATAATTGTGGCGTTCATCCTTTTCTTCGAGATACTGCTTATAATCCCGTCCAAGCTCCTGTGCACTTTTGACATTGTACTTCATATAAAGATAGTCAAGCAGATGCGTATTATTCACATACCGGATCTTCACCGTATTCTGCAGCCGGATGAGCCTGCTGATCCCGCTCTCCACCTGGGAAAGCTCCCGTACCGCATCGTTATATTTTAAGAAAATGACGGTAATCGCAAGTGCCCCGATTCCCCCGACCGCCAGATAACCAATCTTCACATCAAATGAGAATACATACTGCAAAAGTAACAATAAGAACAGACAAAAGATGACTGCCGTTGCACAGACAATCGTCATGGAACGGGTATCCTTCATCAGATGCCGCAGTTCCATCTTACGGAAGCCGTAAGCCTGCCGTTCACTGTCGAGCCGGCGCAGATCCCTCTTAATCAGATTCTGGTATTCTTCAGCCTTTTCAAGCTTCTCATACGCCTCCTGTACTTCCTCTTCCATGCTCTCCATCTGATAGAACTTCTCATCCGGCATCCGCCTCTTACGTTCTTTATAGCCGGACTGCTGCTTCTCCAACGTATCCATCCGTCTGGCGCATTCCATCAGCAAACAGCTTTCGCTCTCCGGCAGTGCCTCAATCTCTTCAATGTCCTTAAGATGCGAGGTTACCACCTGATATTCATGCTGGAGATTCTCTACCTCTCTGGATGCCTCTGCAATCTGCTCTAAGCACCCACGAACATATTCCTCACGCTGCTTCCGGTTATGGATCTGCAAATCGTCACGGTCGTAGACAATTTCATTCCATTCCTCGACCTCAAAGGTCTCCTCATCCTCATAATCCTTTTTCCAGTTAAAAATCCGTTGTAATAAACCCATTCTTATTCCTCAACGAGCTGAAGGTAGTCTTCCTTCAGCCGATAGATAATCTTGTCAATTTCTTCATAATAGGAAACCACGTTTCCTTCTTCCTTATAAATCTTCAATGCCGACAGCATCCGGTTTTCCCGTGAAGCCTCGAACTCTCCCTTCGCCGTTGTGATCTTCTTTTCAAGAGCCAGGGAAAGCTCATGATATTCGGAATGCTCCGCAATAAAACGGATATATTCTTCCTCCGACAGATAACTCCGCAAAGAAGATAAATACTGTAATCCCGACTCCTCATCCTTTGACATATCATAGGCACGCTTATAATATTTCGCTGCAATATCGAACATGAAAAGTCCTGCATAGGCATAACCCATATTATGATAAATGGCAGGCCGCAGGGCATTCTCGGTATCGGGCAGTTCCCGGTTCAGATCTTCATATTCCCTGAGTGCCATCAGATGACGGCTGTTCTGTAGCAGGTAATCTGCCTGCTTTTTCTTTCGTTCAAAATCATTTAATCCGGCATTGCTTTTCAGAATTTTATCCATCTGCGCAATTTCTGCTTCGGTACAATAGTTGACATAATCCATTATTATGTCAACAAATTCTCCTGCCTGAATTCCTTTTTTCATGGCAAGCGTAAGCCGGTCTGCCAGCTCCGGGAGACCACACTGTTCCCGCAGCCATTCCGGAAGGTGCTTATCCATGATCTCTGTGTTAATCATAAACGGGTTGTTCGCAAACAGGTAACACAGCTCTTCCACGCAGTATACATTCACACAGACCTTCTCTAAATGATAGGGTTCGTTGGCATATTTTCCTGTACAGATTAATACTCGGCTTACCATCTGAATTCCTTTCTGGTATATAAACTACCGGATCCTCATACCTGCAGGGTATGTGTCCATGCCCTGCCGCTGCTCTTAAACAGCTCTCCAAATCCCATATCGGTGATTTCCAGCGTCAGCGTATGAATTGCCGTCATCTCCGCATGGATCCGTAATCGCGTTGTACAACGAGGCCGCTCGGGCAGTCCGTCAAGTGTAATTGTCTTATCCATAATATTTTCACCGGTCAGCGGAGTAATGGTAAAGCACAGTACATTTCCGCTTTCCAGAATCAGGTCAAAATCCGTCTTCGCCTCATACCAGTTCACACCGGCATCCAGAATGGCCAGGTACGAGTCCTCGCCGCGGCGCAGTGCCTTCATCCCAATATTGGATTTCAGCTTATCTTCTCCAAGGTAAACATATTCTCGTGTGCCTCCCTGGGGCTCCAGCTTTTCCATTCCGGCATAGCAGGCTCCCTTGCTATACAGGTTGTTTCCCTGAAATACTCTCCGGTTATGGCACAGAATCTTTAAGGATTCCCTGGTCCATCCCTCTTTAAAGCCCTCTCCGATTAAGAACACCGTCGATACATCCGTTCCCTGTAAGCAGCTTCCACACAGCTGTCCGAACTGCTCATCCAGCCCCTGCTTCTGTGCCATGCGCTCTGACTCATCCTCCGACCATGCCACTCTCCTCATCTCCGGATAATCCAGATGCTCAATAAACACGACTTTGGGGGTCGTATGCCGGTTGCACTGAAACCGCAGGGTTTTCAGCTCCTCGTTATATTCAAAAACAAAAACCTCTCTCTTCCAAAGCTCTGCCTGCTGATGGAGCATATAATAATAGAAGCTTTCAATATGGCTCTGGAAGCAGATCTGCGAACACTTAAGCTGCAGTCCCGATACCACCTTCCCCAGCACCTCAACCATGCGTGGGGTCAGCTCCTCCACCGTGAACATGAAAACCTCCGCACGGTTTAAGGAAACCTGCATATTGAGGGTTGCAAGGCTCCGTTTAATAAACAGGGTAAGCAGCGCTACCGGGTCAAAGGTTGCATCCTCAACAAGAACCTCTTCTCCCTGCAATGCCTTTTCCAGAAGATGATCTACCAGAATTCCTTCCTCTCCCTGATTCTTCAAGGCTTCCTTTCCATAATACCACTGGCTTACGCCAACTCGTTTACATAACACGGTGGGAATATTATACTGCTCGGTGCCTGCCACCGGCGAAACCGTGCAGGGATCCACATCACCGACGGCATAGTAGCTCACCTGGGAAAACTGTCTTCCCAAGTCATAGCCAATGACAATCTTTGCATTATTCCGTTTTCCTGCCAAATCCCTGTTTTCCTGCAACATGGTCAACTCCTGCCCCATAACTGTTCAATACCTTCACAGTTACCCTACTTCATTGAAAATAATTCGTCTAACAAATATGAATAATCATAGTACTCAAAAAGCATACTTTCCATGGTATCATAGTCCTTCAAGGTCCGTGCCATGGCAATGTCATTGATCAGATTGTACCGGCTGATCTTCTGGTTGGTATCGGTGTCACTCCGGCTGAACGTTCCGCTCTCGTTAAGCTGTTCCTTCCCGTCCTCGATCTCTACAATATAATACTGGAGACGTTCCCCGAAGAACAGGACGAATTCTTTCACACACACACCACCGTACATGTTTCTCATCTCTTCCTTTCGGTACTCGCTCTCCACGCTTCCTTCCCGCTCAATCAGATAATGAATCACGGCACGGTTTCCATTGTGAACATGGTATTCCACCATGGTCTTGTCCATATATTTATGCATAAAGGTAATGTTCTCTGCAAATTCCTTATAAAATGGAAACACCATCTTTTCCGCTATCATCTCCCGCAGGAAAACCAGCAGATTCCGCGAAACCTTTTCATTGGTCTCTTCCTTGTGTTCAGCATAAAACTTCGTATAAGCAAGCTTGCATACCATCGGAAGATTCTGCTCCTCTTCCCAGATCCGCTCTACCTCCTTCAGGATAAATGGATCGGTGACCTTGTCCTTTACAAAATAGTCATGGCAGGACTGGGCTAAAAACGCCAGCTCTACCGATGGGTCTGCTCCCTTCTTTACATAGCTCTGGAAGATCGCCGCCGCATTTCCGACAAATGCACCGGTATACAGCATCTGAATTAAGATTCGTTCCTCAATGATTCGCGTATCCACGCCAAAGGACTCTGCGGTACTCCAGACATCTCGCATCTCCTTTACGGTTCCTCGAAAATACAGGTTCAGGTAATTCAGCAAAAGCTCATCGTACTTTCCGGATAGAAATGCACGGTAAATCAGCGCCGTCATCACTGTGTCTTCCTTCATGCCATCAAGAGCTAAGAGACGCCCGCATAACCGCACGATAATCTTCGCTTCAATGCCCTCTCCACCGCAGATGCCGATCCATGCATAAGCCTTCTCATACATGCCCCGGATCACCATGAAACGAACCATCTGGGACATGCAGTCATGAGAAATCATCTCCGGTTCCAGTTCATTCAAAACCTCATCCAGCTCGTTCATCTGATCGTGGTCGTAATCGTACTGCATAAGCTTTAAGCGGATTTCCTTCTGAATGGACTCATTCACAAGCGGGGATTCCATAATCTGCTTCATATGCTCCTGGTTGCTTTCACTGATCGGAAGAAGCTGGTGCCCCTTTTCGCACAACCACAGGTCAAACAGAATCTCATCCTTTACATAGGGGGCGATCATACCGGCAATCTTATCCGGAATCATGAGCCGTTCAAGCTCATATTCCTCCTCCCTGCAAAAACGGTTCCCCTTAAAATCCTCCAATACGATCCGGTAACTGTTTCCATATAGCGGCAGGTACATAACCTGTCCCATAACCGGATACACCTGTTCCTCCTTTAAGCTGTCATAAATGACACAGACCTTGCTGATGTCCTTCCGTTTCAGATGCAGCTCCTGCAGGAAGATAGCCGTCACCAGCCCTTCCGAAACCTCCTCAGTAATCATTCCCTCCGTAATCAGATTCTTATATAAACAGGCAAGCCATTTATTGTTTTTCTTCTTTAAAATCTGGAAGACCACGAACCGTTCCAGCTGCTCCCTGTAGCTTTCATAAAGCTCCGGATAGACTGCCTTATTCCGATAGACATATGCATACAGGAATGAATTATGTAAATCATCCAGGCTGCTGTCAAAGGCAAAATACATCAGCACCATTTTCGGAATCACCACACCATCCTTAAGCTCCAGAGACATCATATAGTACTCATACAGACGTGTGATGCGCAGTTCCTTCCCAATGCCCTTTTCATACCAGGCAAAGGCTTCCGGAGTCGTAATATTGCCGTTAATCAGGATCGTACAGATCGTCTGCAGCACCTCATCATTCGGAAGTACCTGATAGCACGCACAGAGAATCCGGTAAAGCTGTCTGTGATATCCCCGAACCCTCTTCGCAAGGTATACAATCTGTTCTACAACTTCCGTCGTGAGAAGCTGATTTTTCGCTGCATAATACAAGACATGAATCTCGAAATTGTCAAGCTGCATCAGAATCGATGGATTATTCCGGATCAGATGATACGCCTCGATATACAGAACCGGGCTTGTCGCTCCCTTGGCAAACTGTTCTTCGAGAACAATCCACTTCTTTGAAGGGCTCCGTGAATAATCATCCGAAAGGTAAATGAGAAGCCATGCAATGCGCCAGTCGTCCATATTTTCTTTAAAAATCCTCTCTACCTGCTCTGCCATCTCATCTATATACTCTTCGGTACGGTTCAACAGGGTAGAAAGATACATGTAATAGCAGTATAAGGTCGGATTATAGTTTCCTGCCAGAAGCTCATCTGCCTGTTCCAAAAGCCACTCGGCCTCATTCGTTCTCTCCTGGGTAATCAGGAGCTGCACCCGCATGAGTGTATAAGCCGGATTCTGTTCGTCCAGCTCCTGCAGCCGGTCCATAATAAGGCTCGTCTCATTCATCCAGGACGAAGCACTGATCTGCTTCATGCGAAAAGCCTCATAATACTGCATCAGTTCCACAATGGCATGCTTCTTCAGCCGGTTTGCCTCATTAAGCTTGCGGTCAATACGCTGTTTGTATGCCATCACCGTCACTTCCAGTTCGGTGTAGGCATTCGTGAAGCGGATCTTCCCATAGTTTCTGCCCGCATGGAGCTTGTCTGCGTCCACATAAAAGGAGAATCGGTAACAATTCCCCAGGAAGTCCTCTTCCCGGATGATATCCTTTTCCATCGTCAGAAATGCTCCTTCGGCTTCCACCAAAAGATGGGAATATCCCCAGCCGTTCCTCTGGATCACAATACGTCCCTCAGCAATCCCCTGCGGATCTTCCATCCGGATCTCCTGATTTTCAATTATATATTCAATCTGCTGTTTCTTTTTGATTTGTAATAAGAATTCTTCCAGATACTGTTCCTTCCGGCCATTCTTCACAAGCCCCCGGTAGGTATTGAGATACTGCTTATCCGATCCCTGTAAAACCTGCTCGAAATCCTTTGAAAAAAACAGGTTCGCAGCCTCCTCCCAGCTTGTTTTCGCAAGATTTGTAAAATGAAACAGGTTCTTAATGCTTCCAAGACTGGAATTGAGGTTCTCACTGCCGATTTCCACATGATACGGAATCAGATATTCTCCCTGATTGGAAATGATACGGAATTCCCCCTTCAGGGAATCGCCCTGCGTCATTCCGGCAGTATCCACCACGTAAGGAATCTCTTCTTCGGATCCAATAAAATGCTCTATGAGACACTTCATCCTAAGGTCGGTAGTCGAAACTGTTCCTTCGGTCATGACATTGGGCTTACCGAAAATGGTAAAGCTTCCCTCATACTTCTCTCCGGGTTCTAACTTCAATTCAATCAATGGACTTGAAAAGTTCAAGGAATGTACATCATTATTAAAATTTCCTTCTAATATCCGGTCAACAGCTTCCCTCACGCCACTTATCCCTCCGGTAAAATGTCTATCTGCATACACGTTATTAGTATACCATTTTTTGCTGCGACTTCGCAACTCCTTCAAGACACCTAAATTTATGCTGTTGCTGTTCACTCGTACCTCATGCTTCATCTTCAACCTGCATTCATTATGTGCTTTACACAGGAGGATAATCACCCTCCTGTGTTTCTGAAATACGGCCCGATTCACCCCGGCTCTGCGATTCTCGATACTGCCACATAAATATTGGAAATGCTGTACCAGGTCGGAAAATCCACGATACCGGACTGAGGAAGTCCAAAGATTCTCTGAAATGTCTTAACGGCATTTGCGGTTCCCTGTCCGTAAATGCCATCAACTGAAACAACCGGAATTGCCGGATAATTCTGTGCAATACGGTTCAGCTGCCGCTGGATCGTGCGCACATGCTCCCCGGAAGCACCGATGCTCAGATTGTAGCCCGGCCAGGATGCCGGAACTCCCGATACGCTCACTGCGGAATTGATATACATATCGCTTCCATAATAATAGCGGATAATTTCAATCGGCGTATACCCCTGATCGCCAAGATACTTGGAGCCCCACTGGCTCAAGCCTCTGCAGGTCGTACGCTGCCCGTCGCAGTAAGAGGTAAAGATTGGCTGCCGCACCCCCGGCCTTGACAGATAGTTTGCAAAAATCGTGTCCACAATCAGACTGATATTGGAATAGATGTTGCGCCCATAAATCCATTTCTGATCGTAGGCTGTAGAAGATGTGATCGTAAAATTGTATCCCTTATTGCGATACCACTCCGTATACACGCGGTTTAGGGTAAAGGACATAATCGCAAGAACATTGGCATAGATCGTACTCTCCGGCCAGGTCGCATAGATTTCGGAGGACGCTACATTCTTGATATAGTCCCGGTAACGCACATAATAATTTCTGGCAGTGGAATCATCCGGCACACCGTCATGTACCACGATGTATTCCGGAATAACTACCCGGCTTAATACAATCTCACCTTCCTCAATGGGCTTGATTTCATCCTCTTCAATCTTGGGCGGATACTCCCCATAAAGTGTATGCTCCGGAATCACAATGATTTCATTGTCTTCTTCGGAGGTTTCTGACGGATTCATCTCCACATTCTGCCATGCCGTCACCTCCGGAAGAATCTCTGTTCCCGAGACCTCTACCGGTTCATAGCCCTCGGCCTCCACCCGGATATTGTATTCGGAATATGGCTGCTCCAGCCGCCCCGGCTCCATGCTGTAGTCAATTGGAGGGGACGGCAGATCAATGATCTCCGTCTGTCCGGAATTATCCGTATCAAGCTGCACTACGGTTACCTCAGGTACTCCTTTATAGGAAATGGTAATCCGTGCATTCTGCACCGGAATCATTCCAATGGAAGAAGTCACCATAATCCGCAGCCGTCCGGACTCTCCCACGGCGGCTCTTCCTGCTTCATTCTCCTTTTCAGGCATAAAAAACCTCTGCATAAGATATACTTAATATATTTTATGCAGAGGTCCTGCTTATGATCTATGATGAAATTATTTTGTTAACAGCATCATGATATCGTTGCTTCTCTGAACAAACTTCGCCATAGCCTCCGGTTCGAGAGGTGCATGCTGTAACAGAGCCAGGTCATACAGCTGTTCACAGATCATATCGACATTCTTTCCATCGGTATTCTGCATCACATACTCTACCAGAGGATGATTTGCATTGAGAATCAGTGTTTCGCCCTCTTTTCCGAATTCACCCATATCCATTCCGGGCATGGAATACATCTTCATCATATCCTGCATTCTGCGGCTCTCCTCGGAAAGGGTTACCATGGAAGCGATTTTTCTGTTTTTCAGCTTCTCCACCTTAACAGCGATCTTGTCTTTCTTTAAGACCTTCTTCATCACCTTGCTGATTGCTTCTGCTGCATCGGAAAGCTCCTTCTCGGCCTTCTTGCTGGTCTTTGCCTTAAAGGTATCGGTAAGATCGGCATCGATACGCATGAACTTGATTCCTTCATTCTTGGCTTCGAGCTGGGAGATAAACGGCTGGTCAATATTATGTGTCAGGATTACCGCATCCATTTTGGCAGCCTTAAACATATTGATGTACTGTGCCTGCTGCTTTTCATCCGTTACATAATAAATGATCTTCTCTTTCTTTTCTTCTTCCGCATTTTCTTCCGAATCCGGCTTCTCTTCGCTTACCACATTGCCGTTCTCATCTACGACTTCCGTATCGGAGGCTTTCTCTTCTGTCTCATTTTCCCCGGCCTCATCAGGATCGGTTTTATTAACCTCAAGGCATTCCGGCAATGTCAGATACTTGCCGTCCAGGTTCTTAAAGAGAATGTAATCGGTCATCTTCTCACAGAATTTATCATCCTTTAAGCAGCCAAACTTGATGAACGGACTGATGTCATCCCAGTATTTGTCGTATTCTTCCTTCTCGGTCTTACACATACCGGAAAGCTTGTCTGCAACCTTTTTCGTAATATAATCGGAAATCTTCTTTACAAAACCATCGTTCTGCAGCGCACTTCTGGATACATTTAACGGCAGATCCGGACAATCGATGACACCCTTTAGCAGCATCAGGAACTCCGGAATAACTTCCTTAATATTATCTTCAATGAAGACCTGATTGTTATAAAGCTTGATCACACCTTCGATTGATTCATATTCCATGTTGATCTTCGGGAAGTACAGGATACCCTTTAAGTTAAAAGGATAATCCATGTTCAGGTGAATCCAGAACAGAGGCTCCTTGTAATCCTGAAATACCTTACGGTAGAATTCCAGATATTCTTCCTTCGTACATTCATTCGGATGCTTCATCCACAGGGGCTGTGTTTCATTTAACAGCTCCGGACGCTTCCGTATCTTCAGCTTCAGCTCGTCCTCTTCCTTCTCCGGCTTGATCTCCTCGATAACCACATCGGTATCCAGCTTCTCAGACGCCTTGATGGTCTGTGTCTCTGTGGTGTTCTCCCTGGAAAGATATATCTCGGTCGGCATGAAGGAACAGTATTTCTTAATGACTTCCCTTGCACGATACTCATTACAGAACTCCAGTACATCTTCATTAAGGAAAAGTGTAATGGTCGTTCCGACATCGGTTTTCGTTCCTTCGGTCATATCAAATTCCGTACCACCGTCACATTCCCAGTGAACCGGCTTTGCATCCTTCTGCCAGGAAAGGGTATCGATGTGTACCTCGTTTGCTACCATAAATGCAGAGTAAAAACCAAGACCAAAATGACCGATGATCTGATCCTCGTTCGTCTTATCCTTATACTTCTCAATGAAATCGGTCGCACCGGAAAATGCAATCTGATTGATGTATTCTTCCACTTCATCAGCGGTCATACCTATACCATTATCAATAAACTTCAGGGTCTTCTCTTCCGGATTAACAATAACCTCAATCTTACCCTTGTAATCTTCGGGTAACGTATATTCACCCATCATATCCAGCTTTTTCAGCTTCGTAATTGCATCACAGCCATTGGATATCAGCTCTCTGAAGAAGATATCATGGTCGGAATATAACCATTTCTTGATAATGGGGAATATATTCTCACTATTAATTGATAAACTACCGTGTTTTTCTGCCACAATAATCACTCCTTTTTGTAACTGTAAATCTATGGAACAGTTACTGTTTTTCTTATAACAGTAAGTGTAAGTCCATTTTCAGAAAAAGTCAAGAAAAATTTAGCACTCATCAAGAATGAGTGCTAACAAATTTAAAAATCAATATTTTTCCATCTTCTGCTGTTCTTATATTATGTTATGTCAACCAAAATAATCATGATAGATATCGAAAAACTCTTGGGTGAAAACATTCCCGTCATCCACAAGGGAAATCGATTTCCAGAGCTTTTCATTGATGTCCCGTGTAAGTCCCTGTGCAAAAGCATCGTATTCTTCGCCAAAAACCTCTTCCCGCTTCTCTTCCACGATTTTCACCTTATTGGCACTCGTCTGATCCTTGTCAAAGGTGCTTAAGCATTTAATGATATAAAAGCCGGACGGTGTCTCCACCAGACTACTGATCTCCCCGGTTGCAAGGTTAAAGGCTGCCTGTTCAAAGGCTTCTTCCGTTTCGCCTTTTCCGAAGGAATAGGTTCCCTTATCGCCCTCACTGTACTTTAAAACCAGCTCCTTAAAGTCGCTCCCCTCTTCCTTCGCCTGACGTAAAATGTCCTCAGCGAGGCTCCTGGCTTCGTCCTTATCTTCCTCGGAATACTCAATCTTCGCCCCCGTACCGTCGGTTGTATAGGTCTTAATCAGAATGTAATCCACGGTAATGGTTCTTGCCTCATCATCACTGATTTCCGGATTGATGTCCTTGATAATATATTCATATACCTTGTTCGCAAGGGCATATTCTTCATACATCTGTGTGAGAATTTCTTCGTTGACCTGCATCACGGCAATTTCTGTCTCATTCAGGCTCTCATAATATTCCTTTGCCGCCTCTTTGGCAAACTGCTTCTCCATCTCATCAAGTGTCACATTGTGCTTCTGCGCCAGGAGATTCATTGCCTTTACCTGTGCCAGATTGGCAAGCACGGTATCCTTCACGCTTTCTGACATCGTCGTTCCGTTCAGATCCCTCTGCCAGATCTCCTTTCCGTAGACACTCTCGTACTGCTCCTGCATATTCACAAGATATACCATGATTTCAGGAAGCGTTCCCGACATGGATTCAATTTTAAATACTTCGTTACGGGCAAACCCACCGGTCAGTACCACGGTTGGCTCCTCTGCCGCATCCTGCGCCGTCTGACTGCCATGCTGGCAGCCGGTTAAGAAAAGGGCCGCAAGAATCAGGCCTGTTGCGATTCTTCCATATAATCTATATAAAGTGTTCTTTCTCATAAAATCTCTTTCCGTAACTGTTCAGTACCTTCACAGTTACGATGCAAAATCCATTCCAAATCGGCTTCGCCGATGGGATTTTGCATTACTGAATCATTTTCTTACGGTCTCAGCAGTAAATGCTTCGACCTGTAC
>Ga0129315_1000467_pt1 | contig 33025 bp, 28 predicted proteins | sample Cm827metagenome_FD_94432 | JGI IMG/M metagenome (GOLD analysis project Ga0129315, IMG submission 94432) | Eastern black-and-white colobus group fecal microbial communities from Wisconsin, USA - Cm827 metagenome | ecosystem: Host-associated > Mammals > Digestive system > Large intestine > Fecal... | reverse complement strand
TCCACAGCATCTTAAATATCATAGTCGAACCTACAGAAAAGGTAAAGAAAAGACTATGACTTAATAGTTATGAAGACCTTGGAGAGGGTCTCTAAAAACTACTACTATATAATACGAGGATGGAATATTGGAATGAACAGATCAGATAAGTTAAGTAAGCTCCCCATCGAAAAGCGGTTACTGAGTGTATTTCGCAGAATTTCTCTATTATTAAGTGTAACAGGTATTATTGCCTGTGTCGCCATGGGAATCGTCAGTTACCAGTATTCTTATGCACTGAAGCATTATGGATTTGCCCAGGGAGATATCGGTAAGGCGATGATCGTTATCGCGGAGATGCGGAGTGAGACCCGTGCCGCCATCGGCTATGATGACGATACACTGATCGCTACAGCAAAAAATGCCCATGACCTGACGGCGGAACAGTTGGATACCTATATCAGTGCCCTGGAAGATGACATGATCACGGATGAGGGAAGAGCTACCTACCAGCAGATCAAGGACGGCGTAGCTTCTTATCAGCAGATCGAGGCACAGATACTGGAACTGGGAACAGCTTCCGATTCTGCTAAGCGGATGCAGGCACAGCAGATGGCAGGCGAACAGATGGATCCCGTGTTCCAGCAGGTCTATGCAGATATGACGAGCCTGTTGGACAGCAGTGTAACGAACGGAAATGCCATGGAAGCCAAACTGAATGTTTTCCGTGTGGTTATTTTTATTGTAATCCTTCTGATCATCGGAGTAGGCTTTGCGGGATCTGAAAAAGCGGGAAAAAGAATAGCCAAAGGAATCGCCGGACCGCTGAAAGCGCTGGCAGACAGACTGGATGGCTTCGCAGCAGGTGATCTGACATCTGATTTCCCCGAAGTGGAGACAGAGGACGAAGTGGCAGCGATGAATCGTGCTGCCATTGCAATGGCTGAAAATCTGCGAATGGTCATTGAGGATATCAAGCAGGCTCTGAATGCCATGGCAAACGGTGACTGGACGGTAAAATTCCTTTATCCCGACCTCTATGCAGGGGATCTGGATGAATTGAAGGAAGCCCTGAGAGATATCAAATATAAGATGAATGAAGCATTGTACAATGTAAATTCCGTATCCGGCCAGGTATCCATGGGTGCCGGAAGCCTGGCAGATGCGGCGCAGTCTCTGGCTGAGGGGGCAACCGAACAGGCAGGAGCTGTACAGGAGCTACAGGCAACCATTACTAATATTACCTCTATGGTAGACAATACTGCAGAGCATACCAAGAATTCCAGCAGGCAGGCACAGGAATACTCTGCTAAGGCAGATGAAGGCCGTACCGAGATGAATCATCTGATGGAGATCATGGAACAGATCAACGAGACTTCCGAGAAGATCAGCAACATCATCGGTGAGATCGAGGATATTGCCAGTCAGACCAATCTGCTGTCCTTAAATGCGTCCATTGAGGCAGCCAGAGCGGGGGAGGCCGGAAGAGGTTTTGCTGTGGTGGCAGACCAGATTGGTAAGCTGGCAGAGCAGAGTGCGCAGTCCGCTGTCAATACCAGAGAGCTGATCGGCGGTACACTGGAGGAGATCCATGCCGGCAATGAAGCTGTGGATCATGCGTCCCAGACGTTGAGCGTTATCGTGGAAGGCGTCCGCAGGATCGCACAGGATTCTGAGGAACTGAACCAGATTGCAGCTGCTCAGTCAGATGCCATGAATCAGGCGGAGAGCGGTGTGAACCAGATCTCCGAGATCGTACAGTCCAACTCTGCGGCAGCAGAAGAATTATCCGCTACCAGTGAGGAACTGCTGGCTCAGTCCGAGAATATGACCAATCTGGTAAAGCAGTTCAAGCTGATCGATGAGGAGAAGATTCAGGCGAGAAAAAAGGAGGCTGACCATGCCGGTATTTGATTTCAGCAGTATCCCGGAAAATGAGAAGAAGCAGGATCCCGTATGCACCTATACCATGTTCCGTTCCAATGAGGCTGCGGCAAGTCCCGAAAAGCCGATCCTGATCCTGGACAACAGCAGCGAGCAGTGGAAGCACCATGCTATCGGTGTCTTCGGCAATCAGAACAAACGCACGAATTTCGAATTCAGGGAAGAGGGCAGCAGTGCCTATGCCGATATTTTACAGATCGATGCAAGATTCGTAAGCCTCGTCAGATGGTTAGGAGAAAATCACATCAATGTCCGGCTTTCCGGGGAAAACCGGGAAGAAGGCTATGCGGTATACAAGATCCGAGAGACTGCATTTGGCGGCGGAACCAAGCTTTCGGCAGAAGATGGATTTTTACAGTTCATGATGGAAAGACTGTTCGCCAGCAGTGCTCCCGCAGAAGAGGAACAGGGGGAGGACGAAGAGGAAGACGGCGATGATATGAAGCTTACCAGCCTTCAGAGTATCTCCGATTTCATGACATGCGCCGGAAGGACTATGCCGGAAAACATCCGCCTGTGGGCCAGAAGAAATCTGGCGGTGGCCAGATCCCATGAGGTGTCTCCGGAAGAGAGAAGACATGCCCAGAGAGCGCTGTCCATCATGATGAACATTCAGTGGAAGGGCAATTACTTCGAAGCCATTGATCCGATGGAAGCCAGACGGATCCTGGATGAGGAATTGTACGGCATGGAGAAAGTCAAGCAGCGGATCATGGAGACCATTATCCAGATTAACCGTACTCACACCTTACCGGCTTACGGACTGCTTCTGGTGGGTCCGGCCGGAACCGGTAAATCCCAGATCGCTTATGCGGTGGCGAGGATCCTGAAATTGCCCTGGACAACATTGGACATGAGTTCCATTAACGATCCGGAGCAGCTGACCGGAAGCTCCAGAATCTATGCCAATGCCAAGCCGGGCATTATCATGGAGGCTTTTTCCATGGCGGGAGAGTCTAATCTGGTATTCATCATCAATGAGTTGGACAAGGCGGCAAACGGCAAGGGTAACGGCAATCCGGCGGATGTGCTTCTGACACTGCTTGACAATCTGGGATTCACGGACAACTATATGGAATGTACCGTTCCCACCTTTGGTGTCTACCCCATCGCCACTGCCAATGACAAGGAGCAGATCAGTGCTCCGTTAATGTCCCGTTTTGCAGTGATCGATATCCCGGATTACACACCGGAGGAGAAGAAGATCATTTTCTCCAGATTTGCATTGCCGAAGGTGCTGAAAAGGATTGGACTGCAGGCAGACGAATGCACACTCACCGAAGAGGGACTGGATGCGGTGGTGGAGATCTATTCCAACACCAGTGGAATCCGTGACCTTGAGCAGGCGGCGGAGCATCTGGCAGCCAATGCCCTGTATCAGATCGAAGTGGACGGGGTAAAGGAAGTTGTATTTGATGCAGAAAAAGTGAAGAAATTATTTCTATAAGTAATAGAAGCAGGTAGTCGCAGGATGCGGTTGCCTGCTTTTTGTGCAAAGTCGGGGGCTTTTGCCCCGGCATCATTATAGAAAAACGAGTAGAGGAGAGGGACATGACAAAGAAAGTATTAGTGATCACGGATGCACAGAACGAATTCATCACCGGAGCGCTGGGAAACAAGGAGTGCGAGGCGGCGGTAAAGTATATCGTTGCGGCAGCAGAAAGTGGGGAATACTACAAGGTGATCTTTACAAAGGATACCCATACGGCGGATTATCTGCACACCCAGGAAGGAAAGCGTCTGCCCGTTCTGCACGGACAGGAAGGCACAGAAGGATATAAGATCCATCCGGATATCGTGAAGGCGGTACAGGAGCATTATGCGCCGGAACAGATCCTTACGGTGAAAAAACCTACTTTTGGCAGTCTGGATTTTGGAAATACGCTGAAGGCAATCTGGGAAGAGGTGACGGCAGCAGGAGAGGCAGCAGAGGGTGAATATCCCATGGAAGTGGATTTTACCGGATTCTGCACCGGAATCTGTGTGTTAAGCAATGTGGTCATGGCAAAGGCATTTGTACCGGAAGCAAGAGTGTGTGTCATTGAGAAGGCCTGTGCCTGTGTGACACCCCAGACGCACCAGACGGCCATCGCAGCTATGGGACCGATCCAGGCGGATGTGATTTAGAGAACATATCATATTTACACAGTTGTGAATCTAAGAGAGAAAGAGGATAAAATCATGCAATTACCACAGATCATCAACAGCTTACTGGAAAATGATATGTACAAGTTCTCTATGGGACAGTGTATCTACCACCAGTTCAGCGCTTATAAGACTACCTGGACCTTCAAATGCAGGAATACAGATGTATTTTTCACATCTGAAATGGTAGAAGAAATCAAGGCGCAGATCCGGGCCTATTGTGACTTACGTTTTACGGAAGAAGAACTGGCTTATCTGGAGAACGTAAAATGGATCAAGGGTTCCTATGTGGATTTTTTACGTTTGTGGCAGCCCAGATACGAGGATTTTGAGATCGGCACGGAGGCGGACTGCGGCCTGACCATCGAGACCAAGGGATCCTGGCTGAATACTTCTATGTATGAGATCCCGACGCTGGCTATTGTTAATGAAGTATTTTTCCGTATGAATTATGACTATGCGAAGCTGTATGCCTCCTTCCGGGAGCGTCTGGCAGGCAAGCTACAGAAGTTGGTGGACGGAACGTATTGCCTTGGAAATTTCAGTGAATTCGGTCTGAGACGCCGTCTCTCTGCAGAGGCACAGGAACTGGCAGTACAGGAGCTGGTGGGTCACAATAAGGATTATAAGGACTCCGCCTGCATTGGTACCTCCAATGTCTTTCTGGCAAAGAAATGGAACGTGACACCGGTAGGCACTATGGCCCATGAATGGATCATGTGTACCGGGCAGGGCAATCACAAGCACAATCCGGCATATTCCAACTGGTATGCCCTGGATGCCTGGGTGAAAGAGTATGGCATTTTGAACGGAATTGCTTTGACGGATACGATCACCACGGATTGTTTCCTGAAAGATTTCCAGCTGACCTATTCCACTCTGTTTTCCGGCGTGCGGCATGACAGTGGGGATCCCTTTGCATGGGGGGAGAAGCTGATATCTCATTATGAATCTCTGGGGATTGACCCGAAGCGCAAGACCCTGCTGTTCAGTGACGGCCTGGACTTTGCACGGGCAGATGAACTGCGTAAGGCATTCCGGGACAGGGTGACGGTGGCTTTCGGTATCGGAACCTATATTGCCAATGATACCTGCGAGGAACCGTTGAATATTGTCATGAAGACCACTGCCTGCAACGGCATGGATGTGGCAAAGATCTCCGATACTCCCGGCAAGGAAATGTGTAAGAATGCGGATTACGTGGATTATCTCACCAGATGTATCAGATGGAGACTGGAACATGACAGATAGGAAGCAGCAGAAAATCAGAAACGGCGGGAATACAGCATGGATGAAAAAAACAGAATAGAAAACAGAATCGGTGTGCTGGATGGAATCCGTGCCATAGCCATCGGGATGGTAGTGTGGTTTCATTTCTGGCAGCAGACATGGCTGACACCGTATCTTCGGATTCCAACAGAGTACACAAAATATATTGGACTCACGGAGATCAACCTTGCTGGATGGGTCAGATATGGATTCGTTTTTGTGGATATGATGATCCTGCTCAGCGCATTCTGCAATTTTTATCCCTATGCCAGATCTATTGTTCTGGGAGAGGACTGGCCGGATACGAAGAAATTTTACAGAAAGAGGGCAGCAAGAATATTGCCTTCTTACTATTTTATGCTGACGATCGATCTGTTTTTCTATATTTTACCGGGACATAAATATCGGAATGTGGGAGTATTGTGCAAAGATATTGTGACACATGTATTTTGCGTTGCACCAAACTGGTCGGACACTTATATATCCACCTCTTTTAACGGTGTGTTGTGGACGGTACAGATGGAAGTGATCTATTATCTGCTGCTGCCGTGGATCGCAAGATTGTTCCGCAAGTGGGCCTTTGCCACTTATAGTGTGATGTTGATGATTTCCGTTACAAGTACTGCGGTAATTCTGAACTGTTTTGCGGGAAAAGAGAGAAATTATGGAAATAATATTCTGACGTTTATGGGAATCTATGCCAATGGCATGCTTTGCTGCATCCTGCATGTCATGTGGAAGAAATATGTGACAGAAAATAAATACTCGCGGCTGGCAGGAACAGTGCTCTCTGTTTTGTGTATTTTTCTGATGAACGGGATGATTCATAAATACGACGGGGATGTGAATCTGCAGGCAGTTCAGCTGCAGAGCAGGCTGGTGCAGTCGTTTCTGTTTGCATTGTTCCTTTTCAGTACGGCCTGTGCGGGAGAATATTATCAGAAACTATATTCCAACCGGGTGGCATCACTTTTTTGCAAATTTTCCTATAATCTGTATCTCTGGCATCAGATGATCGCCGTCTGGCTGAAAGAAAAAAGAATTCCTTATTGGAGCGGGGATACGCCGCCAAATATGACAGGTGACCGTGTATGGCAGTGGAAATATCAGATACTGATTATCGTGGTGTCTGCGGCGGTAGCGGTAGCAGTTACTCTGATCGTGGAAATTCCTGCGGCCCGATATCTGCTGAAAGACAGGGACAGCCATAAGGAAGAAGGAAAACAGCATGACAGGATATGAACATATTGAGCACACGTTTGCACCGGTGTACGATGCGGATTCGCTGGTGCTGATCCTGGGGACATTGCCCTCTGTGAAATCCCGGGAGAACCATTTTTATTACGGACATAAGCAGAACCGTTTCTGGAAAGTGACGGCAGATCTGTGCGGGGAACCGGTGCCGGAGACCATAGAGGAGAAAAAGAAAATGCTGCTGACCCACCATATCGCCGTCTGGGATGTGATCCAGAGCTGCGATATTAAGGGATCCAGCGACAGTAGCATCCGCAATGTGGAGCCGACGGATATTCGAAGGATTCTGGCGGAATCACAGATCACGCGGATCTATGCCAACGGTAACAAAGCAGGAGAGCTTTATCGAAAATATCAGCTGCCCCTGACCGGCATAGAAGCCACGGTGCTGCCCTCCACCAGCCCGGCCAATGCGGCATGGAGGCTGGAGAGTTTGTGCGAAGTGTGGCGGGAGACGATAGTACTTTTATAATTCTTGAAAAAACGACAAAAAATGAAAGTACTATTGACAATTCATGAGATGTTTTATATAATTTATGAAATGATACCAAAGGTATCAAAAGCAAAAGGGGATTATCGTATAGAACAGACCGCGCATCTAATAAGGATGCGCGGTCTGTTTTTATATATGGCATATGGTAAAATATAATTTAGTAAAGCATGATTGACTAAATTATAAATTAGCATTATGGTAAGGATGCGGAAATGGAGGGCAAGGGAAACTTGTAGATAGCGGAGAAAGGCTTGGTAATATAAAATGAGCAAGGAAAATGTGGATATAAAATATGAATTGATACCCTATGATGGGTTTATCGGCTCAAAAGAATTTGATTTTGATAAAGCCATTTATGATTTGAATAGTCAGATTGAATTATTATCAAGCCAGGCGGATAACTTGGATTATGTTGTCGCAATTGCAAGTGGTATTGCTTGTGGCCTATTGGACATTCTTTGGGTCGGAGAGTTTGATCTGACGAATGGACGCAGTATTGCCAGTGATAAAGTGGATGCCTTCGTAAAAAAGACAGCAGAAATGTTTGAGGGCGAGAAATTTGATGATGTAAAATCCGCAGTGAAAGCGTTGGAGAAACGATTCCCAATTCCGAGTGATGGAAATACACCTGATTTCGGTGGTGGACTGCAACATCATCTGAGAGATTTTGCTCACCATCCAACAATTGTAGGTTTGGCATTCTCTTTATTAACGCAGTTTACGGAAAAATCATATGGAACAGATGTTAACGGGGTATTCCTTGTTGTTGATGTTCCGGAAAAAAGCAAGCCTTTCATTGGAAAGGATGTACCGCAGAAGATTTTAATGGGAACTATAACATGGTTCTTCCATCTTGTAAGTGATGTTGCTGGGTCAAGCAGCACGGCGGGTGTTACCGGTGGTACGGGAATTCCTGGACCAATCCTTGCTTTGGCAAAGGAGATTTCGGCAATACCGTTTTTCAAGGATATAAAGGTCGATGATGATATGTCATTGTCCCTCTTTCTTTCAAAGTTGTTTAACGGTACGCTTATGATGCAGCGTGATGAAAATGGACAGATTATCAAGGAGTCCGTTGTTAAATTTGATTTGCGTGGCGAACTTGGTGTTGCTGTGGAATTATGTAAACAGGCTGTTCCGGTAATTGCTAACGAGTGCATTGTGCGTGCATTTTATTTTATAAGACGACTTGCAATGGCAATGAAAGAAAAATGTGTGAGTTGCCTTGCAGACATGAAGAAGATTGACTGGAATTCTGTTAAGCCCGCAAACAACCCGACCATTGCACGTATGCTGACTGTTTCAACGGGGGTATTTACTGCACTTGATATGGGTGAGGCAATTGCAACACAAAAATATTGGGTATCCATTAATTATGTAGGTGTGGGAAGATTTGCGGTTGCTATCGATTCTGATGTGAGTTGGGGACTTAAGGCTCGAAATGTTAAAAAGGTTCGAGATGTGTATGAGAATATAAAGCAGCAGACATTCAGAAAGGCCGATGCAGATATCTATAAAAGAATAGGAGCAGACATGGATATACAGATGGATAAACTCGGTCTTTCGTTGGAGCAGACAGAGATACTTTATAACCTTGAATATTACAAAACACTCAATGATATAGAGCGTACCAACATTCCTATAACCAGAGAAGGCGTTAAAGAACTGAAAACTACATGGCTTCAAGACTGGGCGAAGTTTATCTCTGATGGTTTTGAGAGTTTTACACAGGTTCCTGGAGCGAAAATGCATTGGTACACTATGGATGAATTACAACAGTGCATTGCCGGACAAAATCCTAATGAACCGTGGTATCGATTAATTCTTCTTGAAGCAATGTTGTTTGAACCGTATTATCCGCTTGGAATGGAGAAGGATAAAAAAGGTAATGATGTACCGTGCAAAAAATACAAGCATCTGAACAATCCGATTAACGGTTTCAAAAAAAGCGAAGGTGACCGATTCCTAAACGAGCAATTTACGGGCAAGTATTGTGAAAAAGAATATGTAAAACGATTGCGTAAGTCTTATGACAAGCGAATGAATGAACTTAATGAGGTCCTTAAGACTGTGATTACGTCTCTGTCCATCACTGCGGTTATCTCAATAGTTACTGTTGTAACTGCGGGTGCCTTTGCGGGACCGATTGCTGTGGCATTGGTAGGCTCAAATTTTGCCGGGCTTAGTGGGGCAGCATTGACCAGCGCCTGTCTTGCATATCTTGGTGGAGGTGCTATAGCAGCCGGCGGTGCTGGAATGCTTGGTGGAACAATTGCTATCGTTGGCGGCGGAGCTGCACTTGGAATAGGGGTTGGTGCCGGAGTCGGTGGTGCTGTTGGTTCAGCAGGACTTTTAGGTAAGAAAAATACCATTATGCAATCGGCAAAATTGCTCACTTCTGTACGAGAAATTTTCCTTAATGATGAACACGATGTCGAGTTTTCTAACAGCGTGTATGAGCAATATCTTCAGAATATTACTGAAGTCGAAAAGGGTCTTGTGGAACTCAGATTAAAGAAAGATGTTGCAAAGGGCAAAGAGAAAAAAACCATTGCAGAATCTATAAAAAAGGCAGAAGAATCTGTGGAAGCAATGAAAGTTGCCCGAAAGAATATGCTCAAGTACAACAGCTCTTTTGCAGAAGGCTTGCAGGTACAACGATAAATTGCATTGAGAAGCATTTGGCAAAAAGACGATACGAAGTGTGAAAACATCCGATGCAAAGCTGTTTCTTATAAAATTGCAACAGGAAGATGGGAAAAGCTACAGTTCCATTCATACCATCCGGGGAGTGCTGCGACCAGCCTTTCAGATGGCAGTGGATGATGACATTCTGGTAAAGAATCCATTCGGATTTCAGCTTGCCGGAGTGTTGGTAAATGATGCAGTTACAAGAGAGGCAATTTCCAAAGACCAGATGAGAAAGTTCCTAAAGTTTGTGCATGACGATGTGGTGTATTGCAAATATTATGAAGTGGTGTACATACTCTTTCATACGGGAATGCGAATATCGGAATTTTGTGGCTTGACGCTGAAGGACATTGATCTTGAGAACAGAACTGTAAATATTGACCACCAGCTGCAGAGAACATTGGATATGCGGTACATCATAGAAACCACAAAAACGGATGCTGGAACAAGAGTATTGCCGATTACAGAGGATGTGGCACAGATGTTTCAGGCAATCATTGAGGATAGAAATGCACCGAAAGTGGAGAAAGCCATAGATGGATATAGCGGATTTCTATTCTATGATGATAATGGAATGCCACTTGTGGCAATGCACTGGCAGCACCGATTCAACCATATGGTTGGAAGGTACAAATGATATCTACCGGGTGCAGATGCCAAATATCACGCCTCATGTATGCCGACATACCTATTGCTCGAATATGGCGAAATCGGGAATGAATCCTAAGACGTTACAGTACCTCATGGGGCATTCAGATATATCGGTCACAATGAATGTGTACACGCATATCGGATTCGATGATGCTGAGGAAGAACTGAAACGAATGGAAGAGTTTAGGAAGGCGCAGGCGGAGGTTGAGCAGAAGAAAGAGAAACCGATGTCACAGAAAATGTTCAAGATAATTTAATATGGAAAAAGGATGACGCTCTGGCTTGTCTGGGGCGTTTTTCTGTGGAAAAAACCGGCTCTTTCTGATATGATTGTATGTATGCAGATTCGGTTACCAATATTAAAATGTCAGGCTACCAAGGGTAGCACTTTTTAAAGGAGGTAGATGATTATGAATCATTACGAAGAAGGCATTGATGCAATGTGGGAAGAGGTGGAAGGCAAAAAGCCTGAATCAATTCATCAACCATCAGACAAAGAACGATGGAAAGAATTTGTGGAGAAATACAGTCATAGCGGATATCTTGTCCAGTCAGAGTTTGGTACTATTGATACCACAGATGATGCGATGAAAGATGTAGCGGGTGGAGAAAACTTATCGTATGAGGAATACCTACAGGTGCTTTTTAATTCCAGAAACATCATAAGGCATTGCTTTGAGTATTGCTATTACAGCAATGCTTGGTGTGACTTCAAAGGCGGATTAGCAGATTTGATAAAAAGAAAGGCAAGGTCATATTTAATTGCATCTATGTATCTGGCGGACTTATGGATGGTGATTGCTACGAAGGTAAGGAAGACCATGTCTGGATGGATATTGGGCCTTTTGAAGAATATCAAGTGGGAGATTGCTTATCCTTTGGAGGCGAGATATATCGTTATCTGAAAACAAAAAATGGTAAGCAGATATCATTTGGAATAAGAGAACCGTATGATATTAAAAAGATTGAATCTTATGAGTTGCCTAGTGATGATGATATGCTTATGCAGGCTGTAGATCAAATGATATGTGAAGTCTGTATGTTTAATGAACACTGTTACATGGGTATGTGTATAGCTAATGAGGAATGGCGAGAAGGATTGAGAAAAACTTTATTTAATGCTGTAAAAGGAAATAAAAAATAGTTCTTTATGATTATAATTACAGGGGCAGGAAGCAGATGATGTTGCCTGTTTTTGGATTGGAGGAATGTCGAAGTGAGAATAGTTACTTTTAATGTTAATGGTTTTCGTGGTATGTTGAATCAAGGGGAAGTGATTTCAGAAGAAGAATTGTGTATTAATTTGCAAAGATTAAAAGCATTTATTGATGATTTGAAGATGAATGATGAGGATGTGGTTATCTTACAAGAGGTACCACATAAAAGATTGATAGATAAAACTATTGTTCCTTGGACATGGGAAGAACAATCTATGTTTCAAAGATTTGTAGATACTTTTGATAAGGAATATAAAATTTTTTATCCGCGCTTCTTAATTGATTCAAATCAATGTACAATAGGGTTGGGAAGTAAAGAAACGAGATGGAAGGCGTCACAAAAACATATTATTAAATATAATAGATTTCATCATTACGGAAATAGACTCATTGAAATAGAGAAGGAAAATGATATTTTATTAGGAGTACATATTAATCCTTGTGATGAAATGTGGAGTTTGATAATTAATAGTTTAAATAAAAATAAGGTTACATATGTAGTAGGGGATTTTAATGCATATGAAAAAAGAGGAGAAATGAAAAACAAACCTAGTGTCTTAAGAGGTTTAGGATATAATTCATTTATTCCTAGTAATGTGATTACAGATTACAAAGATAACTCATCTATAGATAATTTTTATGTTGACAATAATTTTAATTTTGAGAATGGAATAAGCATTGAGGTAAAGAAAACAGACCGATTTATTTCAGACCATGGTTGTTGCTTTCTGAATATACAAAATCCTTAGTAGTAAGTCTTTCAGTTTTACTACTATTTCTACTACCAACAGGTAGTAACAATTTGCTTAATTCTGCTCTGATTTGCCATAATCTGTAATTTCAGAGCAAAAACCAAATCACAACAAAACAACCAGAAACCCTTGCAAAACAGGGCATTCCGGGGCAAAACAAGGAGAAACAAAACAATGATAAAAGTACTTTTCATCTGCCACGGCAACATACTAACCTTGATTAAAAATACTTGATTTTACGGTGTTTTGGGGATGTTACAGTAGATTTTTACCAACGATTTACCAAAGCTATTTGAGTAGGGGATAAACTACTCAGGATATGTAAAGAGAAGTATTATAATAGAGTCCTAGCAAAGAAAAAATCCGCAATTTAGCGGATTTTTTTAATACATTCATTAAATAAAAGCAATCTGTTAATCTTATCATCATAAAATTCTTTATACTGTTCAATCAAAGTTTTATCATTATCCTCATAGGAAATTAAATCCATCTGTTATTTACAATTTAGATAAGAACAAATAGCTTTACTACAACTCTTGCACGTCTATTAATTAACCATCATGGCTGTTGCGAAGCAATTAAGAATCCATGATGTTAATTAATAGACGCTAGCGAAATTTTGCCGAGTTGGGTATACGAACGAACATTACAAAATCAAAATAGAATATTTAGTTCCAATATGCTGATGTAACGCACTCTTAGTAACAGATTGTTGCGAAAGGGTGCGTTTTTCTGTGGAAGTTTACTGTAAATGGTAAGGATTTTTATAAAATTCAGTCTTACAAGCGGTATTTCAGACATAAAAATTGGTCTAAAAAGCGGTAATCCAAAGGAAGATGTTCTTCTTTATGGCGGTAGTGGAATGAGATGTATCCCCCATATTTTGAATAATGCATTTAGACCAAAGTGTCGGACAAAGTTTTCAGACTATTGTAGATTGATGATTTTGTATGAATAAGGAGCGAACTGAATTGAACAAGGGAAATGTTATAGAAATTAGATGTAAAAAATGCAACAAGTTAATGATGGAATACTTTGTATGCGGTGATGATTCCGCTGTGGCACTTCAGAACATTGGAATTAAGTGTGACAGATGCAAGCGAGTGATGATACTCAAGAAGTATTCCGAGGGAATGATGAAGGAACATTCTGAGAATGGGACTTTCAGAATATAACGATTGACAATTAAATTACAGCCCACCTGATAATGGGAATGATGACTATAAGGGATATAAGGAACTGGCAACATAGGAAGACTTCGATAGATTTTGATGGAAAACTAAGACTTCTAATGGTAAAATAGAAAAAAACTGTTAGGAGTTGATTGTTTGAAAGTTTCAAATACAAGACGAATAGCTGAGAAACTTATGCAGATAATGCAGATAAAAGAAGTATCATCTATGATTAATGTGATTATTACAAATAACATTGCAGCAAATTCAATTATACCAGAGGATCCAGATGCACTAAGGAAAGAAGCTATAGTGATACAAAAGGAAATGCCGGAGTATTCTGTTGATAGAGTGATGATGGTGCTTATGATAGAAGCAATGGTTGGACCACACCTAGAGCATCAACCAGAAGTAATGGAATTCTTTATGAACTGGATTGCAGCAGAGAGTAAAGTGTTTGATGTAGCAGAATTTAATAAAAATTCGTATATAAAAAACATTGATTTTGCTAATCAATCAAATGGCGATTATGAATTGAGATATCATGATTTGAGTCCTTATGAATTGGATATTTATAATATTCCAAAGCGAATTGATGAACTTTGTGTTGACATACCGCGAGTAAGTTGCTTTACAGAGAAGTTTAAATATCCAGTTATCTTCCAAAAAAGTATCAATAGCACTTGGATGTCGGTGTCGCCTAATGAAGTGTTTACAATGGAGAAACCAATAAAAAATGCAAAAGGAAAAGTACTTACTCTTGGATGTGGAATGGGATATTTTGCTTATATGGCATCCATAAAAGAAGATGTTGAGTCAATTACCATAATTGAATTGGAGCAGAGTGTAATTGATTTATTTGAAAAATGTATTTTGCCTCAGTTCGAAAACAAAGATAAGATTACGATTGTAAAAGCTGATGCAGTTGAGTATCTTCGCAATATTGAAGATGGAGTTTATGATTATTGTTTCGCTGATATATGGATTGGCATAGAAGACATTGCACCATATTTTGCTGTAAAAGAGATAGGACGAAATCTTCGAAAAACAAAAATCGAGTATTGGATAGAAGATTCATTTGCAATATTGTTATCAAGTAGTGTTTGGATTGAGATAATGAAAGCATTTTCCGAAGCTAACAAAATGGAAATTCCTCCGTTAGATGAGAGTAAACTTACTTCATTAGATAAAAGGAAAGAAAATTATATTCACAGACTATTAAGTGATGTAGAAATATCCAAGCCGGAACACATAGATTATTACATGAAACCGCAAAATATTATTTCACTTATAGACAGAACAGATATTATATTTTAACTAATAAGCATCAATTCGCTTGGGTGCTTTTTTGCTGGTAAAAATAAGGCTTGGATGATATAATATAAATCAGTGATTTTGTAACCGTTTTTGAGAGGTAAAGTATTGTAAAACAAAGAATTCATACCGTATTCATACCGAAGTTTTATAGGCATCCGGGCGAGTTCTGGGTGCTTTTTGATTGGAGGGATAAAAGGCTATGATTAACCTTGGTACATTAAAAGAAATTACTGATTTGAGAAGTATATGGCCACATGAAGCTTTGAATTTTACTCCTTGGGTGGCAGAGAATGTTGAATTACTTGCAGATGCTGTTGGTCTTGATATTACGGTTGATGAGACAGAGTCCTCTGTTGGAGACTTTAATGTTGATATCTATGCATCTGAAACAGGAACAGATAGAAAGATTATCATTGAAAATCAATTAGAAGATACAGATCATGACCACCTTGGTAAATTAATTACTTATGCATCTGGGAAAGATGCAGATGTGGTTATATGGGTTGTGAAACACGCACGTGAGGAACATAAGGCAGCAGTTGAGTGGCTTAACAATCATACAGATGATAAGATTGGCTTTTTCTTATGTGAAATAAAGCTTTTCCAGATAGGTGATTCTGATATTGCTCCATCATTTACGGTAGTTGAAAGACCGAATGATTGGACGAAGGAGATTAAGAAGACAAAAGGCCTTGGAGATTATGAAAAGTTGAGCGAAGCAGCAAAAGAAGCAACTGATAAATTTGATTATTTATCTGCAAGACAAAAGGAAATTGAAGCACGTTTGGCCGAAATAAAAGCTCTTCGTCAGCATATTTTCAATTATTCTAAGTCGAGGAAAATCTATATGGAATATAAGACAAGGAAATTTGATGCCAACTTTTTTGAAGAACATCGAGAACCATTGACATTATATCAGGCGGCAAAAGATGCATTCAAAAAATATGATGGACCGATTCCTACAATCAGGGAACTGGATGCAGAATTTCAAAAGTTGGTTAAAGAGAAAAATCAAATCTATTCAGAATCCAAGATTGCAAGAACAGAGATGATGGAACTTCTATCTGCAAAACAGAATGTAGAACATTTTCTTGGAGAGCAGAATCGGCTGGAGCAAGACATTCAAAAGAAGAAAGGTGATACCTCATTATAGGAGTTGATTTTGATAAAAGTGTTTTGCAGCTCCGAGCCGAAGGTGAGGTTTGGGGGGATTGGGGAATTCGTCCCCAACAAGCAAAATCGATATTCGCTAACGGATATCATTGCTTGCAATCTTTTATAAAGAACTTAATAAGAAAAAATAAATTGAGAAAAGAAAGGAATTTAAAAATGAAAGAAGTATTATTTTTGCAAGAAATAAACATGGCACCCAAAGCAATACCTGCATGTATTCCGTTAGCCTATGATGCAATAGCCAGACTGAATGGCAAACTTGCAGAAGCGGACAAAGCGTTAAAGAAATCATCACAGACGATCCCGGTATGGAAAAAATATCTGCTTACCATAGAGGAAGCAGCATCTTATTTTGGCATAGGTGAGAAGAGGCTAAGACAGCTTGCAGCAGAAAATGCCGGAGCGGAATATATTATGGAGATTGGAACTCAGATTAGAATAAAAAGACCTGAGTTTGAAACATATTTAAGCACAGCGTATGTAGTATGACAACAGAAAATATAATGACACAAACGGCAAATGTCGTGACACTAAGGACCTCCTATGGTAGAATTACAATCACGGGATGGTCCTTTCTTATTTACTTGGAAAATAGAAAGGAGACCGAATATGAGCGAAAAGAGAAGAGATAACAGAGGACGTATTTTACACACAGGAGAGGTTCAGCTTTCCACCGGACAGTACAGATATAAGTATGTAGATAATTATGGGGATGAGCGTTATTGTTACAGTTGGCGACTTGACCATAATGACAGAATGCTGGTGGGAAAGAAACATACAGAATCTCTCAGAGAAATGGAAAAGAAAATCGAAGCAGATCAGTTTGATCACATTGTTGTAAACGGAGGCAAACTTAATGTGCTTGAACTTGTAGAAAAGTATATTTCGGTAAAGAACGGAGTAAGACCTACTACAATGGCTGGATATGGAACAGTAATTAATCTTCTTAAGAAGGATCCGTTTGGCAGAAAGAGAATTGATACTGTGAAAATCTCAGATGCAAAGGCATGGCTTATTAAGCTTCAGAAGAAGGATGGAAAGAGTTACAGCTCCATTCATACAATTCGTGGAGTGCTTCGACCTGCATTTCAGTTAGCAGTTGACGATGATTTGATTCGCAAAAATCCATTTGGATTTCAGCTTGTTGATGTGGTTATCAATGACAGCATCAAAAGAGAAGCCATCAGCAGAGAGGAAGAACGAAAGTTTATGAAGTTTATAAAAGAAGATGCACATTACTGTCGATATTATGACGGAATGTATATTCTTTTTAAGACGGGACTTCGAATCTCTGAGTTTTGCGGTTTAACTTTGTCAGACATTGATTTCAAGAATCACAGAATTAATGTAGATCATCAGCTGCAGAAAAAGGGGAAGCATGGATACTATATTGAGGAAACCAAGACTGACAGCGGAACAAGAGTATTGCCGATGTCAGCGGATGTAGAGGAATGCTTTAAGCGTATTATTGAGAATCGTAATCCTCCGAAGATTGAGCCGATGGTGGATGGCAGAAGTGGTTTCTTATTTTTTGATAAGGATGGAAGCATTTCTTATTCGCTTCATTGGGAGCATTATTTCAAGTATGCTCTTGATAAATACAATGGCATCTATAAGGTGCAGCTTCCGACCATTACTTCGCATGTATGCCGTCATACCTATTGTACAAACATGGCTAAGTCCGGAATGAATCCTAAGGCTTTACAGTACCTTATGGGGCACTCTGATATAAGTGTGACACTTAATGTTTATACCCATGTTAAGTTTGAGGATGCCAAGGCTGAGATTGAAAGAATTGCAAATGTCTAATCCATTTACCGTGTAAAATACCGAGGTGTAAAGGCGATATTTTTACACCTTATTTTACACCTTTTGCTTACAAAACTATGCCATGTTATACCAATATATGCCAAGTTAGCAGAGTATAAAAATGGCTGAAACACTTGAAAATAAAGGAAAAAGCGTATGATTAGAGTCTTATTCATCTGCCACGGCAACATCTGTCGTTCCCCCATGGCGGAATTCGTAATGAAAAAATTAGTATCCGATGCCGGACTCACCGCCCGCTTTCAGATCGCTTCCGCGGCCACCAGCACAGAGGAAATCTGGAACGGCATCGGGAATCCGGTGTATCCGCCGGCGAAGGCGGAGCTGGCGAGGCATGGGATCTCCTGTGAGGGGAAGCGGGCCCGGCAGGTGACGAGAGCGGATTATGCGGAATATGATTATCTGATTGGTATGGATGGTGCGAATATCCGCAACATGCTGCGGATATTCGGGGGAGATCCGGAGGGGAAAGTAGCGAAGCTCTTGTCCTATGCCGGCTCGGATCGGGACATTTCGGATCCGTGGTACACGGGAGAGTTTGGGACGACCTACAATGATGTCCTGGAAGGCTGTACCGCATTCCTTCGATATTTACAACAAAACGGAAGAATCGACATGTAAGCTGACACTTCCAACATAGTGCACATGACAACAATGTCATGCCTGAAAAATTCACAGAATCACCACATTTTTCTCACAATTCCTTCGCAGATGACCTTTATCATAAGAGACAGATAAGGGGAAGTAAATATTCACAAGTTTTTTAAGGAATGAATGGAACAGGAGGAATGAGAAGATGAGAAGATGGAATTTACCCCAGGTGAACACAAAAGTAATGTGCGCAGTGTTGGCTGCTGCCATGGTGATGACCGGATTTACAGCATGCGGAGGAACAACATCTGCGGGCACGGAGAGCGCAGCAAGTGAATCGGCAGAACAGGAGGAGACAATCGCGCCGGAGGGCACGACGGAACAGAGCACGGTGGAGCAAAGTACGGAAACAGAATCAGGTGAAGAGAAGGTGGAATCTTATCTTGGTCAGATCACAGCCATTGACGGCAATGTGATCTCCATTGCGCTGGCAGAGAAGCCGGAGACTCCGGATGGAGAAACACCAACTGGAGAAAAGTCTGACGGTCAGGCACCGGACGGCGAAAAACCTACTGGAGAAGCCTCGGACGGTCAGAAACCCGAGAAAGATATGTTAGATGAGATGACCTTAACTCTCAGCGGAGATACTATGATTATCACACTCAATGACGATACGATCATTACGATTGACGGAGAAGATGCCACTCTGGACGAACTTCAGGTAGGTGATACCGTATCCTTTTTCCTGGATGGTGAGACAGTGACTTCATTGAGCGTTGGTATGCCGGAGCCGACACAGCCTATGCAGGCCCCGGAGCAAAATTAAGCTGACGTAAGAGCATGGCACCGAGAATCTCTGCCATTTCTTCCGGGGACTGGGGATTGGATTCTTTCAGCCAGGTCTCTACGACACCGACACAGCCGGTGATGATGAAGGAGCAGAGATATTTATAGTTGGCATCGGATTGCGCACTTTCCAGAACCTGGAGAGTGCGCTTTTCAATCTGATCCTTCAGACGGTTGACGAAAGCCAGATCTCCATGAGGGCCGATCATGACCTTGGCCAGATCCCTGTTTCGGTCCAGAAAATGGAAGAATTCCAACAACGGCCCCTGAGAGGCCAGAGAATTGGTAACGACCGGTTTCTGCTCCATGATTTCATTAAATTCCAGGAACATTTCATCCTCGATTTTATGGAGCATATCGTAGATATCATCATAATGCAGATAAAAGGTTCCGCGGTTGATATCCACCAGTTCAGTCAGCTCCTTGACGGAGATATCCTGAATATCATGGGTTTCTAACATTTTTACCAGCCCCTGTAATAAGAGAGCTCTTGTCTTGCGCACACGGCGATCCATTTTTTCCATAAGACAATCCACCAGCCTTTCCGGGAAAAGAAGAAATCATTTCCTATATGTAATACAAATCTGAATTTTTTCTAAAATAATAGACGAACATCACGAAAATGTCTAAAAATAAACAATCACAAAAAATCTGTAGCTTGCTTTTTCTTCCCCATTATTATATTTTGCATGTGGCAGAAAATCAACACAAGTTCATTAAATGACATTAATACAATTTCTTATCTTTGTAGTAAGTCTTTACAGATGTTCAAAAACATTTTAAACTAGAGGTGTATAAAATCAAATACATAAACAAGGGTACAAAGAGAGAAAAAGCAGGAGGGAACTATGGCAGACAACGCAGAAAAAGACAAAAAAGATAATTCCTTTATGATGAAACTTGCCACGCTCATTGTAGACAAACGAAAAGGATTTTATCTGATCTTTATTGTTTTATGCATATTTTGCGTATTATCCATGAACAGAGTCAAGGTTAATAACGATCTGACCACTTATTTGCCGGACACAACAGAGACCAGAAGGGGATTGGATCTGATGGATTCGGAATTTACCACGTATGGCTCCGCCCGGATACTGATCTGTAACGTGACGTTTGACGAGGCACAGAAACTGGCAGATCAGGTGGAGGAGATGGACGGTGTCAGCATGTTGGATTTCGATGACACCGAGGATCATTATCATGACATGGAGGCTTTATTGTCTGTCACTTTTGATGAGGAAGCAGACACGGAAGCTACACAGCAGCATCTGGATGAGGTATTGGATGCATTGTCCGATTATGATGTTTACTATTCTTCCGATATCGGTCAGGAAGAGCGTGACGCGGATGACTTGAATAATGATATGATCGTCATTCTGTTGTTGGCAGCAGTGGTTATCGTAGCCGTATTGTTATTTACCTCTACGACTTATGCGGAAATCCCGGTTTATCTGACTACATTTATTGTGGCAGCTATTTTGAACAAAGGTACGAACTACTGGTTCGGAACCATCAGTTTTGTTACGAACTCCATCGCGGTGGTACTGCAGTTAGGTCTGGCGGTAGACTATGCCATCATTCTGGCCCACCGTTTTATGGAAGAACATGAGGACAAGGATGCCAGAGAGGCCGTGATCGTGGCTTTAAGTAAGGCAATCCCGGAGATTTCCTCCAGTTCCCTGACCACCATCTCCGGTATGGTAGCCATGATGTTCATGCAGTTTAGAATTGGTTATGATATGGGTATCATTCTGGCAAAATCCATTATTTTCAGTATGGTAGCCGTATTCTTCCTGATGCCCGGACTGTTGTTGACCTTTTCCAAGGCCATCGACAACACCCATCACAAGAGCTTCGTTCCGAAGATCACAGCAGTCGGTAAGTTTTGTGTGGCTACCCGCTACATTATACCGCCTATTCTGATCGTAGGTGTTATTATAGCATTTTTCCTGTCCAATAAGGCAAACTACGTGTACGATACCAACACTCTGGAATCCAGTACTATGAGTGATAATAAATTTTCCGTCAGCATGGTAAATAAGGAATTCGGCATGGTGAACCAGTTGGCGGTCATTGTGCCGAACGGTGATTATGAAAAAGAGGCACAGACACTGAAAGCTCTGGAAAAGCTGGATGTGGTGAAATCCTGTCAGGGACTTGGCAATATCGAGGCCATGGACGGCTATATGCTGACGGATAAGCTGACCCCCAGGCAGTTTGCGGAACTGATCGATCTGGATATTGAAGTGGCGGATATGTTGTATTCGGCATATGCACTGGATCAGAGCGATTATGGTGCGCTGGTCAGTGGCGTCAGTGAATACGAAGTTCCGTTTATTGATATGTTCCTGTTCATTTATGATCAGAAAGAAAGCGGCAACATCACACTGGACGATGATCTGGAAGAAACTCTGACGGATGCTTATTCCCAGATCTGTATTGCGAAAGATCAGCTGCTGGGCGAAGACAATTCCCGATTTGTTCTGGAATTGAATGTTCCTTATGAGGGAGAAGAGACCACAGCAGCACTGGATCAGATCCGTAATACCGTGGCAAAGTTCTATAATATAGATGACATTCTGCTGGTCGGTAACGCCACCAGTGATAAGGATCTGGGCGATTCCTTCGCAACGGATAATACGATCATCACGGTGCTGACAGCATTGTTTGTTATGATCATCCTGCTGTTTACCTTCCAGTCCGCCGGTCTGCCGGTACTGTTGGTTGTAACGATTCAGGGTAGTATCTGGATGAACTTCTCATTGCCGTATCTGTTGAATGAAAATGTATATTTCCTGGGATATCTGGTAGTATCTGCGATCCAGATGGGTGCAACGATCGACTACGCTATCGTTATCACCAGCCGTTACATGGATCTGAAGACCTATATGCCGATCAAGGAAGCCGCCATCGAAGCACTGAACCAGGCGTTCCCTACCATTGTTACCAGCGGATCCATGCTGGTATCTGCGGGATTTATTATCAGCTATGTATCTTCCAATGCAGCGGTAGCGGCCATCGGACTGGCTCTTGGTCGTGGTACTCTGACATCTATTTTGTTGGTACTGCTGGCATTGCCGCAGACACTGCTGATCGGAGATATCATTATTCAGAAGACAGCATTTACACTGAAACGGGATCTGGCAAAGCCCTTGCCCTCCGCCGGAAGAATCCGTATGAACGGTCACATCAAGGGTTATGTCAATGGTGTGTTGGAGGGTGATTTCATCGGTGTCATTGATGGTGAGATGGGTGCGGTGGTGCGTCCCAAGGATACCGTGACGATGGAGGAGCGGGACGATGCCCCGGAAGAAAACTATCCCAGACTGGAAGCCCAGGAGCTGCCGGAGGATGAGACAGCCGGACAGAAAGCAACCGGAGCAGATACAGAAGCTGCGGATAAGAAAGCTTCGGATAAAGAAAAAACAGCAGAAAGCGAGGGAACAGAAGATGAACAGTAAGAGATTATTATGTTTCCTGCTGGGAGCAGCACTGATCCTGCAGACACCGGCCACCGCCTATGCAGCAGAAACTTTGACCTATGAGCAGTACAGAGGCGGCAGCGGTTATAACAGCACGATAAAGGAGCAGGATTATGCAGTCATAGAGATCAGCACGGAGGAGGATCTGCGGAAACTGGTGGAGAACTGTGTACTGGACAGTTGGTCCAGAGATAAAAAAGTAGTGCTGCAGAACGACATTGTTCTGAGCATGACAGGTGAACTCAGTATTCCTACGTTTGCAGGAATCTTTGACGGCAGCGGTTTTACTATTTCCAATGTGAAACTGACCGGAGACGGTTCGGCAGTGGGATTGTTCCGCTATGTGCAGGAGGGAGCAAAAGTCCGCAACCTTACCGTCACGGGGGAAGTATCTCCCTCTGGAAGTCAGGATCAGGTCGGCGGTATCGTCGGTGTGAACTATGGCAGCATTGAAAATTGTAAATTTACCGGAAATGTGGTCGGTGATACGGATGTCGGCGGTATTGCCGGAGTCAATGCCGAGAGCGGAGAGATCCGTCGGTGTGAATCCTCCGGAAATGTGATCGGCAATCATTCCGCAGGCGGTATTGTGGGCAACAACCACGGTATTCTGAATAACTGCAGCAACAATGGCAATATCAATACGTACAGCACGGAAGTGACTTATGATCTGGAAGATATCACCATGGACAATCTGGAGCAGATCAACAGTACCTCCAATGTGGCAGCTCATACGGACACCGGCGGTATCGCAGGTATTTCGGATGGTAAGATTTATTATTGCTCCAATTCCGGTGCCATCGGCTACCAGCACGTAGGCTACAATACCGGAGGTATCGTAGGCAGACTGCATCAGGGCTATCTGCAGAACTGCACCAACACCGGATATGTGCAGGGCAGAAAAGATGTGGGCGGTATCGTGGGTCAGATGGAGCCGTTCCTGGAAATCCAGTATCTCAGTGACAAGCTGAAGGAACTGGATACGGAGACAGACAAATTCCTGGATATGTTGGATGCCACCCAGAAAGATGTGAGCAGCTATAGCAAACAGGCATCCAGTATTGCTAAGAGTATCAGTTCGAACCTGAAGGATGCCAACAATGCGGGAAGTTCTCTGACCGGGACCGCTCATGATCTGTGGTATATTTACAATCAAGAGTTGAACGGCGTCAGCAACGATCTGAAAGTCCTGAATGACGATCTGAACAAGCAGGCGGATAATGACAAGAATAACGGCAACAGTCATGACGTTACCATCAGTGGAAATGATATTTGGAATGGTAACTGGGGTGGCGACGGCGATCATGACGTCAGTGGCGGAAACATTACCATCACCGTACCGGACGATACGGAGAGCTATAAATCGGCACTGAAAAAATTCGGAGAGAATGCCACCAAGCGTCTGGATAACATGACGAATGCTTTCACGGATCGCAGTGGCGGTATCAAAGATAATCTGGATACACTGAATGACAGGCTCGACAAGGCTTTTGACCAGTTGGGTCAGTTGGGGGATGTACTGGAAGCCGGGACAGACAGCACCAGTGCCCACATGGATGAGCTGATGGATCAGGCCAGAGTTCTGCGGAATCTGGTCAGCGAAATCCGGGATGATCTCTTCCGGTATGAAGGAATTTCTGTAGAAGATACTTCGGATGAGTCAGCCAGCAAGGAAGAGGTGAACCCCGGAGATCCCGATGCGGAGGATGACACCGCAGAACCGGAAGGAACCGAAGAAGCGCGCTATGATACTTCCAGCTTCCAGAAGGGAAAGGTCACCTTATGTGTGAACCGCGGTACGGTGGAAGCCGATACGAATGTGGGCGGTATCGTTGGACAGGTGGCAACGGAATACGATTTTGACCCTGAGGACGATATCACTTTAACCGGAACGGAGAGTTTCGATGTGGAGCAGACGGTCAAGGCAGTCATCAGAGACAGCCGCAACCTTGGAGACGTGACCGGTAAAAAAGACTATGTCGGCGGTGTGGTCGGTAAAGCAGAATATGGCGCAGTCATTTCCTGTGAGTCTTATGCACCCGTAGAGAGTACCGGAGGCAGCTATGTGGGAGGAATTGCCGGATCTGCCAGCTATGCGATCCGCAGCTGTTACAGCATGGGCAGGATCACCGGTAAAAATAATATCGGAGGTATTGCCGGAGAAGGCTGTGATATTTTCTACAGCTATGCGTACAATGATCTGGATATGTCCGGCGAAGGCCAGGGCAGCATTGCCGGAAAAGTCAGTGATGATGGAACTCTGTATGGCAACTATTATGTGGAAGGCGGAGCCGGTGGCGTAGACGGCATTGGTTATCAGGGCGGTGCTACCCCGTTGTCCTACCAGGAATTCTGCAGCAAAGACGTTCCGGACGCTTTCTCACAGTTTACCATTACCTTCCAGGCGGATGGTGTAGAAGTGGCTTCCTATAAATGCGGTTACGGGGATTATCTGTCGGCAGACCAGATTCCGGAAGTACCGGAGAAGGATGGCTATTACGGTGTGTGGCCGGATTATGATTTCAGTGATATTACCGGTAATAAAGTGCTGGAAGCAGAGTATGAGGAATGGACCGCATCCATTGCTTCCGCAGAGAAAAACGATAACAATAAGGCACTGGTTATGGCAGAAGGCAACTTCTATCCCAATGCAGCATTGCATCTGCAGGTAGAGGGAAATACTTATACAGTATCCATGACCAATTCCATGGAAGAGGATGCACCGGACTATACCGGAGAAGCAACCTTGCGTGTCTACTGTGAGGATGCGGATAACACTGTCATAGAGGTAGCACAGGATGGAGAGTACACGGAAGTGGAATCCACTGTGATCGGCAGCTATAGACAGTTTACCATGGAAGTGCCCGGCAGCTTCCGCACGGTAGAGGTCGAGGGCAGTCATACACTGCTGATCGTACTTTGCATCGTCGGTGGTGCAGTCGTGATCCTGTTGATCGTATTGTTAGGGAAAAAAGCGGCAAAACGCCGGAAGACGCGCAAGGCGGCAAAACGTGACCGGAAAGCCGGAAAAGCTGACGAGGACCAGAGCGGCAAAACAGACGCAGCAGAAGATGCCGGACAGACGGCTGACGCAGAGGAATAACAATGATTCAGGCAGTTTTATTTGACATGGACGGTACGCTGATCGATACCGAAAAATATTACCGTATTTTCTGGCCGAAGGCACTGGCAGCCTGTGGGTATACCATGACAGATGAGCAGGCACTTACGATGCGCAGTCTGGGACGCCCCTTTGCCCCCAGACAGCTCAAGGACTGGTACGGTGAAGATTTTGACTATTATGTGGTGCGTGACAAACGAAAAGAGATGATGGAAGAAACACTGGACCGGGATGGCATCAAATGCAAGCCCGGTGCCGTGGAGCTTCTGGAAGATCTGAAAAAAAGGCATATCACCGCAGCGGTTGCCACAGCGACGGATCTGGAGCGGACGGAAAAATATCTGGCACTGACAGGACTTCGGCCGTATTTTGAGAAACTGATCTCGGCCACTATGGTAGCGGAAGGTAAGCCATCCCCGGATATTTATCTCTATGCCTGCAAGCAGCTGGGACTGGCACCGGAAGAGTGCATGGCCGTGGAGGATTCTCCCAACGGAGTCATGAGTGCTTACCGCGCCGGCTGTAGGGTCGTGATGGTGCCGGATCAGACACAGCCAGATGAAAAATTAAAAAAATGTCTGTACGCCTGCGTACCGACCCTGGCAGATATCAGCCACCTCATTTAGAGGTGGCTATATTTGTCATAGTAGCTTGATTTTTGTATTCCAGTGTGTTATTATTTTAACGATTAGAGTGACTATTCGGAAGACAATGAAATCAAGCGGGACTGCTTTGTCATGCTTGCATGTAAAAAGCAGTTTTGCTTGATTTTAGGTGACTCGAATAGAGTCACCGCCACACATATGAGCAAAAATAGCTGCGCAGCAGCGAAAGCACGATTTATCGTGCGATTTTGCGAATAATGTGTGGAATGTATTCATACTTGGAGCCCACGAGGGGCGGAAAGGAATGGAAGAAAATGAATTTTGATGACATCGTAGCAAAAGTAAAAGAGTGTGGGAAGAAGACCGTCGCAGTCTCCGTTGCACAAGACAGTGCAGTACTGGAAGCTGTACATGAGGCCAAGAGACTGGGCATTGCAGATGCAATCCTGGTAGGTGATGAGGCAAAGATCCGTGAGATTGCAGCCGGACTGAATATGGACCTCTCCGATTATGAGATCATCAATGAGCCGGATATGATCGAAGCTTCCCTGAAAGCTGTAAAACTGGCACATGACGGCCGTGCAGATATGTATATGAAGGGCCTGATCGACTCCAAGAACTTCTTAAAGAGCGTACTGAACAAAGAAGTAGGCCTTCGTACCGGTGGAACCCTGTCTCATGTATGTGTATTTGAGATTCCCGGCATTGACAGACTTCTGTTCCTGACCGATGTTGCATTCATGACCTATCCTACACTGGAGGAGAAGGTTCAGATCATCAAGAACACCATTCCGGTATGTAATGCCTGCGGCGTTGCAGAGCCTAAGGTAGCACCTTTAGCAGCAGTTGAGGTTGTAAATCCCAAGATGCCCGTTACCGTAGATGCGGCAGAACTGACTAAGATGTGTGAAGAAGGACAGATCCCCGGCTGTATCGTAGACGGCCCGCTGTCTCTTGACCTGGCGATCGATCCCGAGGCAGCCAAGCATAAGGGAGCTACCGACCGTAAGATCCAGGGTGATGCAGATGTATTGCTGTTCCCGGATATCCATGCCGGCAACCTGGTATACAAAGCAATCGTACATATGGTAAAAGTAAAGAACGGATGCATCCTGACCGGTACCAAGGTACCCGTAGTCCTGACCAGCCGTTCCGATACCTTCGAGACCAAGGTATACTCCCTGGCACTGGCTGCAGTTGTAGCAGAAGAGATGAAAAAGAATCAGAAATAAGCTATGGATATCGTGATCGAAGCCGCTGTGGAAGCTGCGGGAGAACTGCTGTCGGCAGGTATAGATGCTGTAGTGGACAAAGCGGTAAAGCATAAGAGCGAATATAAGAGTGAATATAGGAGGAAACACACAATGGCAATCAAGAGTCTGATCATCAACCCCGGTTCCACCTCCACCAAGATCGGTGTATTTGAGGATGAGAACTTATTATTTGAAGAAACCCTGAGACATTCTACCGAGGAGATCTCCAAATACGATACTATTTTCGAACAGAAGGATTTCCGTAAGAAGATCATTACCGATCTGCTGGCAGAGAAGAACTGCGATCTGAAGAGCTTCAACGTGATCGTAGGACGTGGCGGTCTGTTAAAGCCCATCCCCAGTGGTACCTATGCGGTAACCGATGATCTGCTGGAGGATTTAAAAGTAGGTGTACAGGGTCAGCATGCTTCTAACTTAGGCGGTATTCTGGCAAGAGAGATCGGTGATGAGATCGGCGTTCCCTCTTACATCGTAGACCCTGTTGTAGTAGATGAGCTGATGCCCATCGCAAGATATTCCGGTCTGGAAGAGATCCCCAGAGGAAGTATCTTCCATGCCCTGAACCAGAAGGCAGTTGCCAAGAGATATGCAAAAGAGGCCGGCAAGCCTTATGAGTCCTTACGTCTGGTAGTCGTGCACATGGGCGGCGGCGTATCCGTAGGCGCACATGAGGACGGCAAGGTTGTAGACGTATTCAGTGCATTTGACGGTGATGGTGCATTCTCTCCGGAGCGTGCAGGCGGTGTGCCTTGTGCAGCACTGGTAAAAATGTGCTTCTCCGGAAAATATACCGAGAAGGAGATCAGTGCAAAGCTGATCGGCAAGGGCGGCCTGAATTCTTACCTGGGTACCAACGATATGCGTGAAGTTACCAAGCGTGCCAATGAAGGCGATGCCAAGGCAGCGGAGGTGAAGCAGGCATTCCTGTTACAGGTAGCCAAAGACATCGGTGCTATGGCCTGTGTGCTGAACGGCAAGGTAGACCAGATCGTTATCACCGGAGGCATTGCATATGGTGAGGATGTAGTGGCTAAGCTGAAAGAGAGATGCGGCTGGATCGCTCCTGTGACCGTATATCCCGGTGAGGACGAGCTGTTAGCTCTGGCTCAGGGCGCTCTGCGTGTCATGAACGGCGAAGAACAGGTGAAGCAGTACTAATTTAGAGTAAAAATATAGAACTCCCGGTGGAATGATTCCATCGGGAGTTTTTTACTTTAGGGAATAGACTTTCTGTCAGCATTAGGATTTTAACTAAAAATCAGCTTTGACAGAATCCCCAGTACCAGCATGTGTACCGGATAAAAGGCATAGCAGGCAAGCTGGATCTTACGGTTATGCGCGCCCTGGCGTCCATGGTAGCACCACAGAAGCGGCAGACACAACAGCGCCAGTCCCTGTTCTGAAATCTCGAAGGCATGACCGAAAAGCTGTAATGGAATCTGCATTCCTGCCAACAGCATGACATTGATCCAGTAGAGCCCGGCAAACTGTCCGGCAAGCTGCCACCAATTTTTCCCATGGAAGAGATAGAATACGATAACAGTCAGAACGCCTTCTCCGTAATAGTCGAACATGAGGAGGGTTGCCAGCACGTAGCCCACTGCAGATAGCAGCAGGATCGACGGAATCCACAGCCAGACCGGACATTTTTTCCGTAGGGTATCTATTGCCCAGATACACAGGAAGCCTGTGAGCAGTGTCCAGATCACGTTCTGATGAAACGGGTAGAATAACAGCCCACTGTACATCAGATTGATGGGAAGCTCAGAAAGAATGGCCAGAAGAAGCAGGCGCATGCAATATTTTTTCCTATCATGGGTATGGAAGAAGCCTTCCACCAGGAAAAAGGCGAACATGGGAAATGCCAGTCTGCCGATGCCGGTCAGCCACCAGGCATCTCCGGCGAGGGTAGCCCACAGGTGGTCACAGAACATGAACGCCATAGCGAGGATATGCAGCGTCAGAGCACTGAGATCCGGTGGGAAAATAGAACAATGGGATACTTTGTTTTGCAAAATAAAACTCCTTTCAAAATTCCTTACGGAAGGATATAGTTGCATTATATCTTGTTTATGCGCTATAGTAAATATATCTGTGAAAGAGTATATGAAATTCCAATGATGGCTTACCCGGCATTTATATGCCGCAAAGCCTGTCGGGCGCACAGATATTGACAGAAAAACAAAATGCAGCACAGGAGGAATACAATGCGTCGTAACGATCGTGAGATTACAGAATTTTCGGAAATGACAGATGTCATGAAGAGGTGTGATGTGTGCAGACTTGCACTGAATGATGAGGATGGCTATCCGTATCTTCTGCCGTTGAATTTCGGAATGGAAGAGACGGACGGCAGAGTGACACTCTATTTTCACGGGGCAAAAGAAGGAAAAAAATATGATTTGATCCGTAAGGATGTCAGGGCAAGCTTCGAGATGGATTGCTCCCACAGACTGGTGCTGTCGGAGAAAGAAGATGGCTGTCAGTGCACCATGGAATACGAGAGCGTGATCGGTCAGGGAACTATAGAGATCCTGTCGGATGCGGAAAAACAGAAAGCATTGAATCTTCTGATGAAGCAGTACTATCCTGACAGAACGGAGAATTTCGTATTCCGACCGGAAGTCGTAGCCATGACGGAGATATTCTGCCTGAAAGTGGAGCATATGACGGGGAAGAAACGTTTCAAAAAGTCGTAGAAGATATCTTCTATTGATATCCACACGGGATAGGGCAGCAGGAAAATAGAGATAAAATAGAGAGGATGAGGGACAATTATGTATACAGACGGACAGATATATATGGGCCTGGCAGATGGTCAGCGTGTGAATATGTCGCTGAATATGAGTAACCGCCATGGACTGATCGCAGGAGCCAGCGGCACCGGCAAGACGATCACTATGAAGGCTATGGCAGAATCTTTTTCAGATGCGGGAGTGCCGGTATTTTTGTGTGATGTGAAGGGGGATGTCTCCGGAATTGCCACAGCCGGTGTGGCTTCGGAATCCATGGACAGGAGGATTGATAAATTCGGTATCCGCAACAGTTTTTCCTATAAGGCTTATCCGGTCTGCTTCTGGGACATCTATCAGGAGGGCGGCCATCCGGTGAGAGCCACCATCTCCGATATGGGACCGGAGCTTTTATCTCGTATTCTGGGGCTCACCGCTGCGCAGGAAGGTGTATTGAATATTGTCTTCCGGATCGCGGATGACAAGGGACTTTTATTGATCGACTTAAAGGATCTGCGTATTCTGCTGAATTATGTGGCAGAACACAAGGATGACTATCTGACCACCTACGGAAGTATCTCCAGGCAGTCCGTGGGCGGTATTCTGCGGGCGTTACTGCCTCTGGAGAATCAGGGCGGAGATCTCTTTTTCGGAGAACCGGATCTGGATATTTATGACTGGATGCGTACGGATGTGTACGGCAAAGGTATTGTCAATGTGCTGAACTGCGTAAAACTGGTGCAGAATCCCACACTGTATGCCAGCTTCCTGTTATGGATGATGTCAGAATTATTCCAGAAGCTTCCCGAGGCGGGAGATCTGGAAAAGCCGAAGCTGGTGTTTTTCTTCGATGAGGCACACCTGTTGTTTGCTGATGCACCGAAGATACTGGTGCAGAAGATCGAGCAGGTGGTAAAGCTGATCCGTTCCAAGGGCGTGGGTATCTATTTCGTGACCCAGAGCCCCAGTGATATTCCAGATTCCGTGCTGGCACAGTTAAGCAACCGGGTACAGCATGCCCTCCGGGCGTACACTCCGGCGGAGCAGAAAGCTGTCCGGGCAGCAGCACAGTCCCTGCGGGCCAATCCTGCCTTTAAGGCAGAAGAAGTCATCATGGAACTGGGCGTAGGTGAGGCACTGACTTCCTTTCTGGATGAGAACGGCGTGCCCGGCATTGCCCAGCGTACCTCCATCATCTGCCCCCAGAGCTTTATGGGACCTGTGGATGAGACGGAGCGCAGGAATCTGATGGAGAGAGACGGCATGGGACGCTACGATGAGGCGGTGGACAATATTTCTGCCTACGAAGTGTTGACAGATACCATGGAGCATGAGGCGAAAGCGGCGCAGCTGGCAGCAGAGCGGGCACAGCTGGAGAAGGATAAGGAAGCTCTGGCAAAGCAGCAGGCAAAACTGCAGGAATCCACCGTAAAGCAGAAGCAGAAGGAATGGGAAGCCGCACAGAAAAAGAAGGAAAAGGCAGCGGAACGCAGACAGGCCCAGATCGAGCGCCAGCTGATTAACACCGGTGCCCAGGTCATCAAGAGAGGAATTTTGAGTACACTGTTTGGAAAGTAATTAGGAATAAAATTCTTTTGATGCTTATTCTGCCATCGTCAGCGGACGGAAAGATTATGCAAAACGATGGAAAGGCTAGAATAACTGCAACCAGAGAAAGTGTCCGCCAAAGATCAGCCAGAGGACGGACAGAACCGACAGCAGGATACAGACGATGGTCTTCGCCGGCTGCCGGGGGCGTCTGCAAAGTAACGGCGGTAGAGCGATGGCAAGCAGAAGGATCGGAATCCCGTACCGGAAAAGCATAAGCCCGATGGCAAAGGCACCCAAAGCCAGGGTGAAGAGTGCTTCGTCTAAATTTGCTTCATTTTGTATAAATAAGAACGCACCAGTAAAGAAGAGAAACGCAAGAAGGATCACGGAAAAAATACTAAGACAGAGGATGCGAAGCCATTTCGCGGCTCTGTCTTTTTTCTGTTGTCTTACCTCGGCGATGACATCGCTCAGGAGTGTATTGGTGTCAGCAGAGGGCAGGGCAATCCGCTCACCGCGACAAAGCTCTTCAACCGATACCGACAGCGCAGCCGCCAGATCGTCCAACAGAGAAATGTCGGGGTAAGCATTGCCGGTTTCCCAACGTGAGATTGCCTTGTTCGTAATATGTAACTGTTCGGCCAGCTGTTGCTGCGTCATTCCAAGAGCTATCCGCTGTTCCCTGATAAAAGTCCCTATTTTTGTTTTATCCATGTGCCCCTCCTGATTGTTGCATACGAACTGATATTTGATTTCAGTATAGAAGAATCAAGGGGAATTGGCAATCTACCGAAGCGAGAATGCCGGGAAATTAACTGGAAAGTTAGTAAAGAAATGCTATCAAATCCCCGTAGCCCTTGGCAAGGTATAAGAAACGCGGCACGCTCGTACTTTAGTACGATGCGCTCCTGTCGCAGAGCGTAGCGGTACATAAGCGGT